>Ga0207873_1001368_pt1 | contig 23594 bp, 21 predicted proteins | sample BGWIniCompost_FD_187373 | JGI IMG/M metagenome (GOLD analysis project Ga0207873, IMG submission 187373) | Cellulose adapted compost microbial communities from Newby Island Compost Facility, Milpitas, CA, USA - BGW Initial Compost (SPAdes)... ...
ACCTGCGTCAAGCAGACCGTGTCTCTTGGCACCCCCGTACCCTCCAGGCCTGGCACGTCGAACCCGGAATCTGGCACGGCGCGGCGCAACGAACTTGCATAGAACGGAATTCAATTCATCGGCCGAACGTCCGCCGATCGGGCGGCGTGACGCCGCTACGCGAACCCGCGCCGTCGACCTCATTTCGAGACCGCTGGACTCGAGCGACGACGGTCGGGCGAACTGAACGGGACTTCTCGTTTCGCCTCAGGGCGAGGGCGGAGGTCACGTCATCCGGGGGGAGCCTCTTAAGGAAGAGGCCGAGCGCGGACGAACGTGAACTCGCCTGCATCGAGCCCGGAGCGATCCTCGTCGACGATCGCGATCGCAGCGTTGTGCCCTGCTATGAGAGCTGCGGTTTCCCGATGCGCGGCGTTGCCGTCGCGGCGAGCGCGACGAGCTCGCGCTCGACCAGGTCGGCGATCGTGGCATACGAGCGGTTCTGCTCCACGAAACGCCGCCCCTTCTCTCCCATCCGCCGAGCAACGTCGGGGCAGCTCATCAGCCTTACGATCGCGCCCGCGAATTCCGTCTCGTCCCACGGAACGCACAGACCTCCGCCGCTCTCCTCGATCACCCGGCGCTGCTCCGGGTGATCGCTCGCTACCACGGCCTTGCCCATTGCGAGGTACTCGACGAGCTTCGTCGGAGAGGTCGATCTCAGGATCGGCGTCGGATAGAAAGGCGATACGCAGACGTCGGCGTCGTGCACGTATCGCAGGGCCTCGTCGCGAGGGAGCTCGCCGACGAGCACGACCGCGGACGAGACGCCGAGCCGGGCGGCCTCTGCGCGTATCGCGTCCTCGTCCTCGGGCTCTTCGCCGCGGCCCACGAGATACAGCTTCGCGTCCGGAATCTCGCGCCGGACGATCGCGAGCACGCGGACGAGGAAGTCGAGACGGCGCACGCGCACGAGCGTGCCGAGGTAAACGAAACAGCGCTCGCCCGCCGGTATCACGCTGCGGTCGCTCGCGTCGGCACGCGGATCCTCCGTCAGTCGGACGCCCATCGGCACCGCGGTCATCTTCGCGGGCGTCACGCCCACCGCGCCGATGTCCCTACGCATTTGCTCGCTCTGGACGAACACGTGATCCGCGCCGGGCAGCAGGACTTTGTAGAGCAAGAGCTTGAAGGCCGTGCCGCGGAGCCAGTAAAGCAGAGGATAAGGCGCGTCGCCTGCCCTGTATCGGTAGAGGTAGTGCTCGGGGAACGGATAAGAAAGCCAATAGACGAACTTCACCCCGAGCATTCGCGCGGCAACGAGCGCGAATACCCCCGAGACGAACTTGTCCTTGACCTCGACGACGTCATACCGCTTCTTGCGCAGCAGGCCGAGCACCTTGAAGTCGTGCACGATGCTCAGCACGTGCTTACGCACACGTCTCGCCAACGAGCAGCCGGTATCCGTAGGCCCCACGATCGCGACGCCCCGCGCGTATCGCGTCACGTAGGCGCGAGAGCAGGGCGCGTCGCTCTGCAAGAGCCAATCGATGCGGTGTCCGCGTCGCGAAAGCTCTTCGCCGTAGAGAACGGTGAGGTCCACCCGTTTCGGCGGGAAGGTATCGCCCGCGAGCAGAAGGACGCGCATGCCTCGCGCGCTCGCGTCCTGCTCGCGTAAGCGGCCGCGGGCGACGTCGTTTATGGCCATCGATCCAGTGCTCGCCCCGGAGCCCTTCCGGCTGCAAGCCGCATGCCACTGAGACACTGGGTGCGAACGCCGATGTCCGATGCGCAGCGGGTTCGAGATGCACGAGCAATCGAAGGGATTCCGATCTCGCAATCATTGCGGTAAATCTCGAAAGCAAGATGGTTGTCGAGCCCTTTCGATGTCGCGACAAGGCGACGGTCGGCTGCCTTGACACCCCGATACCCGGCCGGCATCCTGCCCGCCGTAGGGGTCGTCCGTCGAAAACGACAGCAAATCCGCAGGCCGAAGCTCATTCGGCACCGAAGCATCAGCGCGAAGGGATTCGCGCGCGAGGAACCACCAGCGATGCAAGGGCGAGAATTCTTGCGAAGCTCACTTTCACTCTTCTGGCTGCTCGCGTTGGCCTCCGTGGCGAGTGCGGAGACCTACTACGTCCGCAACGGCGGGAACGACAACGCCGACGGGCGATCGCACGAAACCGCCTGGGCAACGATCGGTAAGGTCAACGGCCGCGCGTTGAAGCCCGGAGACCAAGTGCTGTTCCACGCCGGGGACGTATTCAAGGACGACGTGCTGACAATCGCGTCGAGCGGCACGCGCTCCGAGCGCATCGTCATAGGGGCGTACCACGTCGAGAACGGAGAGGCGAAGCGAGGGCTACGCGACGACGTGCGTCCCGTGCTGGACGGCGAGAACAAGCGGCCGGCATCGATGTACGGGGCCCTCATCCGCGTCACCGGAGACTACGTCCGAGTCGAGGATCTCGAGATCGTCAATTCGGGCGGCCGCGGCGTCGTATTCGAGCGCGCCGATTTCGGCGAAGCCGTCAACCTGCGTATCGACAGGATGTACAACTCGGCGATTCGGTTCATAGGCTCGAACGACGGCTTGGCCGAGGGCAACTACATCACCCATACCGGCTTGGGCTGGTATCTGGATGGGGCCAGATGGGGCGCGACGATCGTCGCCCAGGACAGGTCGGCGAGGACGGTGATTCGGAACAACGTCATCCTGCGGGTCTTCGGAGAAGGTATCAATGCCCATCACGGGGCTACCGATACGCTGATCGAAGGCAATTTCGTCTTCTCGGCGAGAGCGCTCGGAATCTACAGCGATGCAGCGCCCGGCACGATCATTCGCCGCAATATCGTTCTCGGAACGACCGACCCCGACTATTGGCGCGGCGGCTCGAGCACGGGCGGGGGGATCATCCTCAACAACGAGGGATATCACTACGAAGGCGGAAACGCGCTCCCGGCCAACGTGCAGAGCAAGAACGTCCAGATTTACGGGAACCTCGTCGCCTCGACGGCCCACGGCATCGGCTTCTGGGGGCAGTTCAGCGGTACGAGCTTCGACAACATTCTGATCTACAACAACACGCTCGTAGACAACGATGTCCAGTTCTTCACGCGTAACAAGCCGATGCCCGGCTCGGTCTTCGTGAACAACATCCTCTATAGCGAAAGCCCGGGCACGAAAGACGTCGAAGGACCGGCGAAAGGTCTCACGGCTCGCAACAACTATTTCAGCCAAGGGGATCCGGGGGAGCCGTTCTCCCATTCGGGGAACGTCTACGAAGGGCTCGAGCTCTCTCGGATGAGCGGGTGGCGAAGCATCACCGAAGGAAACGAGGTGTCCTGGCGCGACTTCGAGCCGACCAAGGCGTCGGCGACGAACGGCGCCGGCGTCAAGGCCGATCTGATTCCCGCGGCCCTCAAGGAGCACGTCTTGAGCGACTTCAACGGCAAGCCGCACAACGATCCGATGGACCTCGGCGCGCTGCGCGCAAGAACCGGATCGGGCAAGGTGCCGAAGAGCCCGAAGGCGTTTACCGCGACGGCTCGCTGATCGCCCGGGCAAGGGCCGCCCGGCCGAAGAGGGGCGGCCGAGTCGTCGGCCGCCCGTCACAACGCCCATCTCCATTCCGCTCGCTCCCCGCCGCTGACTCGCCGGGCACGCTCCTTGCAGCCGGCTTTCCGAGCGCGTGCCGTCGCGTTGTGGGGCGCGTGCGCGTGATGACCGAAGCGGCGAGCTTCGTGAATCTCGACGTCACGACCGGCTCGATCGGCCGAGCGACGACCGATGAGAATCCTGATCGCGAACAAGTTCTTCTTCCGCAATGGGGGTTCCGAATCGGTCATGCTCGCCGAGCGAGAATATTTGCGCGAGGCGGGCGAGAGCGTCGTCGATTTCTCGATGCGCGACGAGCGTAATCTGCCGAGCGACTACGCGCAGTACTTCGTCACGCACCGGTCATATGCCCGCGCGCCGCGGAGGCCATTGCTCGAGCGGGCGTATGCCGCGCTGAATCTGATTCACTCACGCGAGGCCGTGAAGCGGATCGTCGAGCTCATCGACGCGACTCGGCCGGATCTCCTTCATTGCCACAACGTCTACCATCAGCTCACGCCGTCCATCATCGGCGCGGCCCGTGGAAGGGGCGTTCCGGTCGTCCTCACTCTGCACGACTACAAGCCCGTCTGCCCCACGTATACCCGGCTGAGGCACGGCCGGCCGTGCTCCGATTGTCTGGAGCAACGTTTCCTCAACGTGCTTCGCCATCGTTGCGCGGACGGCTCGCTCGCGAAAAGCGCTTTGCTGTACGCGGAGGCGGCGACGCACAAGCTGATGCGGAGCTACGAGAAAGTCGACGCCGTGATAGCGCCGAGCCGGTTCATGTACCGGGCGGTGACGCGCTCGCGCTTCCCGCCGGAGCGTGTGCACGTCATCCCGAACGGGATCGAGACGAGCCGCATCGAGCCCTCGTTCTCGGACGAAGGCTATGTGCTCTTTCTCGGCCGACTCTCCCCGGAAAAAGGAATCGTCACGCTGCTCGAAGCCCATGCGACCGTCCGCGACCGCGTGCGGCTGCGCGTCGCGGGGACCGGGCCCCTCGAGCGACGGATTCGCGAGCAGTATCCGCACCCGGAGCTCATCGGCCACGTCTCGGGAAGCGCGCTCGAAGAGACGATACGCCGCGCGGCATTTCTCGTCGTCCCTTCGGAGTGGTACGAGAACAGCCCCCTCGCTGTGCTCGAAGCCATGGCGCACGGCAAGGCCGTCGTGGCGAGCGACATCGGCGGCATCCCGGAGCTGGTCGTGCACGGCGAGACGGGTCTGCTGTTCTCCCCCGGCGATCGCGACGCGCTCGCGCGGAGCCTCGTGACGCTTACGCAAGACGCGGAGCTCCGGCGGCGCTACGGGGCCGCCGGGCGGCGGCGCGCCGAGCGGCATTTCTCGATGGAGCGGCACATCGACTCGCTGCTCGAGCTCTATCGCGTCGTGCTCGAGCGAGCGAGAGAAGCGCCGTCTCGCGGGCGCGCCGCGCGATCGGTCGTCACTGCTGGAGCCGAATGATGGACCTGACGGTGATCTCGACTTACAGGTGCAACTCTCGGTGCCAGATGTGCTACATCTGGCAGAATCCGACCGTCCAGAAAGAAGAAGTCTCCGTCGAGACTCTGGCGAAGCTGCCGAGTGGTTTCGATAACCTGAACATCTCGGGCGGGGAGCCGACGTTGCGCCGGGATCTCGCCGAGATCGTCGACGTGCTCTATCCGAAAGCCCGCGTTACCGAGATCAGCTCGAACGGGCTGCATCCGGAGCGGCTCGTGCCGATCGTCGAGCGCTATCCGAACATCAAGGTTCGTTTCAGTCTCGAAGGTCTCGAGGCGACGAACAACGCGATCCGTGGCGAGAAGGACGGCTTCCAAACGAAGCTGCGCGGCATGCGCATGCTCAAGGAGGCCGGAGGCACGGATCTGGGTTTCGCGATCGTGATCCAGGACGAGAACGCGGATCAGCTCGTCCGCGTTTACGAGCTCGCGAAAGCGGAGAACCTGGAGCTCTCGACGTCGACGCTGCACAACGCATGGCAGTTCTACAAGAACGACAACTACTTCTATGATCGACGCAAGGTCGCTCGCGAGGTCGAGAGGCTGATCACCGCGATGCTGCGGACGGGCAAGGTCAAGAACTGGTTCCGCGCGTACCTGAACCTCGGTCTCATCGAGAAAATTCTGGGGCACGACCGGCTGATCCCCTGCACCGCGGCGCGCGATTTCGCATTCATCGATCCTTGGGCGGACGTGTGGGCCTGTAACGTGCGCTCGGATCTGCTGCTGGGCAATCTCGCGCGTCAAAGCTGGGACGAGATCATGAGCGGCGAGCCGGCGCGTCGCGCCGCGGCGAAGGTCGACCAATGCCGTCAGAACTGCTGGATGGTGACGACCGCTCGCACCGCGATGCGATCGAGCCTCCATCCGAGCCTGCCGAAGCTCTCTCCGTTGGCCTGGGTCGTGTGGAACAAGCTCAAGGTCTCGCTGGGCGGCCGTATCGACTTCGCGCGCTACATCGACTACGACAACGTGCGGCCGAGCCCGTTGATCCCGCGCAAGTCCTTCCTGGGGGAGAACGTCAAGGCGTACGTCAAGGTGCAGAAGGGCCTCGAGACGCCGGCGGAGCACTATCCGCTCGGCGAATTCTTCAATCGTTAGGCGCCCCGGTCTACTGCAAGCGCGCAGCGGGTGCCGCTCGCCGAACGTAGCCGCCGACGAACGCGAGCGTCGGATCTCTGAGCGCACCGAGCGCGACGAGATAGAGCGCGCCGCCGACGCCCAGCGACAACGCCGCACCGGCGGCGCCGGCAATGCCGAGGGCGTCGGCGGTCGACTTCGCGGCGACGAGGCAGAGCCCGGCGATCGCCGTGTAACGGAGCAGGCTGCCGACGGACTTGCCGGCTCGGAAGGTCGGCACCTGACGTCTCAAGAGCACGACCATGACGAAGAAGATCGCCGCCGAGGCCAGGCTCTCTCCGGCGGTCAACCCGAGGACGCCGTAGCGGGCGGAAAGATACGGCGCGACGGCGAGATAGAGGACCGTTCCGATCGGCATCACGATCGCGGGGACGACGATCCGGTCCATCGCGTAGAACGCGTTCGACACGATCGCGTTGATCCCGACGAAGGCGATGCCGGGCACCGTGCCGAGCAGCGCGAGCGAAACGAGAGCGGCCATCTGCCGGTCGAACTCGCCGCGAACGAAGACGGTCTCGACGATGACCCCGCTATAAAGCCCGATCCACCACAAGAGCGGAGCGAGCAGCAGAAAGCTCGAAGCGAGGCCGAGATCGTACAGCCGTGCAATCTGCTTCGAGTTTCCGTCCGCCGCGTAGCGGGTCGTCCGGCTGAACATGATCATTCTGACGGCGGTGAAAATCGTCCGGCCGAGCGGCTCCTTGAGCCTCGACGCGAGGGCGATGGCCGCGATCGCGCCGCTTCCCAAGAGCGACGCGAAGTAATTCATGATCACCGGCCGGACTCTCGCGAGCAGGCCGCTCCCCGCGACGATCGCCGAGTTCGAGAAGATTCTCCCCTCCCACTCTCGGCGAATCGTGATGCGCCAGACGTGGCGGTATTCGGCCTCCCGCGCCATCAGCAGGAATACGACGAGGTGGCCGAGCAGATGACCTACCGGCAGCGCGTATTCGCCGATCAGCGGGCTCGCGAGAACGATGGCCGCCAGATTCGCGAGCGGAAGCGCCGATCGTATCGCGGTGATCTGCACGTAGCGCTCGTTGTATTGACAGACGTGCTGGTTGAAAACCGTCGCGGCCATCAGGACGAACGAAGGGGCCATGATCCAGAAGTAGCGGGTCACGAGCTCGACGTCCTCGGAGGAAAATCCCGGCAGCAGCAGGCCGAAGACGTACGGGCTCGCCAGCGCCAACAAGACGGCGATGCCCGCAGCGGCGATCGAGATGATCGTGACGATCGAGGAGGTGAGCTCGGACGCGAACCATTCGCCTTCCTTCTTCGCGCGCGCGAGGGCCGGCATGAAGTTCTTGCCGAGATAGTCCAGGCAAAGAACCATGAAGAGGTTCGGCAGCATCGCCGCGGCATAGAACGCGTCGACGCGGCGCGTCAGCCCGAAGATCGCCGCGATCGCGATGTTGTTCACGAGGCCGACCATCAGCATCACGGCCGTCAGCGCATTGCTCGAAAGCAGGGCTCGGGAGCTGGATCTCATGGAAGCTCCATGGAGCGCGTCCGCGCGCGCGGACGAGCGCGAGTCTCAAAGGTCGCCATCGAGCACTTGCCGGTAGACGGAGCGCGTCAACTGTGCCGCACGCCTCCAGCTGTACTTCTCTCTTATAACATCCCGCAGGTTCTGCGGACGGCATTCGTCGGCGGCGGCTGCCGCGAGAAGGCTCGCGAGCTTGTCGATGTCGCCGACGGGGAAATAGCAATCGTCGGAGAGCGGCAGCGCCCGGGTCTCCGGGAGGTCGCTGACGAGCACGCGAGCCCCGTACGCGAGCGCCTCGAGGACCGCGATCGGGTGGCCTTCGAGCGACGACGGCAGAACGAACAGGCCGCAATACGAGAAGAGCTCGCCGAGCGGCCTGCCTTGCTGGAATCCCGCCAAGACGATGAGCGGATTGGCGGCACAGCGGCGCACGATCCGCTGCGCGTACGCGTTGCGCTCGTCGATCGCGCCGACGAGGACCAGTTTCCAGCCCGGCATCCTCGCCCGCTCGAAAGCCTCGACCAGATCGAGCTGGCGCTTGACTTTGTCGAGCCTCGCGACGCACATCACGTAGCGGCCGGCTACGAGGCCGAGCGCCTCGAGAGTTCCGGTCGTACGAGCCCGCGCGAAACGCGGCACGCCGTTGGGGATGAGGCTCGCCTGCACCCCGTATTCGCTACGGACGGATTCTCGCAGCACCTCCGAGACGACGATCGGGTGATGCGCGAACCGCATGCCGAAGCGCTCGCCCGTCTTCAGCAACAGTTTCGCGAATGCGCCCCACTTCTCCCGCCGGTAATCGGCCGCATGGTGCGTGACCACGACGCGCAAGCCGAGCAGCCGGGCGAGCGGCGCGAGCAGCGCGGGCCCGACGGCGTGCAAATGCAGAATGTCGGGGCGCTTCAGCGCCGCATAGAGCACTCCGAGCAGCGAATGCACGGCCGTCTCGAGACCGCTGCCTCGCGGCGACCATAAGTACGTCAGCGCGACGCCGTGCCAGGTCTCGCGTCGCGGCCGACGATAGTAAGGCGTGCGCTGGATGACCTCGACGGCGCAATCGAGGCGAGCGAGCAGCGGATACAGTTTGCGGCAATGCATCTCGATGCCGCCCTGCACGTCGACGATGCCCCGCGGGCCGAGCACCAGCACCTTGATCGATGGGACGGCGCTCGCCTCTTTTCCGCCTCTTTCGATCGAGATCGCCACGTCAGTTCCACTGCAGACGTAGCTTGGTGCGCGCTTCGACGGGACGGCCCTCTCGCGACGAAGCGTGCAAGCACCGGCGGCGGCGAACCTCGCGAGACCGGCGCAGCGCGCGCACGAGATAGGCATTGCGAGCGATCAGCCCCGAGAAGTACCAGAAGAGATACGCGATCTCGTTCATGTTGAGCACGCTCTTGTACATCAGGGCGATGCCCATCAGGATGACGACGCTTCCCCACACCTGGCCGTAGATCGCGAACGGTCCGTTCGTTCTCGCGAGCAGGCGGGCGTCCCGAAAGACGAACCAATAGAGCAGGAGATGCGCGAACAGCCCCACGACGCCGATCTCCCAAAGGAAATTCGCGACCTGGGTGACCGTGACGCCCTTCGATGAGAAGTACACGGCGTACTGCCCGCCGAACCCGGGCAGCGAAGACGGAGAGACGTTGCCCGCGCCGAAGCCGAACGCTAGCTTGAACGGATCCGTGGAAATCATTCGCGCCGCGATGACCACGCTGTCGACCCGGCCGACGTAGCGATCCGCGCCGTCGGCCGCCCCGGTATAGACGTAGTCCGCGACGTCGCCTTCCATGAAGAACTCGGCGATCGGTTTCGCGTTGCCGTATCGGCGCATCGCGTTGTACGCGGCGGCGAACATGGAGAGCGCGACGCAACCGATCACGAGGACCGGTACGAGCCGCCGCAAAGTCCGCGAGCCGGGCGGCATGAACAACGCCGGAGCGAGCAGTGCCACGGGTAGCATGACGGCGGTTCCCTTCGTCTCGTTGAGCGTCGTCGGAACCATGAACGCGGCAATTCCGACGAGCAGCAGCGACAGCTTGATCCTCCGACGCAGATACAGCGACACGAGCAACGCGATCGCCGAGATCATCAGCAGGCTGAGCGCGCTCGAGGACGTCGCCATGCCGCGGATCGGGTCTCCCGTGTGCATTCGATCCGCGAACTGCACGAAACGCTGGAAGACGGCGAGCGGGATCTGGAAGAGGAGAATCGCGACCAATACGGCCAGCTGCGATCTGATCTGCCGATCCGTGAACGAGAACAGAGCGGCAAGAAGAAAGAAAGGCACGTACTTCACGTAACTGCGCAGTCCCGAGACGATCACGCCCGGCGTGACCGACTGAGCGGCGAACCCGACCGCGAGCGTGAAGAAAAGCAGCGCGAGGAATGCGACGTAGCGCCAATCGAGTCCGACGGTGTGGCCGCCGATCAGGCGTAACACGACCGCAAGCACGGCGATCCCAGACAAGAGCTCGGGGATCAGCACGGCGTAGCCGGGAATGACCTGCAGCTGCTGCGCGAGGTAGCCGCTCGAGAACGCCGAAACGATCATCAGGATGACGAGCGCGTTCATCTTCGAAGGGCTCGAGCGGTGCTGCGGCGTGCGGTCATGATCGTGGGCCGAAGGCTACGCGTAGCCGAGCATCCGGTTCAGCGCGCCCGCATGCGTATCGAAGTAGCCGAGATCTCTCGGCGACAATCGTTCGCGCCACGCGAAGTCGGGACGGATCTCGGCGACCGGAGACAGCCTCATGTCGTTGCCGTTCAGCACGTGGTGGCGCTTGGAGCGGAAGTCCAGCATCTCTGCCGTGTATTCCAGGCCGAGGAAACCGCATAGACGGGCGAGCTCCCGCTCCGGAGCGAGAACGAGGTCTTCGTACCTCACCTGGATCAGGTGATCGGGGTGGACGTGCTTGCGCAGGAGCGGGATCGCACGGGCATACGTCCTGCGCCATTCGAGCGCGGCGGACTTCTTCGAGCTGCCGCGCTTCAGCGCCGAGGAATAGACCGCTCGTCCGTCGCGCGTCAGCAGAATGACCCGCACGTCCGACGGAGCCGTCTTGTACAGCGAGACCGCCTCGAGATAGTGCTTCGAGGAGTCGACCAGCACGTCCGCTCCGAGCACCTCGGAAACGATCCGAAACAACGCGAGCTTGTTTCTGCTGCCTCGGTACAGCGGCGCCACGAAAGGCGCGAGCGGACCGAGCCCCCAGCGAAAGTGCGCGAAGGCGGCGCCGTAGAGAATCTTTCGATACAGCAATCTCGCGCGCGTCTGGTGCCGTGGGTCTATGACCTTGCCGGCTCTGATCATGCCGAGATGCAAGACGTAGGGGTCTTCATCTATCTCCCGCCATTGCGGAAAGCACCTGACTCGCGCCAGCACTTGCCGCCAGACCGGGCAGCGTCGCGCCGACTCGCCGCAGGAGCAGGGCGTATCCAACGCGAGATTCTTCGGCAAGTGAGTGATCTCGCCGAGCGCGGCTGCATCGGGATGCGTGCCGAGGAGAAGATTCAGCAACGTCGAGCCCGAGTACTGGGCCGAGCAAATGAACACGGCGCGCAAGCGAGGTCCCTGTCCCAATGGTCCGCTTCGAGCACGAGCTGCGGAGCGTTGTCCCGTCGGAGCGCCTTTCGGCAGCCTTCTCGTCTCACGACGCGCGGTCGTCTCGAAGATCAGAGGACCGCAAGAGTGAGGAGAGCAAGATCTATGCCATGCGAAGGATTGTTTCCGGCAGTCTTGACGCTGTGAAGAGTGTGCGGGCTCGAATGCTGACAGCGGTCGGTTTGTTTGCGTTCGTCGTTGGACCGGTTTCTCGGCTCGTTGGCGCGACGAATGCGTTTCGTGGCGCTGCGTGCGATGGGTCGTAGACACGACTTGACCCGACGATGCGGTGCAAACAGACTCGAGTCGAAACTCCGCAGCTCGAACGTCGCTGCCCGACGGCAGCAACGCTCGCTCGCCGCAGACCTTCGGAGCCGCACGGGATCATGACGAGCCTCGCCGATAGCGTCCCCCCTCGACGGCCGCTCCGACGAGCGTCGAGCGATGCCGTGAGGCTGCCGACCTTCTTGGTCATCGGCGCCGCGAGATCGGGCAGCACGTGGATCTCGAAGAATCTCGCTCGGCATCCCGAGGTGTTCATTCCCAAGGAGAAGGAGCTGCATTTCTTCGATCGACGCTACGAGGAAGGGATCGAGACGTACCGCGCGTACTTTCGGGCCGCGACCGCGGAGAAAGCGATAGGGGAGGCGACCCCCGCGTATCTCCACACGGCGGCGGCCGCGCCTCGCATCCGTGCGCATCTGCCGGACGTCAAGCTGATCGCTTGCCTGCGCGACCCGATCGACCGGCTCTACTCGAGGTACTGGAATGCGCGCGGCCGTTTCGAGCACAACAAAGACGTGTCGTTCGAGCGCAAGATCGAAGAGAAACCCGAGCTCATCCGAGAGGGGTATTACGCCGAGCATCTCGCGCGCTTCTACGAGCTGTTTCCCCGCGAGCGGCTTCTGGTCTTGCTGTACGACGATCTGATATCCGATCCGCGAGCGTTCTTGAAGCGGATCTACCGCTTTCTCGGCGTCGACGAGAGCTTCAGCTCCGATCTCGCCGATCACAAGATCAATGCCGGAGCGTCGCAGAAGCTGACCGTGAAGAGCAGGCCCGTCTACTGGGTCGGCAAGGCGCTTCACCGCCTCGGACGGCACCGGCTCGCGATGCATATCGAGCGGGCGAACGCCGGACGGTTGCCGGAGCTGTCTCCCTCGACGCGCTCCATGCTGCTCGAGAAGTACTATCGCGAGCGCAACGAGCGGCTCGCCGCCCTCCTCGGCGTGGACCTGAGCCATTGGAATAGCGTTTGAGGCGCCGCCTTGCGCGCCGGCTCGCTCAACGCGGCATCGTGCGCTCGAGCGCCGAGTGCCGAGGGGCTTCCGACGTCTGCGGATACTTCTCTCTGGTTTCCGGTGCTATTCCCTCGGCGCCCGTGATCAGACGAGCCAGCGTGTCGAGGTGGGCTCTGTCCGCGTAAGTCGCCGCGGCATGGAGACGAGCGGCTTCGCCCATTCGCTCGCGCAGGGGCTCGTCCCGGATCAAGCGAACGAGCTCGCGCGCGAGGTTCGCGTACGAGCCGGCGCAGATGCCGATGCGTCCCTCGTCGAGCAGGCCGTCCGGGTTCACCGAAAGGCTGAGCACCGGAACGCATCGTTGCCACGCTTGAATGAAAGTGTTGGCGAAGCCTTCCTGGGTGCTCGTGTTGACGAAGACATGCGCCTCGCTCAGCACCTCGTTGACACGGTCTTGCGGTTGTCCGCCGAGAAAGCGTAGGTTCGGGAGCCGCTCGGCCTCGTGCCGGATTCTGCGGCACCACGCGGGATTGCCGCGCGGAGCGCCGATCATGACGAACTGCACGTCCTTCATGCCGGAGAGGTCGCGCGCCAGCCGCAAGAACACCTCCGGGCGCTTCCACGGCTTCAGGTTCGCGATCCACGCGACGGTGATCGGTCGGCTCTTCTTCGGCCGTCGCGCGGGCAGCGGATGATAGTTCGGCACGATTGCACTCGGGCCGCGTCCGTAATGACGCCGCAACAGCTCGGCTTGTTGTCTCGTCTGCGTCACGATGTCGGACGCATTCCGTATCCCGTATTCGAGTATCCGCTTGTCGACGTAGTCGAAAAGCGCGTGACGCGTCAGCCGCCACGCGAACGGTGTCACTTCCTGATCGTGCGCGACGTGCCAGACACAGCGTTTGTCGTGCTTCTTGCAGTAGTAGGCCGCGGCTCCCGTATAGGCGCAGCCCACTCGCTGGTAGACGGCGTCGGGACCGATTCGCTCGAGATGTCGAACGAGGTCGAAGACGTCGGTGAGCTTGCCCCACCTTCCGATGCCGCGTGCCGGCGCGATACGGATCACCCGGTGCGTTTTCTCGCAGCCGAGCGCCTCCGGCACCTGTCGGGCGAGATAGTAGATCTCGTGCTCCCCGCTCGCGGCCAAGTGCTCGATCAGCAGCTTCGCCTGATACTGGGACCCGCCCATCACCGCTTGCCAATGGGTCGGCACGATCACGCAGATCTTCACGGCTTCTCCGACGGGTCACGCCGTGCACCGCCTCACGGCGGCACGGCAAGGGCCTTGATGCGCTCGTAAACGGGACCGCAGAGTGCGCTGACCAGCCGCCTCTCCCGCGGTGCGAGCAGGCTCGCCTTCGCGACGCTGCGCTCGTGGATGCCGTCTGCGTACGTCGGCGCGAACGGCAGTTCGATGAAGTCGTAGATGCGGCGGAGCAGCCGCAGCTTGTCGCGCACGAGCTCGTCGTAGTCGACGATCATCATCCGCTCGGGGCCCAGGCGTCTCGCGAGCTTTTCCGCCTGCAATTGCTTCCCCACGTACGAGAGGCAGGCGCGGCGGGTCTTGCCGACGGCCGCGCGTCCGATCGCGTCGTAAAGGTGCTTCTCTCGATCCTCTAGCAGCGGGTACCCGCAGCCTCTGAAGAGCTCTTCGAAGGCAAACCTGTCCCAGTTGTACTTCATCGAGTGCACGACGGAGCACGGGTTCCGGAGAACCCAGATCAGCCGATACTCGTAGGCCTCGTCGAAGTACTCGCGATAGCTTTCGTTCAGATACGTGGTCTGGAAGCAGAATCGCGTCCCAGGCGGATACTCCGCCGGCGACTCGAGACCGCACAGGATCAGGGCCGCGTCGAGCTCGTCGTCGTTCCCCCGTCGATAGTTCGCCATCCCGGCGCTTTCCCGGATGATGCGGGACAGCATTGTCGTGCCCGAGCGCTGGCAGCCCGAGATCAGCACGGCATCGGGGAATCGATCCAGTCGGCACAGAAGGCGGCGCCCCTCGCCCCGGACCTCTCGATGGAATCGCGGCCAATCCCACTCGTCGGATCTCTTGTCGAGACGTGCGCGAAGCTTCGCCACGTCCCCTTTGAGCTGCCGCAGAGCGCTGCGCGTGCGCAGAAAGGCGCGGTCGAGCCGCCGAGTCAGCGTGGAGCGCTTCCGCAGCGGCTGATCCAACGACAGCGAGGGCTCCGGCATGCTCTCGATCGACACCGACGTATCCGCGGGTTCCATGGAGCGGCAATATGCATGCCAACGGGAATCACTCCGTGCGGAAGCTCGCGCGAGCGTGCGGGCGAGCATCAGGACGCGCCGCGCCGCCACGCTCCCGGGCCGGTACAATCGGCCCCGACCACGGTATCCGACGAGGAGGCATCAGGACCATGGCGGTACCGCCGGGTGTGAGCGAAGCCGTTTTTGCGGACGCGCTCGCCGAAATGCGCTCGATCGTGGGCGACGAATGGGTCTTCACCGAGCCCGAGGACCTCAATACCTATCGCGATTTCTATTCGGTCCTCTGGGGCGAGCCCGAGGAGCGCGTCGCTTCCGCGGCCGTCGCCCCGGCGAGCGTCGAGGAGGTGCAAGCGATCGTTCGTATCGCGAACGAGGGCCGAATCCCGCTCTATCCGATCTCGACCGGCCGTAACCTGGGGTACGGCGGACCCGCGCCGGTCTACTCGGGTAGCGTCGTGCTCGACCTGAAGCGCATGAACCGCATCCTCGAGGTGAGCGAGAGCAACGCGTCTTGCCTCGTCGAGCCCGGCGTCACGTACTTCGACATGTATCGGCATCTGCAGCAGACGGGCTCCAAGCTTTGGATCGACGTGCCGGATCCGGGCTGGGGGAGCATGGTCGGCAACGCGCTCGATTCCGGCGGCGGCTACACGGCTGCGCCCTATCGAGGGCATTGGGAGGCGGTCTGCGGCATCGAGGTCGTGCTCGGCGACGGCGAGATCCTTCGCACCGGCATGGGCGCGTTGCCCGGTGCCGAGACGTGGCAGCAGTACCGCATGGGCATCGGCCCGTGCCTCGACGGGCTGTTCCGCCAATCGTCGCTCGGCGTCGTCACGAAGATGGGCTTCTGGCTGTTCCCGCAGCCCGAGGCGTACCTCAATTGCTCGGTGGATCTCCAGCGTTTCGAGGATATCGAGCCGCTCGTCGATCTCATCAACGAGCTCGAGTACGGCAACATCTTCAACGGCATGCCGTCGATCACGTCGCCGGTGCTGACGCGCGATACGCCGATGCTGATGCAGGAGGTCCCCGAGCCCGAGGTCATGAACCGCCTGGTGCGCGAGACGGGGTTGCCCGCTTGGCGCGCGTCGCTCGTGTTCTACGGGCCCGAGAAGGTCATCCGCGCGCAGTGGGAGTACGTGCAAGAGCGGTTCTCGCAGTTCGAAGGCGCCGGGTTCCGCGAGAACCAATTCGTGAAGCTGCCGTTGACCGAGGAGGACCTCGCGAGAATCCCGAAGGCGCGTTTCGGCATCCCGAGCCTGGACATCTTCGCCGTCGGCTCGCGCGGCGCCGGCAGCTTCAACCCGAGCGACGGGCACATCTGGTTCTCGGCGATCATCCCTCGAACCGGCAAGGGCTACGTCGAGGCGAACCGCGTGATGCGCCGCGAATGCCAGCGGCTCGGTATTCCGCTCTTCATGTTCAGCCCGGCGGTCACGTGCTGGACGCGCTCGTTCGTGCTGTTCGCGGCCGTGCCGGTCTACAAGGACACGGATCGCAATCGCGCGCTGCGCGAGAAGATCCACGAGATCATCCGCATCTGCGCGGAGCACGGCTGGGGCGAGTACCGCTGCCCGCCGGCGTTCCAGGATGCGGTGATGGAGAGCTACGGCTTCAACAACCATATCCTTCGGCGCGTCAACGAGAAGATCAAGGACGCGCTCGACCCGAACGGCATCCTGTCCGCGGGCCGCTACGGCATCTGGCCGAAGCATCTGCGCGAACGGAGGGGGGCATGAGAAGGATCGCGCTTTCGATCGGCGCGGTGCTCGCGGTTCTCGCTGCGGCCGACGCCGGCGCACAGGAAGCCGCGCGCGGCGAGAAGACGGCGCCGCATCTCGAGGAAGGCAAGGAAGCTTTCAAGGTCTGGTGCTCTCCATGTCATGCGCCGAATCCGCGCCTCGCGGGTACGCTCGCGCTGCAGACGAAGTACGAAGGGCGGATTCCGGCCGCGCTCGAGGACCGCACGGATCTGACGCCCGCGCTCGTCGAATACTTCGTGCGCAACGGCGTCGCATGGATGGCGCCGTTCCGTCCGACCGAGCTGAGCGACGCGCAAGTAGCCGCGATCGGCGCGTATCTTTCGGCGCCGCTCGAGGAACGCGGTCCGTATGCGCCGTTGCTCGCGGACGAGATGATGGCGCTGCGCGAGAAGGAGAAGAGTCGATGATCAGCCGTCGAGCCTTGCTGAAGTGGGGCGCGGCCGCGGCGGCCGCGCCGGTGGTCGTGAACGCGAGCCGTCTCGGTCCGCTCGTCGAGGGCGCCGATGCGCTGCTGATCGATACCCGCTACGTGCGCGAGCTCGTCGACCGGGTCTACGCATCACGAATCCATGCGTGCGACGGCGACGTGACCCGAGTCTGGTTCGAGACGCTCGATCCGGCATGGCGTAAGCCCGGGTTCGTCGTCGCCGGCATCACCGGCGACGATGTGCTCTTCGTGCTCGAGCGGTTGGCGTGGGATCGGGGCCGCCGCGTCGTCGCAAGAAACGATCTCGCTCCGCGCGGGGCGGACGGCCGCAGCGTCGCGAGCTGGATCATCGCGCCGGTCCACCCAAGCGTCGGAGGTTGAAGCGATGGCGGTGCTGCCTCCCGATCTCGACCAGGCGACGTTCGCGCGCGTGCTAGACGAGTTCCGCGGCGCCGTCGGCGCGGACTGGGTCTGGTCGAGCGACGAGGATCTCGGCCCTTATCGCGACAGCTTCTCGCCGGTGTGGAATACGGACGAGGAACGGCGTGCGTCCGCGGCCGTCGCGCCCGCCGACGTCGGTCAAGTGCAGGCGATCGTGCGAATCGCCGCCCGCTACAAGGTGCCGCTCTACCCGATCTCGACGGGCAAGAATTTCGGCTACGGCGGGCCTTCGCCGAACGTCACCGGCAGCGTCGTGCTCGACTTGAAGCGTTTGAATCGGATTCTCGAGGTCGACGACAAGCGCAACTTCGCGCTCGTCGAGCCGGGCGTGAGCTATTTCGATCTGTACCGCTACATCCAGGAGCGCGGGCTCAAGGTCATGATCGACTGTCCGGACCCCGGCTGGGGCAGCCCGATCGGCAACTCGCTCGAGCGCGGCGTCGGCTACACGATGCCGTTCTTTCGCGACCATTACGGCGCGAGCTGCGGCGTCGAGGTCGTGCTGCCGAACGGCGAGCTGATGCGCACCGGCATGGGCGCGCTGCCCGGCGCGAAGACGTGGCAGGAATACCGGTACGGCTTCGGGCCCGATCCCGCCGGCCTGTTCGCGCAAGGCAATTTCGGCGTCGTGACGAAGATGGGCTTTCGCCTGATGCCGCTGCCGAAGCACTACCGCACGGGTCTGATCACGGTGCCCAAGCGGCGCGATCTCGTGAGGCTCGTCGAGCACGTGAACTTTCTTTCGGACAGCTCGATGTGCGGCGAGCCCGTCTACGGCAGCCCGCTGCAGGCGTTGCTCGGCAATCCCGACTTCTACGCGCTCGCGACGAAGCCCGGCGGACCGTCCGACGCCGAGATGGACGCCGCGGCGAGCGCGGCGGGACTCCCGAGCTGGCAAGTGGAGCTGCAGTTCTACGGATCGGAGGAAACGACGAAGGCGAACTGGGAGCTCGCAAAGGAGCTGATCCTATCGGATATCCCGGGCGCGCAGGCGTTCGACGGCGAGCACTTCCCGCTGCCCGCGACCGAGGAGCAGCTCGACAATACGGGTCAGCCGTATCGCACGGCGATCAAGCGCCGCGCGGCGCTCGGCGTGCCGAGCCTCGGCATGTGGCGGATCGTGCGCGACGACGGCCACGTCGGCTTCTTCCCGGTCATACCGCGCAGCGGTGAGGCGGTCTTCGAGGCGCAGCGGGTGCTCGGCGACGCGCTGCGCGAGTTTCCGTTCCGCTCGTATTTCAATGCGACGACCGCGCCGCTCAACTGGCATCCATTCACGTTCCAGATGGTGTTCGCGCCTTCGGTCAAGAAGAACGATCCGGCGCACAACGAAACGGTGAATCGCGCGATGCGAAAGATCGTCGCGGTCGCGGCCGAGCACGGCTGGGGCGACTATCGTGCGGCCCCGATCTACCAGGACGACGTCGCCGCGACGTATAGCTTCAACAACCATGCATTGCGCCGCTTCCTCGAGCAGCTCAAGGATGCGATCGATCCGGACGGCATCATCGCGCCAGGGCGGGGCGGCATCTGGCCGAAGAGGTTCCGCAAATGACGAGGACCGGTATTGCGGCGTGCATCGCAACGCTCGGCGCCGCCGCGTTCGGCACGAGCTTCGCCCAGGACGCATCGACCTCGAGCGTGCCGGATGTCGCCGACACGAAGCCGCTGCCCGTGGAGGTCGATCATCCGGGACGCGAGCTCTTCGAGCGCAATTGCGCGCCGTGCCATGCGCCGGGTCCGGGCGACGACGGCGCGCCGATGCTGCCGGGCACGGCGGCGCTCGCGGCGAAGTACCAAGGCCAGCGCTACGGTGCGCTCGAGCTGCGCGGCGACCTCGACGCGAACGTGTTGCGCTATTTCGTCCGCAACGGCATCGGCGCGATGCCGATGTTTCGCAAGGTCGAGCTGAGCGACGCCGATATCGACCTGATCGCGGCCTACCTCGAGGCGTCGGCCGAAGCGAATCTTTCGCGCAGGTGAGCCCGTCTTGCCGGACGGGCTCGACGTCGTCGAGGACGGCGGGATCGGCCGGCCGATCGTCGCGCCGGTCTGCGCTCTAGAGCATCCGCTCCGCGAGCCGCGCAGCGTACGCCCGGCCGACCGGCACCGTCGTGCCGTTCGAGAGCTCGACGCAGCGCGCGCCGTTCTCGCTGCCGATGCGCGTCGCGTGTTTCAGGTTCACGATATGGGATCGGTGCACGCGGACGAAGCGCGGAGGCAGCAGCCGCTCGAGCTGGGTCAGCGTTTTCTTGTGCAGGTGCCGCCGTCCGTCCGCGGTCTCGAGCTCGGAATAATCGTCCGCGCCGTGGATCGCGATCACCGAATCGACCGCGACGAGGTCGACGCGTCCCGCGAGCGTGACCGCGAGATAGGTCCGTTCTGGCCTCGTCGGCCGTTCGGCCGTGCCGAGCCCGCTCGAGCGCCTTCGCGAGACGCTCCTCGGTGAACGGCTTCGGCACGAAATCGACGACGCCGAGCTCGAACGCTTCGATCGCGCGATCCACGTTCGCCGATACGACGATCGTCTGGAACGGCTCCGCGACGGCTCGTCGAAGCAGATCGAACCCGTCGCGCCCGGCGAGATTGAGGTCGAGCAGCACGATCGCGTGCTCGGTGTTCCCCAAGAGCTCCGTCGCCGTGTGCAGCTCGGCGCACAGGTCGATCCGCGCGAGCGTATCGCCGAGCACCGACCGCACGAGCCGCTCGAGCCTACGAGCCACGACGACCTCGTCTTCGACGATCACGACGTGCATCGATAATCCGCTCGAGCGCAAGCCCTTCGTCCGTCAAATCGCCTCCGGCACCTCGATCGTGTCGATCCATTCGTTGCCGAGCGGTCCCGACGTGAACGACCAATCGTCGTCGAACGCTTCCTTGAGACGCGCGCGCACGTACTCGTGGCCCTGGCCGCGTCCGCTCGCCGAGCGCGGCGCGTCGAGCGGCGAGCGCAGGCGATAGACGATGCGTCCGCCGGGCGCCGTGTCGCGCTCGAGGCGGAACACGGCGCCGTGCGGATAGCTATTGTGCGTCAGCGCGTTCTCGAGCAGCGTGTGCAGCCCGCCGGGCGGAAGCCGGCCGCGCGGAGAGAGGCCTTCGACGAGCAGAGAGAACTCGCGGTCGCGGCGTAAGCCCATGACCTCGAGGTGGCGCTTGCACAGCGCGCGGATGCCGAAGGCCGCCGCAACGATCACGACGACGAGCGCCGACACGATAACGAGCGCGGTCTTGCCGTCGAAGCCGGGCACGAGCAGCGTAACGAGCGTCATCATCGCGATCGCGGCGATCAGCAGCGTCCGCCGCCGCGTCGGCGCGTAGCGATTGGCAACGTGAAGCGTGAGCAGCACGCCCGATGCCACGGCGGCAGTCAGGATCGTCTCCAGTCGCAGGATGTGCAGCGGATACGGATAGCTCACGAATCGCGCGCTTTCCGCGACGAGCTGTGCGAGCACCGCCAATGCGAGCAGCGACCCCCTGCGGCCGCGACCAGCGCCGCCGCCCACCCCGTCGTGCGCGTCATGTCGCCTTTCCAGCAGCAAACATCGCGGCTTCCCAGTCGTTCACCGATCGGGAACGTCGTTGACCGATTCGGGGCGGCAACAAACGCTCGACGCTGGTAAGAACGAAGCAGGCGGTCAATGACGAAGCCGCGTCTTGCACGGCGGATGCGCAGACAAATCTCGAGCAGGCCGACCCGTCGTCATTTCGTGCCTCGCCGGATCGTGAGCGCCATGGATGGCGCGACCGAAGCTTACAGGGATGTGCTCGCAGCGGTCCGGCGAGGCATGCATGACGAGCACTCGGCCCACCGCCGACACCGACTCTTGAATGCCGATAGGAGGGACCTGCAATGTGCCGCGTTCACCGCTTCGCCGTCTTCCCGGCGCTGACGCTGCTGGTTCACGCGCCGTCGCTTGCCGACGCCGACGCGCCGCGCGCAGTCCTCGAGCCCTACGTGTTCGAGGCCGCGGACGGCACCCGCGTCGAAGCCGAACGCAGCGTGCTCGTCGTCCCGGAGAATCGCACCGATCCCGGCAGCCGTCGCATCGAGCTCGCGTTCGTCCGCTTCCGCTCGACGAGCGAGCATCCGCGCTCGCCGATCGTCTACCTCGCCGGCGGGCCGGGCGGATCCGGCATCGACGCGGCGAGGGGCGGACGTTTCCCGCTGTTCATGGCGCTGCGCGAGGTCGCCGACGTCATCGCGCTCGATCAGCGCGGCACCGGCGCGTCGACGCGCATTCCATACTGCAGAACGGACCATAGCTACCCGCTCGATCGGCCGCTGACTCGCGAAGGCTTGATCGATCTCTTTCGCGCGAAGGCCGCCGAGTGCGTCGCTTACTGGAAGGCCGCGGGCGTCGATCTCGCCGGCTACACGACCTGGGAGAGCGCCGCGGATCTCGACGATCTGCGGGCCGCGCTCGGCGCCGAGCGAATCAGCCTTTGGGGCATCAGCTACGGCACGCATCTCGCGCTCGCGGCGATCAAGCGTTATCCGGATCGCATCGAGCGTGCCGTGCTCGCGAGCGTCGAAGGGCTCGACGAGACGGTCAAGCTGCCCGCGCGAACCGATGCGTACTTCGAGCGGCTGCAAGCGGCGATCGATGCCGATCCGCGAGCGGCCTCGCTCTATCCGGATCTCGCGCCGCGGTTCCTCCGCTGACGTACGAAACCGCTTACTCCTTCGGAGGCGCGAAGCCCGAGCGCTTCACGACGACGAGATCGCACGGCAAACGGTCGAGTACGCGCTCGGCCGTGCTGCCGAGGAAGATGCGCTCGAGACCGCTGCGCGAGACGGCGCCCATGACGACGAAGTCGACGCCCGCGTCCTCGGCCACTTTGGCGATCGCTGCATGCGCCGGACGCTGCTCGAAGTGCACGTCGACGTCCTGACCGACGCCGCTGTCCGCGAGCAGCTTGTCGAGCGCGTCGCGGTGTCTCGTTTCCAGCTCCGGAACGAGCTCGGGCGGCGTCAGCGTGGAATCGAACGCATGCAGCACGTGCAGACGGCTGCCCGTCGTCCGCGCGAGCTCGCCGGCGAACGCGAGGATTTCCCGATCGAGGTCGGCCGGCTTGTCGCGCTCGTGAAGCGGGTCGACCGCGGCGAGCACCTTGGGTGCCGCGCCGATCTCGCGCGGCTTGACGAGCAGGAGCGGAACGGGGCACGAGCGGATCAGATTCCAATCGGTATTCGAGAACAGCGTGCGGCGCAGCACCGGATGCTCGTGCGTGTCCTTCACGAGCAGCATCGGCTTCGTCTCGACGGCCTTCTCGACGATGCCGCGATGGATCGGCTGGCCCCAGCGCGCGTCGATATCGACCGAGAGCCCTTCCTTGACGAGCGGCGCGCGCAGCTCCTCGAGCATCGCGAGATGCCGATCGAGCACGCTCCGCCTTGCACGCTCCACGGTCTTCGGCTCGAAGTGCGGCAGGCTCGCGAGCGACTGATCGTAATCGCAGACGAAGAGCTCGAGCGACGCGCCGAACGCCTTCGCGAGCCGCGCCGCGCGCGCGAGCGCGGGCTGCTCGTCGGCCGTGGGATCGATGATGACGAGGATTCGGCGTGCGTCGGACATGATTGGGCTCCTAGCGAATCTCGAGTGAGCTTAGCCGGTCGGTGCACACTGCCACAACCCCCGACTCTGGACATCGACCGCCGATTTCGGTAAACCGCACTCACCGCGCGCCCTTCCGGTTCATCCGTTCGGGTATTGCTCTGCCGGCATTGGTATGGTCGGAACGCGGCCGCTCGACTTCGAGGAGCGACTTGATGACTGTACGAAAGTGGCTAGTCAGCATCGGCGTCTTGGCGATGGCGGCGGTCGTCGTCGCCGGAATCGCGCTCGACGGCGACAACGGGCCGTTGCTGCTCGGCATCCGCGCCGAGTTCTACTTGTTCGCCTTGACCCTTCTCGGCGTGGCACTGTTTCACGACCGCACGCTCGAGGTGGCGCTCGTCGGGCTCGTGGCGATTCTCGCGCTCAAGCTTCCGACCGACGCCGAGTTCGCGCTCGGAGAGCATCTGCTCCACGAAGCACCGATGCTGATCAACCTGCTCGGTCTGCTGCTCGGCTTCGCGATCCTCGCGCGTCACTTCGAGGAATCGCAGGTTCCCGAGATCCTGCCTCGCTTCCTGCCCGACGACTGGAAAGGCGGCTTCGTGCTG
>Ga0207873_1001369_pt1 | contig 23584 bp, 14 predicted proteins | sample BGWIniCompost_FD_187373 | JGI IMG/M metagenome (GOLD analysis project Ga0207873, IMG submission 187373) | Cellulose adapted compost microbial communities from Newby Island Compost Facility, Milpitas, CA, USA - BGW Initial Compost (SPAdes)... ...
CCTCGGCCGCTCCATCCTGCTCGGCCTCGAGTTCCTCATCGCCGCGGACATCATCCGCACCGTCGCCATCCAGCCGAGCTTCCGCAGCGTCGGCGTCCTTGCCATCGTCGTCCTGATCCGGACCTTCCTCAGCTTCACGCTTTCGGCCGAGATCGAGGGGCGCTTGCCGTGGCGGCGGAGCGGCCAATCCCATTGAAGCCGCCGCCCATCCGCGCGAGCTCCGCCTCCGCCGCGATGTGCCCGAACGCCGGCCAGTTTCCGAGGCTCACCACGCGCTCGAAGATCTCCCGCGCGCGCTCCCGGTCGCCGTTGTACAGGTACCAGTTGCCGACGCCGTAGCCTTGCGTCGCCATCTGGAGCGTCTCGCTCGCGTCGCCGGCGAGCAACGAGTCCGGGGGCAGCTCGCCCTTGTACATCAGCAGCCGGCGATGATAGGCGTGATTCTCCAGGATCTGCATGTCCGCGGTGATGGGCTCCAGCACGGCGGCGGCTTCTTCGTCGCGACCGAGGCGCCGCAGCGTCATGTAGAGCCAGTCCGCGGTGGCGACATGCATGTCCGGGGTCGTCGCGACCTCCATGCACGCGCGGAACGCTTCGAGTGCCGCCTCGAACTCGCCTTTCAGGTAATACGCCAGTCCGAGGTGGTACCAGATGTTGGACTGGAGCGTGCTCGTCGGGATGCCGTACGCGTTCGGCATGCCGTCCGGCTCGACCTCGTCCGGCTTGCCCCGCACCAGCGCGGCGGCCCGCTCGAGGTCCGCGATCGCGGCGTCGAACTCGCGGACCGTGATGAAGCGATGCCCGCGGTGCCGGTACATGCGCGCGTCGCCGGGGTGCTTCGCGATCCCCTCGGTGAAGATGGCGATCGCCTCGCGGTAGCGCCCCAGGTACGCCGTACGGCGGCCCAGCCAGATGATCGCGTCCGCGTCGGTCGGGTCGCGTTCGTACGCGGCGCGCGCCTCGGCGAGCTGCCGTTCGAGCTCGGCCCTCCGCTCGTCCGTCAGCTCCGGCGCACGCAGCTCCTCGCCCAGCAACGAGAGCGCCTCGTAGTCCTCCGTCCACTCCGCGGCCAGCGGCGCGCCGTCGCCGTCTGGTTGCGGCGCGCCGCCCGCGCAGCCCGCGGCCAGGACCGCGACCGCGAGCAGGGGCCACACGCTCCGGTTCGTGAACGACATGCGTCCCTCCTCCGCTCGGAGTTGGATCGATCCGTCGCGCCGATGGCGGCCGGCGCGGCGCTCCGTCGCACGGGTTCGCCGCAGCCCTTGCCCCGGCCGGGCGCCCCCGGGATCGCCCGGCACGATGGGGCACGGCCGCCGCCCGGTCAATTCGGGGCGCCGCGCCGCAACGCGACGATTGTGTTCGAGGACGCGGTCGACTAGGCTTTCCGCGAAGACGATCGCGCTGATTCACCGGGCTCTCGGTCCGCGTCCGGGGCGGGGCTGCTCGGACGTTCTCACCACTGGGGGAGCCGGTCCACGGCGAAACGAGGATTCCGATGCGAAACGGAAAGGCCCGCCTCTCACGACTGCTCTTCGTCGCCTTTGCTCTGGGCGTTGCGGCGACGCCACTCGCCGGCCAGCTCGCCGACCGGCGTGCCGTCGGTGGGGAAACGCAGCGGTCGTCGCCGTGGACGGCCTTCCTCGCCGGGTCCGTCGCGGTCGCGGCCATCGCCGAACCGTTCGCGTCCAACTGCCTGGACCGTGACGGAGGGGGCGGCTTCGGCGTGCAGGCCTCCATCGGCGTGCGCTCGGCCGGGGGCTGGGACCTCCGGGCCCGCTACACGGGGATCCGCGAGGCTTTCGAGCCGGAGTGCGTACTCGTGCCGGCGGTCATGCCGGACGGGGTCTATCGCCGCCGCACCTACGAACGCGAGCTGTGGGGCGATGGGATTCGCACGCTCGATCTGGAGGCGGGGTTTACGCCATCCCCGATCCCGTTCCTTCGCATCGCCACCGGCGTGGGCGTCGAAGTGGACCGCGGCATCCCGTTCCTCCTCGGCGGTGCCGGGCTGCACCTCGGATCGCGGGTGCAGCTCGCCGCGGGCGCCGACGTCCTGCTGTTCCGCACGCCGTACATCATCGCCGAAGAGGAGTGGCGGGATTCTCGGCTCATCCGCACGTCGCAGGTGGGCGAGGGCGAGATGTGGCGGCGGAGCCTGGTGTTCCACCTCGGCGTTGAGCTGCCGGTCCGGCTGCCGTAGGGGGCCCTCCTTCCGCACGGCCGCCGGCGCGGCCTCCAGCGACCGGCGATGGGACGCCGTCCGCACGTAGCGGATTACCGCCGTGATCCGGGCGCGAGCGGCCCGGACCCTGGCCCCCGACCCCGCTTCCGCTCTATCATCCCGCCATGCCGACAGTCCGCGCCGCCGTCATCCCCGCGCCCGGCCTTCCCGCCGAGATGCGCGAATTCCCGGAGCCGGAGCTCGAGCCGGACTCCGCGTTGCTCGACGTCGAGCTCAGCGAGGTCTGCGGCACCGACGTGCACCTGCGCGCCGGCCGCCTCGCCGGCGTGCCGTACCCGCTGATCCCCGGCCACGTCACGACCGGCCGGATCGAGAAGATCCGCGGCACGCTGCGAGACGTGCACGGCCGCGCGCTGCGTGAGGGCGACCGGGTCACGTTCCTGGACGTGCACCGCACCTGCAACGCGTGCTGGTACTGTCTGGTCGCGAGGGCGACGACGCGCTGCCCGAACCGCAAGGTCTACGGCATCACCTACGGCGCCGCGGACGGCCTCGCCGGCGGCTGGGCCGAGAAGCTGTACCTCAAGCCGGGCACGCGCGTGATCCCCCTAGGTGGCGTGGACGCCCGCGCGTTCATGGCCGGCGGCTGCGCGCTGCCCACCGCGATCCACGCCGTCGAGCGCGCGGGCATCATGCTGGGTGACACCGTGCTCGTCCTGGGCACCGGGCCGGTCGGGCTGTCCGCGATCGCGCTCGCACGCATGAGCGGCGCGCTCACCGTGCTCGCGATCGGAGCGCCCGCCCTGCGCGTCGAGGCCGCCCGCGCCATGGGCGCGGACGACGTGCTCGACCTCGAACGCGCATCGCCGGAGGAACGCCACGCGTGGGTGCTCGAGCGCACGGAGGGCCGCGGCGCGGACGTGACCATCGAGGCCGCCGGCACGCCCGAGGCCGCCGTGCAGGCCATGCGCTTCACGCGCGATGCAGGCCGCGTCGTGATCGTCGGCCAGTACACGGACCATGGCGACGTGCCGTTCAACCCGCACGCCGACCTCAACCGCAAGCACCTGGACGTGCGCGGATCGTGGGGCTCGGACTACTCGCATTTCCATCGCGCCGTGCGCATCATGGCGGACGCGGAGCGCGCGCGGCCGTGGAGCCGGCTGGCGCTGGAGAGCTACGGGCTGGCCGCCGCGAACCAGGCGCTGGACGACGTCGCCCAGGGCAAGGTGATCAAGGCGCTGATCGATCCGCGCGCAGACACGAACGGAGAGGCTGAATGACGACGTCGATGCCGCGCACACCGCGCACGCGCCACCTCGCCGCGGCCTTCGTGCTCGCTGCCCTCGCGGTGCTTCCGGGCAGGGCAGGGGAGCTGCACGCGCAGGATGCAGCCCCAGCCACCTGCCCCGCCCCCGCCCTTGCCCCTGCCCTGGCCCCGACGACCGTCCTCATCGTTCGGCACGCCGAAAGGGCAGACGCAGGCGCGGGCGAACGGGACCCGGGACTCAGCCCGGCCGGCATCGAGCGCGCGCACGCGCTGGCCGACGTCGCGGCGGACGCCGGCGTCACGGCGATCCTCACCACGCAGTACCGCCGGACGCGTCTCACTGCGCAGCCCCTGGCAGAGCGGCTGGGCGTGCCGGTCAGCGTGGTGGAAGTGGGGCAGGGCGGGATCGCCGCGCACGTCGAGGCGATCGCCCGCGAGATCCGCACCACGCACGCGGGCGGCGTCGTCCTCGTCGTCAGCCACAGCAACGTCGTGCCGCTGATCGTCCGCGAGCTGACCGGCATCGAAGTGCCGGAGATCGCCGACGACGAGTACGACCACCTCTTCATCGTGACGCTCGCGCCGGATGCCGCGCCGCGGCTCGTGCGCGCCCGTTACGGCGAACCCACGCGCACGCCCACGCCGGCGATGCGCGAGAGCTGAAACCGGTAAGGAAGCGAGTCATGCGCCATACGCCCTCGATCCATCGCATCTCCGGACGCCTGGTCTCCAGTACGCTGCTGGCCGCCGCGCTGCTCGCCGCGGGGTGCCGCCCCGCCGCGGAGGCGCCCGTTCGCACGGCCGCGGACGTGCGCGCCCCCGCCCGCGTCGCATCGGACGCGCGCGCGGCGGTCCGCTCGACCGGCGGCATCGTCGTCTCCGCGACGGAGATTGCCAGCCGGATCGGTCGCGACGTGCTCGCCTCCGGCGGCAACGCGCTGGATGCCGCGATCGCGACCGGCTTCGCGCTCGCCGTCACGCACCCCGCCGCCGGCAACATCGGGGGCGGCGGCTTCATCGTGATCCGCTTCCCGGATGGCCGCACGACCAGCTTCAACTTCCGCGAGAAGGCCCCGCTCCGCGCGCACCCGGAGATGTTCCTGGACTCGACGGGCGAGTACTCGTCGCGCATCCACCACGACAGCCACCTCGCCGTCGGCGTGCCGGGCACCGTGGCGGGCTTCGCGCTCGCGCACGAGCGCTACGGCTCCAAGCCGTGGCGCGAGCTGGTCGAGCCCGCCGTCCGCCTCGCGCGTGACGGCTTCCCCGTGATGCCCGGCCTCGCCCGCTCGCTCAGGGGCGTGCTGCCCTCGATGCAGCGCTATCCCGCCAGCGTCGCCGCGTTCTCGAAGAACGGCACACCCTACGAGCCGGGCGAGATCTTCAAGCAGCCGGACCTCGCGCGCACGCTCGAGCGCATCATGCTGCACGGCCGGGACGGCTTCTACCGCGGCGAGACCGCGCGCCTGATCGCCGAGGAGATGCGCCGCGGCGGCGGCTGGATCACGGAGGAGGACCTCGCCCGCTACGAGGCGAAGGAGCAGCCGCCCATTCGCGGCACCTACCGCGGCTACGAGGTCATCAGCATGGGCCCGCCCTCCAGCGGCGGCATCGCCCTCGTCGAGATGCTCAACATCCTCGAGGGCTACGACCTCCGTGCGATGGGCCACAACTCCGCGGAGTACATCCACCACCTCGCGGAGGCGATGCGCCGCGCGTACCGCGACCGCGCGCGCTGGGTCGCCGACACGGACTTCGCCGAGGTGCCGATCGAGCGGCTCACGAGCAAGGAGTACGCGGCGGAGCTGCGCGCCACCATCGACCCCGAGCGCGCGTCCCGCTCCTCGCCGGAGGACGTCGAGCTCGTGGCCGAGAGCATGGAGACCACGCACTACTCCGTGGTGGATGCCAACGGCATGGCCGTGTCCGTCACCTACACGCTCGAGGCCAGCTACGGCTCCAAGATCACCGTGCCGGGCGCCGGGTTCCTGCTCAACAACGAAATGGGCGACTTCAACGCCGCGCCTGGCCTCACGAACGAGCGCGGGCTGATCGGCACCGAGCCCAACCTCGCGCGGCCGGAGCAGCGCATGCTGTCCAGCATGACGCCCACCATCCTCGCCAAGGATGGCCGCGTGGTCGCCGTGATCGGCAGCCCGGGCGGCCGCACCATCATCAACACCGTGCTCCAGCTCACGCTGAACCTGGTGGACTTCGGCATGAGCATCGAGGAGGCGGTGTCGGCGCCGCGCATCCACCACCAGTGGCTGCCGGACGAGATCCGCATCGAGCGGGCCGGCGCGGATGCCGAGACGATTCGCCGCCTCGAGGCGATGGGGCACACCGTCCGGGTGACCGGCACACAGGGCCGCGCGCACTCGGTCGTGGTGGACGCGGCAGGCGTCCGCATCGGCTTCGCCGACCCGCGCGACGAGGACGCGGGCGCGGCGGCGACGGAGCGCTGAGCGATCCGCACGCGCAGCCGCGCGACGCCGGGACGGGCGGGGGACATCGAGCGCATGCCAATGGCGACCGCCGGGCTCGTGCTCGGCGGCTTCGCCGGGCTGTACGATATTTCGACGTCCGAGCGTTATTGGCCCGGAGACTTCGGCGCCGGAGGTATCGCGTTATGCTCCCGCGAAGGATACGCAGCAGCGATCGTGACCGCCGTTCCGCTCCCTGGCTGGCGCTGCGTCTGCTGGTTGCTGGCGCCCTCGCGCTCGTTACGGCGGCGTGCTCGGCGGACCCCGACCGGCCTGGCGTCGGCCCGGTCAGTGAAGGCGACACCGTCGCTTCCGTTCTCGTCTACGGCACGGTGCGCCTGCCCGGCACCCTCGAACCCGTACCCGGCGGATTGGTGCGGACGCTGGTGAGCCGCGGCAGCTGCGAGGGCGGCGTCGTGAAGCGTGGCCCCGAGACGCTCACCGACGCCGCCGGCGAGTACCGGCTCGAGGTGATCATCGAATCACCGCCCTTCGAGGGCTGCGTGTGGCTCGAGGTCGACTTCGACCTGGACACCATCCGGCCGGACACGACCATTTTCAGGCCCGGCGTCAAGTTCGGCAGCGGACTGCCGCCGCGTGAGAGCGTCCGGATCGACGTCACGCTTTCCGATCGGCGATCCGTGATCGGGACGCCGTGAGCGGTTGCGCGGGTCTCCTCACCTGCCCCGTCTGCACCGAGCAACTCTCCGGCGAGGGCCGCACGCTGCGCTGCCCGCGCGGGCACGCGTTCGACTTCGCGCGCGAGGGCCACGTGGACCTGCTGCCCGCGGGCCACGGGCGCTCCAGGCTCACCGGTGACACGGCGGAGATGCTCCGGGCGCGGCGCCGCTTCCTGGAGCGCGGCTGGTTCGCTCCGCTCGCCCGGGCGCTCGAAGACTGCCGCGCGGCGCTCCGGCGCGCGCTCGACGGCGACGCCGCACCGGCCCACAGGCGTGGCCTCGTCCTGCTCGAGGTCGGCTGCGGGGAAGGGTATTTCATTGGAGGGTTGGCGGCGTCCGCGGAGAGGATGGCCGCCGGGCCGGATGGCGACTGCTACTTCGGGCTGGACATCTCACGGGACGCGCTGCGCATGGCCGCGCGGCATCACCGTGGCGTCCTCTTCTTCCGCAACGACGTCCACCACCGCATCTGCCTTCGCGACGGCTGCGTCGACCTGCTGCTGGACATCTTCGCGCCGCGCAACCCGCGGGAGTTCCGCCGCGTGCTTCGCCCGGCGGGGATGCTCGTCGTCGTCATCCCCGCGGCGGCACATCTCGCCGAGCTGCGCGCGGCGCTGCCGCTGATCGGCATGGAGCCGGAGAAGCTGGACCGCACCGTCGAGCGGTTCCGCGGCGCGTTCGAGCTGGAGGGGCGCGACGCGATCGAATTCCGCGCCGCGCTCGATGGAGACGACGTCGCCGACCTCGTGCAGATGACGCCGAGCGCCCGGCACCTGGACGAGCGGGCGCGGGTGCAGGCGGCCGCCCTCGGTCCAATCGACGTCACGTTCGCGCTGGACCTGCTCCGCTTCCGCCCCGCGCCCGTCCCCCGCGCGCCCTAGCCCAGCAGCCGCACGAGGCGGTTCTCTTTCCGCCCCTTGCGCAGCAGCACGACGGCGCCGTCGATCGCGTCCGTCAGCGTGACGCGCCGCTCCACGTCCGCCACGCGCTCGCCGTTCAGGTACACGCCGCCGCCCGCGATCAGCCGGCGCGCATCGCCCCTGGAGGAGGCGACCCCGCTCTCGGCCAGCAGCTCGACGATGGGCATGCCCTCGCCCGCGAGCCGCTCCTTCGGCAGATCGGTGGATGGCACGTCGGCGAACACCTCGAGCAGCTCGGCAGCCGGCAGGTCCTGCGCGGGGCGGCTGCCGAAGAGCACGGCGGTCGCCCGCTCCGCGCGCGCCAGCCCATCGGCGCCGTGGACGAGCTGCGTGACCTCCTCCGCCAGCCGCCGCTGCGCCGCCCGCCCGGCCGGGTTCGCCTGCTGCGCCGCCATGACCTCCGCGATCTCCTCCAGCGTCAGGAACGTGAACGCCTTGAGCCAGTGCTCGACATCGCGGTCGTCCGCGTTCAGCCAGAACTGGTAGAAGCGGAAGGGCGACGTCCGCTCGGGGTCCAGCCACACCGTGCCCGCCTCGGTCTTGCCGAATTTTGCGCCGCTCGCGGTGGTGATGAGCGGCTGCACGATCCCGTGTGCCGAGGCGCCGCGCACGCGCCGGATCAGCTCGATGCCCGCCGTGATGTTGCCCCACTGGTCGCTGCCGCCCAACTGGAGCACGCAGCCGTAGCGGTCGTGCAGCTCGAGGAAGTCGTACGCCTGGAGCAGCATGTAGCTGAACTCGGTGAACGAGATCCCCTCGGCCTGCTCGATCCGGCGCGAGACGGACTCCTTGGCCAGCATGTAGTTGACCGTGAAGTGCTTGCCCGTGTCGCGCAGGAAATCGATCAGGCGCAGCGAGCCGAGCCAGTCGTGATTGTCCACCAGCAGCGCGCCGGACGCGCCGGAGAAGTCCAGGAACCGTTCGAGCTGTGCGCGGATCCCCGCCACGTTCTGCTCCACACGCTCCCGCGTGAGCAGTTGCCGCTCGGACGCCTTGCCGCTCGGGTCCCCGATCATCCCCGTGCCGCCGCCCACCAGCGCGATCGGCCGGTGCCCCGCGCGCTGGAGCCGCATGAGCGCGAGGATCTGGAGCAGCGAGCCCACGTGCAGGCTGTCCGCCGTCGGGTCGAAGCCGATGTAGCCCACGATGCGGCCACCGCTGGCGAACAGCTCGCGCGCGCCTTCGCTCGCGCCGTGGATGAGGCCGCGGGCCTCGAGGTCCTCGTAAAACGTCGTCGTCATACCTTCATTCGTGCCGGGATTTTCGCGGAGACATCCCCCAAGTTACGCGGAAAGGGCCTGCGGCGGAACTGCCAGGACGGCTGCGCGGGTTCTGGACCCGCGCGGTGTGCACCCGTATCTTGACCCGCGGCCCGGAGGCGAGGCACCGGGCCCGGGCGCCGCGCTCCATCTCCCCGCCGGCAAGGCGCACGAGCAGACGATCCGAGGCCGGGTCGCTACCATGACCACTCTGCGCGAGGGATTCCAGATCGAGGAGCCGTCGGTCTTCGTTCCCTGGGATGTCACCGAGCAGCAGTTGCGCGAGCTGCTCGAGCCGCACGGCCTGCGCAAGGTCACCTTCGGCTACTTCACCCTCTCCTGCAGATCGCTAGGCGGCCTGTCCCACGAGCTCGGGTTCCACTTCATCCCCCGCAACTCGGACCACCTCACGGAGCTCGAGTTCTTCCGCGCCAAGCCGACCGTCGAGCTGCACCACTCCTTCGACGAGTTCCAGCACCACCTCGAGCTCACGTTCGGCCCGCCCACGCGCTCCGTGCCCGGCCAGGCCGGCTTCACCGAGCATCGCTGGCAGCTACCGGGCGCGACCATCGTGCACTACGTGGTCGACCGGTTCGGCCCCGAGGAGTACGTCCGGATCATCCGTCGCGAGGACGTGCTCGCCTGACACGCCTGCGCCAGGCAACGCGCGCCGGCTGACTCCCTCACCGTGTGCGCCGGCGTGGCGCCGCGGCGTCCGTCTCGACCGTCACGGCGCCGCCCGCATCGATGTCCAGCCGGGCGGCCTCGCGCGTCAGCGTCACCCGCACATCGCCCTTGCCCGTGTCCAGGGTGATGTCCTGCGCGCTCACACCCTCGAGCACGATCCAGCCCGCTCCTGTCTCTGCCGCAACCGTGTCGGCGGCGATCTCGCTGCCGGCGATCGAGCCGGCGTCCGTGTCCAGCACGATGCGCCGTGCGCGTGCTCGCTGGAGCGTGAGCGAGCCCGCCTGCGTGGCCAGCCGGGTCAACGGCGCGCTCGTGCCCGCCGCCCAGATCGAGCCGGCGGTCGTGCGCACGTCGATGCGCGGCCCGCTCACGTCCTCGAGGTCCACGCCGCCTGCGCGCGTGCGCACTGCCAGCGCCGCCGCGCCGCCCCGCACGAGCACGGGCGCTGCGTGCGTCCGGATGCGCAGCGTGCCGCCCGCGGAGTCGGCTCGCACCGGCGCGAAGAGCGCGACGACGTCGAGCTCGCCGTGAGCGCGCGCGATCACCACGCTGCCCGCCGCGGCTTGCAGCCGTGCACGGCGCCCGGGCGGCAGGCGGACGACGAGGTCGCTCGCCGCCGCCGGGCCCGGGCCGCGCCGCACGATCCACAGCGGCGCGGGGCGTCCCAACAGCTTGTCGAGCAACCGGCCCGAGAACCCGCCCGCCGGTTCGTAGCCGTCGTCGCGCGGCCGGACCGCGATGCTGTCCCCCCGGGTGGCCAGGCCGGCGAACACGAGGCGCGGGCCGGCGAACCGGACGCGGAGCGCGTCGCCATCAGCGCGCCGCTCGAGCTCCGCGCGCAGCAGTCTGGCATCCGGGCCGCGCGCCCGCGCCTCGACGATGACATCCGGCCCTGCGCCGGGCTCCACGCGTAGCTCGCCCGCGAGGTTCGCGATCGAGACGACGTCGCCCCTCAGCACCCAGCGGCCGTCGAGCGGCGTCGCAGGCGTCGGCGTCGCGGGCGCCGCCCGCGCGCAGCCGGACAGCAGCAGGCATGAAGCGGCGAGGAGGTGTGGTAGGCGCATCATGCGGCGCGGGGCCTGCGTCGGTCCTCGCGCGCCAGCGGCAGCGTGAACCAGAACGTGCTGCCCGCGCCGGGGCGGCTGTCCACGTGCATGTGGCCGCCGTGCTGCTCCACGATGCCCCGCGCGATCCCCAATCCCAGGCCGACGCCCAGCCGCTTCGTCCGGTCCACTTGCCAGAAGGGTTGGAAGATCCGCTCCACATCCTCCGGCGCGATCCCGGGGCCGCTGTCCTGGACCGCGAAGCGGAGGCCCTCCGGAGCGCGCTCGACCCAGATGCGGACCACGCCGTGCTCCGGCGTGAACTTCACGGCGTTGGACAGCAGGTTCGAGAGGACCTGATGGATCCGCTGCGGGTCCGCGTACGCGTTCGGCAGGCCCTCCGGCGCGCGCACCTCGAGGCGCAGGTGCTTCTCCCGTGCGGCTGCGCGGAACGCATCGGCGGCTTCACGGACCAGCAGCGCCGGCGACTCGGCGCGCGGCTCGATGTTCAACGGCTTGCCGGCCTCGATGCGCGTGACGTCCAGCAGGTCCTGGATCAGCCGGTCCATCTGCCGAGTCGCCCGCAAGATCGCCTGGAGGTGCCCCATCTGGTCCTCCGGCGGCAGGCGCAGCTCGGTCAGCATCTCTGCCGTCATCTCCACGGTGTGCACGGGATTGCGCAGGTCGTGCGAGACGATGGCCAGGACCTCCTCGCGGACGCGCAGCGCCTCGCGCGCCTCGCGGTAGAGCTGCGCGTTGCGCACCGCCAGCGCCGCGCGCAAGGCCAGCTCCTTCGCGAGCTCGAAGTCATCCTGGTCGTAACGGCGGCCGGACTCCGCGTAAGCGAGCGCCAGCGCTCCCAGCACGCGGTCGCCCGCCCGCAGCGGCAGCACCATCCCGGACCGCGGGCAGAGGCGCAGCAGGAGATCCCGAACGGCCGGGTCCTCCACCGAACGTTTCAACTCTTCGACGTCCACCTCCGGCGTGAACCGGGGCTCACCGGTGCGGATCACCTCGGCGATCGGCTGCATGGCTTCCAGGCCGAACGGGAACCGGCGGTGCAGCTCCTCGCGCAACGCCGCCTTGGACTCATCCGCCTGCGCCGTCGCGACCGAGTACGTGATGCCCCGCGCCGGATCGGCAAGGTGGACGGTGCACCAGTCCGCCATGTCCGGCACCATCAGGTGCACGACGGAACGCAGCGTCGCCTCGTAGTCCAGCGACGAGGAGAACACTCGCCCCGCTTCGCCCAGCAGCCGCAGGCCGCGCTCCAGCTTCCGCTGGCGCGTGATGTCGTAGAACGTGGCCACCGCTGCCACGACCTCGCCGCGCTCGTCCCGGACGGGCCCCGCGCTCACGCGGATCGTCCCGCGAGTGCCGTCGCCCCGCTCGATGTCCATCACCTCCGCTTCGACGACCGCGCCCGCCTCCATGGACCGGATGAGCGGCATCTCTTCCTGCGTGTATGGACGCCCGTCGGCGTGCAGCACCTTCAACGAACGGTACTGCGCGAGGTGCTCGGCACGGCTCAGCGGCGCGCGCCAGATCCGGTCGATCTGCGGGTTGCCCATCAGGACGCGCCCCGAGGGCGCCTCCACGATGATCACGGCCGCCGGCATCTGCTGCACCACGGCCTCCAGCATCCGCCGCTTCGACTCCGCGATCTCCATGAGCCGCGCCGCCTCTTTCCGCGCCTCCCTCTCGCGCTGGAACAGCGTCGCGCGCCACAACGCCAGCGACGTGAGGCTCGCCAGGATCCGCAGGCGCCTGAGTGCGCCCTGCGAAACGGCAGGCACCTCCGCCCTCCGCAGCATCACGACCAGCGCGCCCTGCACGCTCCCGTTGTGCCGCAGTGCCAGGATCAGCGCGGGACACGGCCCCTCCGTCCCGCCGATGCGCAGCTCTTTGCCGCACTCGTCGGTGCGGAGATCGGCAACGAGCCGCACGCCGCCCAGCGCAGTCGCCGCTTCCGTCACCGAGCCCCGGTACGCGTGCCGCGCTCCGATGGGCGGCGCGCCGGGACCGAACGAGGCGATCACCTCCGCCGTCCGCGCGTCGTTCAGCACCACACGCTCGATGAACGCCGCCTCTGCTCCGGCCGTCGCCGCCGCCGCTTCCGCGATCCGCTCCAGCGCCGTCGGCAGGTCCTCCATCGCCGTCAGGCTCGCGGCGATCTTCCGCAGGCTCGCCTCCTGCTCTGCACGTACGGCCAGCGCTTCCGTCAGGCGCCGGTTCCGCGCGCCGTAGAGCGCTGCGATCAGGGCCGCCAGCAGCGCCACCAGCCCGCCAACGCCCACCAGTCCCCGCCGGACGCGCGCGATCTGAGCGGTCTGCGTCATGAGCTGGTCCGACTGCACGTCGAACGCTGCTTCCAGCCGCGTGGCTGCTGTCGTGACGTCGAGGATAACGTTCTGGTGAGCGACGAGGTTCGAGCGGAACTCGGCCGGCGACGACGCGCCGGTGACCAGCGCGCGCGCGGGCGCGGCCCAGCGTTCGTGCGCGCCGATGAAGTGCTCGAGCTCCCGTTGCACGTCGCGGCCGAGCCGGCTGGCGTACGCGGCGATCTCCCGTTCCAGCGCTTGCATCTGCCGGTCCGCGGCCAGGAAGGACGCGGCGAAGCGCGGGTCCGGCTGGGCGGCGTAGGCGCTGCTGGCGGCGATCCCGAGCGCGAGCGCGCGCTGCATCTGGACCAGCCGGTCGCGCGAGGGCCGGATCTGCTGCTCGATGACGATCCGGCGTTCCTCGATGCGGCGGCCGAGCCAGGCGAACCCGAGCGTGAGCACGGCGAGGTAGAGGCTGACAAACGCTGCCGGCAACCAGCTCGTCCAGCGAGTCACCCTGCGAAGGGCCGATCGGGGAGGGGCCACCCAGGCGGGTGCGGCGCGCTGACGCATCGGCTCCGTCCTGCTCTGCCGGGCCGGCCGGCCGCGGCGCGAGCGCGGCGGACACCCCTCCACCGCGCCGTCCGCTCGCCGGTGGCGCGTCCCGGCGGGGCAAGAACGGCGCCATGGCCGTTCACTGCGGTGATGGCGCCAGCCCCTGCGATGGGCGCCCCTGTGCGTCTGGCTGCACACGCGCCGGGTGCCACCCTTTGCCTCACCGTCGCCGTTGCGCGATATTTCGCGGCGTTCGGCATTACATCACCGTCCTCCCGGAGACATTGCATGTCCGGGCACGTCCGATCGTGGGCCCTGGCCGCGATCCTCAGCATTGCCTTCGTCGTTCCCGGTGCGGGCCAGCAGCTCGAGGCGCCTGTCCCGCTGGATCCCAAGGTGACCGCGGGTACGCTGGCCAACGGCCTTCGCTACTACATCCGCGTGAACCGCGAGCCCGCGCGGCGCGCCGAGCTGCGCCTGGTCGTCAACGCCGGCTCCGTTCTCGAGGACGAAGACCAGCGCGGCCTGGCCCACTTCGTCGAGCACATGGCGTTCAACGGGACGAAGAACTTCGCGAAGCAGGAGCTGGTGGACTACCTCGAGTCCATCGGCATGCGCTTCGGCCCGGACCTCAACGCGTACACGTCCTTCGACGAGACCGTTTACCTGCTCCAGGTCCCGACCGACAGTGCCGGCCCCCTCGAGATGGGCTTCCGCATCCTCGCCGACTGGGCGCACCAGCAGGTGTTCGACTCCGTCGAGGTCGAGAAGGAGCGGGGCGTCGTGATCGAGGAGTGGCGCCTGGGCCGGGGCGCGGCGTCGCGCATGCGGGACAAGCAGCTCCCGGTGCTGTTCAGCGGCTCCCGCTACGCCGAACGGCTTCCCATTGGCGACCGCAAGGTCCTGGAGACCTTCTCGCACGAGGCGCTGCGGCGCTTCTACCGTGACTGGTACCGCCCGGACCTCATGGCCGTCGTCGCGGTCGGCGACTTCGACGCGATGCACGTCGAAGCGCTGATCCGCCGCTACTTCGCCGGGATCCCCCCTGCACGCTCGCCGCGGCCGCGCCCGGTGTACGGGGTCCCGGGCCACGACGAGACGCTGGTCGCCATCGCGACCGACCCGGAAGCGACCGGCTCCGGCGTCGCCGTCTATTACAAGCAGCCCGTCCGCGAGCGCCGTGACCTCGCGGCTTACCGGCAGGCGCTGGTCGAGCGGCTCTACAACGCCATGTTCAACCAGCGTCTGTTCGAGCTCACGCAGCAGCCCGAGCCGCCGTTCATCCTCGGCTCTTCCGGTCAGGGCCGCTTCATCCGCTCCAGCGAGGTCTACCTTCTCAACGCGAGCGTGCAGGATGGCGGCATTCTCCGCGGCCTCGAGGCGCTGCTCACCGAGGCCGAGCGCGTGGCGCGTTTCGGCTTCACGGAGTCCGAGCTCGAGCGCACCAAGCGCGAGCTGCTGCGCGGCCTCGAGCAGGCCTACGCCGAGCGTGAAAAGACCGAGTCGGACGTCTACGCGGCGCGCTACGTCCAGCACTTCCTGACAGGCGACCCCGCACCCGGCATCGCGTTCGAGTACCAGCAGGCGCAGCGCCTGCTGCCCACCATCCGGCTCGACGAGGTCAACGCCCTGGCCCGCACCTGGCTCTCGGACCGCAACCGCGTGGTGCTCGCGAACGCGCCCGAAAAGCCCGGCATCGAAGTTCCGACCGCGGAGCAGCTCCTCGCGGTCTTCGATTCGGTCCGCGCCGCGCGGCTCGCCGCGTACGAGGACGTCGTCGCGGACGCGCCGCTCGTGCCGCGCGTGCCCCGGCCCGCCGCGATCGTCAGCGAGTCCACCATCCCCGAAATCGGCGTGACCGAATGGGTTCTCGCCAACGGCGTGCGCGTGGTCCTCAAACCGACGGACTTCAAGGCCGACGAGGTCGTGTTCCGCGCCTTCAGCCCGGGTGGTGCGTCGCTCGCCAGCGACGAGGACTTCATCTCCGCGCTGTTCTCGGTCCAGGCCGTTCCTGCTGGCGGGCTGGGCTCGTTCGGCCTGGTCGAGCTGCAGAAAGTCCTCGCGGGCAAGGCCGTCAGCGTCAGCCCGTTGGTGAGCCAGCTTGAGGAGGGACTCGCCGGCGGCGCCTCGCCCAAGGACCTCGAGACGCTGTTCCAGCTCGTGTACCTCTACTTCACGGCGCCGCGCGCGGACACCACGGCCTTCACCGCGCTCAAGACCCGCTTCCTGGCCGCGCTCGCGAACCGGAGCGCCAACCCGCTCGCCGCGTTCGAGGACACGATCCAGGTGACGCTCTCACAGGGGCACTTTCGGGCGCGGCCGCTCACCCCGGCGGTCCTCGAAGAGCTGGACCTCGGCCGCGCGATGGCCTTCTACCAGGACCGCTTCGCGGATGCCAGCGACTTCACGTTCGTGTTCGTCGGCAGCTTCGACCTGGATCGGATGCGCCCGCTGGTCAGCACGTACCTCGGTGGCCTGCCGGCCATCGGCCGCCACGAGACATGGCGGGATGTGGGCATCGCGCCGCCGTCGGGCGTGATTCGCAAGGTCGTCCGCAAAGGCATCGAGGAGCAGGCACAGACGCAGATCATCTTCACCGGCCCATTCGAGTACACGCCGAAGAACGTTCACGTGCTCCGTTCCCTCGGCGATGTGCTCGACATCCGGCTACGCGAGGTGCTGCGCGAGGACCTGGGCGGCACGTACGGCGTGAACGTGTCGGCTTCCGCCGCGCGCGATCCCCAACCCCGCTACTCGTTCCAGATCGGCTTCGGCTCGGCGCCGGATCGCGCGGAGGAACTGACCGGCGTCGTCTTCGCCCACCTCGACTCTCTCGCCGCCGCCGGCCCCACGGTCGAGGAGCTCCAGAAGGTGCGCGAGATGCAGCGGCGCGAGCGGGAGACCGCCCTGCGGCAGAACGGGTACTGGCTCAATGCCCTCGTCACCCGCTACCGCGAGGGCCGCGATCCGCGCGACATCCTGGGGGGCGAGCGCATGATCGACGCGCTCGACGCCGCCGCGATCCGCGACGCCGCGCGACGCTACCTGCGCAGGGACAACTACGTGCAGGTGATGCTCCTCCCGGAGAAGACGCCATAGGGGGCGACGCCGCCGGATCCTGCCGCCGCGGCGCTCCGCCGCTCACAGCGCGTTCGCCGACCCCCGGCGCCTCGCTGGCACGCCTGCTGCGCCTCCCGTAGGGGACTCACGGGCGCTTGCCGCGCCCGTACGCGGAGGAGCCTGCCATGCCCGGGGAGACCCCCGCCGCGACGGCCCCGGCGTCACGGCCCGCCGTGGTTGCCAGCGCCGTCGCCGTGCTGACCGCCGCCGTCGCGCTGGCCGCGTGGGCCGTGCCTGCGTTCGCGGCGGGCGCATCCGCCGTCGCGGTGGCGCCAATGGGCGCAGTGGCCGTCGCCCTGCTGGCTGTGGCGGCCGCGGCGGGCGCCGCGACCGCCTTCGCGCTCAAGCGCCGCCTGGTCGCGGCGGAGGCGGATCACCGCCGCCGCGAGGCGGAGGCCAGCGAACAGCGCTTCCGCTCGCTCGTCGAGCTGAACCCGGACGCCGTGTTCTCGCTCGACCCGCAGGGGCGATGCACCAGCGCCAACCCCGCGGCGGAGGCGCTGACCGGATTCTCCGAGAGGGACATGGTCGGTGAGCCCTTCGCCGGCGTGGTTGCGCCGGAGCACCGCGTGCGCGCGTGGCGCGCGTTTCGCCGCGCCCTGCACGGCGTTCCCCAGCGCATCGAGCTCGAAATCCAGCCGCGGCACGGCGACCGGCGTGAGGTGCGCATCGGGCTCCTTCCCGTGGTCGGGCACGACAGCGCCGTCGGCGTGTTCGGCGTCGCCGAGGATGTCACGGAGCGGCGCCGTGCCGAGCGCGAGCTGCACGCCGCGCGCGCGGAGGCCGAGCGCCGCGCACGCGCGGACGCCGCGCTCCGCCGCGCCGCCGAAACGGTCGCCAGCGCCTTCACCGACGAGGACGTCATCGACGCGATCGCGGAGGGCGCCCTCATCGCGACGGGCGCGGACGGCGCCTTCGTCGAGCGCTTCGCCGACGGCGGCAAGGACCTCGTCGTCGCGACCGTGACCGGCGAGTGGACGCCCGAGCTCGGTGCCCGCCGGCCCTACGCCGGCTCCTTCGGCGAGGCGGTGCTGCTGCGTGGCGCGCCCGTCGCCGTGGAGCGCGCCCGCGAGGCCGGCCATCCGCTCACGCCCGGCTTTGCGGAACGCTGCGGCAGATGCGGCCTGCTTGGCGTGCCGCTCGTGGACGCGGGTCAGACCCTCGGCGTGCTCCTCCTCGTGCGCGCTCCAGACCGGCCGCCGTTCACGCCCGAGCAGCACGCCCGCGCCCTGACGTTCAGCCGCCTCGCTTCGCTGGCATTCCGCAAGGTCCACTTGCTCGAGGACTCCGAGCGTCGCCGGGCGGAGCTCGAGTACGTGCTCGAGAGCCGCTCTCGGCTCGTCCGTGGCTTCAGCCACGACGTGAAGAACCCCATCGGCGCGGCCGACGGCCACGCCGCGCTGCTCGAGGACGGCACGCTCGGCGCCCTCGACGAGCGGCAGCTCGAGGGCGTGCGCCGCATCCGCAGCTCGCTGCGGTCCGCGCTTTCGCTGATCGATGACCTGGTCTCCCTCGAGCGCGCCGAGTCCGGTGAGGTCGAGATCATCGCCAAGCCCACGGATGTGCGCGTCATCGCCAACGACCTGGGCGAGGAGTACCGCGCGCAGGCGGAAGCAGCCGGGCTCGAGATCGAGATCGCGCCGCTGCCCGCCTTGCATCCCATCCCGACGGACGCCGGCCGCGTGCGCCAGATCCTCGGCAACCTGGTCTCCAATGCGGTCAAGTACACGCCGGAGGGCGGGCACATCACGGTGCGGGTCTCCGAGCGTGACTCGGGACCGCACGGCGAGGAAGGGAAGTGGGTCGCCGTGGACATCGCGGACACGGGGCCGGGCATCCCCAAGGAAATGCAGGAGGAGATCTTCCACGAGTTCACGCGACTCGAGCCCGGCGACAGCGGCGGCGCCGGCCTCGGCCTCGCCATCAGCCGCCGCCTCGCGCGCGCCATGGGCGGTGACGTGACTGTCGCCAGCACGCCGGGCCATGGCTCCACCTTCACGCTCTGGCTGCCCGCTTCGGGGCCGCCGGCCGAGCTACTCCGCGACGACGAGGCCAACCGGTTGCGCACCGAGGTCGCCGGCGCACCGCGCGAGCGGCAACCCCAGGGTGGGGGAGGGGCCGGGGCCGCCGTACCACCATCGGCGCAGGAGAAGTCGCCGCAGCAGGAGAGCCCTCCGCAGAGGGGCGAGCAGCGCGCACCCGAGTCCGGCGTGAACCTGCACGAGCTCCTCGTCCAGCGCATTCGCGACGTCGCCATCGTCACGCTCGACACCAGGGGCCGCATCCTCACGTGGAACGACGGCGCCGAGCGGCTCACGGGTTACACCGCGGCCGAGGTGCTCGGGCGCAACATGGACGTTTTCCACACGCAGGAACAGCTCGCACGCAAGGAGATGGAGCGCGGGCTGCGCATCGCAGCCCGGCGTGGCCACTTCAGCGACGAAGGCTGGCGCGTTCGCAAAGACGGCTCCCGCTTCTGGGCGTGCGTTTCCATCACGCCGTTGCGCGATTCGGCGGGCCGCTTGATCGGATACGCCAAGGTCGTGACCGACCTCACGGACCGCAAACGCGAGGAGGACAGGCAGCGCTTCCTCGCCAACGCCGGCCGCGAGCTCGCCGGATCGCTCGACTACCGCGCGACGCTCGGCCGCATCGCGCGGCTTGCGGTGCCCCGCTTCGCGGACATCGCCGCCGTCTACACGTTCGAGGACCACCAGCCCTCGAGGCTCGAGCGGGTCGAGGCCAGGCCCGATGCCATGCGCACCCTGCGCGAGATCGAGGAGCGTTACCCGGGCGAGGCCGAGCGTCTGCGGCCGGTGGTCGAGCTCGCGCGCAAGCGTCGGCCGATGATCGTCGACGTCACGGAAGACCACCTCCGCAACGCCGCGATCGATGACGGCCACCTCGCGCTGCTGCGCCGGCTGCGCATGCGGTCCGTCATGGTTCTACCGCTCGAGGCACGTGGCCGCCTCCTCGGCGTCATCGTCCTCATCGGCGATGCGACGCGCACGCCCTACACGGCTGCCGACCTCGCGCTGGGCGAGGACCTCGCCCGCCGCGCCGCCCTCGCCGTCGACAACGCGCGCCTCTACGAGGCGGCGCTCGTCGCCAACCGCGCGAGGTCCGACTTCCTCGCCGTCATGAGCCACGAGCTGCGCACCCCGCTCAACGCCATCGTCGGCTACGCGGACCTGCTCCTCATGGGCGTGCCGGACCCGCCGCCGCCCGCCGCCCGCGAGCAGATCCTCCGCATCATTGCGAGTGCCCGCCACCTGCGCGAGTTGATCGAGGACATCCTCTCGTACTCTCGCATCGAGGCCGGGCGCCAGGAGGTCACGTTCGCTGCCACCGACCTGCGCCGCACCCTGACTCGCGTGGCGCGCACCGCCGAGCCGCTCGCCGCTGAGAAAGGGCTACGCTTCAACTTCGAGCCGCCGGAGGAGCCGCTCGTCATCCAGACCGACGAGGCCAAGGTCCGCCAGCTCCTGCTCTACCTGCTCGCCAATGCGGTCAAGTTCACGGACCAGGGCGAGATCGGGCTCTCGGCTCGCACGGAGGCGGACCAGGTTGTGATCGAAGTGCGGGACACCGGGATCGGCATCGCGCGCGAGGACCTCGAGCGCATCTTCGAGCCCTTCTGGCAGGTCGAGCAGGTGATCACCCGCCGCGCACCGGGCACCGGCCTCGGGCTCACGCTGGCCCGCCGGCTCGCGCGGCTGCTCGGCGGCGACATCGCGGTGACCAGCGAGCCGGGCCGCGGCAGCACGTTCACTGTACGGCTTCCTATCAGCGCAGAGCGGGAAGAGGAAGAGCAGGCGGAAGCGGCGTGAGGCGTGCGCCGGCGCTCCTCCTGACGGGCGCCGGGCCGGCGCCGCGCACACCTACCTTCGCTTGACTTTCCCCCACGCCGGCCAGAATCATTCCGCCCGATCCCGCCGGACGACACTGGAGACCCAATCCACACGGAGCGCCGCCATGGGCAGAAAGACCCGCCGCTTCGCGGCCCTCTCGCTCCTCGTTGCCGCCATCGCCCCTGCGAGCCTCGAGGCGCAGGCAGGTGCGCAACAGAGCGAGCGGCCCGCCTTGATCAACGCATCCACCGACCCGCTGCTGCGCGCCTTCCGCTGGCGCTCGATCGGGCCCGCGGGCATGGGCGGCCGCGTGGACGACATCGCCGTCGTCGAATCCAATCCGAACATCATCTACGTCGGCTACGCGACGGGCGGGCTGTGGAAGACGGTGAACAACGGCACGACGTGGGAGCCGATCTTCGACACGTACTCCGTCTCGTCCATCGGCGACATCGCCATCGCGCCATCGAACCCGGACATCATCTACGTCGGCACGGGTGAAGCGAACAACCGGCAGAGCTCGTCGTTCGGGGATGGCGTCTACAAGTCCACGGACGGGGGGCGCACGTTCACGCACATCGGCCTGCGCGAGACGCAGAGCATCGCGCGCATCGTCGTGCACCCGACGAACCCGGACATCGTCTACGTCGCCGCGATGGGCCACCTGTTCGGCCCCAACGAGGAGCGCGGGCTGTTCAAGAGCACGGACGGCGGCAGGACCTGGCAGAAGTCGCTGTACGTGGATGCGAACACCGGCGCGACCGACGTGGTCATGCACCCCACGAATCCGAACATCCTCTTCGCGGCGACGTACCAGCGCCAGCGCACCGCGTTCGGGTTCAACGGCGGCGGCCCCGGCAGCGGGATCTGGAAGACGGAGGACGGCGGCGCGACCTGGACGCGCCTCCAGGGCAACGGCCTGCCGAGCGGCACCATGGGCCGCATCGCGCTGGACATCGCACGCTCCAACCCGGACATCATCTACGCGCAGATCGAGGTGACGGATGACCGCGTCACGCTGAAGGCCGCCGAGGCCGGCGGCGCGCCCGCGCGTGAGCAGGAGCCCGGCGCTTCATGGGACGCCGCCCTGGACGACGCCACGCCGGGCGAGGACGGCGCGGAGGAGGAGCAGGCGCAACAGCAGCAGCAGCGCCCCAATCCTGAGCGCAGCGGCGTGTGGCGCTCGGACGACGGCGGCCGCACCTGGCGCTTCCTGTCCAACCACAACGTGCGGCCGATGTACTTCAGCCAGATCCGCGTGGACCCCACCAACCCGGAGATCGTCTACACGGGCGGCGTGCAGGCCTACAAGTCCACCGACGGCGGACGGACCTGGGAAACGCTGCGCGGCTTCGGCCACGTGGACCACCACGCCATCTGGATCAACCCGCGCGACGGCAACCACGTCATGCTCGGCAACGACGGCGGCATCGACGTGAGCTACGACCAGGCGAAGACGTTCGAGTCGCTGCGCACGCAGGCGCTCGGCCAGTTCTACCAGGTCTCGGTGGACATGCGCCGACCCTACTACGTCTGCGGCGGGCTCCAGGACAACGGGAGCTGGTGCGGCCCCAGCTCGGTGCGCGCCAACGCCATCCTGAACCAGGACTGGTTCAACGTCGGCGGCGGGGACGGCTTCTACACGCAGATCGACCCGACCGACTACCACATCATCTACTCCGAGTCGCAGAACGGCAACATGAGGCGGATCGACCTGCGCACCGGCGAGATGAGGTCGATCCGCCCGCGTGCGCCGATGCGGCGCGGCGCGGGCGGCGGGGGCTTCGGCCAGAGCTTCCAGCCGCTCGAGTCCAACATCGTCCCGCCGCCGGACACCGGCATGACGTTCCGCTGGAACTGGAACACGCCGCTGATCCTCTCGCCGCACAACCCGCGCACGGTCTACACCGGCGCGAACCGGTTCTTCAAGTCGCTGGACCGCGGCGAAACGTGGACGATGAGCGAGGACCTGACGAAGCAGATTCAGCGCGACTCGCTCGCGATCATGGGCGTCCAGCTTGCCACCCGGTCCTGCCCGAGCCCCACGCAGCCGGACACTGCCGGCGGCAGGCCCTGCATCCTCTCGAAGAACGACGGCGTGAGCGCGTACGGCACGATCATCACCATCTCCGAGTCGCCCGTCGTGCCCGGCATCATCTGGGTTGGCACGGATGACGGCAACATCCAGCTCAGCCGCGACGGCGGCGCGACCTGGACGGAGGTCGGCCGCAACATCCCGGGCGGCACGCGCGAGTACTACGTCTCGCGCGTCGAGGCCTCGTACGTCGACCCGGCGACCGCCTACGTCTCGCTGGACGGCCACCGCAGCGACGACCTCCGGCCCTACGTCTACGTCACCCGCGACTACGGCCGGACGTGGACCTCGATCGCGTCCAACCTGCCCGAGCGCGGCAACGTCAACGTCATCAAGCAGGACCCGAAGAACCCGAACGTGCTCTACGTCGGCACGGAGTTCGGCTTCTACGTGTCGCTGGACGAGGGCCGCGAGTGGAAGCGCTTCATGAACGGCCTGCCCACCGTCCGGATCGACGACATCGTCGTCCACCCGCGCGACGGCGACCTCGTGCTCGGCACGCATGGCCGAAGCATCTGGATCATGGACGACATCACGCCGCTCCAGCAGCTCACGCCCGAGGTGCTGGCGGCGGACGTGCATCTCTTCGAGCCGCGTCCGGCGGTGGCCTGGATGAACGACCGTCGCCTGAATCGCTCGATCACGGGCCACAAGAACTTCCTGGGCGAGGTCGCGCCGGCGGGCACCGCGATCCACTACTGGCTGAAGTCCGCCGCGCGGGACAGCGTCCGCATCACCATCAAGGACGTGGAGGGCAAGGTCGTCCGCAACCTGACCGGCCCGGCCGATGCGGGCATCAACCGCGTGCAGTGGAACCTGCGCGGCGACCCGCCGCCGCGGCCGCAAGGCCAGCAGGGTGGTGCCGGCGGCTTTGGCGGCTTCGGCGGCCAGCAGCAAGGCCCGCCCATCGGCCCTGGCACCTACCTGGTCACGCTGCACGCCGGCGGGCGGGAGTACACGACGCGGCTGGTGGTGCTGGAGGATCGATGGATGGAGGAGCGGTAGGGAACAGCTAAAGGCGGGCGGGGGCGAGGGCGCCCCTACCGCCCCCTTGCCCCACCCGGGCGGGGGCGAGGGAACTTCGGGAGAACAGCGGGCGGGGGCGTTCGCGGCGGAAT
>Ga0207873_1001371_pt1 | contig 23569 bp, 24 predicted proteins | sample BGWIniCompost_FD_187373 | JGI IMG/M metagenome (GOLD analysis project Ga0207873, IMG submission 187373) | Cellulose adapted compost microbial communities from Newby Island Compost Facility, Milpitas, CA, USA - BGW Initial Compost (SPAdes)... ...
CTTTGCGCAGCGGGTAATAGAAATAGCGGTCGTTGCGCGCGATCGCGGCGCGATAGTGCTCGATCGCCTCGGCGTTCCGGCCTCGCGCGAGCTCGATGTCGCCCATGAGCGCGTGGAAGTGGCCCTCTGCGGGCAGCAGCCGAATCGCTTCGCGCGCATGCCGCTCCGCCTCGTCGACGCGTCCTTCGGAGAGTGCCCGCAGGCCCGCGTCGTAAGCGTCGTAGGCCGGCTTCGCCTCGACGAGACGGGCGATCGCGGCCTGGTAGCGTTCCCTGCCGAGCTCTCCGCCGGGCGGCAGCGACGCTGCCGTCTGCCGGTTGCGCTCGACGCGCTCGGTCGACGGCGGATGGCTCGCGAAAAGCCCGGCGAGCCAGCCTTCGTTGCCGCGGCTCTCGGAGAGTCGCACGAACGTTTCCTGCAGCGTGACGGCCGCCGTCGGGTCGTAGCCCGCCTTGGCCATGTACTGCGTGCCGTAGAGGTCGGATTCGAGCTCGGCGCTGCGGCTGTAGCGTTGATTGACGAGCTGCGCCCCGATGCTCGCTGCGCCGACGACGAGATTCGAATAGTCGTTGTCCCGCGCGCCGATCGCGGCGGCGAGCACCGCACCCTGAAGCAGCATCCCGCGCTGCATCGCGAGCGCGCCGTGCCGCGCCGCGGCGTGCACGATCTCGTGCCCGAGCACGGCCGCGAGCTCCGCCTCGTTGTCGAGCTCGAGCAAGAGCCCCCGGTTCACCGCGATCTTCCCGCCGGGGAGCGCCCAGGCATTCGGCACCGAGTTGTTCAGCACGACGAACTCGTACGGCAGCGCGCGGTCGCTCACCGCGGCGAGCCGCTGTCCGACGCTCGAGACATAGGCCGTGAGCTCGGGATCGACGACGTAGTCGCCGCCCTGCGCCTGCCGCATCGGGAAGTACTGCTGCTCGCCGATCGCGATTTCCTGATCCGCGGAGACGAGCGCGAGCTCCCGGTCGCCGGTGACCGGATTGATCACGCAGCCGGCGGAGGCGGTCAGCGCGGTGGCGGCGGCGACTGCGTGCGCCGCGCGGCGGATGCGTCGAATCGTCGTGTTTCCCATACCTTGCGATCCTCCCGGGCGGCTCGTCGAGGTGCTCCGGGTGCCGAAAGCTTCGCCGAAAACGATAATAGGAGTCGAGTCTTCGGACCCGCAGCGTAGCCCCGGGTTCCGGCGGCCCAAGCGCCGCGCCCTTGGACTACAATGCTTCGCCATGGACAAGGAAGGTACGCCGACGGATTTCATCCGTCAGATCGTTGCTGCGGACGTCGCGGCCGGCAAGAACGGCGGCCGCGTGCAGACTCGTTTCCCGCCGGAGCCGAACGGGTATCTCCACATCGGCCACGCGAAGGCGATCTGCGTCGACTTCGGCATCGCCGAGGAATTCGGCGGCACGTGCTATTTGCGCTTCGACGACACGAATCCGACCAAGGAAGACGAGGAGTACGTCGAGGCGATCAAGCGCGACGTCCGCTGGCTCGGCTTCGACTGGGGCGACCGGCTGACGCACGCGTCGGACTATTTCCCGCAGATGTACGAGCTCGCCGTGCATCTGATTCGCGCCGGCAAGGCGTATGTGGATCACCTCTCGACCGAGGAGATCCGCGAATACCGCGGCACGCTGACCGAGCCGGGACGCGAGAGCCCGTATCGCAACCGCTCGGTCGAGGAGAACCTCGAGCTGTTCGAGCGGATGCGCCGAGGCGAGTTCGAAGAAGGCGAGTGCGTGCTTCGCGCGAAGATCGACATGGCGTCGCCGAACATCAATCTGCGCGACCCGCCGCTGTATCGCATCCGCAAGGTGCCGCACCAGCGCACCGGCACGACGTGGTGCATCTACCCGTTGTACGACTTCGCGCACACGCTTTCCGATGCGCTCGAGGGCACCACGCACTCGCTCTGCACCCTCGAGTTCGAGGATCACCGACCGCTCTACGAATGGTTCCTCGACAACCTGCCCGTGCCGCACCGGCCCAGGCAGATCGAGTTCTCGCGGCTCAATCTGATGTATACGCAGATGAGCAAGCGGCGGCTGCGGCAGCTCGTCGAGGAGAAGCACGTCGAGGGCTGGGACGATCCGAGGATGCCGACGCTTTCGGGGTTCCGGCGCCGCGGCTACACGCCCGAATCGATCCGCGATTTCATTCGCCGGATCGGCGTGACGAAGAAGGAGCACATGATCGAGCTCGGCCTGCTCGAGAGCTGCATCCGCGACGACCTGAACGTGCGCGCCGAGCGGCGCTTCGCGGTGCTCGATCCGCTGAAGATCACGATCGTGAACTTCCCGGACGACGAGGTCGAGTGGCTCGAGGCCGCGAATCATCCGAGCCGCTCCGAGCTCGGCACGCGCACCGTGCCGTTCTCGCGTGAGATCCTGATCGAGCGCTCGGATTTCATGGAGGATCCGCCGAAGCAATTCCACCGGCTGAAGCCCGGCGGCGAGGTGCGGCTGCGCTACGCGTACATCATCAAGTGCGAGGAAGTCGTGAAGGACGCCGCGGGGAACGTGGTCGAGCTCAAGTGCAGCTACGATCCGACGACCCGCAGCGGGTCGGGCGACGAGGGGCGCAAGGTCAAGGGCACGATCCATTGGGTGTCGGCGCGGCACGCCGCGCGCGCCGAGGTGCGGCTCTACGACCGGCTGTTCAAGGTGCCGTTCCCGACCGGCGAGTCGCTCGAGGACGAGCTCAACCCGAGCTCGCTCGAGATCGTCGAGGCCGCCGTGGAGCCCGCGCTCGCCGACGCGCCGCCCGAGTCGCACTTTCAGTTCGAGCGGAACGGCTACTTCTTCGTCGATCCCGTGCTGTCGCGTCCCGGCAAGCCGGTCTTCAACCGGACCGTGACGCTGCGCGACAGCTGGGCGAAGCTCGAGAAGGAAGCCCTGAGCGGCGCCGCGCAAGGCTGATACGAGAGGCCAACTGGTCGCGGCAGCCTCGAGCGCCGCGACCGGCTCGGCGTCAGGGCGGCAGCACGACCTTCTGATACAGCGTCTTCGCGCGCCCCTGCGGGTCGTACTTCGCCTTCAGCTCGCGATACGCCTCGCCGTTGTAGCGCGCGTCGAATTCCTCCTCGGTCATGAACGACGAGGAATAGAGCATCTTGATTCCGCCGAGCGCGAAGGTCTTCTCGTCGAGGATCTTCGTGTAGTAGTACGGCGGCTTGCCTTCGGGCTTGCGGACCTGGAGGTAGCAGCCGAGATTGAAGTACAGCGTGTTCGGGCGGATCGGGTAGAGCGTCGGCTGACGCGGCGTGCGAATCGGCACCGCGGCCCACGGCCGGCCGTCGAGCCGCACTTCCCGGAGCGCGAACTCGAGCAGCTCCTCCGCGTGCTCCCACGGCACTTCCCAGTCCTGAATGAGCGGCTCGGTGTCGGGCTCACGGGCGCCGGGGAGCTTCTGCGCGAGCCTGTCCTTCCACGCGACGTAGTGCGTGTAGAACGCCGAGTTGCGGAAGCGCGCGGGCGCGTAGCGGCGAAAGAGCGCGTAGAGGAGGCCGTCCGGGATATTCCAGAACCATTCCGGATCGTAGCGGAAGAGGTAGTCGCGCGTCGTCAGATAGATGTCGCTGCGCGCCTGCACGAGCCGATAGAAAATGTTGCGCCGCAAGATGTCGTCGACGTGCGGGACGCTCTGCGCGTAGCGGCCGGTCATCAAAATGAAGCGGCCGTCCTCGAACACGAGCCCTTCGACGAAGTGGTGCTCGCCCGAATCCGCCGCCGCGCGCATCGCGTCGAGGTACGACGCGGCCGTGCCGTACGTCTCCATGTGCAGGTGCACGTACGGCTGGACCGGCTCGATCTTGATGCGCGCGCGCAGGATATAGCCGAGCGTGCCGTAGGAGTTCGGCAGCGCGTTGAAGAGATCCGCGTACTCGTTCGTCGCCGACGCGGTGACGACGCGCCCGGTCGGCAGCAGCACGTCGGCCTCGACGAGACCGTCGTGCACGAACCCGTTACGAAAGCACGTCGACTCGATGCCGATGCCGACCGTGGCGCCGCCGACCGTGATGTGCTTCAGCTCCGGCACGACGAGCGGCACGTGGCCGCGCGCGATCGCGTAGTCCGCAATCGTCTCGAACGTCGTGAGCCCCTCGACGTCCATCGTGAGGCTTTCGGCGTCGAGCGAGATCGGCTGGTTGAAGTCGCCGAGCGAAAGGCGCTTCGTGCCGGTCTCGCGCGGCTGGTAACGAAACAGATTCGAGATCGTCGACTTCGAGAGCTGAAGGTGTCCCGGGCCTTCGGTCCACTCGCTCTCGAGCCGCGCCTTTTTCCGCTCGTACTCGGCGGCGGCCGCCGCGTTCGCGCTCACGCTTTCTCGTAGACGTGCGCGCGCGTCCACGGCACGCCGTTGTAGCCGGTCCGGGCGAACAGCACCTGGAACAGCTGCAGCTTGCCGTGCACGAACGCCATGATCGAGCCCGCGAGGTAGAGCCGCCACGCGCGGACGAACGTCTCGTCGAACATCTTGCGCACCGCGTCAACGTTCTCCTCGAAGCGGTCGAGCCACGCTCGGAGCGTCTCCGCGTAATGCAGGCGGATGTTCTCGACATCGAGCACGGACAGTCCGTTCGGCTCGAAGATGTCCATCATCTGCCGCAGGGTCGGAGGATAGGCGCCCGGGAAGATGCGCTTGTCGATCCACGCGTTCAGCGGCTCCGGCCAGTCGCGCCCGATGGTGTGGATCAAGCCGCGTCCTTCCGGCGTGATCAGCCGATCGATGAGGTTGCCGAGCGCACGGTAGTTGCCGGGCCCGACGTGCTCGAGCATGCCGATCGAGACGAACGCGTCGTAGCGCGGCGACTTGGCGCCCGCCGCGTTACGGTAGTCGTCCTCGACGAACTCGACCTTGTCCGTGAGCCCTTCGCGCTTCGCCCATTCGCGCGCGTGCTCGACCTGCTCGTGCGAGATGTTGAAGCTGCGCACGTTCACGCCGTAGTTCTTCGCCATGAAGAGCGCGAAGCCGCCCCAGCCGCTGCCGGCCTCGATGACGCGCTCGCCGGGCTGGAGCCGGAGCTTCCGGCTAACGTGGTGCATCTTCGCCTGCTGCGCCTGCTCGAGCGTCATCGAAGGGTCGGCGTAGTACGCGCACGTGTACTGCAGCGCCTCGCGGTCGAGCCACAGCTCGTAGAACTCGTTGCCGATGTCGTAGTGATGGTGGATGTTGCGCTTCGAATCGGCGAGATCGGGCGCGAGCCGGCTGCCGCGCCGCAGCCAGCCGGGCACGCCGCGGGCATCGAGATATCGGTACGCGGCATCGAGCAGCGTCAGCAGATCGCCGTTCACCTGGATGCGTCCGGCGCTGTAGAGGTCGCCGAAATGCAGCTCCGGGTTCACGAGGACCTGGAACAGCGCGCGCCGGTCGCCGATGCGCACCGTCACGCGGCCCTCGGCCGGTTGGGCCTTCTCGGGCGGGACGTCCCACAGCACGACGTCGATCGGCGCATCGCCGAGACGGCTCGTGAGCTGACGCACGATCCAGCGATCCGCTGCCGTCGGGACGCCGAGCGCGGCGCGCTCGGGCGCCGAATCGGCCGGATAGCCCGAGGTGGGCACGCCGAGAGGCTCCAGGCGACTTCTATTCATCTCGTTATTCTCCGCTGCGAGCACCGCCGCCGGGATAGGGCGGCTTGCGAGCCATGGAACGAGGGGAGGCGTCCTCGCCGCAGGCCTCCTGTCGGCCTGCCGGGACGCGCGCCGGCCGCGGCTTCGGCCGCCGGCCGACGGAAAGGCCCTCGTGAATTTCCATATCCGGGTCGACCGGCTCCACGGTATTGTGCCATGCGGCGCCAGCGACTTGAACTTCAACGTTTTTTGTAGGTGCTTGTTCGGGCAAGGATCGTTTCTCGGTCGATTTCCGCGCGCGCCGATCGACGAATGCATGGGGTGGTAACATAGGCGGCGAGGGTGGATCGATGACGAACGGCAGCGTGAAGCGATGGCAGGGCGAGGGGGCGGTCCGGGACCGCCTGAATCGGCCCGTGCGCGATCTCCGGATCTCGGTGATCGATCGCTGCAATTTCCGCTGCCCGTACTGTATGCCCGAGGACGTCTACGGCGACGAGCACGCGTTCATGCCGCGCTCCGAGTGGCTCACGGCGGGCGAGATCAAGCGCATCGCGTCGCTGTTCTTGCAGCTCGGCGTCACGAAGTTCCGCCTGACCGGCGGCGAGCCGCTCCTGCGGCGCGATCTCGTCGAGATCGTCGCGGCGCTCGCCGAGCTGCCGGGCGCCGACGATCTCGCGCTGACGACGAACGGCTCGTTGCTCGCGCGCCGGGCGAAGGAGCTCAAGTCCGCAGGCTTGAAGCGCGTGACGGTGAGCCTCGACAGCCTCGACGACGCGACGTTCAAGATGATGAGCGGCGGCCGCGGCGACGTCGCGACGGTGCTCGGGGCGATCGAGACGGCGCGCGAGGTGGGCTTCTCGCCGGTCAAGGTCAACGTGATGGTGCAGCGCGGCAAGAACGAGGAAGGGGTCCTCGATCTCGTCGAGCGCTTCCGCGGCACCGGCGTGATCGTGCGGTTCATCGAGTACATGGATGTCGGCACGCTGAACGGCTGGCGCCGCGAGGACGTCGTGCCGTCGAAGGAGCTCGTCGAGAAGATCGGCGCGCGCTGGCCGCTCGAGCCGCTCGACAAGAACTATCGCGGCGAGGTCGCGGAGCGCTATCGCTTCGTCGACGGCGCGGGCGAGATCGGTTTCATCTCGTCGGTCAGCAATCCGTTCTGCGGCGACTGTCATCGCGCGCGGCTGTCCGCCGACGGAAAGCTCTACACGTGCCTCTTCGCGGCGAACGGCACGGATCTTCGAACCCCGCTTCGGGCCGGCGCGAGCGATGCCGAGCTCATCGGCCTGCTGCAGAACGTGTGGCGTTCGCGCGCTGACCGCTACAGCGAGCTTCGCGCGGAGCTCCGGGCGCGGCGCGAGCGGGTCGAGATGTACAGGATCGGCGGCTGATGCTCACGCATGTCGACGAGCGCGATCGGCCGACGATGGTCGACGTCGGCGACAAGGCGGTGACGACGCGCACCGCCGAGGCGCGCGCGATCGTCGAGTTTCCGGAAGAGGCGGGCGTTTCGGCCGGCGAGGAGCTGCGCACGAAGAAGGGGCCGGTCTTCGATACGGCGATCATCGCGGGCGTGATGGCCGCGAAGAAGACGCACGATCTCGTGCCGTTCTGTCATCCGATCGCGCTCGAGGATTGCAAGATCGCGATCGACTGGAGCGGCCCGCGCGAGATCACGGTGCGCTGCTCCGTGCGTGCGACGCACAAGACCGGCGTCGAGATGGAGGCGCTGACCGGCGCGACGGTCGCCGCGCTCACGATCTACGACATGTGCAAGGCGCTGACGCACGGGATAAGGATCAAAGAGGTCGCGCTGCTGTCGAAGACCGGCGGCAAGCGCGACTATCGGCTCGAGCCGGCGGCAGCGGGTACCGCCGGGGGCGAGACTTAGAGCGACTGTGGTCGTGCATCGATAGCAGGGAGAGAAGATGATCGATGTGACGGCGCGCTACTTCGCGGCCTTTCGCGAGCAGGTCGGTGCCGAGTCCGAGCGGATCACGACTTCGGCCCGCACGGCGGCCGAGCTCTTCAGCGAGCTCGCCGAGCGCCACGGTTTCGCGGACGCGCGGGTCCGCTGCAAGGTCGCGATCAACGACGAGCTCTGCGACTGGGAGACCGAGCTCACGCACGGCGACGAGGTGCTGTTCTTCCCGCCGGTCGCGGGCGGTTGACGATGAGCTTCGCGATTCGCTCGACCCCGATCGATCCGCGCGCGCTCGAAGAGCGCCTTCGTGACGCGCGCGCCGGCGCGTGCGTGACGTTCGAAGGCTGGGTGCGCAATCACCAGGACGGTCACGAGGTCACCCTGCTCGAGTACGAGGCGCACGAGCCGATCGCCGTCGCCGAGGGCGAGAAGATCATCGCCGAGGCGAAGCAACGTTTCGACGTGCTCGAGATCCTCGCCGAGCATCGCGTCGGCAGGCTCGAGATCGGCGACTGTGCGGTCTGGGTCGGCGTGAGCGCCGCGCACCGCGGCGCGGCGTTCGACGCGTGCCGCTACGTGATCGACGAGATCAAGCACCGCGTGCCGATCTGGAAGAAGGAACACTACGCGGACGGCGCGAGCGGCTGGGTCAACTGCGCGACCGGTGCACCGGTCCGAAACGCCGAGCGGGCCGCAGAGACAGCCTCCTGAGATCCTCCGCGGTATCGACGTCGACGGCAGCCTCCGGAAGATCGACGCGCGTGACGCTCCGGCTTGCCGCGAGCACGCGCCGAGCGCCTTCGTCGCCCGAGAGCGCGCGGAGCGCGGCGAACGTTCTGCGCGGCAAGATCGCGGGCGCCCCGAGCCGACCGGAGTGGGCGGCGGCCGCCGGCTGCGACGGCCGGCGCCGCCAAGCGGCGATGAGCCGCGCGAGGCTCCTCACATCGACGTGCGGCTGATCGGCGATCATGAAGAGCACCGCGCGCGCGTTGCGCGGCACCGCATCGAGGCCGCGGCGGAGCGACGTCGCCATCCCTTCGCGCCAGCCCGGGTGGTGGACTATTTCGGCTCGCTGCGCGCGCATTCGCGCGACGAGGCTCCGTAGCCGTTGCGCTTCGGCGCCGACGACGACGATCACCGGGCCGGCCGTCGCGCGCAGCGCCGTGCTCACGGCACGCTCTAGCAGCGTGCGGCCGCGGAGCCGCACGAGCTGTTTCGGCCGCCCGAGCCGCGTCGAGCCGCCGGCGGCGAGGATCACCGTAGCGAGTCCGGATGCTGCGCCGCCCTTGATCGCGCGGCGGCCGAAGGCTCGACGCATGAGTTTCCCGTATCTCGTGTTCCGAGGCGCATCCGCGCACTATACTCGACTCATGAACATACGCTTGGGCCTCGCGCGGCGCGACGACGCGACGGAAATCTCGCTGATGTCGCGCTTCCTGGTCGAGCACGGCTTGCCGTGGTCGTGGACGGAGAGCCGCGTCTCGCGGTATATCCGGCACCCGGACTGCTCGGTCGTCGTCGCGCGCGACCGCCGCCGGATCGCGGGCTTCGGCGTGATGGAGTTTCACGACGCGCACGCGCACTTGAGCCTGCTCGCCGTGCGGCCTGCGTATCAGCGCCGCGGTATCGGCCGCAGGATCATCGAGTGGCTCGAGTCGACGGCGCGGACGGCCGGCATCTTCCTCGTGCGCCTCGAGCTTCGTGCGGGCAACGACGCCGCACGGCAGTTCTACGAGAAGCTCGGTTACCGCGAGACGGGACGTAAAGCCGGTTACTACGATGCGCGCGAGGACGCGGTCGTGATGACGCGCGACTTGAGCGTGCATTCGAGCTTCAACGCATGACGAGCGTCGCGCACGAGAGGAACCGATGAGCGAGCCCGCGTTTCTGCCGCTATCGATCGCCGTGCTCACCGTGTCGGATACACGCACGGAGGAGACGGACAAGTCCGGCGCGCTGCTCGCCGAGCGCATCGTCGCCGCGGGCCATCGGCTCGCGGAGAAGCGCATCGTCAAGGACGACGTTTACGCGATTCGCGCCGTCGTCGCCGCGTGGATCGCCGATCCCGAGATCGATGTCGTGCTCACGACCGGCGGCACCGGCATCACCGCCCGCGACGGCACGCCCGAGGCCGTCGCGGTGCTGCTCGACAAGACGATCGACGGTTTCGGCGAAATGTTTCGCATGCTGTCGTACGAGGAGATCGGCACGTCGAGCCTGCAGTCGCGTTGTCTCGCCGGCGTCGCGAACTCGACGTTCGTCTTCTGCCTGCCGGGCTCGGCGCATGCGTGCGCGACCGGCTGGGACAAGATCCTCCGCGCGCAGCTCGACATACGCACGCGTCCGTGCAATTTCGCGGAGCTCTTGCCGCGGCTTCGCGAGTGATCGCGTCGCGGGCGTCGATCGTCCAACTGTCCGTCATCGTCTCGATTCAAGGACGACCGGTTGGCATTGCCGCCGGCCGCGTTCTATCATTCGCCCCGCAAGTCATTAGTCCGAGGGGTGGCCGCCGAAGCGGCCTGAGAGGCTGGCTAGTTCGCCAGCTAACCCTTTGAACCTGATCCGGTTAGTGCCGGCGTAGGGACTGGAGCTCTTCCTCTTCCCCGATCGCTGCTCGCACCGGATCTCGCTTGATGAAAGGAGATCCGCATGCGTCATTCGTTCGCCGCTCGCCGCGCGCGAGCGCGGCTCGCCGCAAAGCCTATTCAGCCGTCTGGCGGGGCCGCCGCCCGTTCCGACCGGGCATTACGCAGCCTTCCGGCAGCGCTGCTCGCGGCGCCGCTCGGGCTCGTGGCTTTCCCATCTCATGCGCAGCTCGGCATCGAAGAAGTCGTCGTCACCGCCGAGTTTCGCGAGGCCGATGCGCAATCGCTCGCGCGCAGCGTGACCGTGCTCGATGCCGATCTGCTCGAAGCCGCGACGGTTCAGCACTTCGAGGAGACGACGCTGCTCGTGCCGAACCTCAATTGGTCCGGCGAAGGGTCCAGAGCGCGGTACTTTCAGCTGCGCGGCATCGGCGAGCTCGAGCAGTACGAGGGCGCGCCGAATCCGTCGGTCGGTTTCCTGATCGACGACATCGACTTCTCGGCGATCGGCGCCGTCGCGACGCTGTTCGACGTCGAGCGCATCGAGGTGCTGCGCGGTCCGCAAGGGACGCGCTACGGCGCGAACGCGCTCGGCGGGCTCGTCTACGTGCGCTCCGCCGAGCCGCCCGAGACGCTGTCCGCGGACTTCGAGCTGACCGGCGGTAACGACGGAACGAGAGCATACGGCGCCGCCCTCGGCGGACCGCTCGGGGGGCGAGCGGGGTATCGCGTGTCGCTGCATCGCTACGAGAGCAACGGCTTCCGCGACAACGTTTATCTCGGCCGGGACGACACATACGGCCGCGACGAGCTGGCGTTGCGCGGAAAGCTCAAGTTCGACGTCGGCGAGCGCGTCGGCATCGAGGCGACCGCGCTCTACCTCGACATGGATAACGGCTACGACGCGTGGACGATCTTCAACGACTTCGACGTCCACTCCGACCGGCCGGGCCGCGACGAGCAGGAGTCGATCGCCGCGTCGGTGCGCATGACGGCCGAGCTCGATAGGTTCGATCTCGTCTCGATCACCGGCATCAACTCGACCGACGCGCTCTTCAGCTTCGACGCGGATTGGGGCAATCCCGATCTGTGGGCGCCGGTCGTTTACGATTTCTTCCTCGCGAACGATCGGCAGCGCGACACGCTGAATCAGGAGGTCCGGTTCTTGTCGAAGCCCGGCGCGCTCGCCGGCGGCCGCGGCGACTGGCTCTTCGGCGTGTACGTGCTCGACCTCGAGGAAACGAACGACCGCTTCGAGAACGGCGTGCTCGACGACGGCGTCTTCGATCCGTTCGTCCTCGACGTGCAGTCGTCGAGCGCGTACGACGCGACGAATTTCGCCGTGTTCGGTCAGGTCGATTTCGCGCTGACCGAGCGCCTCGAGCTCACGGCGGGACTTCGCTGGGAGCGCCGCGACGCGAGCTATACCGACAGCTTCGGCAACGCATTCTCTCCCGAGGATCGCATGCTCGGCGGCGAGCTTTCGCTCGCGTGGCACGTCGCGGACGGCTGGACGACCTACGCGCGGCTCGCGCGCGGCTACAAGGCGGGCGGCTTCAACGTCTCGTTCGCCGGCGTCGACTTCGACGAGGTCGACAACGTCACGCCGGATCAGATCGAGTTCGACGCCGAGTCGCTGGTGAGCCTCGAAGCCGGCGTCAAAGGGGCCTGGCTCGACGGCCGGCTGCGTGCCGATATCGGGGTCTTCGAGGCGCGCCGCGACGATCAGCAGATCAAGATTCCGCTGCAGCTGCGTCTCGGCGATCCTTCGTCGTTTCTGTTCCTCACCGAGAACGCCGAGGAGGGCCGTCACCGCGGCGCCGAGGCGACCGTCGACTGGCTCGCGACCGAGAGCGTCCGCCTGTTCGGCTCGCTCGGCTGGCTCGATACGGAGATCGTCGAGTTCAGCGTGTTTTCGGATCTCGAGGGCCGCGAGCAGGCGCACGCGCCGCGCATGAGCTACTCGCTCGGCGCGGAGTATCGCAACGGCGACGGCTGGTTCGGCCGTCTCGAGATCGGCGGGCGCGAAGGCTTCTACTTCGACTACTCGCACGACGAGAAGTCCGAGAGCTACCGGCTCGTGAACCTGCGCATCGGCCGCGATATGGGGGCGTTCAGCGTCTCGCTGTGGGCGCGCAACCTGCTCGACGAGGAGTACGCGGTGCGCGGCTTCTTCTTCGGCAACGAGCCGCCCGACTTTCCGAACAAGCGCTATATCCGCCTCGGCGATCCGCGGCACTTCGGCGTGACGTTCAAATACCGGATGTAATGCGCACGGAGGCCGACATGGAAATCACCGCGGAGCTGTCGTTGTATCCGCTCGGGAGCGATCACCCGATCGCCGAGATCGTAGAGCTCATCAACGGCTTGCGCGCCGACCCGCGCGTTCGCGTCGTCGTGAATCAGATGAGCACGCAGATCACGGGCGAGCTCGACGACGTCATGGCCGTCGTGACCGATGCGATGCGGTCGTCGTTCGGCACCGGCAGCACGAAGGTGCTCGTCGCGAAGTTCCTGAGCAAGGGGCTGCCGATCGCCGACACGCCCGTGCTCACGACGAGCTGAGCGCCGGCGATGGCTGCGCTCGAAGTGCTCCAGGTCGTCGCCGTCGTTTGCGCGGTGCTGTACCTGGTGCTCGTGATCCGCGAGAACACCTGGTGCTGGCCGGTCGCGCTGATCGGCTCGCTGCTGTCGCTCGTCGTCGTCTTCGATAGAAAGCTCTACATGGACGCGGCGCTGCACCTTTTCTACGCGGCGATGGCGATCTACGGCTGGCTGCAATGGGTGCGCGGCGGGGAACGCTCCTCCGGGGTGGCGATCTGCGTGTGGTCGTGGCGTCGTCACGCGGTTGCGATCGCCGGAATTCTGGTGGGTACCGTTGCGTTCGGGGCGCTGCTCGAGGCCCGCACCGACGCCGCGCTGCCGTACCTCGACTCGTTCACGACCATCGCCGCGCTCGTCACGACCTACATGGTCGCGAAGAAGGTGCTCGAGAACTGGATCTACTGGTTCGTGATCGACGGCATATCGGTTTATCTTTATGTCGCTCGAGAGCTTTTCTGGTTCGCGGGCCTCTTCGTCGGCTATCTGGTGCTGATCGTGATTGGATTTAGGGCATGGAGCCGTGAATGGCGCACCAGTCGTATTGAGGCTGCGGCGGGCAGTGGAGCCTATTGACGATGCGACTCGCGCCGCGCTGATCGCCGCGTTGCGGAAGGTCGGGCTCGCCGACGCGCCCGACAAGCCGCCCGCCGATGGATTCGCTTTTCAGCCGCTTGCCGGAGGCCTGGGACGACGCGCGTTCCTTGCCTCTTGCGGCGAGCATCAATGGGTGGTTCGCCTCGCGGGCGCGGATCGCGCGGGCGCGCTCGATCTCGTCGACGAAGCGCGGATCACCGCCGAGGCCGCCTCGTTCGAGATCGCGCCGCGCGTCGTCGCGTGCGACGAAGCCGCAGGCGTGCTCGTCACGGAGCATCTGCGCGGCGCGCGGCCGGTCGACGCCCGTACGCTGAAGAGCCCAGAAGGCATCCGGCGGGCCGCCGCGCTGCTCAAACGTCTCCATCGTCTCCGGATCGCGATCCGTCCTTTCGATCCCGAGCGCTTCGCAGCGCAGTACCTCTCGGGCGCGTGCGCCGAGGAGCATCTCGACGAGCGGCATCGGCGGCTCGCCCGGGAGCTCCGTGCACTCGCGCGGGAGTATCGCCGCCGATATCCGAGCATCGTCGTCTGCCACAACGACCTGGTGCCGTCGAATATCCTCGACGACGGGCGGCTGCGTCTCGTCGACTTCGAGTATGCTGTGCTGGCTGCGCCGATCCTCGATCTTGCCGGGCTCGCGGCGTCGAGCGGTTTCGACGCCGGTGCTCGCCGACGGCTCGTCGAGGCGTATTACGGCAGTGCGCCGGCGCCGTTCACGCTGATCGAGTTCGATCGGGTCGTGCGCCTGGTGCGATTGTTGGGTTATTTCTGGGCACTGCATTCGGCGTCGACGGCGGCGGACCGCGCGCCGTATGAGGCGTTCGCGCGGCAGACGGCGGCGACGCTCGACGCATAGCGAGACGGTAGGGAACGATGACTTTGCACGTGGCATTTCTCGGGCTCGGCGTGATGGGGTATCCGATGGCCGGCTGGCTCAGCAAAGCCGGGCATCGCGTGTCCGTCTACAACCGCACGGCCGAGAAAGCCGAACGCTGGGCCGCCGAGCACGGCGGTCGCAAGGCGGCTTCCGTGGCGGAAGCGGTCGAGGACGCCGATTTCGTGTTCACGTGCGTCGGTGACGATCCCGACGTGCGCGAGGTCGTGCTCGGACCCGACGGCGCGCTCACGGCCATGAGGAAGGGCGCGGTGCTCGTCGATCACACGACGGCGTCGGCGACGCTCGCCCGCGAGATCGCGGCCGCGGGCGCCGAGCGCGGCATCGGGTGCCTCGATGCGCCGGTCTCGGGCGGTCAGTCCGGCGCGGAGCAGGGCAAGCTCACGGTGATGGTCGGCGGCGACCGCGACACGTTCGAGCGCGCCGAGCCCGTGATCCGGGCGTATGCGCACAACGTGCGTCTGATCGGTCCGCCGGGCTCGGGACAGCTTGCGAAGATGGTCAACCAGATCGCGATCGCAGGCGTCGTGCAGGGCCTGGCCGAGGCGCTCAATTTCGCGAAGCGCGCCGGGCTCGACGTGGCCGCCGTCGTCGACGTGATCTCGAAGGGCGCCGCGCAATCGTGGCAGATGGACAATCGATGGCAGACGATGATCGAGGGCCGCTTCGATTTCGGCTTTGCCGTCGAGTGGATGCGCAAAGACCTGCGAATCTGTCTCGAGGAGGCGCGGCGCAACGGAGCGGAGCTGCCGGTCGCAGCGCTCGTCGATCAGTTCTATGCCGATATCGTGAACATGGGAGGCAAGCGCTGGGACACGTCGAGCCTGATCGCGCGGCTCAATCGAGCCAAGTGACGGGCGGGCACGTGGCCGGCGCGGCCGCAATGCGCGGTATCGAGCGCGAGGAGGCTTGAGGACGCCATGCATCCCGTGCTTGCCGACTTGCTTCGTCTGCTCGAGCTCGAGCGACTCGAGGAGAACCTGTTTCGCGGCGAGAGCCGCGATATCGGCAGCAATCGCGTCTTCGGCGGGCAAGTGCTCGGGCAAGCGCTGCGCGCGATGAGCTGCACCGTCGAAGGGCGTCCCGTGCACTCGCTGCACGCCTATTTTCTTAGGCCCGGCGACGTGAACGCGCCGATCGTCTACGACGTCGATCGCGCTCGCGACGGTCGGAGCTTCAGCAATCGCCGAGTCGTCGCGATCCAGCACGGGCGCCCGATCTTCAACATGACGGCGTCGTTCCAGGCGCCCGAGGAAGGGCTCGAGCATCAAGCGCCCATGCCCGACGTGCCGGGACCCGAGGGTCTCGCGGATCTCCGCGAGGTGCCGCCGCAATTGCTCGAGAAGATTCCGGAGAAGATGCGGCGGTTCGTGATCGGCGAAAGACCTTTCGAATTCCGCCCCGTCGAGCCGATTCATGTCTTCTCACCGCAACCCAGCCCGCCGCAGCGGCACGTGTGGATTCGCACGATCGATCCGCTGCCGGACGATCCGGACCTGCATCGACGCGTGCTCGCGTACGTCTCCGACTACCAGCTCGTCGCGACGTCGACGTTGCCGCACGGCATCCGCTTCGAGCACGGCAACGTGCAATTGGCGAGCATCGACCACGCGATGTGGTTCCATCGGCCGTTCCGCGTCGACGAATGGCTGCTCTACTCGATGTGGAGCCCGAATGCCTCGGGTGCACGCGGGCTCGCATTCGGGCAGTTCTTCACGAGGGACGGGCGGCTGGTTGCGTCGACCGCGCAGGAAGGCGTGGTGCGGATCTGGCCGGCGGGCGCCGAGTAGCGCGCCGCATCCGAGACCATCACGCCTTCACCGCAGTGAACGGATCGGGCCGCGCCGTAACGAGACGCACTTTGCGCATGTAACCTCGCCGAGCTTTCATCGTTCTAGGAGTCGTGTGGCCCGCGCGACAAGCGACTGTGCGAGGTCGCGTCGCCGGCGAGGCTAGACAGTCGCTATACGGCAACGTTCCGAGGAACGGGTGCTTTCGGACTGTTCCTGTGCAGCCGCGCGGGCGGCGATACTGACTGGGAGGTGCGCTCTATGCCTGAGCTTGACGTCCGTTCGCCTGCGCTCTCCACGCTCGCTTGCGTGGGCGCGCTCGCGACGATCCTCGCGAGCACCGCGGTCGCACAGACCACGGGCGGTCCGGAGCCGACGATCCGTCCCGCTCTCGACGGCATCTTCGAGGCGTTCGAGACCTACCCGCTGGTCGGTATCGGCGAAGTGCATCAGGTCGCCCAGATTCTCGATTTCTACCGGGATATCGTCCAAGACCCGCGCTTCGCGCAGGAAGTGGGCAACGTGGTCGTCGAGTTCGGAGGCGCGGCGTATCAGGACGTCATCGACCGCTATGTCGCCGGCGAGACGGTTCCCTATGCCGAGCTGCGCAAGGTCTGGACCGAGACCGTCGGTTGGGTGCCGGCCGTTCCGAGCGAAGGCTACGCCCGCTTCTTCGGTTACGTGCGCCAGACGAATCTCGGGCTGCCGCCCGAGCAGCGCATCAAAGTCTGGCTCGGCGAGCCGCCGATCGATTGGTCCGAGATCGACACGACGGAAGAGTATCGCGCGATCGCCGCGACGCGCGACAGCCATGCCGCCGGGGTCATCCTGCACAACATCCTGGCCGAGAATCGCAAGGCGCTCGTGATCTACGGCGGAGGGCACTTGGAGCGGACCGATCAGTGGGAGCGGGAGGCGAGCGCGCTGATCGCCGAGGCGGATCCGGGCGGTCCGATGTCGCAGGGGCCGAGCGCCACGCTGCGCGATCTCGTCGAGGCAGAGTACCCGGGCAGCTTCTTCGTCGCGATGTCTTATCGCGGCTTCAGGGACGAGGAGTGCACGCGCCGTTTCGAGGAGCGGTTCGCCGAGTGGCCGATGCCGGCATTGGCCGTATCGGTGCGCGGCACGACCCTGGAGGACGCGATGCGCGCGTGCCTCAGGCCGTTCGATGCGAGCCAGATGCGCTTTCCGCCTTCGATCCCCGAGGACATTCAGGAGCGCGTGCGCGCGATACTGACTGAGAACGTCGACCGCGACCGGCCGCTGCTCGCCGACTCCGTGATCTTCTACGCCCCGGCCGCCGAGCTCACCGTCGCATCGCAGTTCATCGAATTCTCGCTCGATGAAGAATGGCGGGCCGAGCTCGAGCGAAGGAACATGCTGATCACCGGACGGCCGCTCGGACCGCAGCTCGGGAACGGCTCTCCGGCTTCCCCGGTCCCGTACGGCGGAAGGGACTGACGGAGGACTCTGATACGGGCTCGTCCCCCTGACTTGCGCGTCAGAGGGCGTCGTATCGTTCTCGGCCAGTGTCGAAACTCGCTATCCCCGTTCGTCTAGTGACGGACAGCGAACGAGCAAGGCGGAGGACGATATGGAAAAGCTGGTCCTCGAGAAATCCATCGTTATCGACGCACCCACGGCGACGGTCTGGAGCGTCGTCACCACACCCGACGCGATGAAGCGTTGGATGCTCGTGGTGCCGGAGTTCGAGAGCGACAGGCCGCTGACGCTAGGGAGCCCGCTCCAGTGGAAGGACGAGCAAGGCGAAACCTATCTCACCGGGACGGTCGTCGAGCTCGAGCCGCCGCGTAAGCTCGTGCTCGAGCTGCAAGACATCAGCTGGACGAGAGAACCAGCACGAGGCGGCGTAACGTATGCGCTGACCCTCGTCCCGAGAGAGAAGGGAACGGAGCTTCAGCTCGTATTCGGCGATTTGGCCATCGACCGGGAAGGGAAGCGGTGGTTCGATGCCTTCAACGAGGCTCGAGAGCTCGATCTAATCAAGAGCTTGGCGGAGGGGCGGTTGTGAGCGGCGTTCCGTCGAAGGAATGGGAAGCCTTAACCCATGCGTGGCACTAGCTGGTGCCTCAAACGTCTCCTCTCGTGAGGGAGGCATGGGCCGTGCGCCGAGAAGTGACCGCACCTATGTACGCATTAACTCATCACAGAACGTACTATGAGCAGAGTTTCTTCAATCTCGGCGTTCAAGAGGATCGTTTCGTGCGGCCGGATAGCGGAGCGGCGACGCTGTTGTTGGGATCCGAGAAGGTTAGGTTAGCCTGAAGATGCGGCCCCGGCCGTCAATGGTATGCGACGCCGCGCTCGATAGACCAAGGCGAGCTGTGCTGCCAGCGTCAGCAGCGCCGCAGTGCTCAGGTAGTAACCGACCGACGCGATGCCGTATCCGGACGCGAGGTACGTCGCGATATACGGCGCAAGCGACCCGCCGAATATTCCCGCGAGGTTGAACGTCACCGATGCGCCCGTGTAGCGGACGGCGGTCGGGAAGAGCTCGGCGAGCGCCGCGCCGAGCGGTCCGTAAGTGAGCCCCATGATCGCGAGGCCGAGCGCGAGGAACGCGGTCGTTTGCACGGCGTTCCCCGAGCTGAAGAGCGGCGCGAACACGAGACCGAAGACGACGACCGTCACGCTCGCGAACATAAGCACCGGCTGACGCCCAAAGCGGTCCGCGGCGATAGCCGAAAGCGGAATGGTCAGCGCGAAGAACAGCACGCCGATCAGCTGCAGCGACAAGAACTCCTGTCGCGAGTAGCCGAGCGCGCTCGTGCCCCAGCTCAGCGTGAACACGGTCATCAGATAAAAGACGACGAACGTCGTGATCGCCGAAATGGTCGCGAGCGCAAGCGTGCCGGGATGCTCTCGGGCGACCGTGAAGATCGGTACCCGCACGCGTTCGTTACGTTCGAGGGCTTGTTGGAACGCCGGCGTCTCGGTGAGCTGCAGGCGAATCCATAGGCCGAGGGCGACGAGGATCGCGCTCGCCAGGAACGGAATGCGCCATCCCCATGCCATGAAGTCCTCGTCGCTCAGCGCCGTCGCGAGCACCATGAAGACTCCGGTCGAGAGCACGAAGCCGAGCGGCGCCCCGAGCTGCGGGAACATGCCGTACCAGCTCTCCTTGCCGCGCGGCGCGTTCTCCGTCGCGAGCAGCACGGCCCCGCCCCATTCGCCGCCCAGCCCCAGCCCCTGGCCGAGGCGGCAGAGCGCGAGCAACGCGGGCGCCGCGATCCCGATGCTTGCGTAGGTCGGAAGCAGGCCGATCACGACGGTCGAGATGCCCATCGTGAGCAGCGCCGCCACGAGCGTGGCCTTGCGTCCGATCCGGTCCCCGAAATGGCCGAACAGCGCCGAGCCGACGGGCCGCGCGAAAAAGGCGAGCGCAAACGTGGCGAGAGACTGCAGCGTGGCCGTCGTCGGGTTGCCCGCGGGGAAGAACAGCTGCGGGAAGACGAGCACGGCGGCCGTGCCGTAGATATAGAAGTCGAAGAATTCGATCGTCGTGCCGGCGAGGCTCGCGATGAGAACGCGGCTTTTCGTCATGTCCTTCGTGCTGTTTGCCAACGCGCCGATGGCCGGTAGGTCTGGGCCTACGGGAGACGCGGCTCAAGTGCAGTAGACTCGTTCGGGCGGCGGGTAGTATTGAGGAACGGTTTTCGAGCCGCAAGGCCGGAAGGCCGGCCTCGTTGATCGAGGTGAGAGAAGAGAGCATCGTTCATCCGAGTTGTCAGGAGCGGGCTGACACATAGGCCGCATCGAGCACTGGACAGCAGCTCACACTGAATGCGCGGATCGTCACAGGAGGCGTCATCGCCTCGAGCGCCAGTGACGGTCCTTGTCTAGCGGCACGAGCAGTATGCGACGACTCGACCGACGCGGAAGCTATTTCTGCGCGCGCCTCTGGCATGCGTCGCCGCTGGCTCGCCGAGGCTATAACCGAACGGACTTTTCAGAAGCTCCTGGAAGCGAGATAGTATTCGCGAGCGGTGAACGCTGCCGCGGCACTCCCCGGACCAAACGTTCGAGTCGTCGGTCGGCGGCGCTACGTCCAGAGGTGAGCCATGGTATTCAAGGTAACTAGAACGCAGCACGTATTGGCGGTGGACGATTTCGACGCCGAGGTCGCCTATTTCGTCGAGGAGCTCGGCTTCACCGAGTACAACCGCGTCGACGGCTGGTCTTTTCTGCATCTCGGAGATTTCTGGCTCATGGTCGGCGATTGCCGAGGCGAGAAGCCCGCGCGGGAGACGGGCAATCATTCATGGTTCGCCTACGTCAACTGCGAGGGCATCGATGAGCTCTACTCGCGATATCGTGCGCGCCGGGTGCTCATCAAGGAGCCAATCGCGGACAAGCCATGGGGAATGCGCGAGTTTCTCGTGGAGACGCCGGAAGGACACCGCATCAAGTTCGGCCAGGCGCTGCATTGAAGCGCTTCACCTCGAACGGCGACTGCATCGTTAGAGAGGCCCATCCGCGGCGAGAGTACTCTGGACGGACGCAGGCCGTCGGCTCGTGCACGATCGCTATCGATCGATGCTCGCCGATTGGCCCGTTTCGCACGAAGAGATCCGCGTGCCGACGTCCCAGGGCGAAACGTTCGTGCTCGCGTGCGGTCGATCGGATGCCCCGCCTGTCGTGCTGTTCCATGGCGGAATGACCACGTCGCTCATGTGAGCCCGCAGCGCCAAGGCGTGGTCGGAGCACTTTCGAGGCGCCGACCGGAGCGCCCGCGTTCGCTCGATTTCAGCGCAGCGCCCGTGCCCGATGCACCGAATTACGGCAGGGGCTGTCGGTCGCCCCGTTCTATATGCCGCGATCTCCGAGGAAATCGCGCGAGGCACGCTTCTTGCTCCGTCCGACGCAACCATTCCGTACCCGGAGCGAACGACGCCCAGCATGAACGAGATCGCGACCACGGCCGCCCCATACGACGGCCTCGTCGAGGATCGCGTCGATTGCGATGCGATCCAGAAGGCGTTCCTCGAGAAGCTGTTTTACGTGCAGGGCAAGTTCCCGAAGCTCGCGACGCTGAAGGACTACTACCTCGCGCTCGCCTATACCGTTCGCGATCTGATGCTGCGCCGCTGGGTCAGCACGGCGGCGACGTACACGGCGACGCGCGCGCGTACCGTCGCGTACTTCTCGGCCGAATATCTGCTCGGCCCCCAGCTCGGCAACAACCTGATCAACCTCGGCATCTACGATCAGGTGAAACACGCGATCGAGGACCTGGGGCTCGACTTCGACCGGCTGCTCGCCGAGGAGCCGGAGCCCGGGCTCGGCAATCGCGCGATCACCCGCCGGGAGATCACGCCGCATCTCGATTTGCTCGAGCGTTTGATCGAGCGGGCTCGCGCGGCTCTCTGAGCGCCGGGTGGGCCGCGCAGACGCGCCTTGCCGCTTCCGCGAAGCGCCGCGCTGACATTGCGCATCAAACAGAACGAGGAGATCGCGCAGAGCGGGCGACGCCACGGTGATCGTCAGCGTTCGAGGGGCAACGGTTCCATTTGCCCGGAGAGCACGGCGAACGCGAGAAACACGAGCCAGACGCCGAACGCGCAGTAGAACGTGTATACGCTCCAGTACCAGATCGGCTGTCGGTGCCTCGATAGTTCGAGCCGCCCCTTGAAACCGTTCGGGCCGAACGGCAGCCACCCCTTGGCCAGAGAGCGATAGACCAGGGCGAGCAGCCCGTACCCCATGACGAGAAGCAGAATGCCCTGGAAGATCGCCATCAGATCGGACCCTCGATCATCTTCGTGCGTCTCCGGTGGCCCAGGCGACCAGGAAGCCTGCGACCGAACCGATCGCGATCGACGGCAACCATATCGCCGTCCAGTACACGCCGGCGATCGGCCAGATGTTCGACGCGTGGACGATCGCGAGGAGGCAGACGCCGGCGAACACGCCGCCGGTTAGCGCCAGGCCGCGGGTCCAAGCGAAGCGAAAGGACGGCCGCAGCGTAAAGAGAAACGCCGCGGGAAACAGCACGAGCCACTTCGACAGCGTGAGCATCCCGTCCGGGATATTCTCGCCGCCGTGCATCTGCAGGAACACGAACGCGAAGGCGGCTCCGAACAGAGCGGCGGCCTTCTTGGGTATCGCCGTCTCGGAGCTTTTCATTGTTCGAATCGTGCGGCACGCCGTCGGAGGTCGACGAGCCGAGACGATACCCGATTGCACATCGTTCGGAGACGATCCGAATCACAGAACCATGGCTTCGTTGGTAGATCGGTCCGAGCGGCGAGACGGTACCGCACCGCGTGTTCGCCGCCGACGCGGCGTTCCAACGTGCGTTCTAAAGGTTTGCGCGGGCGAGCCGACATAATGCGCCAGTTGCATTATGTCGGGAGCGTGCCGTGATGGAAGCCGCAGCTTTGGCCCCTTCGACCTTGGGGTGGCGTGCGTTCGGGCGAGCTTCGACGCGCAATGCGTCCGGCCGGGAAGATCCGAAATCGATCGTCCAGGGCGAGGGGAAGTGAAACTGACGGCAAACTCAGCGAACACCCTATGCAAATACGTGGTTGAGCGGCTCGCCGAATGGCGTGCTCTACCTGCGGTCCTGCAAGCGGGTGGCCTCGAATCGAGGGCCTCGAGCCGTATTTTGCTCGGACTCGAAGACTGGTTAGCCGAGCGGCAGGATGACCTCTTGGTGGTTCCTGAATATCGAGGACAAATCGACTACGCTCTCGTCGAGAGAAAGAGCGTCGGTCGCTCTTATCTCGAGGTCGATACGATTATCGAGGTAAAGTTCAATTACCTGCACCAGAGCGGCTGTCTTCAAAGACGCCCGTTGAAGGCGTTCGAGCAGCTTAGAGGGTACAGGAATCGCTGGAAAGCTCGTCACGGTTACGTCCTGTATATCGTAGCGTCACCTGTCGGTAACCCTCCGGCTAGCAGCAACGATAGAGACGCCGGGTGGCGCTACTTTCGGCGAACCCGGCCTGAGATCAAGAGCGCCGGACCGATCGACGTTCCTGGGGTGCGAGTGCTCGCGCAATATCCCTCCGGTACGAGAGGGCACGAGATCGCGTGCGGCAACGCCGTGGCGGAACTGTGGGCGTGTGTTTTGGAAGAAAAGCAGAGTGCGGTGAATCGCGTTCCTTCACCCACGAGGGAACGAACGGCCGCCGCCCGGGCATAACGCTCCAGCGCGCTGTTCGCGCCCGGCTTTGCGTCCTTCGGTTAGCCCAACTACTCTAAGAGGTCCCGCTAACGGGCCACCGGCGATGGTGCGCTTTCTTCTCGCACTCGCGACCGCGGCGATCGTGCTGACGTCCTGGGCGACACCGGCGGTCGCCGAAAACCTCGAGGTGCAGCTGCTCTGGACGCACCAGGCGCAGTTCGCCGGGTTTTACGTCGCGGACGCGCGCGGTTACTACCGGCGAGAGGGCCTCGAGGTATCGCTCGTACCGGGCGGGCCCGGCATCGCGCCGCTCGAGCGGCTCGAGCGCGGCGAGGTGGACGTCGCCGTCGCGTGGCTGCCGCACGCCCTCGACGCCCGGATGCGGGGCGCGGACATCGTGAACATCGCCCAGGTGTTTCACGGCTCGGCGATGTCGCTCGCGTGCAAGACA
>Ga0207873_1001373_pt1 | contig 23513 bp, 16 predicted proteins | sample BGWIniCompost_FD_187373 | JGI IMG/M metagenome (GOLD analysis project Ga0207873, IMG submission 187373) | Cellulose adapted compost microbial communities from Newby Island Compost Facility, Milpitas, CA, USA - BGW Initial Compost (SPAdes)... ...
CTCACCCCGCCCCCCGCAGGCGCCCCAGCCTCCGCGCCAAACCACGGCTCCGCGCCGTCCCCCAGCGGGCTCGGGAGCCCCGAGATTCATGCGTCTTGCGCATGAATCGAAGGTTTCCCATGCGTTCCATGCATGGGGGACCGGCCGGCGCCCCCGGCTCGGGAAGCTCAGCCGGAGAGCCACGCGGCGCGCACGAGCGCCTGCAACCGCGCGGGATCCGTCGCGTCCCATGCACGGGAACCGCGCCTCCGCCGGCGCCCTCGGCTCGGGGAGCTCAGCCGGAGAGCCACGCGGCGCGCACGAGCGCCTGCAACCGCGCGGGATCCGTCGCGCTCGTCTTGCACATGAAGCCGCTCTTGTGAGCGAAATGGACGTCCGGCTCCCCGTCGAGCCGCGAGAAATCGAGCCGCGGATGATCCTCGTGGCGGCCGATGCCGTACCCGTCGCCGCGCCGATCCGGGTAGACCAGCGCGGCGACCGTCGAGCCCAGCCGTTCGGCGCGCACATAGCCCGCCACGGCGGCGCTCGGCTCGTCCACGGCCGGCTCGGTGCGCGGCAAGAAGACCACCTCGATGACGTCGTCGCCCTGGGTCAACGACCAGCGCTCCACGTGCCGCGCCACGAAGTCGACGCGGGCCCGCGCCGTGCGCAGGTAGTCGAGCAGATCCGCCCCCACGTAGCGCATGAACTCGTAGAGCGGATCCCCCGCCGCGAGCTCCGTCTTGGCCGCGAAGCGCCGCAGCAAGGTCACGTCGATGGGGGAGTTGAGCTGCGCGATCGCCTGCCGGGGCACCCCCAACCACTCCGCGGTCTTCTTCGGGCCGCGCGAATCGAACCACTCCGCCGGCTCGAGCCAGTCGCAGAAGTGCCGCGCGTCCTCGTAGAGCCCCATCCCATCGAGCACCAGGCTCAGCGCACAGGTGGGCGGATGCTCCCGCGGAAACTGATGGTGATCGAAGTTCGAGCGCGCCGGGTCGTGCACCCCGCCCACGTCCACGACGGCCACCTCGGGGTCCTCCAGATCCTCGGGCGTCGGCTCGCGCCGCGCTACCGGCGCGCCGTGTTCGGCGATGAGCACGCACACCGCCAAGAGGTCGTCCTTGTGGGCTCCACCCGGGTGGGTGACGATGGCTCGAACCATGACGCGCCAGATAGCACGGCGCGCCGGATAGCACGGCACGCCAGATGGCACGCGGGTCCCACGAGGCCGAATCAGCGCCTCGCAGCGGTCCACCGGTCGCCGTTGCCCCCGCCCTCCCCCGCTCGCTCCCCGCGGTCGCCGGTCTAGTGCCGGAAATTCGTGATCGCGTAGTCGATCTGCGCCGCCTCCTGCTCCACCAGCTCCTTCTTCCCTCCCGCCTCGATGAGGAACAGCTTCGAGCGAGAGAACACCCCGCCCTCCGCGATGAAGATCGTCACGAAATAGAGGTGGGGCTCGCTCCCCTGGTCGTAGCCGAAGCGCAGCTGTTTCCCCGACAACCCGTGGGCGGTCACCACGTCGTCGGTCCCCAAGAGCGCGTAGCCCCTGCGCTCACGCAGCTGCTTCTCGATCGCGGCCACCCAGAACGCGAGCTCCGCTTCCGGCTCGTGGTCGAGCTCACGAATACCGATCACCACGCCGTCGACGGTCGTGGCGCGGTAGTCGTAGTCCGTCTGGTTCGGGAGCTCCACGAAACCGGCGGGCGTCGCCGCCTTGATGCCACAGGCCAGGGCGCTCGCCCCCACGACGATGGCGAGGATCTTCGAACGAAGGCGGTAGCGGCTCGACGGACACGTCTTCTTCGCAAGCTTCATGGCACGGCTCACAGGGAGAGGAGCTCACCGAGACCCAGGCTCTGCAGCCACGGGAAGGGCAGATGAACATCCAATCCAGCTTCGACGCCCCATGATGTCCTCTTGCGGCCGTGCGCCCGCGCAAGGGGGGGACGTTACCACCGCCTGCAGGGCTTCCGGTAGGGCAGAGCTCGAAGGGCGCGCCCGCCCCGAAGGGATGGGGGATGCACCCAGGAGACATCCATCCACGCCGGATCCTTCATGGCGGTTCACCTGCACGGCGGTTCGGAGGCGCGCTGGAGGTGCGATTGGCGCACGCCTTGCCCGCCCCTATGATGGAGCGGTGACTGGGGACATCACGGCGCCGGAGCGGGAGGTCGGGAGCGGGACGGACGTGCCCGCTCTGTTGTCACGAGCGCACGCCGACGAGGTCGACCAGTACACGGGGACCACGGCCCGCGGAGGCAACACGGTCCTCTTCCTCCCCAGCGGTGCGTCCTCCTACGAACAGCGCTGGAAGCTCATCGCCGGGGCGCGCCACCGCATCGATCTCGTCACCTTCTCCCTGATGAGGGACGGCACGACCCGCAAGCTCCGCGATCTGCTCCTCACCAAGCTGAAGGAGGGCGTCACCGTGCGCATGATCGTGGACGACGCCGTCGTCTACAGCACGTTCGTGATGGGCTGGCTCGACGAGCTCGCCCGGGCTGGCGCCACGGTCCTCCGCTACCACAAGGTCTTTCGGGATCTGCTCCCCGAGCTCGGCCAGGGGCGCCCCTTCAAGCGAGCCGCCCGCATCGTCAAGGTGAAGATCAAGCGCCGCTTCCACGAGAAGTACACGATCGTGGACGGCGAGGCGGCCATCCTCGGCGGCATCAACTGGGGCGACAAGTACGCGTTCGGCGGCATCGAGCCCAAGGCTTGGCGCGACAGCGACGTGCTGCTCACGGGCCCGGTGGTGCGAGACATCCAGCGTCAGTTCGAGCGCGACGTCGTGCTCTACACGGCGATGGACGAAGCCTACCTCCACCGCGACCGCCCGGGCTTCGATCCCGAGGCCCACCTGCGCGCCGCCCATGCGGCGGCGGATCGCATCGGGACGGACACGCCGGAGGCCCCCGTGGAGCTGCCGACCCCCCCGGCGACGGGGAGCGAGCTGGTGCGCTACATCCCCCACAAGCCCTACGACGAGCAGAAGCTGCGCATGACGGAGGCGGTGCTGCTCATGATCCGCAGGGCGCGCCGCTACATCTACTGGGGCTGCCACGGCATCCGTCCCCCTCGCATCCTCGCCGAACACCTGGCGGCGGCGGTGGAGCGCGGCGTCGACGTGCGCCTGATCACGAACTCCCAGCACGCCTCCAAGACGCTGATGTTCTTCGGGCTCCTCGGGTGGATGTACTGGGAGAGCAGCAATCACTTCCCCTGGCTCCTCGAGCACGGCATCCGCGTCTTCGAATGGCAGAAGCCCGGAGCCTTCCACTCGAAGAACCTCGTGATCGACGACGCGGTCGCCTCCGTGGGGTCCTACAACATCGCGCGGGGCTCGACGTTCCACCACACGGAGAGCAACGTCGTCGTCTACGGAGGCGACTTTCCGATCTTGGTGCGCAAGCAGTTCGAGATCGACTTCGGTGATTGCAAGGAGCTCGAGCCCTGGGAGGGGCGCCGGGTGCCCCTCGAACACCAGCCGATGCGGCGGATCCTGCACGAACGCAACCTGCTGATCCCGCGCGAGCTGCGCACGGAAGCCATCAACCGGGATCTCGACGCGGGCCTCTACAAGGTGATGTGACCCAGGCAGAACGAGGGGACGGGCGCGATTGAACGAGCGCGATTGAACGAGCGCGGCGCGGGGCACGCCCGTCGCCGTGAAGGAGGGAACGGTGACGCTACTTCAGAGATTTCTCACCATCTTCGGCGACATCAAGATCTTCCGTTGGCCGATGTTCTTGCTCTACCACCCGGTCGGCTACGGGGTGAAAGGCGAGGAGGTGCGGGAGGTGATCGAGACGGTGCGCCCGGGCGACCTCCTCGTGCGCGGTTACCGCGACTATCTGGATGGCTACTTCATCCCCGGATACTTCAGCCACGTGGGCATCTTCGTGGGAGAGCTGACGGAGGCGGATCGCCCCGCCCTCGTGGAGGCGACGAGCGCCCTCGGCAAAGGGGACCGGACCCACTTCCGCACGGGCAAACAGATGGTCGTGCACGCTCTCGCCGAAGGGGTCCTCACGGAGGACGTGATCAACTTTTGCCGCTGCGACTACATGGCGGTGCTGCGCTTTCCCGAGGTTTTGACGCGCCAGGCGGCTCCTCGCGCGAGCCTCGTCCCCGACGCGAGCTTGTCTCCCGAGGAGCTCGCCCTGCGCGAGCGCCTCGAGCAGGGCGAAGCGGTGCCCTTCGCGGAGTTCCTCCCGTGCCTGATCGCCGCGGCGCTCGGGAAGCTCGGCAGCAACTACGACTTCTCCTTCGACTTCGAGCGGTTCGACGAGCTGTCCTGCTCGGAGCTCGTCTACTTCGCCACCAAGGCGGCGGCTCCGTTCCTCGGCGTGGGTCCCGAGAACCGTCGGGTGTTGGGCTTCAAGCGTTCGCTGATCGAGCCCGACGCCTTCGTCCGCGCTCCCCTCGACCTCGTGTGGCGGAGCGCGTCCATCGACGCGCGCAAGCTGGAGGCCCTCCGTGGGCCCCGGACCGCCGTCCCCCCCAGGTTGCCGGCGCCCGCTCCGCCCGCGTCGGCCCCGACGGTCTCGGAGCGCGTCGGTCCCCCGACGGAGCGCACCGCCGGGGGATCCGATGGGGTCGCCTGAGCACGGCGGCTGAGCACGTCACCCGAGCACGGCGCCTGAGCACGTCACCCGAGCACGGCGCCTGAGCACGGCGCGGCGACCCCATCCTCTCCGACCTTCAACAACAGGAGACGCTCTCGCGCACGGCGGCGGGCACCAGCCTGCCCTCCGCCGTCACCACCGCGCCCGCGGCCAGCGCCGCCGCCGGCAGGGCCTGGAGCTCCAGGAACTGCGGCCAGGTCGGCACGGTGCGGACCTTCGTCGGACACTTCCCCGTATGCCGCAGGCAGCGCGCCGCCGTCGCCGAGCAGCCCCCGTCGTCCACCAGGGTGACCTCGACGAACAGCTCGACGCTGCGCTGCCCTGGCACCTCCAGGACCAACACCGCTCCGGCCACTTCGTAGCGGACCTTCGTGCCCTCTACCTCGAAGTCCCCCGCCGAGCCGTCGGCGAGGGCCTTCCCTCCGACCCGCCACAGGTACTTGGCGCCGGTGCCCGCGCCGGACCCGACCGCCTCCAGACGCGCTCGCGCGTTCTGCGGCGCCGGGAAGCGAGCCACCCAGCGCCCCTCGTGGAGGGGCGGCGTCGCCACCTGCCGTCCGCACGCTTCGATCTTGGGGTTCGGCGCCGCAGCGCGGAGCACGCGCTCGCGCTGCAACGCGCGCCCCTGCGCGGCGACGTCGCTCGGCTCGAAGGCGACGAGGGCGTCCTTGGGGGCGCGCAGCGGCCTCTGACAAGCAAAGTCGCCCTTGATCCGGACGGAGACCTGGCGCGTCTCGAACGTGCGGTAGCGGAGGTGGATGCGGCCGTCCTGGATCTGCACCGCCTGGACCAGCGCGTAACGCCCCTCGTTGGTGCGCAGGGCGTAGACGCGTCGGCTCTCGATGACGTCGTCGCCGGAGAAGAAGCCGAAGGGGTTCGGGATGCCGAGCTCGCCGATGGGCACCGTGACGCGCGGCTCGTAGCGCAGCGAGTAGAGCTCGAAGCGCGGCAGATCGAACCTCGACGAGCCCGTGCGCGCCAAGCTCGCCTGGCAGCCCGTGCGCAGCCGCGCGCTCCAGCCGTCGCCCTCCCAGATCAGGTCCGCGGCGGCCACGGCGCCGCCTCCGACGAGCCCCGTGTCCAGATCGATGCCCTGACCCGGCGCCAGCACGGTCGTCCCTTCGACCCGCACGGGGGCGTTGCTCTGCACCCGCAGGTTCGACTGGATCACGATGTCGTCGATGAACACTCTCTGGAAGACGATCTCGACCCCGAAGGCGGGCACGTCCACCTCCGGCACCGCGGAGTTGATGGCGTCGCTGATCTTCTCCGCCACCTCCTCGATCGTGCCCTCCACGGCCTCCACGACCAGCCACGTGATCAGCGGAACGAGCACCGCCCCGACGATGGTCCCGATGACCCCCGCCAGGATTCCGCCCAGCGCCGCGCCGATCGCCGCCGCGGCGAGCCAGCAGTACCAGGGCATGCTGACGTCGACGTCCGGATCGTCGATCTCCGCGGACGCCACCAGCCGACCGTCGACGATCTCCAAGCGCAGGCGCGCGCCCACCTCCCCGGAGGCGTCGTAACAGAAGCCGCTCTTGGCGATGGTCGCGCGGATGGCGATGAAGCCATCGTCCAGCGACAGCGTGAGCGACGTCAGGTCGACCTCTTCCCCGTCGTGGATGCGAACCGTCGTGTTCAGCGAGCAGCGATCGTTCGTGATCGTGAAGGAGCCCGCAGGCAACCCGAGGGAGCGCTCCAGCGAAGGCACCGCCAGGCGGCACAGCCACCGAAAGAAGATCCCGATGGCGCCGCGTCCGCCCTCGGGGACGATGCTCCTCAGCGCCCCGGCGTCGCCGGGGCTGCCTCCGCCGAAGGTCAACATGGCCGACGTCGCGTCCCGATCGGCGCCCGTGGTGTCGTCGACGATGGAGAAGTCCACGCGCCGGATCTGCTTGGGATCGGTCGTGGAGCGATCCACCGGCACCGGCAACACCGGCAGCGACGGGATGAGATCCTGCAGACGGCTCGCCAGGTTGGGGATGGGCACCGTGGCTCCGCCCAACGTCACTCGCGCGAAATGGATGCCGTTCCTGAAATCGATGCGGACCGTGTCGCGGTCCGGCGCGGAGCGGTCGACGACGATCCCGACCACCATGCGCAACGTCGCGACGCTGCCCGACTCACCGAGCCCCAACAGGATGTCGAGGGTGTTCTGGACGCCCGCCGGCAAGCCGACGTCCGTCGGCCGATCGAGGGCGACGTCCAAGGTGAACTCGTTCGCATCGACCCCCGGGATGAGGTCGACGATGCGACCGATGATGCCGCTCTCGTCGAAGAACACGCCGAGGAGCTCGTGGTAAGCCTCCTCGGAGAACTGCATCACCAGGTCGAAGCCTGCGGTCTCCGTCCCAGCCATGACTCAGCCCTCCGCCTTGGTGAAGGTGAATCGGATCCGCGGCGTGAGCGTCTGCCCATTCGGGAGGCGAACGCAGGGCGCCTGGGCGACTTCCCCGAGCGTTTCATCCGAGCGCAGGCGGCGCTTGAGTGCGCCGGAGACCGGGATCTTCAGCTTGGCCAACAACCCCGCCGGATCGCGAACGAACAGGCGCTGATTCTCCTCGTTGGACAGGGCCCGGAGCACCGTGGCTTCGTGCTTGCGGAGGGCCTCGAGCTCCTCCTGGAGCCACGCGGGCTGCTTCTTCAACTCCTCGGCCAGTCCGGGACGACAGGGGGGCGGCGTCTTGGGGGAGCGGGGATTCGGGTCTTTCATAGGGGTTCCTCCTTCACGGGCACTCGGCCCAAGCATGGAACCCTATCCGCGTCGTCGAGGCGGCCGCAACGCACCGTCACATCACCGCGAGAACCCACGGCTCGACGCGCCGACCGGCCGCTCGCCCAGTAAATGCCCGAGCGAAAGAGCTCAGCGATGACTTCGGGGGAGCACACCGTCCGGCCAGCGGCGCAACCTCACGAGCAACGCGACGCGAAGGCGCTCAGCGACTGCTCACGGAGAAGCACACCGTTCGGCCACCGGCAACCTCACGAGCAACGCGACGCGAAGGCGCTCAGCGACTGCTCACGGAGAAGCACACCGTTCGGCCAGCGGCAACCTCACGAGCAACGCGAGGCGAAGGCGCTCAGCGACTGCTCACGGAGAAGCACACCTGCGACGTCAGCGCCGCGTCACCGTCTCGGTCTTGTAGCGGAGAGCGGGGTCAACGCCGCGCTCCATCGAAGCGCCAGTCCTTGTCGCGGATGGCTGCGTCGATGCGGTCCCCCAGGATCGGACCGAGCATTCGCGCATAGGTGGCGGTCAAGTGATGTCGATCGCGCCAGGCGAGCACGTTGCCGATGACGACGGGACACTCGGCCTCCGTGCAGAGCGTGTCGGTCATGTCGACGAGGGCAGTGGTCGGGTGGATCGTCGCTGCGGGCGGGATCGGGTCCTCGCGAAAGGCCGAGCGCCTTGGGACGCTGCACCTCGTCTCGTTCGACAAGCAGCTGGGAGGGTCGAAGGGGAAGAGGGGCGTATCCGCGATCGCGACCACCTTCGCCCCCGAATCCTCGATGTAGCGCCACACGTCGACGATGGCCCCCTCCATGGAGGGCGGCTCGTCGCCTTCCTCTGCCCACAGGCTGCCCCCGGACGACTTCGCCCATACGACCAGATCGGGCCGCGACTGACGTATGCTCTCCAGGACACGTGCGCTCCAGACGTTGCACGCCTCGTACAGCTTTCCGCCCCGAGCCACAGGCGCCCGGAGCACTGCGCAAGCGGACTTGGTGTGGGTGGTGAGGTGCCAGCCGCGCCGTTCCGCGAGCAAGGCCAAGGCTGGAATCCAGTTGGCGGCGTGGGAGTCCCCGGCCAGCACGACGCGGAAGTCGGAGTCTCGGTCCCCGTACTCGCAGGGGTGCGGGTCGACGTCACGGTAGCTCAGGTGGCAGCCGTTCGTGTACACGTCGGCCATGTCCGTCTTGACGAATGCCAGGGTGGGCTGCACGGCCACGTCGGGCGGGACGGGCGTGTTCGTGAGTAGGGCCGACGGACCTGGGTAGGTGCTCGTCGGCAGGGCCAGCGGGGTGTCGGGTTCGTCCTCGTCGGTGGCGAGCGCGGCGACCGCTGCTGCGCACGACGTCAGGAGGATCGATCCGAACCCGAAGCTCAGCGCGGCGCGAAGAGTCACCGCGTCGCTCGCACGGCGGCGGAACCGGTCCTCGAGGTGACGCTTGCTGAAGTAGGCGAGCGCCCAGCAGGCGACCAGGAGGCCCAGCCCCGCAGTCAGGCTCATGGGGCCCGGGTGGTGAACGCCGTAGAGGACGATGACGGGCCAGTGCCACAGGTACAGGGAGTACGAGATGTCGCCCAGGTGCTGGAACGGTCGCCAGGTGAGGAGGCGAAAGGAGGACCACCGCGCCTGCGCCGAGCCTGCGGCGATGACGAGGGCCGTGCCCAGCGTGGGGAGGAGCGCCGCGTATCCCGGGAACACCGTCGCGCTGGAGTAGGTGAGGCAGGAGGCGGCGATGGCGCAGAGCCCGCCGACCCGCATCGCCTCACGGATCCGTTCGCTGAGGGGGGGCAAAGAATGGAGCGCCAACAGGCCGCCGATGCCGAGCTCCCAGACGCGAGTGGGGGTGATGAAATATGCGGACTCTCTGTCTTGCTCCGTCAACGCGATGGAGGTCGTCAGGGACGCCGCGGTGAGGAGCCAGAGGACGGCTCGCAGGACCGAACGAGGAGCTCGCGAGGCGCGCCGGGCGAGCGCAGCGCCGGCGATCATGATGGGCGGCCAGACGATGTAGAACTGTTCTTCGATGGACAGGGACCAGTAGTGCTGGACGGGGCTCGGTAGCTCGTCGGCTGCCAGGTAGTCCACGGCGAGCCAGGAGAGTCGCCAGTTCTCGACGTAGAACGCGCTGGCGACGACGTCCTCGATCGTGCTGTCCCAGGTCACCTCGGGCAGCAGGGGGAGGGCGGCCAGCGTGGCCAGCAGCACGAGCGTGGCAGCCGGTAACAGACGGCGCGCGCGCCGCTCGTAAAAGCTCCTCAGCGAGATCGAGCCGCTGGTCGTCAGCTCTCGTAGAAGCAGGCCGGTGATCAGGTAGCCGGAGATGACGAAGAAGACGTCCACGCCGACGTATCCCCCGGGGAGCGCCCAGGGCCAGACGTGGAAGAGCAAGACGCTGAGCACCGCGATGGCTCGAAGCCCTTGGACCTCGAGGAGAAACGGGTGCGCAGGAGTCGCCGGGGCTTCTGGTGGGGTTTGCATGGGACTACGTTCGTCGTGCGCCCTGGGTGCAAACCCCTCCAGCTCGTGGCAGCACGAGCCGCGATGCCATCGCGGCGTTCACCTCGTCGATCTCATCCCCGGGGGGCCCGTCGAGACTCATCGAGCTCGGCCCTCGGAGCGGAGGCCATCGGTCGCATGACGAGCACGTCGTCCTGCGTGATCCGCCTCGAAGTGCAGCCTGTAGAACGGCAAAGGAAGAGAAGCATTCAGGGACGGGGGCCCACTCCCACGGCGTTCCCACGTCGCATTCGAGAGCCCTCGCGGTACTCCTACCAAGGCGCCGCGTCGATCGGCAAGAAGACCGCACGCCCTCCCTTGGGCAACCCCTCCCCTGGGCAACTCGAGGGCACGCGCGTACCATTCTTTGGTGGCCGGCCGAGCGGATGAAGCTCAGCACCTGCGGGACCTCGCGCGCCTGCGCCGCGTGCGCGATCGGATCGATCGGGAGTACGCCGAACCACTGGACGTCGAGGCCCTCGCCGGGGGTGTGCAGATGTCCGCAGGGCACCTCAGCCGGCAGTTCCGCCTCGCCTACGGTGAGTCACCCTACTCGTACTTGATGACTCGACGCATCGAGCGGGCCATGGCCCTGCTGCGCGCGAGCGACCTCAGCGTCACGGAGATCTGCTTCACGGTGGGCTGCTCGTCCCTGGGCACCTTCAGCACCCGCTTCACGGAGCTGGTGGGGGTGCCCCCCAGCGTCTACCGGCGCCAGGCGGCTCAGGCGACGGCGGGGATGCCGCCCTGCCTGGCGAAGCGGGTGACCCGTCCGGTCAGGAATCGAGAAGCGTCGCCGCGGCGACCGCACTAGCTTGGCCGCCATGGACATCACCATTCACGCCTGTTTTCTCCCGCACACCGACGCCGACGCCTCCCTGACATTTTACCGCGACGTCGTCGGATTCGAGGTCCGCAACGACGTCGGCTACGGCGGCATGCGCTGGATCACCGTGGTCCCTCCGGGTCAGCCGGAGCTCTCCGTCGTCCTGCACCCCGTCGCCGTGGACGGCAGCGGCATCACCGAGGAAGAGCGCCGCACCATCCTCGAGATGATGGCCAAGGGCACCTACGCCAGCCTCGTCCTGGCCACGCCGGACATCGACGGCACCTTCGAGCGCCTGCAGGCCAAGGGCGCCGAGGTGGTCCAGGAACCGACGGATCAGCCCTACGGCGTGCGGGATTGTGCCTTCCGAGACCCCGCGGGCAACATGCTCCGCATCCAGGAACGAGCCTGAAGGTCACGCTGCACCTCGGCGCCCACCGGTCACCCAGGACGGAGAGACGATGAGCACGGCCACCAAGAAGTCCGCCGCCAAGTCGGCCGCGAAGCGCACCGCTGCAAGCGAGGCGACGAAGGGCGCCGCCGCGAAAGGCAAGGCCGCGAAAGGCAAGGCTGCGAAAGGCAAGGCTGCGAAGAGCCCGCGCTCGGCGCCGGAGCCCGCCACTCCGCGACGGCCTGCGCGAGACGTCGCGCCGAGCGCTCCCCGAGTCTCTGGGGCCTCCCTGGCGGACAGCCACGCCAGCATCCGGGTGCACGGGGCGCGGGTGAACAACCTGAAGAACGTGAGCGTCGAGCTCCCGAAGCGCCGGCTCACGGTCTTCACGGGGGTCTCCGGCTCGGGCAAGAGCTCGCTGGTCTTCGGCACCATCGCCGCCGAGTCGCAGCGGCTCATCAACGAGACGTACAGCGCCTTCGTGCAAGGGTTCTTGCCGACCCTCGCGCGCCCGGACGTCGACGTGCTCGATGGCCTGACGACGGCCATCGTCGTCGATCAGGAACGCCTGGGACCCAACGTCCGCTCCACCGTCGGGACGGTCACGGACATCAACGCCCTGCTGCGCATCTTGTTCAGCCGCCTCGGGGAGCCGCAGATCGGTCCGCCCAGCGCCTTCGCCTTCAACGTCGCCTCGGTCCGCGCGACCGGCACGATCACCGTCGAGCGGGGCGCCAGCAAGGCGGTGAAGCAGACCTTCACCCGCGCCGGCGGCATGTGCCCACGCTGCGAGGGCATGGGCAACGTGACGGACATCGATCTGACGCAGCTCTACGACGACTCGAAATCCCTCGCCGGGGGGGCGATCACCATCCCCGGCTGGAAGTCGGACAACTTCTGGACGGTGCGCCTCTACGCCGAGTCCGGCTTCGTCGATCCGAACAAGCCCATCCGCAAGTACACCAAGAAGGAGCTCCAGGACTTCCTCTACAAGGAGCCCGTCAAGGTGAAGGTTGACGGTGTCAACCTCACCTACGAGGGGCTGATCCCCAAGGTGCAGAAGTCGTTCCTCTCCAAGGACCGAGAGGCGATGCAGCCGCACATCCGGGCCTTCGTCGATCGAGCCGTCACCTTCACCACGTGCCCCGATTGCCAGGGCACCCGGCTCAACGAGACCGCCCGCTCCTCCCGCGTGCGCGGACTCAACATCGCGGAGGCCTGCTCGATGCAGATCAGCGACCTGGCCGAGTGGGTCCGCGGGATCGACGAGCCGTCCGTCGCGCCCCTGCGGGCGGCGCTGCTGCACGGCCTGGAGTCCTTCGTGGAGATCGGCCTGGGGTACCTCTCCCTGGATCGTCCGTCCGGCACCCTCTCGGGGGGCGAGGCGCAGCGGGTCAAGATGATCCGGCACCTCGGCTCCTCCCTCACGGACGTCACCTACGTCTTCGACGAACCGACCATCGGCCTGCACCCCCACGACATCCAGCGCATGAACGGGCTGCTCCTGCGGCTCCGGGACAAGGGCAACACCGTCCTCGTCGTCGAACACAAGCCGGAGACGATCGCCATCGCCGACCACGTCGTCGATCTGGGGCCCGGCGCGGGCGCCGCAGGCGGGGCCATCTGTTACGAGGGCAGCGTCGAGGGGCTGCGCAGCAGCGGCACCCTCACGGGCAAGCACCTCGATGACCGCGCCTCCCTCAAGGAGCAGGTGCGGAAGCCCACGGGCAAGCTCGCGATCCGCAAGGCCACGAAGCACAACCTGAAGGAGGTCGACGTCGACGTCCCCCTCGGAGTGCTCTGCGTCGTCACCGGCGTCGCCGGCTCCGGCAAGAGCTCCCTCATCCACGGCTGCCTCCCCGCCGACGCCGGGGTCGTCGCCGTCGACCAGTCCGCGATCCGCGGCTCCCGACGCAGTAACCCCGCCACCTACACGGGCCTGCTCGAGCCGATCCGCAAGGCGTTCGCGAAGGCCAACGGCGTCAAGCCGGCCCTGTTCAGCGCCAACTCCGAGGGCGCCTGCCCCAGCTGCAATGGCGCCGGCGTCATCTACACGGATCTGGCGCTGATGGCGGGCGTCGCCACCCCCTGTGAAGACTGTGACGGCAAGCGCTTCCAACCCGCGGTGCTCGAATACCGCCTCGGCGGACGCGACATCAGCCAGGTCCTCGCCCTGTCCGTGCGGGAGGCGACGGAGTTCTTCGGCGCCGGCCCGGCGCGCACCCCGGCGGCCCACGCCATCCTCGAGCGACTCCTCGACGTGGGGCTCGGCTACCTCAGCCTCGGGCAGCCGCTCACGACGCTCTCCGGCGGCGAACGGCAGCGACTCAAGCTCGCCACCCACATGGCCGAGCAGGGCGGCGTGTACGTCCTCGACGAACCGACGACGGGCCTCCACCTCGCCGACGTGGAGCAGCTGCTCGCCCTCCTCGATCGTCTCGTCGAGTCCGGCAAGTCCGTCATCGTCATCGAGCACCACCAGGCGGTGATGGCGCACGCCGACTGGATCATCGATCTCGGCCCCGGCGCGGGTCACGACGGTGGTCGGGTCGTCTTCGAGGGCACCCCCGCCGACCTCGTCGCCGCCCGCTCCACCCTCACCGGGCAACACCTCGCGGCATACGTCGGCGCGTGATCGACGGATAAAAAGACGCCCCGCCAGCGAAGAGCCAGCGGGGCGTCGGAGCGTCGACCGCGGGGGGGGCGGTCAGCCGAGCCTCAGAGCCCGGTGCAGGTGGGCGGCACGAAGGGCCCCGTCAGGTTGCCCCCGACGGAGAACTGATAGCTCGCGCCGATCCCCAGGTTGCCGTTCCACTCGTACATGTTGGACGCGATCACCTGGTTGCCGTTCACCTGGTAGTCGATGCCCGAGGAGCCCCACAGATCCGGGGGATCCGCGAACTCCAGGAGCACCTGCCAGCCCGTGATCGGGGCCCCGCTCACGTTCGTCACCTTGACGTTCGAGTAGACGAAGCCGTTGCCCCAGTGCTGCGCCTGACCCAGCTCGCAGGTCACCTGCGGCGGAGCCGCGGCTCCACACGCGGACCCCGTGCAGGTCGCCTTCACCTCGATGTACGGGGGCCGGGCGTTCGGGATCAGGGGCACCGCCAGCGAGCGCGCGCTCGGCGCCAGGCCCATCGCGACCCCATCGACGTAGACGTCGTCCAGGACGTATCCCGGCGCGAGGTCGAAGTCGAAGCTCCAGCCGCTCGTGATGCCCGTCACGAAGACCGGCTCCGTCGGGTCGTGCTGCACGTAGGTCACCCCGCTGGGCTCGACCGAGGTCACCCCACGGGAGGGCACGATGGTCGCCCGCTGCCAGTTGGCCGGCGTGCTGCAGTTCCCGATCAGTTTCCAGGCAGCCCGGCGGTCATCGATGAGGGACTGGTTCGAGTAGATCGGGATATCCCTGTCCATCCCCGCGAAGGCGGCCGCACCCGACGACAGCTGCCGATGCTCGAAGGCACCCGGCACCTCGTGACGCTCGTTGGTGATGAGCTCGTACACCGCTCCGTTGAACACAGCATGATCGAAGGATTCGATGTCGCTGTTCGCCCACCCCGCGGTGTCCGGGTTCGCCGGCAAGGCGTCACCGCCGAGAGACCACTCGGGGAGGCCGGAGCAGTCCTCGGTGTACGGCTTGCAGCTGGCGAAGCGGGTCCAGTACTCGGGGCTGTTCTCGGGGTTCTTGCCCGGCGTGGGGACCGGCTCGAACGTCCCACTGTCCACGTTCTCGCGGAGGAACGCGCGCGGCACGTTGGACGAGTAGATGTAGTCGCCGTAGCGCACCTTGTCGCCCACACCGCGGTAGATGCGATCGGGCCGCCACTCCTCCACGGCACCCTCTCGGCAGAAGTAGCCAGGGATCTGCTCGGCGTTCACCAGGGCGATGGCCGCGTACTCCTGCGACAGGTTCGACGGGACGGTCACGTCGACGCCCGCCGTGCTGCGATACGCGACGTCGTTGAGGGACGATCCGGCGAAGTTCATGCCGTAGGAGTCGATCGACTTCAGCACGAAGCCGGGCTCCGCCTTGGCGAAGAGGCGCACGTGATCACGTCCAGAGTAGGTCCGGAACAGCAAGTCGAAGTCCCGGTCGTTCCAGCGGCCCTGCTCGGAGGTGCCCAGCCCGGGCAGGAACTTCGCAAAGTCGTGGAACACGTCGATCGTCCGCAGGCGCGGCTGGTAGATCCGTGCGCTCTCACCGTAGGCCATGACCTGGACGCCACCGGCGAGGGAGATCCGGAGCTTCCGGTCCGCGGAGGGCGCGGGCGGCTGCCCGTTCTCCGGGTAGGAGACCACGCGGATGTAGTTGTCGCGGACGGAGCCGGTGATATGGAACACCTGCTGCCCCGTGAGCCAGCTGGCGGAGAAGGGGTAATACCCGCGGCCCACGACGTCGTACGCGTACCCGGGATCCGGCGTGAAGGTCACCTGGCGCACCTCGCCCACGCGCACGGTGGGCGCGCCGATGTCGACCTGCACGTGCGCGTCCGTGTCGACGTGGATGCGCGAAGCCGGCCGCTCGCCGATCTCGAAGCTCATGGTGCTGCCCACCACGGAGATGTTGCGGATCGCGAGACCGCTCTCCGTGCCATCCCACCAGTGGGAGCTGGGGACCGTGGTCGCGTCGAAGCGGTCCGCGTAGCCCGCCTTGAAGTAGTCGTTGCTCTGGTTCGCCGTGCCCTTGGGGCCTTCGAGCTCCCGGAGGCCGTCCGCCTGGACGAGCGCCACCTCGTAGTGCAGGTTCGCCGTACCCTCCGCGTGGTTGTTCACCACGAAGTCGACGACGTTCCGGCTGTTCTCCGAGTGCCAGACGACGAGCCCTTCGTCGGGCGTGTCCGGGGTGAAGCCCGAGGGGCCGCGCGGGTGCGACGCCGAGCGCGCCTCGATGTAGTAGCACTCGTCATACGTCGAGTCCTGGCGGCAGTAGCGCGCCACCTGGCCCCCGTTCGTGTCGAGCACCACGGTCGACCCCTCGGCGAAGTCGCTGATGTCGACGACGTTCGCCCAGCCGAGGCGCGCCTTGAGGGGTGCGCTGAGGATGGCCGGCTTCTTCTCGTTGGCCGTGTGCCCCATCAGCCCGTGACGCCCGATGCCGTTGCTCGCGGGGTGCCCGTCTGCGAGACCGAGCTCGTGGCCTCCGTCGTAGAGATCGGGGAGGTCGAAGAGCGTGTGCGCGGTCTCGTGGATGAGGGTGCCGATGAAGGTCTCGTCCGGGTTCGACGAGTCCGTGAGCGTCCCCTGGATCTGGAAGCGCCCGAGCCGCACGCTGCTGTCGTTCCCGGGCACCTCCGTCCCGATGGACGGCACGGAGCGCGGCCAGAGCCCCTGCCCGTGGTCGCGGGTGGTGTTCCCCGCGTAGAGCAAGCTGACATACTCGTAGATCTCGATGTTCGGGACGTCGATCTGCCGGCGATAGGTCGTCAGCTGCGAGTTCCCGATGAAATCCCGCGTGTAGTTGTCGGGCCAGAACGCGAGGCGCCGCGTCGACAGGGTCGAGAAGTCCAGGTCGACGTGTACGGGAGCGGACACGCCGGCGGCCGTCACCTCCTGATAGTCGGGAGGGTTCCCGTCGCAGGTGCGCAGCTTGCAGAGCACGGCGTTCAGGAGGTGCATCGACGGCCCCGACATCGTGACCTGATCGATCGACTCGATGCCCGGCGGAGCATACAGCTCGTCCTCGTCCGCGGTGTCGTAGTCCGCCCGGAACCCCGGCACCTGGACGCGCACGACGCGGCTCTCCACGGTGAGCTGCCCGTTGGACATGTCCAGGAAATAGTCCTTCACGGATCCGGAGTTGCCGTCGTCCGTGTAGCCGGTCTCGTTGATGGCCCGGTACAGCTTCACCGCCTGCGTGTCGCTGACGGTGTGGTCCGCGAAGCTCACGAGCACCGTGAGCCCCTGGACGTTGCCCGTCGCCGGGGGTGGGTCGCTGGCGCCCGGTTGGTAGTCGGTCGTCACCCAGCCTTCGCCAGGGGAGAGGCAGCCCGTGCTGGCCAGGAGGGCCAGGAGGGCGCCCGCGCGCGCGACGGTCATCCCGCGGTGCGCCAATGGAATGGGGCGCGCGTCGCGAACCCCTCGTGTGTTTGTCTTCATCGCTCTTCCTTCTCTCTTCTTCGCCCGTGGAGTCGGCCGACGTCGATCGACACCGATCACCGCGGCATCTCCCGTCGCAGCGCCTGAGAGATGCTCAGGTCGCCTGCGGCCACCCCGACAAGCCGTTCGCCGGTGAGACCGCGTCGACGCGACTACGGTGCCGACACGCTGCGGGATCCCCAGAATCCTCGCGCGTCGCGCCGCTCGCGACACCGAAGCCGATGCCTTCGGGGGCCGCGCCTCTAACACACGACTTCCGGACGCAACAACCACAAAACGCTCACCGTTGACGTCCGGGCAGGGAGCGAAACGAAATCGAATTTTCGCCGAAAGGAGCCCGAAGATTTCGGCGCTTCGCGACTCCAAGCGGTGGGGGCGTGCGCCTACGCACGCGGCACGTTCTGTTTTCACCCAGGCGAGAAGGAGCCAGCACGCAGGCGCGCCCCGCGCAGTCTCACACTGGAAACGGGCGCGCAGCGCCGAGCTCATCGGCGCCTGAAACACCGCGCCCCGCGACCACGACACGGGCGCCGTCGCGCGCTCTCGGGCTACGCCTCGGAGTCGTCCGACGCCGCGGGCGTGACGCGCGGCGACGGCTCGGGCTCGTCCGCACAGGCGCAGCCGAGGTGCGTCGCGCAGGCAAAGCACAGACCATCACGCCCCAGGCGCGCCTCGTAGCGCTCCCCGCAGGCGTCGCAACGCTCGACGTTCGTCTCCGAACTCACTCACTCACCTCCGCTGAAGCGGGCCACGAATCCCTCCACCCGATGCGCGGGCTCCGCGTCGACGTGCGGCGGAGTCACACAGCGCGCGTCGACGCGAACCACGACGGTGAGCGTCTCGAAGGGGAAGACCTCGGACGCCTCGAGCTCGCGCTCCCAGTGGTGCGCGGCAACCGTGAACGACACCGGACGCGTCTCCGCCTCAGCGGGCCCGTCCCCACCGAGGGAGAACCCCTGAGCGCTCACGTAGTCGTCGCCCACACGCAGCGTCGCCACCGCGTCGCCGCGACAGCTCGAGCGCACCCGCACCCGACACTCCAGGGAGCCTCCGTACCAGTTCCAGGCGGCGCCGTACGGCCCCCCTCCCCGATGGGAGCGCAGACCTTCGCCCGCCTTGTGCTCGTACTCGGAGAAACAATCGAGCTCGAGCACCTCGAGCGCGGGCGGGCCTTCGACATCCGTCGGTGCTCGCACCTCCAGGGGCACAGCCATCGGTGCCCGCGCCTCCCGGGCCCCCGGAGCGTCCGACGAGGACTCGTCGACCGCGCCCCGCGACGCCGCGCTCCCCTCGACCACCGACGCCCCACGAGCGGACGAACGCGCCTCCTGCCCCACGGCCTTCGGTCCACATCCGCCACCGACCGCCACGGTCAGCGCCAGCGCCGAGAGCGAGAGCCTGGTGTGCAGCTCGTGAGATTCCACTTGCAACGCACCCTTTCTACCGTGACGGAGAGCCAGGGGCCACGGGGGAGCTCGGCTTCCTGTTCGGCTCGTCTCTCCGACGGGATCGAGCGGTGGTTTTCCGGGAATGGATCACTGCAGCTTTCGAACCAGCGTCCTCGGCGCGGACACCCTCGAAGCGCGGCCCCTCTCGGGTGTCAGCGCTCGGATCGGCGCGTCCTGTGATCAGAAGCGCGGACTCCGGGAATGTCGGGAGATCAAGGAGGTATTCATGCGCCCGACACCGATGCAACTTTCCGCCCTCATCGTGGCCCTTACCGCAGGATGCTCCGACTCGGACGGCGTGCCCGGCGGCTGGAACACTGGCGGTGTCTCGACCGGGGGAGCAGCCGCGGCGACCGGCGGCGCGTTCGGCACCGGCGGAGCGACGGCGTCGGGTGGCGCAGCGTTCGGAACCGGTGGCTTCGCCACGGGCGGCTTCGCCACGGGCGGCTTCGCCACGGGCGGCTTCGCCACGGGCGGGGGCGACGGTGATCCGACCTCGGGCGGCATGGGCAACGACGACCCCACCTCGGGAGGAACGGGTAACGACGACCCCACCTCGGGAGGAACGGGCAACGACGACCCCACCTCGGGAGGAACGGGCAACGACGACCCAGGCTCGGGGGGCAGCAACGGCGATCCGGGCTCCGGGGGCACGGGCGGCGGCAACCCGGGCTCCGGCGGCACCGGCGGCGGCAACCCGGGCTCCGGGGAATGCACGAACATTCGCCCCACGGGAACCGAATGGGACGAGGCCACCTGCGATCAGTGGGCCTCTCAGACCCCGGAGTGCAACCAGCCCTGGATGATCGAAAACAACTACTGCAACGAGAGCTGCGGTCGGTGCAGCTCGAACGGCTCCGGGGGCTCGGGTGGCGGTGGTCCGGGGCCCATCCCGAGCATGTGCACGGAGCCCAGCGGGAACGTGTGCAGCAACCAGATCGGCACCCACTGCGGCTACACCTTCGAGTACTGGAAGGATCAGGGCACGGGTTGCATGACCAACACGGCCGACGGCTTCAGCGTCGAGTGGAGCAACATCAACAACCTGTTGGGACGCAAAGGCGTCCGACCCGGCTCGGCGAGCAACGTCGTCCACTACAACGCCACTTACAATCCGAACGGCAACTCCTACCTGTGCGTCTACGGTTGGACCACGGGGCCGCTCGTCGAGTACTACATCGTCGACAGCTGGGGCAACTGGCGTCCGCCGGGAGGCGAGGGATACAAGGGCTCCTTCCAGAGTGACGGTGGCACCTACGACATCTACCAGACCCAGCGCGTCAACCAGCCGTCCATCGAGGGCACGGCGACGTTCTATCAGTACTGGAGCGTGCGCACGGAGAAGCGGGTGAACGGCACCATCACCGTCGGCAACCACTTCAACGCGTGGGCTCAGCACGGCATGAACATGGGGAACCTCTACGAGGTCTCCATGACCGTCGAGGGTTACCAGAGCAGCGGCTCCGCCACCGTCAGCATGTCGATCGAGTGAGGCGGCGCGGGACGCAGGGGGGTGCGGCCGAGCCCGTCGCTCAGCCGACCACCCCTGCGAGCGGCCCGCAGCTGGGCTCGATCCCGAAGCCCGGCGCCATGTACCCGAAGGCGTGCAGTACGGACGTGTGCAGTTTGTGAGCGCTCTGGGTACTCGGAAACTCCAGGAACTGCCCCGTCTGGATACCGAGGCGCTCTCCGCCGATCAGCAGGTACTGCATGTCGCGCGGGCTGTGGTTGTGGTTCGTCCCGCTCTCCACCCCCCAGTAGATGAGCGTGTTGTCGAGCATCGTGCCATCGCCCTCCGGGATCGCCGCGAGGGAGTGGGCGAGGTAGGCGATCTGATCCGCGAACAGCTTGTCGAACTTGATGAAGGCCGCCCGGGTCGTCATCCGCTCGCTCCCGACGGTGATCGAGTCGTTCGTGCGGCTGATGTGCGCGACGTTGTCATGCCAACTGTTGTTGTTCGTCGAGGCGCGCAGCCCGAACATCCCGTTGTGATGGCTGCCCGAGAACCCCATGAGGAAGCCGGCGACGCGGGTCACGTCGCAGGTGAAGGCGTTCACGAGGATGTCGATCTGGGCTCGGGCCCAGCGCACGATCGCGTCCGCGTTGCGGTCGTCGCGGTTGACGCCGCTCGTGTCGGCGCGCTCGCAGGTCCCCCCGATGACCCCGCCGTCGCCGCCTCCGCTGGCGGCGCCGGCGAGGCGCCCCTCCAGCTCGAGCAGGGCGGCGACGTGCGCCTCGAGCTTCTCCTTCTCCGTGCGCCCGAGGAACGACTGGATCTTGCGTAGCTCGTCCAGGTTGCCCTGGAGGATCGAGCGCCGGATCCCTTTCCTCGCCTCCGCCGCCGCGTCCGCCGTCGGGGTGGCTCCAGCGGTCGATCCGTCGAAGCGCACGTCCCGGAAGATGTCGTCGAAGGCCCGCGCGGGATCCGACTGGTGCGCCATCGGCCGCCCGGGGCCGGAGTAGCTGATGATGCTGCGCTTGTCCGTGCCGCCCCGCGCGGCGGCGCACAGGTGGATGCTGGCGATGGGCGTCCCGCCGCGGAGGTCCGTCTCGCTCAGCAGCACCTGATCGACCGAGGGCCCATTGGCGTAGCGCGAGGCGTTGTCGAAGAAGCGCTGCCCGGTGAACAGCTGGGTCATCCCGGCCTCGTGGTGGTTGTCCACGGACCAGCTGTGGTCGATGCGCCGCGTGAACAACATGTGCCCTTCGAGCCCCTCGAAGGCCCGCAGCGGCTCGTTCAAGGTGAAGTCGCGGGGCCCCGAGCCCGGGGTCGGCCACCACTCCGGCGGGTGGGAGTCGGGTGTGAAGGCGAGGATGAGCCGCTTGGGTCGCGCCGCTTGGGCCTCGAGGCGACGCGCCCGCAGGAAGGGCGCGAGGAACACGCTACCGAGCGCGGTGCCGAGGACCGCGCGACGAGACATCCGATTGTGTTTGGGCATGAGCATGGGAGCACCTCACGGAGAGTCGGCCGCGCCGAAGGCAGAGGGAGGTTCGAAGCGAGTCCGTTGGAGCGTGCTGGGGGAGGTCACCAGGGCCGCCACCAGCTCCCCGAACGAGCCTCCTCGCCCCAGCGCCGCGCGCCCGGCCTGGATCGGGGGCATGCCGCGGTTTTCCCGCTCCAGGGTGCCGTCGACGGTGCGCTCACCGGACGTGGCGAGGCCGAAATAGAAGCGGAAGGCCTGCCGCGAGAGGCACTCGCGCACCCACTCGCTCTGGGCCAACGCCTCGGCGAGCTGCGTGTGGTCCCGCAGCTCCGTGTCGACGTCCGTCTGGAGCAGCTTGCCGGACGTATCGACGGGGACGCCGTTCTCCGCGCCGCGGAAGCGCCCCACCTCGTCCAGGCTCTCGAAGGTCATCCCCGTGCCGTCGATGAGATCGTGGCAAGCGGCGCAGGACGGGATGCTGGCGTGGAACTCATAGAGCTCCCGCGTCGTGCGCGGCTGCTCGCGCTCCGCCGTGTCGTTGATGTCCGGCACGTTCGGGAGCTCCACGAAGTCCTGACACAGGAAGCGCTCGCGCAAGAACACGCCCCGAAGGGTCGGCGAGGTCGCCCCCTCCTTGGCGTTGGTGGCCAGCAGCGTGCCGAGCGCCAGCACCCCCGTCCGCGTTCGATCCGCCGAGTCGCTCGTGGGGCCGCTCAGGTAGAACTCTCCCAAAGGACCACTCGGGAGCGGCGCGGGCGTCGTGAGCAACGACGTCAGATCCCCGGTCATGTCCGCGTGCCGATCGAGGAAGTCCAGGGTCTCTGCCCACATCGCCGGACGGATCCCGTCGAAGCTGGCGAGGTCCTTCCGCACGATCTCCGGGTCCAGGAAATGGATCACCTCGAGCCACTCCAACAGGAACTCGCGCAACTGCAGCGCCGCCGCGGGCTCCGCGAGCAGGGCCTGGACGAGCCCCGGCAGGGCGCTCGCGCTGGTGAGCTCGCCCCGGTCCGCCGCGGCGAGGAGCTTCGCGTCCGGAGGCTCTCCGAGGAGGCTGTAGGAGAGGAAGGACGCGACCTCGTAGTCGGTCAGCTCGAAGTCGCGCTGGGCCGGATCGTCGCCGATCTCCGTCCGGTAAAGAAAGTACGGCGACGTGAGGATCCCCTGGAGCGCGGCTCGAAAGCCCGCCGCGGGATCCCCGAGGACCTCCGCCGCGCCCTGGGCGAGATCGAAGAGCGCGGCGAAGCGCGTCAGATCCTCGTCCGTCGCTGGCCGACGGAACGCCGTGCGGATCGCCCGGCGCAGGAACTCGTCTCGGCAGGACGCCCGGATCTCTCCGCAGGGGATCAAGGCCCGGAGCGCGTCGTCGTCGAGGGCGTCCGTCAGCTCCTCGGCGACGCGGTAGTAGTCCTCCGCCAAGGGCACCGACACGAAGCTCGCGAGCGCCATGTTGCGGAACACGCCGCTGTCGATCTCTGGCTGCAGACGCGGTAGACCGTCGGCGTCCGTGAGGGACACGGGCACCCCGAGCACCTGCTCCAGGGAGCGCCGATACTGTTCGTGCGTCAGCTTCCAGGTGCGCGCCTGGAGGACGCCGGAGGCGGGCGGCGGAGCCACGTACGGCAAGCTCCCATCGGGAGCCACTTGCGGCTCCGATCCGGTCTCCTCGAGGGGACCGGTGATGACACCGGTACACCCGCAGGCGAGGACCAACGTGAGGTGACGCGCAAACTTCCAGACTCCGCTCATGGTCGATCCCGACGAGGTGAAGGCACGTATCCGACGGTGGCTCCCCAGCGAACCAAGCGCCGCACATCAACCAAGGGGCAGCGGGCGTCGTCACCTTGACGTCGAGAGGAAAAAACCGACGGCCGCCGAGGCTTCGCGACGTCCCAACGTGCGGCCACCGACCAACGTGCGGCCACCGACCAACGTGCGGCCACCGACCAACGTGCGGCCACCGACCAACGTGCGGCCACCGACCAACGTG
>Ga0207873_1001375_pt1 | contig 23506 bp, 18 predicted proteins | sample BGWIniCompost_FD_187373 | JGI IMG/M metagenome (GOLD analysis project Ga0207873, IMG submission 187373) | Cellulose adapted compost microbial communities from Newby Island Compost Facility, Milpitas, CA, USA - BGW Initial Compost (SPAdes)... ...
CTGCTTTCTTCTTTGCCATAGCGTTGAAAGTTTTGGTTAAACAAAGTTACAATTGTGGTTTGAAATTAATACATACTTTCGTAAATACCAAAATTTGCATCTTCGTTTGGCTCCTCTCGTACCTTTATGACGTTATCATGCGCACTTCCTATGGCGCACATAGCATGTATGTTTTTGCCTTAGTATGCAACATTCGCGATTGTCGTGAGTGATCGTATCAGGTAATGATGAAAGGACGTCGATCAATCAGTGATACACATCAGCGATGAAAATTTTTTGACGACGAACATGTGATCAACAACCGTGTACGACCAAAAAAATCTTGAAAATCGTGCTGCTTTTGCGGATTTTTTACCGTTGATCACCATGTCAACTTCAAGTGAAGTGTGAAGTGACGAACGGATGTTATCATTGATCGATGCGTCACGATGAAGTCTTCACGCGACGTTCGCACTGTTAACCAACCATGCAGTGAAGGTCGCGCGTGCTTGTAGGATTTTTCGATACGGACTCCGACCGTATCGAAGGGTGTACGACGCAAAAAATTTTTTCGGAGAAGGGAAAAAATTCTCTGGGAAGAGGGTATAACGGGTCCGGGGAGAGGCTTTGGTGTTTGGATACCGCGACCGCCGCAGAGACACAGGGCGTCGGTCGCTTCCGTGTTAAAAGAATCCAGGCGAAGTATATGTGAAGGAATTTTCCGGCGTTCAGGTAGTGTTTGTCTGGAGTGGTTGGGGCCCTGAGGATGCGATCAATTTTGGTTTAGGAAGAGATTTAAATCCCAAATAAGTTCTAATTTTGCAACTCCCATTTTGGCCGATGAAATTGGGAAACTGGCTCCGTAGTTTAATGGATAGAACGAGAGATTCCGGTTCTCTTGGTGGGGGTTCGATTCCCTCCGGGGCTACTGTACAGTGTGAGGGTGAGTGTGAGGGCGAGTGTGAAGACTCGCTCTTTTTTTATGGCCCTTGCTACTAGAATATCCAGCGGACAAAGGGTATGGGGAAGAAGCCTTGTTGGTAGGCGATGATGACCTCGTTTTTATGGTTGTCCCACCCTTGGCTAAAAATGTTCTCTTTGTTGGTAATGTTCTGAAGATCCAGCGCGAGTTCGAGCGTCGACCGGGTGAATTCTTTGCGGTAGGTAAACTTCAGGTCGGTCCGGAAATAGTCTGTTTGCCTTTCCGAGAATGCCTTGTCCTCCTGGTAAATCGCTCGTCCGGCCTGCACCGATGCGTCATGGTCAATGGGCGTGATATAGCGACCGCCCGTCCAGGTAGTCCGGATGCTAATGCCTAACACCCTGTCCTTGCCCAGGGAAAATTCTTTACCCGCGAGAAGATTGATCACCCTCCCCATATTGTAGGAAGTATTCCGCAGGATGCCGTCGCTGCCGCGATACTTCGAGTCGAACAACGAGGCCGTCACGAGGTAGTAATATCCCTTGCCGAAAAACTTTTCAAGTGTCAGTTCGATGCCATAGTTCCTTCCTGTACCGCCGTTGACGAGACTGTCTTCATAGCTCGGAATGAATTCAAACCCTGCGTTAATATTGATCGCAGCGTACGAGCTGGGATGCCGCGTCACAGGAATATCGAACAGATCCTGGTAGTATAACTCCGTTTTGATGTGAAGGTCGTCTGTCAGGTGCCAGTCGTGAGACAACACATAGTGCTCACTTTTTGTAAAGCCGAGATCCTTATTCGTATAGGTAAAGCCATTCTCGGAGGGCGTGACCACAGCGTAAGTCGTGACATTCTGCATCTGGCTGTGGAGTCCGTATCCCAGCGCGAGTACATGGTTATCCGACGCCTGATAGGTCAGACCCATTCGCGGTTCGATGCTATGACTAGATGCTGGATTCAGACTCTGGAAGTGCAGCCCTGGCGTAAGTGTAAACCGTCCGGACAACCTGTACCTCCACTGCACGTAGCCCTGCGTGAGGTAATGCTGGCCCTCCTGATCCATCCTCAGTTCCTCGCGTTCGCCTCCGTATATCCGTTTCCAAAAAAGGGAATAGTCAATGATGTCTTCGGTGATACCTGCCGTGAGGCTGTGTTTGGCGTTGAACTTGTGACTGACCCTTGCGAGGATTGAATACCTGTTGGTGACGAACGCCGATTCCGCGCTGCGCGTGACGATGGTGGGGGTCCACGCGCTGATGGAATCCTGGTGATAGTTTTCGTCAGTTCGGCTATACCCGAGCGAGGCCATTACAAATGTTTTCTCGCTGAGGCGGTGATTGAACGTGAGACCCGAGATGTTGGTGTAGTACCGTGGGTAGTCGTTGGAGTTGGGGGAGCCGTACGTCTGTGCAGACGTTGTGTCGTAGTCGCTTCCAAGAAGGTCGATGCTGCTTCGACCCCAGATCCCATATAAGGATACCTCACTCTTTTTGCCCATGGGCGCCGAGAGGTGATAGTTTATATCAAAATAGGACGGTGTAGAACTGCCGGTTCCGAAACTCAATCCAAGTTCCTGGAATGCGGCCAGCGTCGAGTATCGGGCGTTGAGGAGGTAAGAGGCAGCCCTTTCTTTTCGGAAAGGACCTTCTATGCCAAATTCAAAGCCGTTCAATCCCGTTTGTGCAACATACTCACGTTTCTCATTATTGCCTTTCCGGAGGGTCAAATCGAAAACGCCTGACAATGCGTTTCCATATTGTGCCGGAAATGCACCGGTGAGGAAATCCGACTTGTCGAGATTGTTGCTGTTAAGCATGCTCACAGCACCCCCCATGCTTGCTACCGAACCGAAGTGATTCGGGTTGGGAATATTGAGACCGTTAAGGGTCCAGAGCATACTCGAAGAACCATTCCCCCGGATGATAATGTCGTTCCGCACGTCGTTTGTCGCTACGACGCCCGCATAATTGGCGACCATGCGTGCGGGATCTCCTAACGATCCCGCGTAGCGCTTTGTCTCATCCATGGAAAATGGGCGACCACTCACCGACACCATGTCGTTATTTGTGATCCGCTGATCATCGGATCGGCTGACGGATACGACGATTTCATCCAGTTGTTCGACCGTCTCCGTCATGGTCAGGTTCAACACCGTTTCCTTTCCTGTGTGGACGAGGACGTTGTTCAGGACGAGCGGTTCATAACCCACAAAAGTGAATTGAAAACTATGCCTTCCGGGACTAACGCGATCAATTCTGAAATATCCTGAAGCATCCGTAACGGTGCCGATCAGCGTGTCCGTTTCAAGCATCACGACAGTTACTCCGGGAAGCGGTTGCTTCGTGACGTCGTCAAGAATAAGGCCCTTAACTGTTTGACCCAATACGGGGTACTGCACAGCAATTGCCAAAACAAACAGGATTACTCTGTTGCACATATCTCCTTTTCTTGCCAAGGTAGAAACGGCACTGCATCGCTGTCATTGATCACGATCAAGAAAGGACACGCGCCTGTTGTGTGATTCTTTTTCTAATCCGACTAAAGAGGGTTCATGATCTTAAGACGATATTACCAGGTTTTACGGATTAATGGGGTTGTATGTTCCGCACCCTCGCACCCGCACTCAGACTCATACTGTCCTCTCGTTATCCCGTTGTCTCCACTGACCGCTCCTTGAGCTGTTCGATCTTCATCTTGTCTTTTGGTCTCAGTTCACGACGCCCGAGCAGCGGTGCAAACAATGCCGCAATGCAAACCGTTGCGATTCCCTGAAGGAGTACGGTATGCGGAGCACCAAAGTAGTGCGTTAGCGTTCCGATGAGCAATCCGCCAATAGGCTGCATGCCAAAAAACACCATCGTGTAGTAGCTGAGAACTCGGCCGCGCATCGTGGGCACGACGGTAAGCTGGATGATGGTGTTGCTGATCGTCGTCTGCGACATCATTCCAAATCCTGCGACGATAAGACAAAGTAATGCAAGAGGCAGCGACGTGAGATGGGAAAACGCTGCCAGTCCGATACCAAAAATTGTAGTATTGATCAGCAGGATCTTTGCCAGACGTGCACCGGGACGGAGAGAGGCCAGGAAGATAGCGCCGGCAATGGCACCCAGTCCGACAAAGCTGTTGAGATACCCGAACGTTGACGCATCACCCTGAAAAATCTCACGAGCATAAACGGGTAATACCGTTACGTAAGGCAGGGAAAGCAAGCTTGTGCAAGCCAGCATAAGGATGACCATGCTGATGGCAGGTGTGTCTTTGAGATACGAGAACCCTGCCCTCATATCGCCCAACGGTGTCGTCGTGCGCTTAACTTTTTTATATGGGGGAAGCTGCATCATGAGGAGGGAAACAATAACTGCAGCAAAACTCACCGCGTTCGTCGCAAAGCAAAACGTTGCGCCAAAAGTCTCCAGCACGATTCCCGATAACGCGGGTCCAATAATGCGTGCCAGGTGCACCATGGATGAATTCAGTGCGATGGCATTCGGTACATGGAATTTTTTCTTCACCATGTCGTATATCAACGACTGGCGCGCAGGCACATCAAACGCGTTGATGGTGCCCAACATTACCGTTAGGATAAGGATGTGCCAGATCTCGTACGTACCCGTTGCAACGAGCAGCGTAAGGGACGCTGCCTGCACAAGCGACGCGAACTGCGTGGTGAGTAGTACCCGGAATCGGTTGTACCGATCAACCACGACACCGCCGACGATTGAGAAAAGAAATGCGGGGAATTGCGCAGCAAACACCGTGGCCCCCAGCATAAATGCAGACTGTGTTTCTTCGTATACGACCCAATACACAGCCGTGCGCTGCATCCATGTGCCGATGAGGGACACAGACTGGCCGAAAAAATACAACCTGAAGTTGCGGCTTTGTAACGCTCTGAATGCCCGAATTGCCATGCGCTAATTCTGCAGGCAATTAAGACAAATTAGCAATAAGATGGTCGATCGTAGGCTTTAACTCTTCGGGTGTGTCTTCCAGAGAAAAGGGAATCCGCTTGTCGCCGATCACAAGAACGTGATTGAATGCATCGCGAACGTTTGCCGGAGGTTGGTGCGGGGCTGCTGCAGAAGCCAACCGTTGTACTAATGCATTGGCTTCTTCTTCCCGGACGTCTATTTCTGCCGATCTCGTGAGTCCGGCAAATCCGCCTGTCTGTATGAGTCTGATTTTCATTCTACTCCGGCTTCCTTCCATCCCTGCATTACCGCATTCAGCTCGAGGCTTCCTTCTCCGAAGAGTTGTCGCGCGTGATACAGTGTCGCTTCCCTTGCCATCGCAAAGGTTGCATCGTGCGGCATCCTTGCGGTGTCTGTCATCGCGGTGTACCAAATCCTCCCGATGGTATTCCACGCATAGCCTCCGCGGTTGAATGCGGCGACATAAAACGCAAAATTGGGAATACCCGAATTGATATGTACTCCGCCCCAGTCGCCCTCAGGTGTGTTGGGCAAATCTCTGTAGTCAGCCATCGTTGCCGGCTGAGGATCGCTGCCAAGCACCGGGTGATTCCTATACGCGCTTCCGGGTTCTTTCATAGACCGTATCGCGTATTCATCCCCGATCAGCACGTTGGCGCCAATGAGCCAGTCGGATGCCTTGACATCCTGATTAAGCATTCGCTGCTTAACCATGATTCCAAAGACGTCAGAAAACGATTCGTTCAGCGCACCGCTTTGGCTTTGATAGTCGAGGTTGGTGGAATATTGCATTACGCCATGTGTGAGTTCGTGTCCAATGATGTCTACATCCGATGTGAAGCTGCCAAATATGGTTCCATCGCCATCACCGTACACCATTTGCCGACCATTCCAGAATGCGTTTTGGTATTTGACGCCATAGTGAATCGATTGAATGATCGCCATACCATTTCCGTCGATGGAATTTCGTCCGAACATTTCATAATACAAATTCCACGTATGCATGCCGCCCTGGTAAACGCGTTCGGCATCCTTGTCGCTGTAGCCCGACTTCCCGCGCTTCAACAACCTGCCAGGCAGCGACGTGTTATTTCCTGCGGTGTAGACTTCAAGAACGGGTTTGGCTGTTCGCGCCCGGCGACGAAAACCCAGCGATGCGCGCACTGAGTCGCCAACAGCAGAGAAAAAAATGCGATCGCTTCGAAATCGATACGACCGAAACTTGTTTTCGATTCCCCGTGTGGAAACAGTTTTGCTTCCGCTCTCGACGAGCTTGTCGACCATGTATGGCGGAATGATGCAATGTATGGATGCGTGACACATAGGATCTTTCTTTGAAAAAGAGAAACAAGGTTGTCCAAGATAAGTTCGGCTGCTGAGAATCTCTACACCGCAGGCGTCAAAGTGCAGAAAAACGGGTTGGCCTTCTGTGGTGCGAACCTAACCCATCAAGAAGATCGCGTTTCACCCTGAACCGTCGCGCGAAGTTCAATCTTACATTTCCTGCATCCATGGAGAACCACTCATCGGATAGTCCACCTCTGATGTTAACGACCGAGTTGGTGTAGGTGAGGCTAATTGCCCACTTTTCGGAATTGTATCCGGCGAAGGTGTGGAAGGTGACATTGGGGAGAAAAGACCGCGATCGGTCACGCGTTTCTCCTTCGCTGACAATTGTCCCGAATGTGAGGATGCCCGCAAGCGATGCCATTACGTAGAAATGTTTGCCAATGACGAGTTGGTATGCATACCCAACGCTCGGCCCCGTTTCGAAGAAGCCAATGCGGCCGACGTCCGATGGGGTCAGTTCGTCTGTAGCTGACTCTGGTACGAACGGGCTGTCGGCCGTCACCTTGCCCAACACCAACTGCCACCCCAACAGCAGCGTGCCGGCAGACTTCTTTTGCCACTCGTTTTGCAAGAAACCCGCCCGATATGAAAAGCGATCGGCATTGACGATGTAGTTTCCCGTCAACCCGACACCGCTGAGCCGCATGTCTGGCCTGAGGTAATACGTACCATCGGGTTTTCGATAGGCTTCGTCGTTTAGGTAAAATCCTTTGTAGGTGTGGCCAATGAGGTCGATTGTGATCCGGCGCGCGTAAAAGTGGCCCTGCAGGTCAAAATATTTTGTTTCGCCCTTACCATCCTCGGGATTCAGGAATCCGAATCCGTAGGCCAGGTTGATGGTAGCCCATTTGTATGTTGCACCTACCCCCATATTCAGGGTGGTGTTGGGCAGGTACCGGAGGTCCAGGTCATTCTCGCTGTCGATATACCTAAACGCGACATATTTCTGGGAAAGATAAAACCGCGCGGTGAGCCGATCTTCGTAGGAAACGAAGTACGACGTGTCATGCTGTCCCCGGGCGAAATAGGGGATGATTGCAAGGGTCCAGATGAGAAGCCGGCGATACATGGACAAAGCTATGGAAAGTGTTGGAGTGTTTGTTGCGTAAATGCCTTAATATAGGGTTGGGTGTAATCGTGTTGTAGTTTACCTTTACGATCTTCTTAAAACTCGCACTTTCTATGACTGTAACCGGTGAGAATTTTGTGGGCACGCGCAAATCCGCGCAAGGTGGCCAAACCTTCCGCGCATTTGATCCCGTAGCGAATGCCGCCCTTGATCCTGAATTTCACAGCGCGACGGAAGCCGAAGTAGATGCGGCCGCCAAACTCGCAGAAGAGGCTTTTCAAGTCTATCGGCGGAAAAGTGGCAAGGAACGCGCTGCTTTCCTGGTGAAAATTGCTGAAGAAATTGAAGCGCTGGGAGATACCCTGATCAACCGGTGCCATCAGGAGACGGGATTGCCGTTGGCCAGGTTACAATCTGAACGAGGTCGTACTACGGGCCAGCTGAGGATGTTTGCGGATTTAGTAAGCGAAGGCTCGTGGGTGGATGCGCGCATTGAAACAGCATTGCCCGACCGTCAGCCGATTCCTAAACCTGATCTTCGTTCCATGCTGATAGCGCTCGGACCTGTTGGGGTCTTTGGCGCCAGCAATTTCCCGCTGGCCTTTTCCGTGGCGGGTGGCGATACTGCGTCTGCGCTGGCTGCAGGTTGCACTGTGGTCTGCAAGGCGCACCCTTCTCACCCGGGAACGTCAGAACTTGTGGCAAACGCTATACTTCGCGCTGCGGAAAAGACAGGAATGCCCAACGGTGTGTTTTCGCTTTTGCACGGTCCGGGTCCGGATGTTGGCCTGGCAATCGTGCGTCACCCCCTTATTCAGGCGATTGGGTTTACGGGATCGTTTGGTGGTGGCAAGGCGTTGTTTGACGAAGCGGCGAAACGCCCAGTGCCCATCCCGGTATATGCCGAGATGGGAAGTATTAACCCGGTGTTTATTCTTCCCGGAGCGCAGAACAGCAAGGCAGAAGAGCTCAGCAACATGGTGAGTGCCTCGGTGACCCTGGGTGTCGGCCAGTTCTGTACGAACCCAGGTATACTCGTCACACAGTCGGGCAGCCAAGTGAGCGAATTTGAAAAAATGCTGGCGAAGAAAATCGAAGCATGTCCGGCGGGTCCAATGCTGTCGCCAGGCATTAAAAAGAATTATGAGTCTGGTTTGAATAACCTCAAGAGCCAACCCGATGTTGAATTGCTGTCACAGGGTAAGGCTGATGGCGTGAGTACCGCCGGCGTTCCGCACGTGCTACGCACCAATGTGAAGAATTTTCTTACGAATCATGAGTTGGGCAAAGAAGTGTTTGGTCCTTCCACGCTGATAGTAGCATCCGAGAGCCGTGAAGACTTGCTGACCGTGGCGAATGCGATGGAGGGCCAACTCACCGCTACGCTGATCGGAACGCTGGAGGAACTACCGGATTATGCGGACCTTGTCAGTGTTCTCGAACGGAAGGTAGGTCGACTGATCGTTAACGGACTGCCTACTGGCGTTGAGGTGTGTCACGCGATGGTGCACGGCGGACCATTCCCCGCGACAACCGACTCGCGCTCTACTTCTGTGGGAACGGCTGCTATCTTCCGCTTTGCGCGAGCAGTATGCTATCAGGGATTCCCGCAAAGCCTGTTGCCGGACGAACTCAAGGACGGAAATCCTTTATCGATCTGGCGTTTGGTAAACGGTCAGCGCACGAAGTCGTGAACCCCATTGGCAGAACAAACTCAAAAATTCTATATTGCGCTAACACATAGCCGGTAAATGATGATCAAACGTTATGCTTGCCCCCTTGTCGTCCTACTGCTGATATCCTGCGGTAAAAAGACAAATGAAATCCCGGCCGTACCTGAATCAACAACGCGTATGAATGAATCCATCCGGGTGGACTCGCTGGGCGTCATGCCTTCCGGCGAGGTGATCAACCAGTACACCCTTGTCAACCAGAACGGCTTGCAACTGCAAGTGATCAACCTGGGAGGAACAATTACATCGCTGAAGGTACCGGACCGCGAAGGAAAAATTGAAGAGGTAACTTTGGGTTGCGACTCACTGCAGGACTACATCGATGGAACGCCTTTCTTCGGGTGTCTGGTTGGCCGTTACGGCAATCGAATTGCCAAAGGTTCATTTGAACTTGACGGTAAACGTTATGAGTTGGCCAGGAATAATAACGGCAACCACCTGCACGGCGGCTTGAAAGGTTTTGACAAAGCCTACTGGAATATAGAACCAATAGAATCTGAAGAAGGTCCTGCGATCCGCCTCACTTACCTGAGTCCCGATATGGAAGAGGGCTATCCGGGTAATCTGTCGGTAGAGGTGATATACACGCTGACGCATGACAATAAGTTGAGTATCGATTATCGCGCAACTACGGACAAGCCGACCGTAGTGAACCTTACCAATCACACGTATTTCAATCTTACCGGTGATGCGAAGCGGGATATACTCGATCATGAGCTGATACTCCATGCAACGCAGTACATTCCTGTAGACAAAGGGTTGATCCCCATCGGCAAGTTGGAAGACGTTGCCGGTACGCCTTTTGATTTCCGGGAAGCACATAAGATTGGAGAACGGATCGATGCCGACCACCCGCAAATCGTCAATGGAATAGGATATGACCACTGCTGGGTGATTACAGGCAATGCAGGAGAATTGCGACTGGGCGCGACGGTATATGAACCTCAGTCAGGACGTGTCATGGAAATGTACACCACTGAGCCCGGTGTCCAATTTTACTCTGGCAACTTCCTGAATGGAAATACTCGCGGAAAAGGTGGCAAGATGTATAACAAGAGGGATGGTTTCTGTCTTGAGACAGAACACTTCCCCGATTCTCCCAATCAGCCTTCGTTTCCTTCCACCGTATTGCGGCCCGGAGAGGAATACCGAAGTCGGACCGTGTACGCGTTTTCCGTACGTTAGGAACGGCCGACTATTCTTGAACCCAATTGCGGATGATTATAGACGAATTTGACCTAAAAGGAAAAGTCGCCCTCATCACTGGAGGTACCGGTGTACTTGGTTCGGAGATGGCGCGCGGTCTCGCAGAGGCGGGCGCGTATGTAGCAATATTAGGACGGCGAAAGGAAGCAGGTGATGCACTTGTTGATCAGTTGAAGGTTAAGGGTTTTCGGGCCATCAGCATTTCCGCAGACGTGCTCGATGCGCAACAACTGATGCGTGCAAAAGAAGAACTCCTGGACGCGTTCGGTACCCTGGACATTCTAATCAACGCAGCGGGGGGGAATATGCCCGGGGCAACGATCCCGCCGGATAAGAATTTTTTTGATCTCAATATTGACGACTTCAGGAGAGTGGTCGATCTCAACCTTTTGGGATCTGTACTTCCCACACAAATATTCACCGACGTAATGGCCCAGAAAAAGAAGGGCGCTATTGTGAATATTTCTTCCATGGCTGCGTTCACGACAATCACTCGCGTGGTGGGATACTCGGCTGCTAAAGCGGCGATAGATAATTTTACACGCTGGATGGCGGTTGAAATGGCCCGCAAGTTTGGCGAAGGAGTCAGGGTCAACGCCATCGCACCTGGCTTTTTTATTACAGAGCAGAATCGCAGCCTGCTAACAAATCCCGACGGCTCTTACACCGAACGCGGAAATGCAGTGATTCGGCAAACTCCGTTTGGCCGTTTTGGAGAACCGCAAGAATTGCTGGGCACCCTGGTGTGGCTGTGTTCCGATGCCTCAAGGTTCGTTACTGGTGTTGTCGTTCCAGTCGACGGTGGTTTCAGTATCTTTTCCGGTGTCTGACATCACCCGTCTGCCTTCAATGCACTGATGCCATGCGCATCCTCCTCGCTCCGGATAAATTCAGAGGTTCGCTTTCGGCGCTGGAGGTATGTGAAGCGCTTTCTGCAGGGATACGATTGAAGATCCCCGACGCCGAAGTCGTTTCTTTTCCTCTGGCCGATGGTGGCGAAGGCATGTCGGAAATCCTTACCTATCATGCCAAGGGTCATCGCGTGAATGTTTACGCGCGTGATCCTCTGGGTCGGCGCGTAGAAGCGTCCTACGGACTTTCATCCGATGGTTCGACTGCCTTTATCGAAATGGCCGAGGCTTCCGGCCTTCATCGGCTTGCTCCGCAAGAACGAGACGTAACGAAAACGACCAGCGTGGGCACCGGCGATCTGATCCTTCATGCTATCGAAAGCGGCGCGCGCAAGGTGTTTCTCGGAATAGGAGGGAGCGCGACTAACGATGGCGCAGCGGGCGCTGCATATGCGTTGGGCTATCGTTTTTATGATTCTCACGGTGAGCCGTTCCTTCCTGTCGGAGGAGATCTGACATCAGTAGCGCGAATTGACAGTAGCCAGGTACACCCGGCCCTGTGCGAAACCGAGTTCATCGCGCTTTGCGATGTTGATAATCCCTTCTTTGGTCCAAAAGGGGCAGCATTTGTTTATGGCCCACAGAAGGGCGCGACGCCACAGCAGGTTACGCAACTGGATGCAGGGTTGAGGCAACTTGCCACGCGTTTCTTGAACGATCTGGGATGTGACGTGACCAACATGCCCGGCGCGGGAGGAGGCGGCGGCTTTGGAGGAGGTGCTGTTGCATTCTTTGGTGCTGTCCTGCGCCCTGGGGCTGAAGTTATTTTCGAGCAAACCCATTTCGAAGAACAATTACAAAGCGTGGATGTCGTCATTACAGGCGAAGGGAAAATTGATCATCAGACTCTTTCGGGAAAGGTTGTAGCCGGCGTAGCGCGTCTGGCAAAACGTTATGGAAAATCACTGATCGGAGTGGCTGGAGTGAACGAGTTGTCCTCCCGTGATCTGACAGATCTTGATCTAGGGGCGGTGTTTTCGATTGTAGATAATGCCGGCACCAACGATGCATTTCTTGAGGCCGGCATCATACTCAAGCGGATAGGAGCGGAGCGTATTGCGCCGCTACTTGCTGAGCTTGCATAAGACGACTTCAGATACCGTCGGATATTATCATCTCGCCCACGTTGAATTCGATGTTATCGATCCGGCAGGCTGCTACCCATACAAAGGCGGGTTCATCTGAAGCGAAAACTCCTCCGGAATATCTATTGTAATCAATTGATTCTCAGGTCGTTCTTTGCTACACCCCCCTTGGCAATAATATGACTATTGTCATGTTTTCGTGCTGATGAAGATCGCACGGCCAGGTGTTGTTTGATCATTCTTGTTGCGCTCGCCGTGATGGACCTTAGTGCCATCAAATAACTGAGCCATGAAAACGCCAATCATCCTCCTCCTCACACTTGTTTGCCCCCTCGTGGCAGGTGCTCAAAAAGTTTTCACAACCTGCGAGGATGGGTCAGTAAAGATTGAAGGAACATCTACGATGCACGATTGGGACATGACCACCGCGTCCATCTCCGGCACGGCTGCCTTTGTCCTGAATGGAAATGCAATCACCGACATCAACTCTCTTTCCGTGACCATCCCTGCGGAAAGCCTCAAGAGCGGAAAAGCAGCGATGGACAAGAACGCATACAAGTCGCTGAAAACCGATAAGTACAAAGACATCGCCTTTGTGCTCACGGACGTAACGCGAATACAAAAATCTGGTGAAGCTTATACCATAACAGCTCAGGGAAAGCTCACCATCGCAGGTACTACCAAACCTGTACAACTCACCGCCAGGGCTGTGGTGAAGGGCAACGGCAAAATTGAATGCAATGGCGAGTATGCCCTCAAGATGACGGACTACAATGTTGAGCCTCCGTCCTTCATGTTCGGCTCTGTCAAGACGGGAGACGAACTGCTGGTAAAGTTTAATGTCGTGTTCACCGGATCATAACGATCCTCCGCTATACATCAACGCTAATACTCTCTAATCATGAAAACCAAGATTTTTACAAGGACCAGCCTCAGTGCGATGCTGATCTTGCTCACGGCAGGAGTTTCGCTGGCGCAAATGCCCGCCATACAATACTTCCGCCCTTATGACCAACGCGGCGTGAATCTCTTTGAAACGCCAAAGGAAGACACCGTGACATTCGAAGGCCTAAAGGTCCGTATCGGGGCCAGCTTTAAACAACAGTACCAAAATCTCAGTCACAGTACAAAGGCTGAGGAAGTGCTGGCACTGGAGGGAACGCCCAACGAGTTCAATCAAAACAAGTTAATCGAGATTGGCGGCGGTTTTAACCTGGCCATGGCCAACCTCAATCTCGACATCCAGCTCGTCGATGGTGTGCGCGTTAACCTCGTCACCTACCTCTCATCGAGACACCACCCTGAAACCTGGGTGAAGTCGGGCTACTTCCAAATCGACAAGGTATCATTCCTCAACAGTGAATTGCTGGATAACCTTTGGAAGAACCTGACCCTGAAAGTTGGTCACATGGAAATCAACTACGGTGACAGCCACTTCCGCAGAAGCGACGGCGGTAATGGAATGTTCAACCCCTTCGTGGAAAACTACCTCATGGACGCATTCGCTACTGAAATTGGCGCAGAACTGTACTGGCAAAAGAACGGTTGGTTAGCAATGGTTGGTATCACCGACGGTGAGATCCAAGGTAATGTTACCCGCCCCGACGACCGTAAACCTTCCGTATACGGTAAGGTTGGCTTCGACCGGAATATCAACGAAGACCTGCGTGTAAGATTAACCGGATCCATCTACGATACCCGGTCTTCCATCAGCAACACGCTGTACAGCGGCGACCGTACTGGTTCCCACTACTACATGGTTACCGAACCCGAATACTACATGTCGTCTGGTGTGAAAACAGCAACCTCTGTATCGAACCGGTTTACTTCTGGCCGGATCAATCCTGGCTTCAGGGATGAAGTCCGCAGCTTCGTGATCAACCCCTTCATCCAATACAGGGGCCTTGAATTCTTCGGCAACTACGAAGTAGCGAAGGGCAAGTCATCCAACGAGACTGTTGAACGTGAATACAGCCAATACGCAATCGACGGTATCTACCGCTTCGCACGTGATCGGTTCTATGTAGGCGCTCGTTACAACTCGCTGAATGGTGAAGAGTCCTTCGGCGACGTATCAGTCAACCGCATGGCACTGGCAGGTGGCTGGTTCCTCACCAAGAACGTGCTCTTCAAAATCGAATACGTAAAACAAGAATACAAAGACTACCCGAGCACCGATATCCGCCACGGAATGGAGTTTGACGGATTCGTGATCGAAGGTATCATAGGCTTGTAGCGGGGGGTTAAAGCCGCTCCCGATGAGCAATGCGAGTCGGGGCGGCTTTTCATATATTTAGGATATGAAAGTCGCGCTGCTTATCTCCACCATCATCCTAATCTCCGCCAGTCCCATGGCGGATCGCTCCAGCGAAAGATGGGTTGTCGACGCCCGCAGCGAATTAATCATCCGGGGTTCCAGCAACGTTAATAACTTCGTCTGCCGCACGGACTGCTACCAGATCCAGGATACACTGCAGTTCGTCGTGCGTGAGAGCGACTGCGAAATCCTGTTCTCCCAAAAGGCACTGCAAATTCCACTTACTGGCTTCGACTGCGGAAATGACCTCATCACGAAAGATTTTCGTGACGCTCTTGATGCGAACCGGCACCCTCGACTCTCCGTACGTTTTCTGTCACTGGATCATCAAATCCTGACCTTGAGGTCCGGCTCAGTTTCCGGACTCGTCCAAATAACACTCGCCGGTACAACCCGCACGTACCCGGTTCTCTATACCATTTCCGCCGATGGAAATACTCTAACCCTTTCGGGTGCCCGCACTGTTTGCTTCTCCGACTTCAAACTCCAACCTCCCCGAAAGATGATGGGCCTGATCCGCGTGCAGGACGACGTGGATGTGGAGTTTCAACTGCACTTGCAGCGCTTGCCTTGAGGATGACCCTCGTGGAATTCCATTTTTCGTTCCATACGCCAACATGCGCCCTTTGATTCCCTAAAGGAACTCCGCTCGCACTAACCCTTCCTGATTGACTCCGGTGTACACCTCAGTGCGCCGGAGCCATTTAGCGGCCAGGGCGTGCAAAGGCGGTCGATAGAGAATCTTTTTGCGATGATGAAAAGAATTCGCTTTAGGGTAGCTTTGTGCCAGCACCTATGTCACAAACCGATCTGGAACGCCATCGCCTGCTGTCTGCCAGCAGAGCTAAGGAGAACAGGAAATTTCTCAACTCCCTAAAGAAGGCTGATTCGCGCAAACTCGATGCAGCAGTTCATCAACTTCACGATGAGGTATTCGCGACAACCAATTGCCTGGAGTGTGCCAACTGTTGCAAGACTACAAGCCCGATATTTTATCAGAACGATATTGAGCGCCTGGCAAAACATTTCCGCATGCGGCCCGCCGCGTTCATCGAAAAATACCTTCGTGTCGATGAGGACGGCGACTACGTGGTAATTGCGTCGCCATGCCCTTTTCTCCTCCCGGACAATCATTGCAGCGTTTATGAAGACCGGCCTCGCGCGTGCCGGGAGTATCCACATACCAATCGCCGGAAGATGGTACAGGTCCTCGACCTGGCTTACCGTAACACGCACGTGTGTCCGGCGGTTCTTGAAATTGTTGAGCGGCTAAAATCAATTCCCCTCTAATCCAATGTGATCATTATCTTGCGAAACCTAAAACGCAAGCCTATGATCTACGCAAGACGTCTTCTCGCGATACTTTTCCTTATACCCCTCGCGTTACATGCGCAGCTTCGTTTGCCGTCACTGTTTGGCGACAACATGGTCTTTCAACGCAACACGCAAGCCCCGATCTGGGGTTGGGCGTATCCCGGCGTCGATGTGTCAATAAAAGCAAGCTGGAACCAGGAGGAGATAAAAGTAAAGGCTTCCAATTCGGGCACATGGATGGCCTCGTTATCCACACCTGATGCCGGGGGGCCGTATACCGTCACGATCTCGTCAGGGTCTGAGATCAAGTTGGAAAATGTTATGGTAGGAGAGGTCTGGATTTGCTCAGGACAGTCGAATATGGAATGGAGCATGAACGCATCCGCCGATGGTCGAGAAGATATTTCGTCAGCGAACGTCCCGGGTGTACGTCTGTTTCATGTTCCCAAGGCGGGTGCTGAATATCCTCAAGTGATCGGTGAGGGTACGTGGAAGCCGACGACTCCAGAGAGCGTCGCAGGCTTCAGTGCCGTGGCCTATTACTTCGGTCGAAAATTGCATGAGGAGCTTGGCGTACCCATAGGGCTTATCAACGCGAGTTGGGGAGGTACTCCAGCTGAGGTATGGATTCCGGAAGAACGTGTTACGAAAAACGCACGGCTCGTTGAGGCGAATGCCAAACAACGCAACCAGCCGTGGTGGCCCAACAAACCCGGGGTCGTCTACAATGCAATGATACACCCTCTGGTGCCGGCCGCCATCGCAGGCGCGATCTGGTACCAGGGAGAAGGGAACACTGCAGATCCGTTCGTGTACAAGGATTTGATGCAACAGCTCATCGAGGGATGGCGCGAGGCTTTCAGGAAAGACTTCCCCTTTTACTACGTGCAAATTGCACCGTTCACCTATGGCGAGTTTGAAAGCGGTACGCTTATCCGCGAACAGCAAGTGAAACTTCTCGAGGTGCCCAAAACGGGAATGGTCGTGATTTCAGATCATGTTGAGGATGTGAAAGACATACATCCCCGATATAAAAGACCTGTCGGCGAAAGACTCGCTAATCTGGCACTCAGCGAAACCTATGGACGGAGCGAGATCATTGCCCGAAGTCCTGTTTACAAACGCATGGCGGTCGAGAAGAACCGAATCCGGATTTGGTTCGACAATGTACCCAACGGCCTCATGAGCAAAGGAAAAGAGCTCACTGAGTTTCAGATTGCCGGTGAAGACAGGAAGTTCGTTCCCGCACGCGCAAGAATTGACGGCAATACCGTTGTTGTCTCAGCAAAAGAAGTGAAAAATCCCGTCGCCGTTCGGTTCGGCTGGCCGAACCATTCGATCCCGAACCTTTTCTCCAAAGAGGGGTTGCCCGTCAGCTGCTTCCGCACGGACGATTGGGAGATTCGTCCTTGAGCTTAGTCAAAAAAGAAAAGTGCCGGGCTGCCCGGCACTTTTTGGTAACATCAACGCCTGATCCGATTAAGCTACCTGAGCTTCCAGCTTTTGTGCTAGGACGGATTTGGGAACTGCACCAACCTGCTTGTCTACAATCTGGCCGTTCTTAAACACCAGTAGTGTAGGGATGTTGCGGATACCGTAGCGGGCGGTCACATCCGGATTTTCATCCACGTTAAGTTTCGCGATCACGGCCTTGCCTTCATATTCGCCAGCCAGTTCTTCTACCAACGGACCGATCATCTTACATGGCCCGCACCATTCGGCCCAAAAATCGACCAGAACAGGTTTGTCTGAGTTTACGACCTGATCAAAATTCGAGTCGTTTAGTTCAATAGTCTTACCCATCAGAGTACGTATTAAAGGTTAGTTTATTCGAGCTTTGAAAGCTTTTATGTTTCAACATGTGCCGCCTGGCATAAGTTCAAAGATGAAGGTTTTGCGTTCAAAGTCCAAGCCCTTACCTCCGGCCTACGCCAAAAAAGGTTGCTTCGGGAACTAAAACACTACATCCACCTCAGCCACCTTCTTCATGCGCTTAACCATGTCGTTGACCGGACTAATACGATACTTCCGGGACAAAAGTTCCAGGTTAACGTCACCCCCGTCCGAAATCCTCAGGTAGAGCGGTACCTCGCCCTTAAACTCCTGGCACACCTTTTCAATGTTCTCTATTACGTCAGTCGTGAGGTCGGCGGCGCTTACCTTCACCTGTAATCCTTTGCTGCGCTTGATCCCGATTTCGTTCAGCAGGTCTATGTTGCGGATTCGGAATTCCAGGCTCTGGTCTCCCCACTGCTTCCTTACCACGGCTCCTTCTACGAAAAGGAACCAACCAATGTTCATGTAGTTCCGGTGCTTGAGGTAATCTTCTCCGAACAGGGTAAACGTAAAGCTGCCGCTGTAGTCTTCCAGTGTGAAACGCCCAAACGGCTTTCCGGTCTTGGTGGTGCGGTGATCCACCTGCGAAACGATACCTCCAAGTTTCAATTCCCTGCCTTCAAGTTTTTCAAGATCGACGAGGAGATTGCATTGCGCGTTTGAGAACGATTCAAGCTCAAACCTGAAGTTGTCGAGCGGGTGTCCGGAGATGTAAATACCGACTACTTCCTTCTCCAGGTTGAGTTTCTCAATGTCGTTGAAGGGTTCGACCGGATCGATCCTGGGCTTCGGCATCGGCGTAGCACTGCCTCCTCCAAACAAGCTCACCTGTGCACTCGCGGCTTCCTGCTGCATACGAGCGGCGAACTTGATGGCCTTCTCGATAAGGCTGGGCTCACCATTGTTGGAATACACGTATTGACGTCGGTGAACACCCGGGAAGCAATCGAAAGCACCCGATAGCGCGAGGCATTCATAAGTCTTCTTATTAACGGCACGCGGGTTAACGCGACGTGCAAAATCGAAAATGTCTGCAAAAGGTCCGTGTTGCTCTCGTTCCTGGATGATCGACTCGACCGCGGCTTCACCTGCCCCTTTGATGGCACCCAATCCAAAACGAATCTCGCCCTGTTGATTTACTTCGAAGTAAACGCCCGACTCGTTGATGTGAGGACCAAGAACGCGGATGCCCATGTTCCGGCATTCTTCGATGAAGAAGGTCACGTTGTCGAGGTTATCCTGCGAGTGTGTCAACACTGCTGCCATATACTCGGCCGGGTAGTTGGCCTTGAGATAGGCAGTGTGGTATGCCACGAGGGAGTAGCATGTTGAGTGCGACTTGTTGAACGCGTACTGTGCAAATGCTTCCCAGTCGCTCCAGATCTTTTCGCAGACTTCCTTAGGGTGACCGTTGCGAATACAGCCTTCGATGAATTTATCCTTCATCTTATCGAGGACTGCCTTTTGCTTCTTACCCATCGCCTTACGTAACACATCAGCATCACCTTTGCTGAAACCTGCAAGACGTTGGGAAAGCAACATCACCTGTTCCTGATACACCGTGATGCCGTACGTTTCTGCGAGATACTCCTCCATGTCCGGCAGGTCGTACGTAATCGGTTCGCGACCATGCTTGCGATTGATGAATGTCGGAATGTATTCCATCGGACCAGGCCGGTACAAGGCATTCATCGCGATCAGATCGGCAAATTTGTCGGGCTTGAGTTGACGCAGGTACTTTTGCATGCCGGGACTTTCAAACTGAAACGTGCCGGCAGTTTCTCCGCGCTGGAACAATGCATACGTAGCAGGATCGTCGAGCGGCACCTCATCAATATTGATGTCGATACCCTTGCTCTTCTTTATGTTCTTGAGTGCAGTTCGTATGATGGTAAGCGTAGTGAGCCCGAGAAAGTCCATCTTCAGCAGTCCTGCACTTTCGACAACGCTGTTGTCGAACTGCGTCACGAGCATGTCCGAGTCTTTAGCGGTCGCCACCGGCACGAACTTCATCAGCTCGTCAGGCGTGATGATCACACCACACGCATGTGTTCCCGTGTTGCGCACTGAGCCTTCAAGGACGACGGCCTGCTTGAGCACTTGCGCAGCCAGGTTATTGCCTTTCCTGATCTCGTCAAGCTCGCGAACTTCTTCGAATGCGGTTTGCAATGATGTGCCCGGTCTTTCGGGAACAAGCTTTGCCAACGTATTGGCATCGGCAAGCGGCAGCTCCATGACGCGTGCACAGTCGCGTATGGACGACTTCGCTGCCATGGTGCCATAGGTGATAATTTGTGCCACCTGCGACTTTCCGTATTTCTCAATTACATAGCGCAACACCTTGTCGCGGCCTTCATCATCAAAGTCGATATCGATATCAGGCATCGACACACGATCCGGATTGAGAAAGCGCTCGAACAGGAGATTGTACTTTATCGGATCGACGTTTGTAATACCAATGCAGTATGCCACGGCGGATCCGGCGGCAGATCCCCGGCCTGGACCAACAGCGACGCCCAGTTCACGCGCTTTTGATGTCAAGTCCTGAACGATCAGGAAGTAGCCCGGATAGCCGGTCTTTTGAATCGTATCCAACTCAAAGTCGAGGCGTGTGCGTATTTCATCCGTGATCTCACCGTAGCGTTTTTTCGCGCCTTCATATGTGAGGTGGCGCAGGTATTCGTCTTCGCTGTTAAATTCAGGTGGAATGTCAAAACGAGGCAGAAGCACATCGCGCTCGAGCGAGTAGGTTTCTACCTTGTTCAGAATTTCTTCCAGTGTGTCAAAGGCTTCCGGGAGGTCAGAGAAGGCGGCCTTCATTTCCTCTGTCGACTTGAAGTAGTACTGATTGTTGGGCAGCCCATATCGATGGCCGCGTCCTTGTCCGATAGGAGTGGACCGAAACTCACCTTCCTTGATGCAGAGAAGAACGTCGTGGGCGTCCGACTCGCTGACGTCGAGGTAAAATGCTTCGTTGGCAGGAAAATACTTTACGTTGTATTTCGCAGCGAACCTTAAAAGGACGTCGTTAACATGATCTTCCTGCGGAACGCCGTGACGGTTAAGTTCGATGTAGAAGTCGTCGCGGAAAAGATCCAGCCACCACTTAAATGCTTCCTCTGCCTGGCGTTCTCCAACATTAAGGATAAGATAAGGGACTTCGCTGGTGAGGTTGCCGGTAGTTGCTATCAGGCCTTCGCGGAATTGTGAGATCAGCGCCTTATCCACCCGTGGATAGATGCCGTAAAGTCCTTCGGTAAAACCAAGCGAACACAAACGCGCAAGGTTGTAGTAGCCATTCTTATTTTTTGCCAGCAGTACCTGCGAGTAGCGTTTATCGGGATTGTCTTTAGTGAACTTCAGCTTGAGGCGTTCTTCTGCGATGAAAACTTCGCACCCTACGATGGGTTTGATGTCCTGGTTAAGGGCTTCCCTCACAAACTTGAATGCGCCGTACATATTTCCGATGTCGGTAAGCGCGAGAGCCTTCATATTAAGCTCTTTTGCTTTCGACACCATCGCCTTGATATCGGGTGTTGCCTGCAGCACAGAAAACTGTGAGTGCGTGTGCAGGTGGCAGAAAATCTTTTGGCTGAGATCGACTGTACTGGCAGTAGTTGTCGTTACACTGGCTTTTGCGGCTTCGCGTCGCGCGAAGTTGGCGACATCGAGATCGGGCTTTTCGTATTCGATCTCATTGAGTGGTGTGCCATCGATGGGTGTCACCACGTTGACGTGCATGAGCCCGAAGAAGCAGCGTGCGGTAGCATCGACATCATAGCACGCGTCGTGCGCGTCGGAGAATCCTACGCCGAAGAGTTTCTCGTGAAGTTCTGTCAGTCGCGGCATCTTGAGTTTGCCGCCAAGACCACCCGCCAGTTGACAATAGTTGGTTGACACAACACCGGTATCCAGTGCCTCGACCTGGAGTATGACCTGCGGATCGAGGTTGAGGCGGATCAACTCGGCACCAATGATGGCCTTGTCGAATTCAATGTTGTGTCCCACCAGGAGTCGCGTGCGCTGCACGTCCGCCAGGAGGGTGTCCACTACCTTGCGAATGGGGATCCCTTCTTCCTGGGCCCTTTTGGTGGAAATGCCGTGAATCTGCTGGGCATTGTAGGGTATGTCAAAGCCGTCAGGACTTACTATATAATTGTGCCGGGCCAGGAGCTTTCCCCGGTTATCGTGGAGCTGCCACGCGATTTGCACCAGTCTCGGCCAGTTGTCCAGGTCGGTTATCGGGGCAGTCTTATTATGGGGTATGCCGGTAGTTTCGGTGTCAAAAATCAGGTACATCGCGATGGGGTAATGCCGTCACAAGATTGAGAAAAATCAACGGTTTTTGCCCGAATTTTCAAAGAAATGACCCGGCGACGAAGCCAGGGTCCGGCCTTTTCAAATACCGGAAATCATCCCAAATTGATATTTGAGTCTATGTATTAGACAATTTACTAGATTGGCACATTGATTAACTGGCTGAAAATCAGGGTATGTGGGAGATTGGCGCGATAATAGAAGGTAGCCATGGCATAAGCCAAAGCGATGAAAAAGCTTATACATGCTATAGTGCGCTTCGTGCGCAAAGAGTGGTTTCTGCTGGTTATGGCCGTGGTGATCGCACTTATCTTCGTGCTCGCCGAGTGGATAGCAGGCTGACCCCGGCCTGACCCGCCTCATAATGCCTTTAAATAATACACCGTAATTGTTTAGTAAAGCTTCGGGGGCTATTTTTGGCACCGTCTGAATTTTCCGCAGAAGCTTGATATGAATTGGTTTACAAGCCTTTTTTCCAGTTTAAATGGAAGAAAACTGGTCATGGCCCTGACCGGACTTTTTTTAATAGTATTTCTGGTCGTACATCTTATTGGGAACCTCCAGTTGCTTAAGTCCGATGGCGGGCGCGCCTTCAACCTCTATGCGGAGTTCATGACGACGAATCCGCTGATCAAGCTGATCTCTTACGTGCTCTACATTTCGATCCTCGTCCATGTGATCTGGTCGGCGATCCTCACATCCAGGAATCGTGCGGCTCGCGGCAAGGTGGGATATCAGATGGTAAGGAACTCATCGCACTGGACTTCCCGAAACATGGGAATCCTGGGAACTTTCATTTTCATTTTTCTTGTCATCCACCTTCGTGACTTCTGGGCTCAGATGCACTGGGGCGGTATCAGTCGCGTGGTGTACGATGGACAGGAAGTAAAGGATTTGTATTCAGTGGTGGCCGAAGCATTCGCGCGCTCATGGTATGTGGCGTTGTATGTGGTGAGCATGCTTCTGTTGGCGTTTCACCTGTGGCACGGATTTGCCAGCGCATTCCAGACTCTGGGGCTGCACCATGTGAAGTATAATGGCACCATTAAGTTTGTGGGCAGGGCGTTTGCCATAATCGTTCCCGCCATGTTTGCGCTTATCCCCATTCTCATGTTTTCGTGGAGATGAGAACGTCACGACAATAACAATTCGATACGGCGAACCTACACATGAAATTAGATTCCAAAATTCCTGAAGGACCGATAGCGGAGAAGTGGACGAAGCACAAGTTCAACCTTAAGCTCGTAAACCCCGCCAACAAGCGAAAGTACGAGATCATTGTAGTGGGTACTGGCCTCGCGGGGTCATCTGCAGCCGCATCGCTTGCAGAACTGGGATACAACGTAAAGGCATTCTGCTTCCAGGACAGCCCGCGCAGGGCACACAGCATAGCTGCACAAGGTGGTATCAACGCTGCGAAAAATTATCGAAACGACGGTGACAGTGTTTACCGGTTGTTTTACGATACAGTAAAAGGAGGCGACTACCGCGCACGCGAAGCCAACGTTTACCGCCTCGCGGAAGTCAGC
>Ga0207873_1001377_pt1 | contig 23489 bp, 16 predicted proteins | sample BGWIniCompost_FD_187373 | JGI IMG/M metagenome (GOLD analysis project Ga0207873, IMG submission 187373) | Cellulose adapted compost microbial communities from Newby Island Compost Facility, Milpitas, CA, USA - BGW Initial Compost (SPAdes)... ...
CGAGCCAGTCGAGGGCGCCCTTGAGGGGGCGCGCGACGGCGAGGCCCGACGTTCCGGCGTACACCACCGCGGCCAGGACGGTCCAGACACTGCCGAAGCCGGTGAGCGCGGCGGTGGCCACCACGGCCGCGGCGCCGAGCAGGGCGACGGCGGGCGCGGTGAAGCCGGGCAGACTGCGGGCCGGACCGCGCAGCAGGCTGGCACCCGCCTCGGCGAGCGGGCCGGAGTCGGCGAGGTCGGCGAGCGCCTGCGCGGCCCGGTCGGTCCGCTGGGCCCTCCGGGTCAGCGAGCGCAGCACCCGGCCCGCCGTGGTGTACGCGGCGGCGAAGGCGCAGCCGATGAGCAGGGCGTAGAAGGTGATGCGCGGGGTGGCGACGGCCGTGAGGACGGCGATCATCGCCCAGCGCTCGCCGATCGGCAGGACGATCATGCGGCGCGCCCACACCGTCCAGCCGACGCTGTCCAGCCGGTCGGAGAGGGCGGCGGTGGGACTGGTGTTGCCGGTGGCGTCGTGGTTGGCCTCGGTGAAGGAGAAGTCGACCACGTGGCGGCAGGTCTGGAGGACCATCGCGCCGAGCGCGAGTGCCCATACGTCGTCGCCGCCGCGGGCGGCACCGAGGGCGAGACCGGCGTAGTAGGCATACTCCTTGGCCCGGTCGAAGGTGGCGTCCAGCCACGCGCCGAGGGTGGAGTACTGCAGGGAGTAGCGGGCGAGCTGGCCGTCGGTGCAGTCCAGCACGAAGGAGGCGATCAGCAGCACGCCGGCGGCGACGAAGCCGCCGCGGGTGCCGGTGGCGGCGCAGCCGGCCGCTGTCAGCGCGGTGAGCAGCGAGGCGGTGGTGACCTGGTTGGGGGTGAGGCCCCTGCGGGCGCACCAGCGGGCGATGTACCGGGAGTACGGGCTGATGAAGAAGGTGGTGAAGAAGCCGTCGCGGGCCTTCACGGCCGACTTCAGCCGGACCGCCTCCTCGTCGACGGCGCCGACGGCCTGCCGGGCCTCGTTGCGTGCCTGCGGGTCGGCGGGGACGGCGGCGACCAGGCTGCCCAGCTCGGGGCGGTGCACCGCGGTGCCGTCGGCGTCCAGCGCGGCGGCGATGCGGTCGGGCAGGCCGGCCGCGTCCCGGGAACCCGGGCCCACGGGGGCTCCCGCGCCCCCGGCGCCGGCGACCGCGGAGTTCTCCCGGGCCATGGCGCGGGTCAGCGCCTGCCGGCCGGCCGCCTGCGCGGTGACGGCGCCGGGGATCGCCGAGATCGGGAAGCGGGGGTCGGTGAGCCCGAGGCGCAGGGCGTGCACATGGCCGACGAACGCGGCGTCGACGACGGCGACGCGCTCGGTCGAGGGCACCTGGGCGAGCAGCGTCTCGGCCTCGGCCGGGCCGGAGGCGGTCCGGACGTCGAAGCCGAGGGAGCGCAGATCGCCCTCGAGCGTCGAGCCGGGGACCGGCTGACCGGTGAGGATGGCGGTCGACAACCGAACTCACTCCCTGGGTACCGGCGCCTCCGCGCCGGTCATGTGCTGGTGGGGCGCCCGTGCGGGCTCTCCGGGCGGCGTGTCGGCAGAGGCTATCGGATTCCCGGAAGCCCGCTTTCACCGCCCGTTCCACGGCCGGCTCGACGTGGTTCGCCGGCATGTGTGCCGCGATCATCATCGGGGATGCGGACCCCGGCCCACAAACCGCGGTGCCGGAAGGGACGTTGACGGCGAAGACCGGCATCTCTCCCCCGCCCTCACCCGACACCCCGAGCCGCCCCGGAATCCGCACACTCCCCCACCGCCTCGCCCGCACGGCCGCGCACTCCCCCACCGCCCCCGCCCGCACGGCCGCTCACCGCCCTTCCCCGGCCGACCGCGCGCGGCCCGCGCCTCCGCCCTGACCTGGCCATCAAACGCGCAGGTCAGGGCACATGACAACGGTGTTCAGTGCCGCGTTGCCCGATACCCCCCGCCCGTAGTTCACTGTGATCCGGAACGTCGACGGAAGGGCGGCTCGCATGGGGGCAGGGCACGACCACGGGCATGCGCACGGGGCGCACGCCGGTGGCACCGTGAGCGCGGCGTACCGCGGCAGGCTGCGGACGGCGCTGGCGATCACGCTCGGCGTGATGGTGGTCCAGATCGTCGGCGGTGTGCTGGCCGACTCGCTGGCCCTGGTGGCGGACGCGGCGCACATGGCGACGGACGCCCTGGGCCTCGGCATGGCGCTGCTGGCGATCCACTTCGCCGCCCGGCCGCCGAGCGAGCGCCGCACCTTCGGCCTGGCCCGCGCCGAGATCCTGGCCGCCCTGGTGAACTGCCTCCTGCTGCTCGGCGTGGGCGGCTATGTGCTCTACGAGGCGATCGAGCGGTTCGTCACACCGGCCGACACCAAGGGCGGTCTGGCGATGATCTTCGGCGCGATCGGCCTGGTGGCCAATCTCGTCTCGCTCACCCTGCTGATGCGCGGGCAGCGGGAGAGCCTGAACGTGCGCGGCGCCTTCCTGGAGGTGGCGGCGGACGCGCTGGGCTCGGTCGCGGTGATCGTCTCCGCCCTGGTGATCGTCACCACGGGCTGGACGGCCGCCGACCCGATCGCCTCCCTGGTGATCGCGCTGATGATCGTGCCGCGGACCTGGCGGCTGCTGCGGGAGACCCTGGAGGTGCTGCTCGAGGCGGCGCCCAAGGGTGTGGACATGGCCGAGGTGCGGGCGCACATCCTGGCCACCGAGGGCGTCGAGGACGTCCACGATCTGCACGCCTGGACCATCACCTCGGGCATGCCGGTGCTCTCCGCGCACGTCGTCGTCAGCTCCGAGGCGCTGACCTCCATAGGGCACGAGAAGATGCTGCACGAGCTGCAGAGCTGCCTGGGCGACCACTTCGACGTGGAGCACTGCACCTTCCAGCTGGAGCCCGGCGGCCACGCGGAGCACGAGGCCCGGCTCTGCCACTGAGGGGGCGTGCGGGCCCTCGGCACGGAGGCCGGGCGGATGGCACGCTGGCGCCGACGGCACGCCGACGCCCGCACCGCACCGGTGCCGACGAGGTCGCCGGTGGCCGACGCACCAATGATTTCCGGCCCGCTCGGCCGGGCAGGGATGATCTTCGGGGCCCGGCCCTGACTCCGGTGCCGCCCGCGGGGACATGCGGGTGCGCCGGGAAAGTGCCGGGCGTGCCGGTTTCGTACGGCAGACTTGGGGCGCGAAGACCGATGTGAAGGATGGGTATGCCGATCACACCTGCCACCGCGACGCACACTCCGTCGGACGGCACCGCAGAGCCGATCTTGCTGGAACTGGTCGACGAGAGCGGCGCGACGATCGGCACCGCGGAGAAGCTGGCCGCTCATCAGCCACCGGGGCAGCTGCACCGGGCGTTCTCGGTGTTCCTCTTCGACGAGCGCGGCCGGCTGCTGCTGCAGCAGCGGGCGCTGGGCAAGTACCACTCCCCCGGTGTGTGGTCCAACACCTGCTGCGGCCACCCCTACCCCGGCGAGTCGCCCTTCGCGGCGGCGGCGCGGCGCACCTACGAGGAGCTGGGGGTGTCGCCCTCGCTGCTGGCGGAGGCGGGCACGGTCCGCTACAACCACCCGGACCCGGCCTCGGGCCTGGTGGAGCAGGAGTACAACCACCTCTTCGTGGGTCTGGTCCAGTCCCCGGTGCGTCCGGACGCCGACGAGGTCGCCTCGACGGCCTTCGTCACCGCCTCCGAGCTGGCGGAGCGGCACGCTCGGGAGACCTTCTCGGCGTGGTTCGTGACGGTGCTGGACGCGGCCCGGCCGGCGATCCGGGAGCTGACCGGGGCGTCCGCCGGCTGGTGACGCGCCGGGAGCGCTCGGTCACGGACCCTGTGCGGGCGGTGCGAACGGTCAGGGGACCTGTGCGGGCTCGAGCGGCAGGGCGGCCCAGATCACCTTGCCGCCGCTCGCGGTGTGCTCCACGTCGCACACCCCGCCGGCCTCGCGGGTGATCTCCCGCACCAGCAGCAGCCCGCGCCCTCCCGTCTGGCCGTGATCGGCCTCCAGGGCCGTCGGACGGTAGGGGTGGTTGTCCTCCACCGACACCCGGATCCACTCGGCTCCGACGGCGACCTCGACGGCGAGCATCGGGGACAGCAGCGCCGCGTGCCGCACGGCGTTGGTGACCAGCTCCGAGACGATCAGCAGCAGCCCCTGGAGCGCGTCGCGGGTGACCGGCACGCCCTGACGGATCAGCAGGTCCCGCACGGCGTGTCGCGCCTGGGGGACCGACACGTCGGTGGCGGGAGCGGTGAACCGCCAGACCCCCTCGTACGGCAGCGGGTCCGCTTCTCTGGCATCGACGGAGCCTTCCGCGCCCTGCGGGCGTGGGCCGGGCCCGCGCCCCTGGTCGTCCATCGTCCGGTCGCCACCCTCGCGCTCGATTGTCACCACACGTCGAGTGTTGGGAACGATCCGCTGCGTACCCAAGTGCTGACCAGAAGTCGGCACAATTCGAGCGCTTCTGACCACCTGCGCATGACACGGTCAGGTGAGGGACTGTTCCTGTCCCCCTTGTTCCGTCTCGGCGAACTATTCGGGTTGTACGGGTTTGGCAGCGCCCGTACCGGCCCCGCTCCCCGGGCCGGCCTCCCCGGTCCCGCCACCAGGCCCCTTCCCGCCGCTGCCGCCCTTCTCGCCGTCCCCAGCGGTGCCGCCGGTGTCGCCGGTGTCGCCGGTGAGCCGGTCGGAGACCATCCCGACGATCCTCCTCCCGCCGTAGCCGGTGGCGATCAGACCGAGGCCGTCGAAGAGCAGCGCCAGCGAGAAGAACGTTCCGATCACGTACTGACTGCTGCTGGGCCAGGACGCCAGCACCAGCACACCCAGGAGCAGTCCGAAGGCACCCTGCACCAGCGTCCAGCCGAACTGCGGCCCGCGCACCACCAGGCTCCCCACCAACCGGAAGAGCCCACCGGTGAGGAACAGCAGCGCGGCGAACATGGTCAGCGCCTCGGCCGCGACATCCGGCTTCCTCAGCACCACCACTCCGGCCGCGATGTTCAGCGCCGCGACCACCACGCCCAGCCAGAAGAAGTTGCTGCCCCGCGCCTGCACCGCGTGCAGCAGGCCGACCACGCCGCCGGTCAGCAGCAGCCAGCCGAAGAGGAACATCGAGGTCAGGGTCGCGACGCCGGTGTAGACGAGGCCGACGACGCCCGCGATCACCAGGATCACCCCGAGCGCGGCGAGCCAGCTGAACCCCCGGCTCAGCCGCGCCACCTCGTCCTGCCGCGCGGCGCCGCTCCGGCCGGCGGGCGTGGTCCGACCGCCCGGGTCAGCGGTGGGTTCGGCCATGCTGTGCCTCCTCGGTCCGCCCCCCTTTCCTCTTCTTTCTTCCCCTCCCTTCCTCACTTCCTCCCCTTCTTTCCTCCTTCTTCCTCTTTCTTCCTCTTTCTCGTCCCCTCTCCCCTTTTCTCCCTCCCTCTGCCCCCGGCGCTGTCCCCGGCTCTTCTCCCTCCCTCTGTCCCCGGCGGTTTCCCCCGCGCGCTCCCGCTGACCGGCGCACCGAGCGGCCCGGATAGCATCCGGCACATGGAGGAGCCCCAGCTGCTGCACCACGTCACCGACTCCGTCGCCACGGTCGTCATCAGCCATCCGGCCAAGCGCAACGCCATGACCGCCGCGATGTGGGCCGCGGTGCCGCCGCTGCTCGCCCGGCTCGCCGACGACCCGGACGTACGGGTCCTGGTGCTCACCGGCGCGGGGCGTACCTTCTGCGCCGGGGCCGACATCTCCACGCTGCGCGAGTCCGCCTCCGAGGCCCAGGGGCTCGCGGTGGCGGCCGAGGAGGCCCTTGCCGCCTTCCCCAAGCCGACCCTGGCGGCGATCCGGGGCCACTGTGTGGGCGGCGGGGCACAACTGGCCGCCGCCTGCGATCTGCGGTTCGCCGATCAGGACGCGCTCTTCGGCGTGACACCGGCCAAGCTCGGCATCGTCTACCCCGCCTCCTCCACCCGCCGGCTGGTCTCCCTGGTGGGCCCGGCCACCGCCAAGTACCTGCTGTTCTCCGGTGAGTTGATCGACGCCGGACGGGCGCTGCGGACCGGACTGGTGGACGAGGTGCTGCCGGGCGGCGAACTGGACAAGAGGGTCGCCGAGTTCACCCGCGTCCTCGCCTCCCGCTCCCAGCTGACCCAGGCCGCGGCCAAGGAGTTCGCGGACGGCCGCACCGACCGGGAGGCCCACTGGAACGAGCAGGCGCGCACCGCCGGGGACACCGCCGAGGGCGTCGCCGCGTTCCTGGAACGCCGCGCACCCCGCTTCACCTGGAACGTGTCCGCGTCCGGCTAGCGCCGCCGCCGCACCGCTGCCCCGCCACCCGGCCACCCGGTGCCTTCCCGCGGCTCCGGGCGGCGGCTCCCGCGGCCTCGCCCGAGGACCTGCGACATTCGTCCTGCTCCGGCGCACATGATGCGGCGCCGACGAGGTACCCGCATCTTCGTCCGACCGCAGCAGACGAAAGGAAAGCACGTGTTCCGTGCCATCGCAGACGTTCTCCGCCAGATCGGCGGCGCCATCGCCACCGTCGTGACCCTTCCCTTCCGGGCACTGGCCCGGCTCTTCGGCGGGGCCTCCTCCAGCACGCGCAGCCGCCGGGTGTGACGGCGGCCCGAACCGATCCCGGCGCGTCCGCGCCCTGATCCCCGATTGTCGCCGTCACCTGCCACAATTGCCGCGCAACCTCAGTGGAAGAAGGCGGTACGGGATCGTGACGACACCCGGGTCCCCAGCAGCAGGGTCCATCGAAGGCAGGATCGCCGAGGAGCTCGGCGTACGGGAGCGGCAGGTCAAGGCCGCCGTGGAGCTGCTCGACGGCGGCTCGACGGTGCCCTTCATCGCTCGCTACCGCAAGGAAGCGACCGAGATGCTCGACGATGCGCAGCTGCGCACGATCGAGGAGCGGCTGCGCTATCTGCGGGAGCTGGAGGAACGCCGGGCGGCGATCCTCGACTCGGTGCGGGAGCAGGGCAAGCTCACCGAGGAGCTCGAGGCACGGATCCGGAGCGCGGAGACCAAGGCGCGCCTGGAGGACATCTATCTGCCGTTCAAGCCCAAGCGGCGCACCAAGGCCCAGATCGCCCGCGAGGCGGGACTGGAGCCGCTGGCGGAGGGGCTGCTCGGCGATCCCGGCGTGGAGCCCCTGGCCGCCGCCGCCGCGTTCGTCGACGCCGGCAAGGGCGTCGCCGACCCGCAGGCCGCGCTGGACGGCGCGCGCGCCATCCTCACCGAGCGGTTCTCGGAGGACGCCGACCTGATCGGCGAGCTGCGCGAGCGGATGTGGGTGCGCGGCCGCCTGGCGTCGAAGGTGCGGGAGGGCAAGGAGGAGGCGGGCGCCAAGTTCGCCGACTACTTCGACTTCGCCGAACCGTTCACCGAACTCCCCTCGCACCGCATCCTGGCGATGCTGCGCGGCGAGAAGGAAGAGATCCTCGACCTCACCCTGGAGCCGGAGGAGCCCACCGAGGGCCCCTCCTCCTACGAGGGGATCATCGCGAGCCGCTTCGGCATCGCCGACCGCGGCCGCCCGGCCGACAAGTGGCTGCTGGACACCGTCCGCTGGGCCTGGCGCACCCGCATCCTCACCCACCTCGGTCTCGACCTGAGGCTGCGGCTGCGCACCGCGGCCGAGGACGAGGCGGTGCGGGTCTTCGCGGCCAATCTGCGCGACCTGTTGCTCGCCGCCCCGGCCGGCACCCGCGCCACCATCGGCCTCGACCCCGGCTACCGCACGGGTGTGAAGGTGGCCGTGGTCGACGCGACCGGCAAGGTCGTCGCCACCGACGTCATCCACCCGCACGTGCCGGCCAACCGCTGGGACGAGGCGATCGCCAAGCTCGCCCGGCTGGCCGAGGAGCACGCGGTCGAGCTGATCGCCATCGGCAACGGCACGGCCTCCCGGGAGACCGACAAGCTCGCCGGTGAGCTGATCGCCAGGCACCCCGAGCTGAAGCTGACGAAGGTGATGGTGTCCGAGGCGGGCGCCTCGGTGTACTCCGCCTCCGCGTTCGCCTCGCAGGAGCTGCCGGACCTGGACGTGTCGCTGCGCGGCGCGGTGTCCATCGCGCGCCGGCTGCAGGACCCGCTGGCCGAACTGGTGAAGATCGACCCGAAGTCCATCGGTGTCGGCCAGTATCAGCACGACCTGTCCGAGGTGAAGCTGTCGCGCTCGCTGGACGCGGTCGTCGAGGACTGTGTGAACGGCGTGGGCGTGGACGTCAACACGGCGTCGGCCCCGCTGCTCGCCCGGGTCTCGGGCATCACCTCCGGCCTGGCGGAGAACATCGTGGCGCACCGCGACGCCAACGGTCCGTTCACCTCGCGCGCCCAGCTGAAGAAGGTCCCGCGGCTCGGGCCCAAGGCGTTCGAGCAGTGTGCGGGCTTCCTGCGGATCCGTGGCGGGGACGACCCGCTGGACGCGTCGAGCGTGCACCCCGAGGCCTATCCGGTGGTGCGCCGGATGGTGAGGACCACCGGGCAGGAGGTGGCCTCGCTGATCGGCAACACGGCGGTGCTGCGGTCGCTGAAGCCGCAGGACTTCGTGGACGAGACGTTCGGCCTGCCGACGGTCACCGACATCCTGAGGGAGCTGGAGAAGCCGGGACGGGATCCGCGGCCCGCGTTCCGGACGGCTGCCTTCAAGGAGGGTGTGGAGAAGATCTCCGACCTGGAGCCCGGCATGGTGCTGGAGGGCGTGGTGACCAATGTCGCCGCGTTCGGTGCCTTCGTCGATGTCGGTGTGCATCAGGACGGGCTGGTGCACGTCTCCGCGATGTCGAAGTCGTTCGTGAAGGATCCACGGGACGTGGTCAAGCCGGGCGACATCGTCAAGGTGAAGGTCATGGACGTGGACATCCCGCGCAAGCGGATCTCGCTGACGCTGCGGCTGGACGATGAGGCGGGCTCGACCTCGCGGGGCGGGGGCGGGCAGGCCGGTGGCAGTGAGCGACGGCAGCGCGGTGGACGTCCGCCCCAGCAGCGGCAAGGCCGTGGTTCCGGGTCTCGGCAGGCGGCGCCGGAGAACAGTGCGATGGCCGATGCGCTGCGCCGGGCCGGGTTGCTGAAGTAGGAAGCCTCTCTCGTCGAGTGAGGCCGGCCGGGCCCGGAGATCCGCTGCGGTTGCGGTGGGTCTCCGGGCCCGGCTGCTCTGTGCGGCCGGGGGCACGGCCACATGAGTTGCTCAGTGGTTGGCCGGGGTGGTGAGAACTGTGTTGGCTGTGCGGGCCACCAGGTAGGACGTGGGTTTCAGGGGCTTGGGGTCGAGGGGGATGCGGTGGAGGCCCGGGGGGAGGATGGCGTCGAAGACCTCGTGGGTGTGGGTGCGGGAGAGGCGGTCGATGCGGTGGGCGGTGAGGGTCACCCGGCAGGACGAGGTGACCTCGACCTCGGCTGCGCCGTCACTGAACCCCAGGGAGGTCAGGCGACGTTGGTCCGGGGGCCTGTTGTCCAGGACCTGTTCTGTCTGGGCGACGAGCAGCGGGACGATCGGGGCGTAGGCGTCGACGAGGGGGACTTCCAGGCCGGCGGCATCGAAAGCCTCGCGGACGGCGGTGCGTCGGGGGTCCGGGACCGAGCGGCCGAAGACGACCGCGCCGTAGCCGCGTAGCTCCCCCGCCGGTACCCCGTCCGCGTCCTGGGCGATGTCGGCGCCGATGCCGATGGTGCGCAGGGCCGCGGCGAGCTTGGCGAGCAGGGCGACCCGGGCACCGATGAGGAGGACGCGGCGGCGTTCGCCGTGACTCGCCGCGTCCTCGTCGGCCTCGAGGAGGGAGGCGAGGGCCGCGCGGTACTCGGTGCCGCGGAAGCGGAACGGGCCTATCCCGTGGTAGCCGTTGAGCTCCAGGTCCGCGTGTTCCTCGGTCTGCCAGGCGAAGTCGCGCCAGATGAAGTCCTCGCCGTCCCGTTCGATGACAGCGGTCACCGCGCCGCAGGCGAGGTCCGCGCACTCGGGACAGCCGTAGACGATGTAGCGCCCGGCGGGCAGCGGCGCCTCGGTCTCCAGCAGCAGGCTGCGGACCTGGGCGGTGAAGATGGCCGGCGGCACGTCCGAGGCGAGCGGGGACACGGCGTCCAGGTCGGAGAGCTGGAAGAGCAGCGGGCATCCGTCGACGACGAAATCGACGAACTCCCGGTGGACTTGGTAGTCACCGTTGGCGAGGACTCCACCGGGTCTCATCGCCGGGGCCAGGCCGAAGGTCGCGTACTCGGCAGACATGGGGTGAGTATTCCCTGCACCGGCCGCTCCCGAGCACGTCCTGCCACATTCGGCTAGCGTCGCTTTCGATGAGCGATGCGATGAGGACTGATCCGGACTGCGATGTGCTCGTTGTCGGTGGCGGAGTGATCGGGCTGACCACGGCGGTGGTCCTGGCCGAGCGGGGCCGCCGGGTACGGCTGTGGACGCGGGACCCGGCCGAGCGGACGACGTCCGCGGTGGCGGGGGCGCTGTGGTGGCCGTACCGGATCGAGCCGGTGGAGGCGGCGCGGGCGTGGGCCCTGCGGTCGCTGACGGTGTACGAGGAGCTGGCGGGGCGGCCCGAGGTCACCGGGGTCCGGATGGTCGGCGGGGTGATGGGCGGGGTCCGGCCGGAGGAGGTCGGGGCGTGGACCGGGGGGCGGCTGGCGGATGTCCGGGCGGTGAGTGCGGAGGAGTATCCGCAGGGGGACGGGGTGTGGCTGCGGTTGCCGCTCATCGACATGTCGGCTCATCTGCCGTGGCTGCGGGGGCGGTTGGTCGCGGCGGGCGGCATGGTCGAGGAGCGGGAGGTGAAGAGGCTGGAGGAGGCGGAGGCGCCCGTGGTCGTCAACTGTGCGGGGCTGGGGGCGCGGGAGCTGGTGCCGGATGCGGCGGTGCGGCCGGTGCGGGGGCAGTTGGTCGTGGTGGAGAACCCCGGGATCCGGGAGTGGATGGTGGGCGACACGGCGGGGAGCGAGTCGGCGTACTTCTTTCCGCAGCCGGGGAGGTTGATTCTCGGGGGGACGGCGGAGGAGGACGTGTGGTCCCTGGAGCCGGATGCGGGGGTGGCGGAGGGGATCGTGCGAAGGTGCGCGGCGTTGCGGCCGGAGATCGGGCGGGCGCGGGTGCTGGAGCATCGGGTGGGCCTGCGGCCGGTGCGGGATGCGGTGCGGCTGGAGACGGAACGGCTGGCCGATGGGCGCCGGTTGGTGCACAACTACGGTCACGGTGGAGCGGGGATCACGGTGGCGTGGGGGTGCGCGGAGGAGGCGGCTGAGCTGGCGACGGCGTGACGGTGGGCCGGGGGCGGTTGTGCCCCCGGCCCACCATGAACCGCACGCCGGCGGGCTCAGTGCTTGCCGATCGGGTCGCCCTCCACGTCCGGACCGCGGCCGGGGCCGATACGCAGCTCGAACTCGCCGTCGTACTTCTTGTGACCCTCGATGACGGCGAGCTCCACCGCCTCCGAGCCCATGCGGTCGCGCACGATGACCGGGTCCCGGCGCAGGTCCCGCATGAGAGCCACGCACATCAGGACCATGACGACGACGAACGGTGCCGCCGCGAGGATCGTCAGGTTCTGCAGGCCCGTCAGGGCATCCCCCTGACCGCTGCCGACCAGCAGCATGATCGCGGCCACCGCACCGGTGGCCACACCCCAGAAGACGACGACCAGCCTCGAGGGCTCCAGCGCGCCCTTCTGCGACAGCGTGCCCATCACGATGGACGCCGCGTCCGCACCGGACACGAAGAAGATGCCCACCAGGATCATCACCAGCAGAGTCGTGACCGTGGCGATCGGGAACTCCCGCAGCACCGCGAAGAGCTGCCCCTCCGGCGTCGATTCGTCACCCAGCCGGTTCTGCTCCTGCAGCTTCATCGCCGAGCCGCCGAAGATGGCGAACCAGATCAGGCTGACCGTGCTCGGCACCAGGATGACGCCGCCGATGAACTGCCGGATGGTGCGCCCGCGGCTGATGCGGGCGATGAACATGCCGACGAACGGCGTCCACGAGATCCACCAGGCCCAGTAGAAGACCGTCCAGCTGCCCAGCCAGCTGGCCACGCCGTCGCCGGCACTGGCCTCCGTACGACCGGCCAGCTGCGGCAGCTCGCCCAGGTAGGAGAAGACCGACGTCGGCAGCAGGTCCAGCACGATGATGGTAGGACCGACCACGAACACGAACAGGGCGAGCATCAGCGCCAGCACCATGTTGATGTTGGACAGCCACTGGATGCCCCTCTCGACACCCGAGACCGCGGACGCGACGAACGCCGCCGTCAGCACGGCGATGATGCCGACCAGCAGCCCCGTGCTGACCTTGTCCAGCCAGCCCACTTCCTGCACACCCGAACCGATCTGCAGCGCGCCGAGACCCAGCGACGCGGCCGATCCGAACACGGTGGCGACGATGGCGAGCATGTCGATGACCCGCCCCCCGACACCGTTGGCGTTCTTCTCCCCGATCAGCGGGGTGAAGACAGCGCTGATGGTCTGCCGGCGCCGCCTGCGGAACGTGCTGTAGGCGATGGCGAGACCGACCACGGCGTAGATGGCCCACGGGTGGAGCGTCCAGTGGAACAGGGTGGTGGCCATGGACAGTTCCATGCGCTCACCGGAGTCGGCGGGGTCGGTGCCGGGCGGCGGCGTGAGGTAGTGCGACAACGGCTCGCTGACGCCGTAGAACATCAGGCCGATGCCCATGCCCGCGCTGAACATCATGGCGACCCAGGAAACGGTGCGGAACTCGGGCTCCTCGCCCTCCGCGCCGAGGTGGATCCGGCCGTACTTGCTCGCCGCGAGCCAGAGCGCGAAGACCACGAACCCGGAGGCCGCCAGCATGAAGGCCCAGCCGCCGTTGTGCATCAGGCCGCTGAGCGCGTTGCTGGAGACGGTCTCGAGGGAGTCGGTCGCGACGGCGCCCCAGACGACGAAAGCCAGGGTGAGCACCGCCGTGACCCCGAACACCACCCGGTCGGTCCGGGGGCGCTGCTGACCGGGCAGTCCCGCTTCCGACCCCGGCAGAGCCTGGGCCGTTTGTCCCTTGTCGCTGTGTTGGTGTTGCGTCACAGGCGGCACCTTTCGTCTGACCGAAGAGAGAAGAGCGCTCCTCCCCGCAATGCCCCTACCACCTGTGGCGCAAAATTCACCTTCTCAGCAGGACATATCTTCCACGTTTTCACCAGCTCTCCCCGCATCCCTGTCTTCCCACCCGCCCCTCCCGCCTCTCCTCTTCCGCCGGCCCACGGCTCGCCCGCTCTCCGGCCGCCCCTCGCCTCCCCCGCTCGCGCACGCCTCACACCCGGCACACCCCCGCTCCATGACGGCTGAATGGCGATCGTGTGACAGCCGGGGCCATGGACATGTCCAGCGCCCCCTGCGCCAATAGGCTCCGAAAGGACCTTGTCCCCCCACGACTTGGAGCCCTGAGTGCACCGCAGAATCCTCGTGCCCGGAGTCCTGGCCTCGGCCACCCTGCTGCTGGCGATCCCGGCATCGGCCGCGAGCCCCTCCCCCGGCGCGCCGGGCATCGGCGACCCCTACTACCCGGCCTACGGCAACGGCGGATACGACGTCACCCACTACGACCTGCGGCTGAAGTACCAGCCCGCCACCGACGAGCTGGCCGGCACCGCGACCCTCCTGGTCCGCGCCGAGCAGGACCTGTCCCGCTTCAATCTGGACTTTCTGCTGGATGTGAGCGAGGTACGCGTGAACGGCGTGAAAGCCTCGTTCAGCACCTCCGGCGAGCACGAACTGCGGATCACCCCGAAGCAGGCCCTGCCCAAGGGCGCGGAGTTCACCGTCGTCGTCCGCTACCGTGGCGTGCCCTCGCAGCAGAAGGCGTACGGCTTCACCAGCTGGCACCGCACCCCGGACGGCGGCGTGGCGGCGAACGAACCCGAGGCGGCCTGGTGGTGGTTCCCCAGCAATGATCACCCGCTGGACAAGGCGACCTACGACGTGTCGGTGCAGGTGCCGGACGGCACCCAGGCCATCTCCAACGGCACCCTGCAGTCGACGAGTTCACAGGCGGGCTGGACCCGCTACAACTGGCGCTCGGACAAGCCGCAGGCGACCTATCTCGCCACTCTCGCCGTCGGCCGGTTCGACATCACCACGGGCACCACCGAGAGCGGCATCCCCGTCCTGAACGCCTACAGCAAGGACCTGGGCGAATACGCCGGTGCCGCCCGGGCGAGCCTGGAGCGCACCGGCGAGGTGGCCGACTGGCTGACGGGATATTTCGGCCCCTACCCGTACAACGCGCTCGGCGGCTACGTCCCCGGCACCGACACCGGCTATGCGCTGGAGACCCAGACCCGGCCCTTCTACAGCCCGCGCCAGTTCGCGAACGGCTCCAATGTGTCCGTGGTGGTGCACGAGCTGGCCCACCAGTGGTACGGCAACCTGGTCTCGGTTGCCGCATGGAAGGACATCTGGATCAACGAGGGCTTCGCCCGCTACGCCCAGTGGCTGTGGTCGGAGCACGAGGGCGAGGGCACGGCCCAGGAGCTCGCCCACCATGTGTACGCCTCGCACCCGGCCGACGACCCGTTCTGGAAGGTGAAGCCCGGCGATCCGGGCCCGGAGAACCAGTTCCACGGCGCCGTCTACGACCGGGGCGCGCTCGCGCTGCAGGCACTGCGCAACGAGGTCGGTGACGAGGTGTTCTTCGCGCTCCTGAAGGGCTGGCCCGCCAAGTACGCCCACGGCAACGCCACGGTCGCCGACTTCCGGCGCTACGCGGAGGAACTGTCGGGCAAGCCGCTCGCGGCCCTCTTCGACACCTGGCTGTACGAGCCGTCCAAGCCGTCCGAGTCCGCGGCTCGCTCGGCCTCCCTCACGCCGAAGCGGCAGCCCTCAGCCCCGCCGAAGTCCTGGAAGAAGATCGCGGCGACGAACAACATCCACACCGGCCGGCACTGAGAGCTCCCGGCACAACACGCCGCACAGGGCACATCGCCCTGCCGGCACGCCGCCGCGCGTCGAGGCACCACCCCCGTCGGCACATCGCCTCGTCGACTCATCGGCACACGGGGACCGACACACCCGGCCGACCGGCTCATCGGCACACGGGGACCGGCACACCCGGCCAGCCCGCAGACCGTGTGTCAGTCCCCGTGGTCGTACACCGTCACCGGTCTCCCCGCCGCACGCCCGTTTGCTGATCAGCCGCCCGGGGCGGTCACTTCGTGAGCCCCTCCAGCTCGCGCTCGGTCTCACGCGCGACGCGCCGGCGGACGCCGTACCAGCCGGCGACCAGCATCACCGCGATCACGGGCACCAGCAGCAGCGTCTTCCGGCCGATCTCGGGGTCGTTCCACATCAGACCGAGGACGGACACCAGGAAGGCGATGGTGGCGATCTCGGTGACCGGGCTGCCGGGGAGGCGGAAGGACGGGCGGGTGACCAGTCCGGCGCGGGCGCGGCGGACGAAGACCAGGTGGCAGATCATGATGATCACCCATGTGCTGATGATGCCGAGCGAGGCGACGTTCAGCACGATCTCGAAGGCCTGGTGCGGCAGCAGGAAGTTCAGGCCCACGCCGAGCACGCAGACCGCGCAGGTCAGCAGGATGCCGCCGTAGGGCACCTGGCTGCGGTTCATGCGGGCGGTGAACGTCGGCGCGGAGCCGGCCATGGCCATCGAGCGCAGGATGCGGCCGGTGGAGTACAGACCGGAGTTCAGCGAGGACATCGCGGCGGTCAGCACGACCAGGTTCATGATGTCGCCGGCCGCGGGAACGCCGATCCTCGACAGGACGGTGACGAAGGGGCTCTCGTCGGCGGAGTAGACGCTGCCGGGCAGCAGCAGGGCGAGCAGGACGACCGAGCCGACGTAGAAGAGGCCGACGCGCCACATGATGGAGTTCACCGCGCGGGGGACGACCTTCTCCGGTTCGGCGGTCTCGCCCGCGGCGACACCGACCAGCTCCAGCGCCGCGTAGGCGAAGATCACGCCCTGCATGACGAGGACGACCGGCATCACCCCGTGCGGGAGCACCCCGCCGTTGTCGGTGATCATGCTGAGGCCGGGGGTGCCTCCGCCGACCTCGTGCCGGGTGGCGAGCAGGAAGACGCCGACGAACATGAAGGCCACCAGCGTGGCGACCTTGATGATGGCGAACCAGAACTCCATCTCGCCGAAGATCTTCACGGAGATCAGGTTCACCGCCAGCACCACCGCGAGCGCGATCAGTGCCAGGACCCACTGCGGGATGTCGGTGAACAGACTCCAGTAGTGGGTGTAGAGAGCGATCGCGGTGATGTCCGCGATGCCGGTGGTGGACCAGTTGAGGAAGTACATCCAGCCGGCGACGTAGGCGCCCTTCTCGCCGAGGAACTCGCGCGCGTAGGACACGAAGGATCCCGAGGACGGCCGGTAGAGCACCAGCTCGCCGAGGGCGCGGACGACGAAGAAGGCGAAGACGCCGGCGACCAGGTAGGCCAGCGCCAGGGCGGGTCCGGCGTCGCGCAGTCTGCCGCCGGCGCCGAGGAAGAGGCCGGTTCCGATCGCGCCGCCGATGGCGATCATGTTGATGTGGCGCGCCTTGAGGTCCTTGCTGTAACCGGCGTCGCCCGCGTCCGCGGGCACCTGGCCCTGCGCGGGGCGCACATCGGCCGTTGCCGTGTTCACGGCGTCCTTGCTCACGGGTGGTTCCACTCTCTGGTGCGCTCGGGCGGATCGCGCCCGGCTGTCCGGATTGCACGGCCGGCGCCCGATCTCGGCACAGACCAAGGGGGCACCTTTCCGGATGTGTGGTGATCCACGCGATGGCACATGTCACACCGCGGAACATGTCACACCGTGATCGGGCCAGGTGGAGAAGGTGTCACAGCACTGGTGAGACAGCGATACTGTCCCATATGACGACCGACGCCGAGACGACCGACGCCGAGGAGCCGACGCTCACCATCGATGAACTGGCGGCCCGCGCCGGTGTCACCGTGCGCACGGTGCGTTTCTACGGCACCAGGGGACTGCTGCCCCCGCCGGTGCTGGGGCCGCGCCGGGTCGGCCGCTACGGCCGTGAGCATCTGGCGCGGCTGGCGCTGATCGAGGAGCTGCAGCGGCAGGGCATGACGCTGGCGGCGATCGAGCGCTATCTGGGGCAGCTGCCGCCAGGACTGACCGCGCGTGAGCTGTCGATCCAGCGTGCGGTGGTGGCCTCCTGGGCGCCGGAGACGGCGGAGGCGCTCTCCCGCGAGGAGCTCGAGCGGCGCGCGGGCAGATCCCTGGACGACGAGGACATCCGGCGGCTGGTGGCGCTGGACATCGTCGAGGAGAGCGGTGACGGCTTCCGGGTCGACACCGGGCTGCTGCGGCTGGGCGTCGAGCTGCTCGACGTGCCGCTGTCGCAGGAGACGGTGCTCGCCTCCCGCAAGGTCCTGATCGAGCATTCCCGCGCGGCGGCCCGTGAGCTGTCGCGGCTGCTGAGGGAGGCGGTCGCGGAGCGGGATACGAGGGATGTGAGATCGCTGTCCGCCCATATGCATCCGCTGGTGGTGCAGGCGCTGCTGACCACCTTCCAGCGGTCGCTGAGACAGGAGCTGGCGCAGTGGCTCGACGACGAGGGGTGAACCCCCTGGCGACCAGGCGGTTCACCCCTCGCGTCCCGAGCCCCACGTCCCCCGGGCGGCGTTCCCGGAGCAGGCGCACTCCGCTCCCCGGCGGACGGACCCTCCCCGGCGGACGGAACCGCGGGCGGCGGTGTCAGCGGGCGTCGGTGAAGACCTCGCCGTTCTCCGCCTTCTCCACCAGCAGCGCCGGCGGGGTGAAGCGGTCGCCGTAGCGTTCGGCCAGCTCGCGCGCCCGGGCCACGAAGCCGGGCAGGCCGCCCTCGTAGCCGTTGATGTACTGCAGCACGCCGCCGGTCCAGCCGGGGAAGCCGATGCCGAAGACGGAGCCGATGTTGGCGTCGGCGACGGAGGTCAGGACGCCCTCCTCCAGCAGCCGGACCGTGTCCAGCGCCTCGGAGAACAGCATCCGCTCCTGCATGTCGCGGAACGGGATCCGGTGGCCGGGCCTGGTGAAGTGCTCACGCAGTCCGGGCCAGAGACGGACGCGCTTGCCCTCCTCGTCGTAGTCGTAGAAGCCGGCCCCCGCCGCCCGGCCCTCCCGGCCGAACTCGTCGACCATGCGGTCGATGACGGCCTCGGCGGGGTGCGCCGTCCAGGTGCCGCCCGCCTCCTCCACGGCCCGCCTGGACTCGTCGCGGATCTTGCGCGGCAGCGTCAGGGTCAGCTCGTCCATCAGGGAGAGCACCTTGGCCGGGTAGCCGGCCTGGGCCGCGGCCTGCTCGACGGAGGCGGGCTCGATGCCCTCGCCGACCATGGCGACACCCTCGTTGATGAAGTGGCCGATGACGCGGGAGGTGAAGAAGCCGCGCGAGTCGTTGACCACGATGGGCGTCTTGTTGATCTGGCGGACCAGGTCGAAGGCGCGCGCCAGGGCCTCGTCGCCGGTGCGCTCGCCCTTGATGATCTCCACCAGGGGCATCTTGTCGACGGGCGAGAAGAAATGGAGTCCGATGAAGTCGGCCTGCCGCTGGACACCCTCGGCGAGGGCGGTGATGGGCAGGGTGGAGGTGTTGGAGCACAGCAGGGCGTCCGGGGCGACGACCTGCTCGGCCTCCTGGAAGACCTTGTGCTTGAGCGCCGTGTCCTCGAACACGGCCTCGATCACCGCGTCGCAGCCGGCCAGGTCGGCGATCTCGGCGGTGGGCGTGATGCGGGCGAGCAGCGCGTCCGCCTTCTCCTGGGTGGTGCGGCCCTTGGAGACGGCCTTGGCGCACAGCTTCTCCGAGTAGCCCTTGCCCTTGGCAGCCGCCTCCAGGGAGACGTCCTTGAGGACGACGTCGATGCCGGCCCGGGCGCAGGAGTAGGCGATGCCGGCGCCCATCATGCCGGCGCCGAGCACGGCGACCTTGCGGACCTGGCGGGGCTCGATGCCCTGGGGGCGGTTGGCGCCGGAGTTGACGGCCTGGAGGTCGAAGAAGAACGCCTGGATCATGTTCTTCGACGTCTGGCCGGCGGCGAGTTCGACGAAGTAGCGGGCCTCGATGACCTGGGCGGTCTCGAAGTCGACCTGGGCGCCCTCGACGGCGGCGGCGAGGATGTTGCGCGGGGCCGGGTAGGGGGCGCCGTTGGTCTGCTTGCGCAGGTTGGCGGGGAAGGCGGGCAGGTTGGCCGCGAACTTCGGGTTGGCCGGGGTGCCGCCCGGGATGCGGTAGCCGGGCCGGTCCCAGGGCTGGGCGGACTCGGGGTGGGCGTCGATGAAGGCGCGGGCCTTGGCCAGCATGTCCTCGGGGCTGTCGGCGATCTCGTCGACCAGGCCGTTCTCCAGGGCGCGGCGGGGGCTGTACTGCTGGCCCTGGAGGAGGACCTTCAGCAGGGCGTCGGCGATGCCGAGCAGCCGGACGGTGCGGACGACGCCGCCGCCTCCGGGGAGCAGGCCGAGGGTGACCTCGGGGCAGCCGATCTTGGAGCCGGGGGTGTCCAGGGCGATGCGGTGGTGGCAGGCGAGGGCGATCTCGTAGCCGCCGCCGAGCGCGGCACCGTTGAGGGCGGCGACGACCGGCTTGCCGAGGGTCTCGATGCGGCGCAGCTGCCGCTTGATGGCCATGCCGCCGTCGAAGAGCTGCTGGGCGGTCTCCGGGGTGACGCGGATGAGGTCGCGCAGGTCGCCGCCGGCGAAGAAGGTCTTCTTGGCCGAGGTGATGATGATGCCGCGGATGCCGTCCTGCTCGGCCTCGAGGCGGTCCGTGATCGCGGCGAGCGAGTCGCGGAAGGCCTGGTTCATGGTGTTGGCCGACTGGTCGGGGTCGTCCAGGACGAGGGTGACGACGCCGGTGTCGTCCTGCTCCCAGCGGATGGTGGTGGACTCGGTGCTCATGAGGGTGTGCTCCAGGTGATCCGTCGTGGTCCGTCGGGAGAGGGTCAGATGCGCTCGACGATGGTGGCGATGCCCATGCCGCCGCCCACGCAGAGGGTGGCGAGGCCGTAGCGCTTGTCCTGGCGTTCCAGCTCGTCGACGAGGGTGCCGAGGATCATCGCGCCGGTGGCGCCGAGCGGGTGGCCGAGCGCGATGGCGCCGCCGTTGACGTTGACCTTGTCCAGGGACAGGCCCATGTCCTTGACGAAGCGGAGCACGACCGCGGCGAACGCCTCGTTGATCTCGACGAGGTCGATGTCGTCGATGGTCAGCCCGGCCTTGGCGAGCGCCTTGCGGGTGGCGGGCGCGGGGCCGGTGAGCATGATGGTCGGCTCGGAGCCGGAGACCGCGGCGGAGACGATCCGGGCACGCGGGGTCAGTCCGTACCGCTCCCCCACCTCGCGGGAGCCGATGGCGACGAGGGCGGCGCCGTCGACGATGCCGGAGGAGTTGCCCGCGTGGTGGACGTGGTCGATCTTCTCGACCCAGTGGTACTTCTGCAGCGCCACCGCGTCGAAGCCGCCGAGTTCGCCGATGTCGGCGAAGGACGGCTTGAGCTTGGCCAGGGAGTCGGCGGTGGTGCCGGGCCGCATGTGCTCGTCGTGGTCGAGCACGACCAGGCCGCTGCGGTCCCTGACGGGGACGACGGAGCGGTCGAAGCGGCCGTCCTTCCAGGCCGCGGCGGCGCGCTCCTGGGAGAGGGCGGCGTACTCGTCGACGTCGCGGCGGGAGAATCCCTCGATGGTGGCGATCAGGTCGGCGCCGATGCCCTGCGGCACGAAGTTGGTGGCCAGGTTGGTCATCGGGTCGTTGAACCAGGCGCCGCCGTCGGAGGCCATGGGCACCCGGGACATCGACTCGACGCCGCCCGCGAGGACCAGGTCCTCCCAGCCGGAAAGCACCTTGGCGGCGGCCAGGTTGACGGCCTCGAGACCGGAGGCGCAGAAGCGGTTCTCCTGGACGCCGGCCACGGTGTCGGGCAGGCCCGCGGCGATGGCGGCGATGCGGGCGATGTCGGAGCCCTGGTCGCCGACGGGTCCCACGACGCCGAGCACGATGTCGTCGATCGCGGCCGGGTCCAGATCGGGGTAGCGGCCACGGATCTCGTGGATGAGCCCGACGACCAGGTCGATGGGCTTGGTGCCGTGCAGGGCGCCGTTGGCCTTGCCGCGCCCGCGCGGGGTGCGGATCGCGTCGTAGACGTACGCTTCGGTGCTCACGAGGAGGCCTTTCACTGAGGGTTTCGGGACGGCTGGGAGTGCTGGGGGTCGTCGGGGCCCGCGGGCGGCAGCAGCCGGGGCACGTCCCAGTCGCGGGCCACGTCGGCGGTGGCGGCGCCGGGCCGGGCGGGGCCCGAGCGGATGCGGGCCGGGGTGGCCGAGAAGCGGGGTGCGGGGGCCGGCTGGGTGATGCCCTGGTGCCGGGTGAAGGTGCCGCGGGCTGCCAGATGCGGGTGGTGCGGGGCCTCGCCGAGCGAGAGAACGGGGGCCACGCAGGCGTCGGAGCCCTCGAACACGGCGGCCCACTCGTCGCGGGTGCGGCTCTTGAAGCGGGCGGCGACCTGTTCGCGCAGCGCGGGCCAGCGGGTGACGTCGGTGCGGGCGGCCCGCTGGTCGTCGAGGCCGAGCAGGCGCAGGAACTCGTCGTAGAACTGCGGCTCCAGCGCGCCGACCGCGAGGTATTTGCCGTCGGCGGTCTCGTAGGTGCCGTAGTAGGGGCAGCCGCCGTCGAGGAGGTTGGCGCCGCGCCGGTCCTGCCAGGCGCCGGCGGCGAGCATGCCGTGGATCATCGCGGACAGGTGGGCCGTGCCGTCGACGATGGCGGCGTCCACGACCTGGCCGGTGCCGGTGACGCGCGCGTGGTGCAGGGCGGCGAGGACGCCGGTGACCAGGTAGAGGGAGCCGCCGGCGAAGTCGCCGAGCAGGTTGGCGGGGACCGCCGGCGGGCGGTCGGGGTCGCCGATCATGCCGAGGGTGCCGGTGAGGGCGATGTACGCGATGTCGTGGCCGGCGGTGTCGGCCAGCGGTCCTTCCTGGCCCCAGCCGGTCATCCGGCCGTAGACCAGCCGGGGGTTGCGGGCGTGGCACTGCTCGGGTCCGACACCGAGCCGTTCGGCGACGCCGGGGCGGTAGCCCTCGATCAGGATGTCGGCGCGGGCGGCGAGGTCCAGGACGGTGGCGGACCCTTCGGGGTCCTTGAGATCGACGACGACGGAGCGCTTGTTGCGGTTGGTGACGTCGTGGGCCGGGTCGACGCCGAGCGCGGGGCCGCCGGGGCGGTCCACGCGGACCACGTCGGCGCCGAGGTCGGCGAGAAGCATGGCGGCGAAGGGTCCGGGCCCGATCCCGGCGAGCTCCACCACGCGCACACCGGCGAGCGGTCCGTCCCCCGGCGTCTTCGCCTCGGTCATCTGGAGCTCCCCGCTGTGACACAACCGATGTAACACCAGTGATGCTAAAAACGTGTTCCACCGGGCACAAGACCCTGACGAGCAAGCGCTTAGCCACTGTACGTCGGGGGGCGCCTCCGGTCGCGTCCGGCTCAGCGTGCGTCCAGCTCGGCGGTCAGCCGTTTCGGCGCGATGGTGCGGTAGCTCTCCTCCACCCAGTCGCACAGCAGCTCGGCCGAGGGGGCGCCGGCCGGTTCCAGCGGGATGCTCACCCAGCCGGACCTGCCCAGCCCGTATCCCGCCGGCTCGGCGCCGGGGCAGCTGAGCGCGTGGGCGTGGGCCGTCTCGTCCGTGAGCTTCACGGTCACGCCCATCGGGTAGCTGCCGTCGTCCACGCCGAGGAAGACGAAGACCTTCTTGTTGACCTTGGCGACGGTCTCGCCCCAGGGGGCTCCTCGGTGGCGCCCGGCAGCCCGAGGGCGTACTGGCGTACTTTCTCCCACTTCTTCAGGGCGTTCCGAGGCACGGCCATCGCCTTCCTCCGGGCTCGTCGTCGGGCTCCGTACCCCACACGCTAGCCTCGGCCACCGACAACGGCGCGGCTGCGGGAACCAGGGGTGTCATGAGCAGGCTGAACAGGACGGATCGTCCGTACGACCTCGTGCTCTTCGGAGCCACCGGTTTCGTCGGGACCCTCACCGCGGAGTACCTCGCCGCGCACGCCCCCGAGGGACTGCGCTGGGCCGTGGCCGGCCGCAGCACCGGGAAGCTGGAACGGCTGCGGGACCGGCTGCCCGGCACGGACCGGCCGGACGTGCTGCGGGCGGACGTGTCCGACCCGGCGTCACTGCGCGTCCTCGCCGAGCAGGCCCGCGTGGTGGCCACCACCGTCGGCCCCTACATCGAGTACGGCGAGGAACTCGTCGCCGCATGCGCGGACACCGGTGCGGACTACCTCGACCTCACCGGCGAGCCCGAGTTCGTGGACCTGATGTACGTCCGGCACGACACCCGCGCCCGCGAGACGGGAGCCCGGCTGCTGCACGCCTGCGGCTTCGACTCGATCCCGCACGACCTCGGTGTCTGGTTCACGGTGCAGCAGCTTCCCGAGGGGGTGCCGCTGACCGTCGACGGCTTCGTCTCGGCGGACGCCACCATTTCCGGCGGCACCCTGGCCTCCGCGCTGGGCCAGTTCGCCCGCCACCGGCAGG
>Ga0207873_1001379_pt1 | contig 23455 bp, 20 predicted proteins | sample BGWIniCompost_FD_187373 | JGI IMG/M metagenome (GOLD analysis project Ga0207873, IMG submission 187373) | Cellulose adapted compost microbial communities from Newby Island Compost Facility, Milpitas, CA, USA - BGW Initial Compost (SPAdes)... ...
TCTTCGAGTTCTCGGGCCCATCCGTTTCTGGCGTCATGTTCCGGTCCGTGCTCATGAACTGAACACGCTTCATCCGCGTTCATCCGCGTCAAAAAGAAAAACCCCGGCCGAAGCCGGGGTTCTTCACGAACGAAGCCTGCGCGGCTTACTTGGCCGACATCAGCGCGATGGTGGTGTCGAGCATGCGGTTGGAGAAGCCCCACTCGTTGTCGTACCAGGAGCAGACCTTCACCAGGGTGCCGCCCATGACCTGGGTCAGGGTGGCGTCGTACACCGAGCTGTGCGGGTCGTGGTTGAAGTCCACCGAGACCAGCGGCTTGGTGTTGTAGCCGAGGATGCCCTTGAGCTCGCCCTCGCTGGCGGCCTTGATCACGGCATCGATCTCGTCCTTGCTGGTCTCGCGGGCGGCGACGAAGCTCAGGTCGACCACCGAGACGTTGATGGTCGGCACGCGCATCGAGAAGCCGGTCAGCTTGCCGTTGAGCTCGGGCAGCACCAGGCCGACCGCGGCGGCGGCGCCGGTCTTGGTCGGAATCTGGCTCTGGGTGGCCGAACGGGCGCGACGCAGGTCCTTGTGGAAGACGTCGGTCAGCACCTGGTCGTTGGTGTAGGCGTGGATGGTGGTCATCAGGCCGTGCACCATGCCGATCTTCTCGTGCAGCACCTTGGCCAGCGGCGCCAGGCAGTTGGTGGTGCAGGAGGCGTTGGAGATGACGGTATCCGACGCCTTCAGGGTGTGGTGGTTGACGCCGTAGACGACGGTGTTGTCCACGTCCTTGTCGCCGGGGGCGGAAATGATGACCTTCCTGGCGCCGGCGCTCAGGTGGGCCGAGGCCTTGGCCTTGGAGGTGAACAGGCCGGTGCACTCCAGCACCACGTCGACGCCGAGCTCGCCCCAGGGCAGCTTGGCCGGATCGCGCTCGGCGCAGACCTTGATGCGGTCGCCGTTGACGATCAGGTCGCCGCCGTCCACCGACACGGTGCCCGGGAACTTGCCATGGGCGGTGTCGTACTGGGTCAGGTGGGCGTTGGTCTCGGCATCGCCCAGGTCGTTGATGGCCACCACCTGGATCTCGTGGGTGCGCTTGGACTCGTACAGCGCGCGGAGGATGTTGCGGCCGATGCGGCCATAACCGTTGATGGCGACCTTGATGGGCATGACGTCTCCTGGGCCGGCCCCGGGCCGGAATGGGGTGGTTGGAAAGCCCCGTATTTTAGCAACCCCGGCGCGGCGGCCCCAAACGGCAGCAGAACGCCGCGTTTGACCTGGCTCAAGCGGTGACCTCGCTCAACGTCCCCTCCCGGGGATGGCCGGACACTGGCGCCAGTTCAAACCACGGAGTCATCTCCATGCGCCGCTATCTGCTGCTCGCCCCGCTGGCCCTTGCCCTGGCCGCCCCCGCCCAGGCCCAGGAGGCCGGTACCTGGACCTTTGGCCTGGGTGCCCACGCCGTCAACCCAACCTCCGACAACGGCCGCCTGGCCGGCGGCGCCCTGGAAGCCGACGTCGGCAATGACTGGCGCCCGAGCATCACCGCCGAGTACTTCTTCCGTGACAACTGGGGCATCGAGGTGCTCGCCGCCCTGCCGTTCGAGCACGACATCAAGCTCAACGGCGTGAAGGCCGGCTCGACCAGACACCTGCCGCCGACCGTTGCCGTGCAGTACCACTTCAAGGGCGAGAAGGTGTCTCCCTTCCTCGGCCTGGGCCTGAACTACACCCGCTTCTTCGATGAGAAGACCACCGGCGTGCTGGGCGGTGCCGATCTCGACCTGGACGCCTCCTGGGGCCTGGCCGCGCACGCCGGCCTGGACTTCGCCGTCGGCGAGAACAAGTGGCTGCGCGTCGACGCCCGCTGGATCGACATCGACACCGACGTGAAGGTGAATGGCGCCAAGGTCGGCACCGTCGAGGTGGACCCGCTGGTCTACGGCGTCGCCTTCGTCTGGGCGTTCTGAGCCTGCTCGCGGGTTCGTTTGGGGAGATGGCGCGGTTCATGGCCGCTGGCGTAAAGTCCGCGGCCATGAACCGCCGCCTGATCCTTCTCGCGCCGCTGGTCCTGGCGCTGGCCTGTCCCAACGTCCAGGCCTGGAGCCGCCAGGGCCACCAGCTGGTGGGTGAGCTGGCCGAACGCCAGCTCTCCCCCGCCGTCCTGGCCGAGGTCCGCGAGCTGCTGGCCGACGAGCCGGAACCCAGCCTGGCGGCCATCGCCCCCTGGGCCGACGAGATCCGCGCCGACAATGGCGATCTCGGCCAGCGCAGCAAGCGCTGGCATTACGTCAACATCCCCGGTGCGGATTGCAACTACCGGCCGGAGCGCGACTGCCCGGACGGCAACTGCATCATCGGTGCCATCGAGGCGCAGCGCGCCATCCTGGCCGACCGTTCGCAGCCGCGGGAAGCACGGGCGCAGGCCCTGAAGTTCGTGGTGCATTTCCTTGGCGACGTGCACCAGCCCATGCACGCCGGCTACCCGCACGACCGCGGCGGCAACGGCTACCAGATCCAGTACCGCGGCAAGGGCGCGCCCGATGGCGAGGGCACCAACCTGCACGGCGTCTGGGACTACTGGCTGCTGCAGTCGGCCGGCCTGGACGTCCCGGCCTATGCCGACCGCCTGCTGGCCCGGCCGGCGCCGCAGACCGCCTCCGCGGCCGGCGAAGGCCCCCGTGCCTGGGCCATGGAGTCCTGCCGCCTGATCCACAGCGAGAGCCTGTACCCGCCCCGCCACCGCATCGGCGACGCCTACCTGGAGCAGCACCGCCCCCTGGCCGAGCAGCGCATCCGCCTGGCCGGCGCCCGCCTGGCGGAATTGCTGGAGGCGACCCTGGCGCCGGCCCGCTGAGCCGGCAGGCGCACGGGGCGGGCGCATAATTCCCACGGCCGCCACCGAGGACACGCCGATGCCCCAAGCCCTGGTCCAGCCGCGCTACCACCGGGATACCGGTACCTGGTCCTATCTGGTCGGCGACCCCGCCAGCCGGCGGGCCGCCATCATCGACCCGGTGCTGGACTTCGACGCCAAGTCCGGCCGCACCGGCACCGCCTCCGCCCAGGCCCTGCTGGACATCGCCGGCGAAGGCGGCTGGCAGGTCGACTGGATCCTGGAAACCCACGCCCACGCCGACCACCTCAGCGCCGGCCACTGGCTGAAGCAGCACTTGCCGGGTGCCCGCCTCGCCATCGGCCAGGGCATCCGCGAGGTGCAGAAAACCTTCCGACCGGTCTTCAACCTCGGCGAGGACTTCCCGGTGGACGGCTCGCAGTTCGACCATCTGTTCGGCGACGACGAAAGCTTCGCCGTGGGTGGCCTGCCGGCGCGGGCGATCCCGGTGCCGGGCCATACCAGCGACAGCATCGCCTACCTGATCGGCGACGCGCTGTTCCCCGGCGATTCGCTGTTCATGCCGGACAGCGGCACGGCCCGCTGCGATTTCCCGGGCGGCAATGCAGCGGTGCTGTTCCGTTCCATCCAGACGCTCTACCGGCTTCCCGAGGAGACGCGCGTTTTCGTCTGCCACGATTACGGCGCCGGCGGCCGCGAGCCGCGTTGCGAAACCAGCATCGGCGAGCAGAAGCGCGGCAACATCCACGTCCGCGCCGACAGCAGCGAGGCCGAGTTCGTCGCGCTGCGCGAGGCCCGCGACGCCACGCTCTCCATGCCGGCGCTGATCCTGCCGGCCATCCAGGTCAACATCCGCGGCGGCCGCCTCCCCGAGCCCGAGGACAACGGCGTGCGCTACCTCAAGCTGCCGGTCGATCGCCTCTAGGCGGTGGCAGCCGGCGTGGCGGCGCTGATCTCGTCGAAGGCGCGCAGGGTTTCGGCGGCGTAAATCATCGAGGGGCCCGCGCCCATGTAGATGGCCATGGCCGCCGCTTCCAGCACCTCTTCGCGGCTGGCGCCGGCGCGCAGGGCGGCCTTGACGTGGAATCCGATGCAGCCGTCGCAGCGCACCGCGATGGCAATGCCTATCGCCAGCAGCTCCTTGGTCTTCACGTCCAGCGTGCCCGGCGTCAGAGCTTCGCGGGCCAGGCCGCTGAAGGCACGCATCGGCCCGGGCGCGCCGGCGCGCAACTTGGCGATGGCAGCGTTGAGGTCGTCTATCAGGTCGGGGTAGGACTGGCTCACGGGGCTTTCCTTTCTGGATTCGATGGGGCGGGCAGCTTCGGCCCGGTCATGGCGCGTGTCCCGGCGCCGGTACTTCCACCCAGATGGCGCCGCGCAGGTCGCCCGCCTGGAAGCCGGTGGCCAGGTCCTGCGGATAGCGCTCGCGCAGGCGTGCGGCCAGGTCCGGGGCGATGTCGTTGCCGTGGCAGGCCAGGCAACCCGGCTCGACCCGCAGGCCGCGGGCCATGCGCAGGGCCACGCCCTCGGGCAGGCCTTCGTACTGCAAGATGGCCTGGTCCTCCGGCGCACCGCCGGCGTCCACCGCGGCCTGGAACCTGGCCAGCGCCTCGCCTTGCCAGCCCTCGGCGACATTGCCGGGGTTGCGGTGCCGGTCCGGTACCGCCACCCGGCCCAGGCGCACGCCATGCGCGGCCATCACCTCCCCGGCGATGGCCGGGGCGCGGGCGTGGCACACGTCCACCGCGGCGATCGGGCCACCGGCTTCCATCGCCGCCCGCAATTCGCCGCGCAGGCGGCCGCCGAAGTCCTGCATGGCCGCTGCGGCGCGGGCCTGAAGTGCGTCCGGGGTGGCAGCGGAACCCACGGCGGGCACGGCGGTTTGGGTAGCCGTTTCCGCGGCCGTTTCCGCGGCCACGTCCTGGGCATCCGGTGCCTGCTGCGCGGCGCAGGCCATCAAGCACAGGGGCGCCAGCAGCAGGGCAATCGTTCTGTGCACGGATCTCATCACGCGTTCACCTCCCTGCGGGCCCTGCGGCTGAGCAGGGCGAAATACAGCAGCGGGATCACCACCAGGGTCAGCAGGGTGGAAACGAAGATGCCGAACACCAGCGAGATCGCCAGGCCGTTGAAGATCGGGTCATCGAGGATGAAGAAGGCGCCGGCCATGGCCGCCACCGCGGTCAGGGCGATCGGCTGGGCGCGCACCGCGCAGGCCTCGACCACCGCGTCGGCCAGGTGCTGCCCCCGGGCGACGGCGTGGTTGATGAAATCCACCAGCAGGATGGAGTTGCGGACGATGATGCCGGCCAGGGCGATCATGCCGATCATGCTGGTGGCGGTGAACTGCGCGCCCAGCAGGGCATGGCCCGGCATCACGCCGATCACCGTCAGCGGGATCGGCGCCATGATCACCAGCGGCACCACGTAACTGCGGAACTGCGCCACCACCAGCAGGTAGATCAGCACCAGGCCGACCGAATAGGCCAGGCCCATGTCGCGGAAGGTCTCCCAGGTGATCTGCCACTCGCCGTCCCACTTGATGGCGAAACGGCTGACCTGCCCGGGCGCCGACAGGAAGCGCTGTTCGACCGGAATGCCGGCCAGCGGTGCCTCGTGGACCTGGCCGACCAGATCGAACATGCCGTACAGCGGGCTGTCGAAGTCGCCGGCCTCGTCGCCGGTGACGTAGACCACCGGCAGCAGGTCCTTGTGGTGGATCGCCTGCTCCCAACCAACGCGGTGAACTTCCACCAGTTCCGACAGCGGCACCAGCCGGCCGTCGCCGGCACGCACGCGCAGGGCCAGCAGCTGTTCCAGGCTGGCCTGGTCGCCGGCCGGCAGGCGCAGCCGTACCGGCACCGGATACCTGGAAGCGCCGTCGCGCAGCCAGGTGGCGTCGCGGCCCTGCACGCCCAGCTGCAATGCCTGCGCCACCGCCGCCTGGCTCACGCCGAGACGCGCGGCGCGATCACGGTTGATCAACACCAGGTCGCGGGCAGCGCCGACGGCCTCGACGCTGACATCCACGTCCACGATGCCGTCGGTGGCGAGGAAACGCGCCTGCAACTCCCTCGCCAGCTCGCGGGCGCGGCCGACATCCGGCCCGTAGATCTCCGCCACCAGCGGCGCCATCACCGGCGGCCCCGGCGGCACTTCCACCACCTTGACCGAGGCGCCGTAGCGGGTGCCGATCTCCGCCAGCGCCGGCCGGATGGCGCGGGCGATGTCGTGGCTCTTGCGGTCGCGTTCCGACTTGTCCACCAGATTGACCTGCAGGTCGCCGACGTTGGCGCCGCTGCGCAGGTAGTACTGCCGGACCAGCCCGTTGAAGTTCACCGGCGCCGACGTGCCGGCATACCCCTGCATGTCGCGAACCTCGGGCAGCTCCGAAACCGCCGCGGCCAGGTCCTGCAGCAGGGCATTGGTGCGCTCCAGCGGCGTCCCCTCGGGCAGGTCCACCACCACCTGGAACTCCGACTTGTTGTCGAAGGGCAGCATCTTCAGCACTACCAGCTGCAGCGCCGCCAGACTGGCCGCCAGGGCCATGCCGGCGAGCACGCTGCTGTAGAGGAGGCGGCGCCGGCGCGGACCGCGCGCCTCGTCGAGAAAGGGCCGCAGCACGCGTTCGAAGGTCGCGCGCAGCCCGTCCGCCAGCCTGGCGCCATGACCGCCGTCGCCGTCATGCCCTGCCCCACCTGCGAGGCGGCGCGAGAGAAGGCGCCAGGACAGCCAGGGCGTCACCGTCAGCGCCACCAGAAGGCTGAGCAGCATGCCCGCCGAGGCGTTGATCGGAATCGGCCGCATGTAGGGGCCCATCAGGCCGGATACGAAGGCCATGGGCAGCAGCGCCGCGATCACCGTGAAGGTAGCCAGGATGGTCGGGCTGCCGACCTCGTCCACCGCCGGCGGGATCGCCTCCAGCAGCGACTTGCCGCCCATGCGCATGTGCCGGTGGATGTTCTCCACCACCACGATGGCGTCGTCCACGAGGATGCCGATCGAGAAGATCAGCGCGAACAGCGACACGCGGTTGAGGGTGAAACCCATGGCCCAGGAGGCGAACAGGGTCAGGGCCAGGGTCAGCACCACGGCCGAGCCAACCACGATCGCCTCGCGCCAGCCAAGGGCGAACAGCACCAGCAGCACCACCGACAGGGTGGCGAAGACCAGCTTCTGGATCAGGGTCATCGCCTTGTCGCTGGCGGTGGCACCGTAGTCACGGGTCACCAGCGCATGCACGCCTTCCGGGATATGGGTGGCGCGCAGGCCCTCGAGGCGGGCGGCGATGGCGGTGGTGATGTCGGCGGCGTTGGTGCCCGGCTTCTTGGCGATGGCGATAGTGACGGCCGGGTGGCTGCGGCCGTCGGGCCCGACGTGCCAGGCATAGCTGGCGGGCAAGTCGGCGCCGCGGCGGATCTCGGCCACGTCGGAGAGATAGAGCGGGCGGCCATCGGCCAAGCCGATGACCAGCCCGGCCACCTGGCTGGCGTCGGCCAGATAGGTGCCGGCAGTCATGGGCCGCACGCCCTCGGCACTGACCCGCTCGCCGGCCTGGGTGACCACGTTGGCGGCAGCCAGGGCGGCGGCCAGGTCGTCGGCGGTCATGCCGTAGCTGGCCAGGCGGGTGGCGTCGAGTTCGACCACGACCGCCCGCTGCGGCGCACCGATGGTGTAGACATCGCGGGTGCCAGGCACCCGCTTGAGCTCGGTCTCCAGCGTGTGGGCGATCTCGGCCAGCTCGATGCCGCCACGGGCCGGATCATCGGTCCACAGCGTCACCGACATCACCGGCACGTCGTCAATGCCCATCGGCCGCACCAGCGGCTGGCCAGCGCCCATGCCCGACGGCACCCGGTCGGCGTTGGAGTAGACCTCGTTGTACAGGCGCACCAGCGCGTCCTGGCGCGGTACGCCCACGTCGAATTCGACGGTGATCAGCGACAGGCCGGTGCGGCTGATCGAATGGACGTGCTTGACGCCCTCGATCTCCGAGAGCACCTGCTCGAGGGGATAGGTGAGCAGGTTCTCGACGTCCTCGGCCGGCGCGCCCGGAAAGGGCACGATCACATTGGCCATGGTGACGTCGATCTGCGGCTCTTCCTCCCGCGGCGTCACCAGGGTGGCGGCCAGGCCCAGCAACAGGCCCGCGAGGGCCAGCACCGGGGTCAGTGGATTGGCCTGGAAGGCGCGCGCCAGGCGCCCCGACAGGCCCAGGCGCGGCTCAGCCATCGCTGCCCTCTCCGGTCAGGTGGGCCAGGGCCGCCAGCGGATCGGCAGCGATGCGCTCGCCCTCGGCCAGGCCGGCGATCACCTCCACCCGGTCATCCACCTGGTGGCCCAGGCGCACCTGGCGCAGGCTGACCCGGTTGTCCTCGCCGACCACGTAGACGGCGGTGACCTCGCTGCGCCGGACCAGGGCCGAAACCGGCACCATCACCCGGCGTTGTTCGCCCAGCTTGAAGGTGGTCTTGACGGTCATGCCCGGCTGCAGGCCGGTTTCCGCCTCGGGCAGCTCGACCCGTACCTGGAAACTGTGGGTGCGCGGGTCGGCATAGGGGAAGACGATCACCTGATCGGCCTGCAGGCGCCGGCCGCCGGGCAGCAGGACCGCCGCCTGCAGGTGCTCGCGAATGGCGGCGACGTCGGACTGCGGCACGTCCACCTTCACCCGCAGGCGATTCAGCGACAGCCCGGACACCAGCGGCTGGCCGGGTTGCACCGCCTCGCCAACGTCGACATGACGCTCGGTCAGGATGCCGGAGTACGGCGCACGGATGACGGTGTAGTCCACCTGCTCGCCGGCTTCACTCAGGCCTGCACGGGCGGATTCCAGCGCTGCGCGGGCGGCGTCGCGTCGGGCGCGGGCCTGGTCCAGGGCGGCGCGGGCAAGCAACTGCCGGCCGACCAGCTCCTCGGTACGGCGGAAGTCGGCCTCGGCCTCGGCGAGGTCGGCCCGGGCGGCATTCAGGGCAGCCTCGGCCCGGCGCTGCGCCGAGACCTGCTCGACGTCGGTGAAGCGCACCACCACCTGGCCTGCCTCGACGTAGTCGTTGACGTCGAAGGGCAGTTCCAGCACCCGGCCGGCCGTCTGCGCGGAGAGCGTGGCCTGGCTGACGGCCTCGACCACGCCATCCCAGTGCCGCTCGCGCACCGAGGGAACGGCCTTCACCTCAAGGGTTTCGAAGGCCACGGGGGCGCGTTCGGCCGGTGCCGGCGCCTGCTGACCGCAGGCAGCCAGCAAGAGCAGGGCCGAGGCAAGGATCCAGCCGAGCTTGCGCATCTTCACACCCGCCTACTTGAAGGCACAGCCGGACTTGACCCCCAGCCTGGCGAACAGCATCGCCGCCGGGCAGAAGCCGGTGAAAGACGCTTGCAGCATGTTCAGGCCGATGAAGGCGGTCAGCAGCAGCCACCAGGGCGACACGAAGTGGGCGAGCGCAACGCTGGCGAGGATCATCACGCCGGCGAAGGCCATCACGGCACGGTCTAGGTTCATGGTCGTTCTCCTCCTGTCTGTCGTCGGTGTCATTTCAGGCGTTCGATGCCGAGCGCCTTGAGGATGTATTTCTCGTAGATCGGTTCGCTGTTGCCCGAGCGCATCTTGGCCAGGAAGTACTTCTCGAAGGCCTTCTTGGCCAGGCGCACCCACCTGCCTTCCTTCGTCCAGGTGAGGTTGCGCGGCGGGTTTTGCGGCAGGGCGACGAAGGCCATGCCGGTGTCGCCCAGGTCGGCCAGGCAGACGGCATTCCAGCTCGCCACCGCCTCCGCCGGCTGGCGCGCCAGCTCGTCGGCGATGTTGTGGGCGATGGCCGTGACCATGGACTCGATCATGAAGCCGGTCTTGGGCGCGCCGGTCGGCACCGGCGTCGGCTCGACCGGCGGGATGGCGACGCAGACGCCGGCGGCGAACACGTTGCCATGGGCCGGGTTGCGCTGGTGCCGGTCCACCTGGACGAAGCCGCGCGGATTGCACAGCGACTTCGCTTCCCGAACCGCATCGACGCCGGTGAAGGCCGGCAGCACCATCGCGTAGCGGAACTCCAGCTCGTGGCTGGCCTCGTGCTCGCCGTGCCGGTCCACTTCCTCGACCTGCATCCGGTCCGCCTGCACGGAGGTGATGCGCGCATTGGTGATGGCGCGGATGTGCCGCTTGCGGAACTCCGCCTCCATCAGCCCGCGGGAATCGCCGACGCCACCCAGGCCCATATGGCCCAGGTAGGGCTCGGGCGTGACATAGGTGATCGGCACCCGGTCGCGCAGCCTGCGCTTGCGCAGGTCGGCATCCAGGATCATCGCGAACTCGTAGGCCGGTCCGAAGCAGGAGGCGCCCGGCGCCGCGCCGACGATGATCGGGCCGGGATCCTGCAGGAAGCTCTGGTACGCCTCCCAGGCCTTCAACGCGTGCGGCGTCGTGCAGACGGACTGGGTGTGGCCGCCTTCCGGCCCCAGGCCCGGCACCTCGTCGAAGGCCAGGCGCGGGCCGGTGGTGATGACCAGGTAGTCGAAGTCCAGCGACCGGCCGCCACGCAGCTGCACCTGATTCCGTTCCGGCAGCACCCGCTCCACGCCGGCGGACTCGAAGGCGATGCCGCGCTTCTCCAGGTGCTCGCGCACCGGCAACTGGATCTCCTCCGGCTTGCGCCAGCCCACCGCCACCCAGGGATTGGACGGCGTGAAGCTGAACAGCTCGCCATCCCCAACCACGGTGACGGCGTGCTCCTGGCCCAGGCGGTCACGCAGCTCATAGGCGGCGCTCATGCCGCCCAGACCGGCTCCCAACACCACGATTCTGGCCATCGCTGCCTCCCATGCCGGGCGCCTGCCCGGGGTGTCCGTATATTAGTAGTTGCTTATTTAGATTTCAACGATGAAAATACCCCTCCCGCCAGGAGTCGCTCGTGACCAGGATCAAGCCCGGGACCCGAAATGGCCGAAAAGCCCCGACCGCCCCGCCGGGGACGGGTCTGGCGGCGCAGATGCAGGCCCGTTCCGAGGCCGCCGCCGAGCTGCTGAAGGCCATGGCCAATCCGCAGCGGCTGCGGGTGCTATGCCTGCTGATCGAACGGGAGATGTCGGTCGGCGAGTTGAACGCGCTGGTGCCGCTGAGCCAGTCGGCGCTGTCGCAGCACCTGGCAGTGCTGCGGGAGAAGAAGCTGGTCAAGACGCGCCGCGAGGCGCAGACGGTCTACTACTCGGTCGCCGACGGCACGGTCCACGACGTCATCGAAACCCTCCATCGCAACTTCTGCGCGACCGGCCCGGACGACTGACGCGGCGGGGGAGGTGGAGTGCCGGGCACTCCATCCGCACCAAGGAACTCGCCCGCAGCACAGGCAATCGCGCAAAAGCAAGCGCCGGCCAACCCGCAGGTCAGCCGGCGCTGTCGCCCGCGAACGCCAGTCAGGCTTGCAGCGACTTCGCCGCTGCGACGACCGCCTCGACGGTGATGCCGAAATGGCGGAAGAGCTGGTCCGCCGGCGCCGACGCGCCGAACCGGTCGATGCCGACGACGGCGCCGTCCAGACCGACGAACTGCCGCCAGTAGGCGGTGACACCGGCCTCGACCGCCACCCGCTTCCGGCACCAGGAGGGCAGCACACCCTCGCGCCACTCCAGCGGCTGCCGCGCGAATACCTCGGCGCTGGGCATGGAGACCACGCGCGCGGCGATGCCCTCGGCGGCCAGCTGGCGCATCGCCTCCATGGCCAGCTCCACCTCGGAACCGGTGGCAATGAGGATCAGGTCGAAACGGCCCTCCGGCGGATCCGACAGCACGTAACCGCCGCGGGCGATGTCCTCCAGCTGCTGCGGCGTGCGCGGCTGGTGCGCCAGGTTCTGCCGGCTGAAGACCAGGCAGGTCGGGCCCTCGCGACGCTGCAGCGCCACCCGCCAGGCCACCGCCGACTCGACCGCGTCGCAGGGACGCCAGACGTCGTTGTTCGGGATGTAGCGCAGCGAGGCCAGGTGCTCCACCGGCTGGTGGGTCGGGCCGTCCTCGCCCAGGCCGATCGAATCGTGGGTGAAGACGTGGATGCTGCGGGTCGGGATCAGCGCCGACATGCGCAACGCATTGCGCGAGTAGTCCGAGAACACCAGGAAGGTGGCGTCGTAGGGAATGAAGCCACCGTGCAGGGCGATGCCGTTGCCGATGGCGGTCATGCCGAATTCGCGCACGCCGTAGTGGATGTAGTTGGCATCCGGATCGTCGGCAGTGACCGGTTTGCTGCCCTTCCACACCGTCAGGTTGGAATGGGCCAGGTCGGCGGAGCCGCCGATCAGCTCCGGCAGGTGCGGGCCGTAGGCTTCCAGCGCCATCTGCGAGGCCTTGCGGGAAGCGACCACCGGACCTTCCTGCTGCAGGCGGGCGGCGAAGGCGCGGGCGACCTCGTCGAAACCTTCCGGCAGCTCGCCGCGGATGCGGCGCAGCAGCTCATTGGCCAGCTCCGGGTAGAGGCGGGCGTACTCACCGAGGCGCTGCTTCCACTGCTCCTCGCGCACCAGGCCGGTATTGCCGGCGCGCCAGCCGGCGGCGATGGCCTCCGGGATCTCGAAGGGCGCGTGCGGCCAGTTCAGGTGCTGGCGGGCGGCGGCGACCTCGTCCTTGCCCAGCGGCGCGCCGTGGGTGGATTCCTTGCCCTGCTTGTTGGGCGCGCCGTAGCCGATGGTGGTGCGGCAGCAGATCAGGGTCGGGCGCTCGCTGTCGGCCTGGGCGGTGCGGATGGCCTGGGCGATCTCGTCCGGGTCATGGCCGTCCACCTTGCGGATGACCTGCCAGCCGTAGGCCTCGAAACGGGCGGCGGTGTCATCGGTGAACCAGCCGGCGGTGTCGCCGTCGATGGAGATGCGGTTGTCGTCCCAGAAGCAGATCAGCTTGCCCAGGCCCCAGGTGCCGGCCAGGGAGGCGGCCTCGTGCGAGACACCCTCCATCAGGCAGCCATCGCCCATGAAGACCCAGGTGTAGTGGTCGATGATGTCGAATTCGGGCCGGTTGAAGCGGCGGGCCAGCAGCTTCTCCGCCAGGGCCATGCCAACGGCGTTGGCGAAGCCCTGGCCAAGCGGGCCGGTGGTGGTCTCCACGCCCGGGGTGTGGCCGAACTCCGGATGGCCGGCGGTGCGGCTGCCCAGCTGGCGGAAACGGCGCAGCTCGTCCATCGGCAGGTCGTAGCCGCTCAGGTGCAGCAGCGCGTACAGCAGCATCGAGCCGTGGCCGTTGGACAGCACGAAGCGGTCGCGGTTGAACCAGCCCGGGTTGTTCGGGTTGTGGCTCAGGAAGTCGTTCCAGAGCACTTCGGCGATGTCGGCCATGCCCATGGGCATGCCCGGGTGGCCGGACTTGGCGGCCTCCACGGCATCGATGGCCAGGAAACGGACGGCGTTGGCGAGTTCGCGACGGGTCGGGCGGGCGGCGTTCATGACGGGCGGCTACGGTTCCGGGAGTCGCCCGCGGCGTCGGCGGGCAGCGCATTTTCCCCTACCCGGCCGGGCTTGTCGCGGTTGAACGGGACAAGCGGTGGTGCTAGCCCCGTCCGGCGGCACTCTGGGGCCGGGTACGGGGAGCATTTTCCGGCGGCAGTGCTGCCGGTACGGCGAGCCGGCGCCGCGGCGCCGGCGCCGGCGCCATGACGCTCAGGCCAGGCCGTCGGACACGTGGGTGGGTTCGTGGCGGGCGATGACCACCGAGCCGACCATGTCGCCGCCGACGTTCACCACCGTGCGGCACATGTCCAGCAACCGGTCCACGCCCAGGATCAGGCCGATGCCCTCGGGCGGGATGCCGAACATCGCCAGGATCATGGCGATCACCGGCAGGGAGCCGCCCGGGACGCCAGCAGCACCGATGCTGCCCATGATGCACAGGACCAGGATCAGACCCTGCTGGAACAGGCTCAGCTCCACGCCGAAGAACTGGGCCAGGAAGAGCACCGTCACGCCCTCGAACAGGGCCGTGCCGTTCATGTTGGCGGTGGCGCCGAGGGTGCAGACGAAGCGGGCCACCCGGCGCGGTACCCCCAGGGCCTCCTCGGTGACCTTCAGCGTGGTCGGCAGGGTGGCGCTGGAAGAGGACGTGGAAAAGGCGGTCAGCAGGGCCGGCTCGGCGCCGCGAAAGAAGGCCCGGGGCGACATGCCGCCGAAACTGCGCAGCAGCAGCGGGAAGACCACGAAAAAATGGATGCCGAGGGCCAGCAGCACCGTGCCCACGAACCAGGCCAGCTGCCGCAGCACGTCGAAGCCCAGCTTGGCGGTGATGCCGAACAGCAGGGCGGCCACCGCCCAGGGGGCCAGTTCGATCACCCAGCCGATCAGCTTCAGGCAGATGTCGTAGACGCCCTGCATGGCCGAGACGAAGCTGCGGGTGCCCTCGCTGCGGATCACCGTGGCAGCGATGCCGAACATCAGCGCGAAAAACATCACCGCGATCAGGTCACCTTCGGCGGCCGCCTTCACCGGGTTGCGCGGCACGATGTTGAGCAACACGGCGATGCCCGAGACCTGCTCGCGGCCGGCGGCGATCTGGCCGGCGCGGTCGCCGGACTGCTCGATCAGCTGCTGGCCCAGCTCCGGCGGGATGCCGTGGCCGGGCTTGATCAGGTTCACCAGCACCAGGCCGATCGTGACGGCGATGGCGGTGACCGCCAGGATCCAGACCAGGGTCCGGCCACCGATCCGGCCCAGTGAGCGCGGGTCGCCGATCTCGACCACGCCCAGCACCAGCGCCGAGAACACCAGCGGGATCACCAGCATGAACAGCAGGCGCAGGAACAGCTGGCCCACCGGATCGGCGACGTAGGTGGTCAGCGCCTGCAGCCAGGCGGCGTCGGCGAACCACAGGTTCGCCGCCAGGCCAAGCGCCGTGCCGGCCACGAAGCCGACCAGCATGCGGGTATGCAGGGACATGGATGCCATCGGGACGAGCCTCCCCTCGCGAACCCGGGGAGCTTACACGAGGCGGTCATGCGCGGTCGCCGCCGCGACCGCGGGCGGCCTGGACGGAAGGGCGGCGATCGCACCCGTGGCGGTTCCTGGCCCCTGAAAGCGACAGGGCCGCTTGCGCGGCCCTGTCGGGTACTGCTTCCGGCTTGCCGGCAGGATCAGCCGCGGTGGGCGACCTGCAGGACGCGCGGGGTCACGAAGATCAGCAGCTCGGCCTTCTCCGTCTCGCGGCTCTTGTTGCGGAACAGGTTGCCCAGCACCGGGACATCGCCCAGCCACGGCACCTTGCGCAGGTCCTCGCGGCTCTTGAACTCGTAGACGCCGCCGACCACCACGGTCTGGCCATTGTCCACGAGCACGGCGGTGCTGACCTCACGCTTGGCGATCTGCGGCACGAAGCCGCCGGCCGGGTTGGCGATCAGCTCGCTGACCTCGTCCTTCTTCACCATCAGGTTGAGGTAGACGCGGCCGTCCTGGGTGATGGTCGGGGTGACCTTGAGTTCGAGCAGCACTTCCTTGAACTCGACCTCGGCGGTGACCACGCCGCCGGCGGCCTGGGCCGGCTGGATGGTCAGGTAACCGACCTCGTCGCCCTGACGGATGATCGCCTCACGCTGGTTGGCGGTGATGACGCGCGGGTTGGAGACCACCTCGCCGCGGCCCTCTTCCTCCAGGGCCGACAGCTCGAGGTCCAGCTCGATGTCGCTGCGCAGGATGCTCAGGTTCAGCACGCCGGCCGGGGTGGTGGCCGGCAGGTCGACCAGGAAGCCGGAGTCGCTGGTGGAGCGGCCCGCTTCGGCCGCGGCCGGCAGGGTGCCGACGCGGTCCTGCACGCCGAACATGGCGCCCAGCTCGCGGGCGAACACCTCGGTGGCGATGACGATGCGGGCCTCGATCAGCACCTGATCCACCGGACGGTCCAGGGTGGCCAGCAGGGTGCGGATCTCGTCGATCTTGCGCGGGATGTCGATGATCAGCAGCGTGTTGGTGCGGGTATCCGCGGTGACGCTGCCGCGCGGCGACAGGAAGCCACGGCTGATCGGGGCACCGCTGCTGGAACCACCGCCGGCGGAGAACTTGGCGCCTTCGGTCAGCAGGTCCGCGATCTCCTGGGCGTTGCCGTAGTTGATCGGGATGTACTCGGTGACCAGCGGCTCGCGATCCTCGATGGCGATGCGGGCATCGGCCAGCGCCTGCTCGAAGTCCGCGATCTCCTTCTGCGGGGCGACCCAGATCACATTGCCCTCACGGCGCTTGTCCAGCTGCTTGGCACGCAGGACGATGTCCATCGCCTGGTCCCAAGGCACGTTGATCAGGCGCAGGGTGACATTGCCCTGGACGGTATCGGCCGCGACCACGTTGAGACCGGATTCCTCGGCGATCAGCTGCAGCACCGTGCGCACCGGCACGTCCTGGAAGTTGAAGGTCACCGGGCGGCCGGTGTAGCTCTTGGCATCGGCCGCGCCGTCCACGGCGCCGGCGGCCCGGCCCGGGGCACCGGCGATCATCGGGGCGGCACCGCGCTTGGGCGCGATCTCGACCACGTACTCGTTGCCGGTCTGGTAGGCCATGGACTCATAGGCGCCATTGGTGTTGATCACCAGGCGGGTGGAGCCGGCATTGGCGCGCGGCTCCAGGCTGGTCACCGGGGTGGCGAAGTCGGTGACGTCCAGGTTCCGGCGCAGCGACTCCGGGATGCTGGCATTGGGCACGTCCACGACCACGCGCGAACCCTCGTTGCGCATGTCGGCGGTGGCACCGTCGCCGTTGAAGCGCAGGATGACCCGGCCCGAGCCGTTCTCGCCGCGGCGGAAGTCGATGTTGGCGACCTCGATGTCCGACATGACCTTCTTGGTCGGGTCGGAACCGCCGGCGACGGCGCTGCTGGCGCCGGCATCCACGGTCAGCACCAGCAGGTTGCCGGAGCTGCGGGCGGTGTAGGCCGCCGGCCGGAACAGGTCCACCACCACGCGGGTGCGGCCGCCCGACTCGACCGCGGAGACCGCCGAAACGGCGCCGCTGCCGATCACTTCCCGGCGCTGGGCCAGGCCATTGGTCGTTTCCGGAAGGTCCACGGCGATACGCGGGGGCGTATCGGTCGTGAAGGCCTGCACGTCACCCACGGGTTCGGCGAACTCCAGGGTGATGTCGACCTTGCCACCGGCCGCCTGTGCGTAACGCACGTCCTTGAGGACGTTCTCGGCCAGCGCCGGCAACGACATGGTCATGCCGACGGCCAGCGCCGCCATGGCGAGCCAGCCAACGCGCTTGGCGCCCATCCCCTCGCCGATCTGCTTATTCGCGGTCATCGTGCATTCCCCCAATCAATTGTCTTCAAGGGCGATCTTGGCCGGACGTTCCAGCCAGCCACCCGCCCCATCAGGTACGAGTTCGACGAGTTCGATGCGGTCCTCAAGAACCGCGGTGATGCGGCCATCGCTCAGGCCCATGTAGTTCCCCACCCGTACGCGGTGCGTCACCTTGTCCGGCCCCATGACCAGGCCGACGATGCCGTCGCCCGAACCGATCGTGCCGACCATGTCCAGGCTGTCCAGCGGGAAGGCCTCGAGGACCTCCTTGCGCCGGTTCGGGTCGGGCCGCAGGGCATTGCTGGCAGCGCTGTCCGGGCGCGGCGTCGCGAACGGATCTCGCATGTCCTGGGCCGCATATTCGAAGGTCTCGAACTGCTTCATCACCGGCAGCGGATCCAGCGGCGGCGCCGGCCGCGCCTTCACCTCGGCCACCCAGGCCTCCAGATCGCGGCTGCTACGGGTGCAGCCGGTCAGGGCCACGGCGACTGCCGCCACCATCAGGCCGGTCGCCAGCTTCTTGCTCATCCTTGCCTCGCTCACTTTCTGCCTCCCGAGGCAGCGGCCTCTTCATCCGCGTCGAGGTAGCGGTAGGTCTTGACAGTGCCCTCCAGGACGAGGGTCGCGTCACCCTGGCCGCGCGGCTTCAGCTGGATGTCGTGCATGGTCATGATGACCACGCGCGGCAGCGAGGCCACGCCGCTGACGAAGGCGCCGAACTGGTGGTAGGTGCCCACCATGCGCAGCGAGATCGGCTTCTCGGCGTAGAAGTCACGCTGCACCTCGGCACCCGGCTGGAACAGCTCGTTGCTGATGCCCGCCGCCAGCGCCGTCTGCGAGATGTCGACGATCAGGTCGGGCATCTCATTCTTGCTGGGCAGCTGCCGCAGCATCTGCTGCAGCATCACTTCCATCTGGGCCAGCTGCTGCTTGAGCGGCTCGAGGTTGGCGGCGCGCCCCTGCTTGTTCTGGAACTCCTCGCGCAGGGTGCGCTCGGTGTTCTCCTCATTGGCGAGGATGTCGCGCTTGTCGGTGACGAAGTACCACCAGGTGAAGGCAATGATCACCGCCACCAGGATCACGCAGGCACCGATCTTGACCTGGGTCGGCCAGGCGCCCGAGTTGTTGAAGTCGAGATTGCGCAGATCGACCTTCTTGCTCACTGGACACCTCCCGCGGCCGGGACCGAGGCGGCGGCCGGAGCAGCGCCGGCGGCGGCACCCTCCTGCTCTTCCTGCTTCGGCGTCTGCAGCCTGACCTTCAGCGAGAACATGTTGGGCAGACCGCGGTCATCGCCCTTGGCCTCGATGATCGTGAGATCGGGATCGGCCATCCAGCCGGACTCCTCGAGATTGCGCATGTAGGAGCTGACGCGGGCGTTGGACTGCGCCTGGCCTTCCAGGGTCAGCAACTGGCCGGTCTGCTTGATGGAGTTCAGGCGCACGCCCTCGGGGATGGTGCGGACCAGCTGGTCGAACAGGTGGACCATCTGCGAGCGGCTGGCCTGCAGCTCCTCGATCACCTGCTTGCGGGCAAGCAGGTTGGCCTTCTTCTTGTCCAGCTCCTCGATCTCCTTGATCTGCTTGTCAACCAGCACGATCTGGTCGCGAAGGTACTGGTTGCGCTGGAGCTGACCCTCGATCTGGCCGTTGTAGTACATGACGATCAGGAAGCTCACCAGCACGCCGATGCCGGCCGCGAAGCCGAGCATGGCGTAGAACTCCTGCTGCCGCTGCTTGCGCCGCTCGGCGCGCCAGGGGAGTAGATTGATTCTGGCCATCAGTCGAAGCTCCTCAGGGCCAGGCCACAGGCAATCATCAGCGCGGGCGCATCCTGGGCCAGTGCGTGGGCCTGGACGCGCGCGCCGAGTTGCATGTTGGCGAGCGGGTTGGCGATGACGGTGGGCACGCCCAGCTGTTCCTCGACCAGGTTGGCGATACCGGCGATGGAGGCGCAGCCACCGGCCAGCACCACCTGATCGACGCGGTTGTAATCGCTACCGGCATAGAAGAACTGCAGCAGACGGCTGACCTGCTGCACCAGGGCTTCCTTGAACGGCTCGAGCACCTCGACCTCGTAGCTCTCCGGCAGGCCGCCCTGGCGCTTGGCCAGGCCCGCCTCCTCGTAGCTCAGGCCGTAGCGGCGCATGACCTCGTCGGTCAGCTGCTTGCCGCCGAACACCTGCTCGCGGGTGTAGATGCTGCGCTGGTCGCGCAGCACGTTGAGGGTGGTCATGGTCGCGCCGATGTCCACCAGGGCGACGATGGCGTCCTTGGGCACCGACAGCTGGTCGGCGACCAGCTTGAAGGCGTTCTCCATCGCGAAGGCCTCGACGTCGATGACCTTGGCGGTGAGGCCGCCGAGCTCGAGCGCCGACTGGCGGAGCTCCACGTTCTCGGTGCGGGAGGCGGCCAGCAGGACCTGGACCATCTCCGGGTTGTTCGGCACCGGGCCGAGCACCTCGAAGTCCAGGCTGACTTCCTCGATCGGGAACGGGATGTAGTTGGAGGCCTCCAGTTGGACCTGGTCCTCCATGTCATCCTCGTCCAGGTCGCCCTGCATGGGGATGACCTTGGTGATCACCGACGAGCCGGACACCGCCGCGGCCGCGTGCTTGGCACGGGTACCGGAGCGGGAAACGGCGCGCTTGATGGCCTCGCCCACCGCCTCGACCTCGACGATGTTCTTCTCGACCACGGCATTGGGGGGCAGCGGTTCGACGGCGTAGTGCTCGACCTTGTAGCGGCCGCCGGACTCGCTGAGCTGCAAAAGCTTGACGGCCGTGGAGCTGATGTCCAGGCCGACGAGCGGTACCTTGGCGTTTCCGAAAAGACCCACGGTTTCTCCCCTTCCGACGGGCGCTTACAAAAGATTGGTGCGCCGTTACATTAAATAACGAATTTTTGCCGAATGGCAATGCCCCCCAGGGCCTCGGGCCCAAGCCATCCGGAAAGCAGCCCCCGCGTACCCCCCAAAGTACGCAATCCGGGCCCCGACCCGGCCGCGTGCCGGTCAAGGCCCTTCCGGCGTTCTATACTCCCTCCCCCTTGTCGGTGTAAACCACGGAGAGGCCCTGGATGGCCCGTTTCCTACGCCTGCTGAAGCGGGCGCTGATCGTCCTCGCCAGCCTTGGATTGCTGGGCCTGCTGGCCATCGGGGTGCTCTATTGGCTGATCTCGCCGCGCCTGCCGGACGTGCAGGAACTGCGCAATGTCGAGCTGCAGGTTCCCCTGAGCATCCACACCCGCGACGGCAAGCTGATCGCACTGATCGGCGAGACTCGGCGCTTCCCGGTCGACATCGAGGAGGTGCCGCTGCAGGTCCGCCAGGCCTTCATCGCCATCGAGGATGCCCGCTTCTACGACCACCCCGGCGTGGACTGGCGGGGCATCATCCGCGCCGTCTGGCTGCTGGCCACCACAGACGGGCAGCGGGTGCCGGGCGGCAGCACCATCACCCAGCAGGTGGCCCGGCAGTTCTACCTGAGCTCGGAGTACTCCTACACCCGCAAGCTCACCGAGATCTTCCTGGCGCTGAAGATGGAGAGCGAGCTCAGCAAGGACGAGATCCTCGAGCTCTACCTCAACAAGAGTTTCTTCGGTAACCGCGCCTACGGCATCGCCGCGGCGGCCGAGTACTACTACGGCAAGTCCCTGGACCAGCTGACCCTGGCCGAGGCCGCCACCCTGGCCTCGATCCCCAAGTTCCCCTCCAGCGGCAACCCGATCGTCAACCCCGAGCGGGCGCTGATCCGCCGCAACTACGTGCTGCAGCGCATGCGCGAGGAGGGGATGATCACCGAGGCCGAGGAACTGGCGGCCCGGGCCGAGCCCATCAATGCCTCGCCGCACGAGCCGCAGGCCGAGGTGGACGCGCCCTACATCGCCGAGATGGTCCGCATGGAGATGGAGCAGCGCTACGGCGCCGAGGCCACCACCAGCGGCTTCAAGGTCTATACGACCCTGGTCTCGGAGCACCAGGCGGCGGCCGCGCGCGCCGTCCAGGAAGGCCTGGTCGAATACGACCGCCGGCACGCCTGGCGCGGGCCCGAGGCCCAGCTGGACCTGGCCGACGACGAATCCCCGGAGGCCCTGCGCCGCCGCCTGCGCGACTACCCCTCCCGCGGCGTGCTGGCCGCCGGCCTGGTCCTGGGCGAGAGTCAGGGCCAGACCCGGGTCATGCTCGCCACCGGCAGCACCATCGAACTGCCGGCCGAGGCCCTGCGCTGGGGCGGCCGCCCGGTGGCGCTCAAGCGCGGCGACGTCATCCGCCTGCAGGTCGACCCGGAGTCGGGCAAGCCGCGCCTGGCGCAGATCCCCGAGGCGCAGGCGGCGCTGGTCTCCATCCAGCCCGAAGACGGCGCCATCCGCGCCCTGGTCGGCGGCTTCAGCTACAGCCTGAACAAGTTCAACCGCGCCACCCAGGCCCAGCGCCTGCCGGGCTCGAGCTTCAAGCCCTTCGTCTACGCGGCGGCCTTCGAGCGCGGCTTCTCGCCGGCCAGCATTGTCCTGGACGCGCCGGTGGTGTTCCGCGACCGCGCCGGCAACGTCTGGCGGCCGCAGAACGACGCCGGCAACTTCGCCGGCCCGATGCGCCTGCGCGAGGCCATGGTGCAGTCGCGCAACCTGGTCTCGGTGCGCCTGCTGGACGCCATCGGCGTGGACTTCGCCAGCCGCTACATCACCCAGTTCGGCTTCAGCCAGGAGAGCCTGCCGCCGAACCTGTCGATGTCCCTGGGTACCTCCTCGCTGACGCCACTGTCCATCGCCCGCGGCTACGCGGTGTTCGGCAACGGCGGCTACCTGGTCGAGCCCTGGTTCATCGAGAAGGTGGTGGACCGACACGGCAACGTGGTCTTCCAGGCCGACCCGGCCCGGGCGTGCCGCGGCTGCCCCGGCCGCCCGGCCGAGGCCAGCGAGGAGCGCCCCACCCTGGTGGACGGCTTCGACTTCAGCGACACCGGTCCGGCGCCCGCCCGCCAGGATGACGCGGAAGCCGCCGAGGTCCCGGACGGCCCGGTCAAGCTGGCGCCGCGCGCGATCGACGAGCGCACCGCCTGGCTGATCCGCTCCATGCTGCTGGACGTGGTCAACCGTGGCACCGGCGCCCAGGCCCGCGCCCTGGGCCGGGCAGACGTCGGCGGCAAGACCGGCTCGACCAACGACCATCGCGATGCCTGGTTCTCCGGCCTCGGCGGCGACCTGGTCACCACCGTCTGGGTGGGCAAGGACGACTTCTCGTCCCTGGGCCGTGGCGAGTACGGCGGCCGCGCCGCCCTGCCGATCTGGATCAGCTACATGAAGGTGGCCCTGGAAGGCGTGCCGATCGCCGATCCGCCGCCGCCGCCGGGCCTGGTCAGCGCCTGGGTGGACGCGGTGTCCGGCCGGCTGGTGCCGGAGGGCACGCCGGGCGCGGTGCGCGACTGGTTCAAGCGCGAGGACTACGAACGCATCGTGGCCAGCGGCTTCGACCTGGAGCCGGTGCTCAGCGATGAAGAGGCCTTCGACATCTTCTGATCGCCTGCGCGTGCAGGTGGCGCGGGAAGCCGCCCGCCTGCTGGCCCAGGGCGCCCCCGACGCCGCCACCGCCCGCCGGCGCGCCGCCGAGCGCCTGGGCGCGCGTGCGCCGGCCGAGCTGCCCGATGGCGAGGAGATCCGGCTGGCCCTGGCCGAGTACCGGGCGCTGTTCGGTGGCGGCCTGGATGCGACCGAGCTGCGCCGCCGCCGCAAGGCTGCGCTCGAGGCCATGACGGCGCTGGCCGGTTTCGATCCGCGCCTGGCCGGTCCGGTCCTGGACGGCAGCGCCGGCGATCACGATCCGGTCCTCCTGCACCTGCACACGGACGAGCCCGAGGCGGTCGCTCGCCATTTCATGGACCGGCACATTCCGGCGCAGTTGGGTCGGGCGCGGGCGCAACTGGCCGCCGGCCGGCGCCAGGAGGATCTGCCCTGCTGGCGGCTGGAAGCCGGCGGCATTCCCTTCGAACTCTGGGTCCTGCCGCTGCAGTCCGCCCGCCAGGGCCCGACCGACCCCCTCGACGGCAAACCCCTGCCCCGCGCCGGCACCACCGCGGTGGCCCGCCTGATCGCCGACTGAGCCACGCGGTCAACCAAGCCGACTCCACTCCCCACGGTTCGCCGGTGCCTGTTGTGGCGCGTTTCCTGGCGGCCTGTTGGCTTGGTGGGTGGCGCCGCCAGGGCGCGGCTGCATTGCAGCCGCGTGCACAGCTTCGATCAACAACACAGGCGCTGGCGAAGCTCGCCTCATCCCCGCGCAGCTACCCGCCCCCACCACCACGACAAGCGCGGGCGACGGTCCCGGAAGGTGGAGTGCCGGGCCCTCGGCCGCCGCGCCGGCGAAGGTTCG
>Ga0207873_1001380_pt1 | contig 23454 bp, 26 predicted proteins | sample BGWIniCompost_FD_187373 | JGI IMG/M metagenome (GOLD analysis project Ga0207873, IMG submission 187373) | Cellulose adapted compost microbial communities from Newby Island Compost Facility, Milpitas, CA, USA - BGW Initial Compost (SPAdes)... ...
GAGCCGATACGGCTCGTCGCCGAAGGACGGCTCGTGCGCATGGTGGGCATGACGCTCGAGGCGGTCGGATGCGAGGTGCCGGTCGGCGGCCGCTGCCGAATCGTCGGGCGCGGTCACGATCCGGTCGAAGCGGAAGCCGTCGGCTTCGCGGGCGATCGCACGTATCTGATGCCGGTCGGGCCGATCGCGGGATTGACGCCGAACGCGCGCGTGCTGCCGATCGATCACGCGCAATTCATTCCGGTCGGCGAGGAGCTGCTCGGACGCGTGATCAATCCGCTCGGGCAGCCGCTGGACGATCTGCCCGCGTTGCGCTGCCGGCAGCGCATGCCGCTCATGGGGAGACTGCTGAACCCGCTGGGCCGGGATCCGGTGCGGCGGCCGCTCGACGTCGGCGTGCGCGGCATCAACGCGCTCCTCACCGTCGGCCGCGGTCAACGCATCGGGCTCTTCGCCGGCAGCGGCGTCGGCAAGAGCGTGCTGCTCGGGATGGTCGCGCGTTACACGCGTGCCGACGTCATCGTCGTCGGCCTGATCGGCGAGCGCGGCCGCGAGGTCAACGACTTCATTCAAGAGATTCTCGGGCCCGAGGGGCTCGCGCGCTCGGTCGTGGTGGTCGCGCCAGCGGACGATCCGCCGCTGATGCGGCTGCAGGGCGCACGCGCCGCGACCGCGATCGCCGAGCATTTCCGCGATCAGGGAAAGCACGTGCTGCTGTTGATGGATTCCCTGACGCGCTACGCGCAGGCTCAGCGTGAAATAGGTCTCGCGATCGGGGAGCCGCCCGTGACGCGCGGCTATCCGCCGTCGGTCTTCGCATGTCTGCCGCAGCTCCTCGAGCGCGCCGGCAACGCGGGGCCCGGCGGCGGCTCGATCACCGGCATCTATACGGTGCTCACCGAGGGCGACGACGTTCAGGACCCGGTCGCCGACGCCGCTCGCGCGGTGCTCGACGGACACATCGTCCTGTCGCGCCGCGTCGCCGAGCGGGGACGCTATCCCGCGATCGACGTCGAGGCGTCGATCAGCCGCGTGATGAGCTCGGTTGTCAAAAGCGAGCACCATGCACTGGCCCAACGTTTCCGTCAGATCTACGCTCGGTACGAGCAAAACCGGGATCTGATCAACGTCGGGGCCTACAAGAAAGGCACGGATCCGGCGATGGACGAGGCGATCGATCTGTTCCCGCGGATGGAACGCTTCCTCGCGCAGGCACCGGACGAGGCCGTGGATTTCGACGCGAGTCTGGCGCAGCTCGAGGCATGCCTCGACGACGGACTCCGAACGCCGGAAGGAGGGTAACGGCGGATGTCAGGACAGGAACGAAGTCTCGACGTGGTCGCGCGCTTGAAGGGGGCGGCGGAGCGCGAGGCCGCGGCTGCGCTCAAAGCCGCGGAGCGGCGCCTCGAGGAAGAGGAGGCGCGGCTCACCGCGATGCGCGCGATGCTCGACGAATATCAGCGCGGCGCTTTCGCGAGCGGCCGCCCGCAGCAGTTGCGCGAGATGCGCAATTTCTTGCAGCAGCTCCAGCAAGGCGTCGATGCGCAGGCTGCCGTCGTCGAGAGCCAGCGCCGCGCGACCGAAGCGGCGCGAGCGCACTGGATCTCGACACGCTTGCAGCGTGACGCGATCGAGCGGCTCATCGAGGAGCGCGCGGCCGAGGACGCGCGGCGGCGCGATCGAATCGAGCAGAAGCAGACCGACGAACGGGCGAGCTACGCGCGCGAGCGCTTGGCGAGCGCGGCGCGTTGACCGTCGCCGAGGACGCTGCGATGACCGTCGACATGAAAGCCTTATCGAGCGGGATGAACGGTGCCGCGGGTGCGCCCGCGTCGTTCGCGGTCTCGAACGACATGCCCGCCGCAGGCGCGAACGCGGACGGCGAACCGGCGCCGGGCTCCGCGGACGCGTGCTTTGCCGCGCTGATCGCGTGGCTGATGCAGGTCTCGCCCGCGGCCGAGCAAGGCGCTGCGACGGAAGGCATATCGGCCGGTCGGGCCGCCGGCGCAACGTCGGCGGCGACGGGTCCGCTCGCGGGCAGGACTTTGCCGTCCCCGCTCGGTATAGGAATCGCGGCGGACGCGGAAGGCGTCGCGACCGAGACTTCGGATGCCGGCGGGGCGCGCGTTGCACGCGTCATGCAAACGCTCGCCGCCTTGCAGTCGATGGCCGCGACGAAACGCGACGCATCGACCGCTGTCGAGCTCGCGGCGTCGTTGCCGGCGGCCGCGAGCGAACCTTCGGCTCGGCAGGCTCCACCCATCGATCTCTCGTTTCTCAACGCCGCAGCGGCTCCGGCGCCGGGTCGCGAGCCGCCGGCCACGCCCGGCGCCGCGCCGGCCGAGCCGCGCTTGCAGTTCGCTTCGGAGATCGGCCAGCGCGTCGTGACGATGGTCGAGCACGGCATGCACGACGCGCGCCTCCGGGTGCATCCCGAGCATCTCGGACCGATCGAGATCCGCGTTCGTCTCGAAGGCGACAACGCTCAAGTCACGTTCCATTCCGCGCATGCCGCCGTGCGTGACGCGCTCGCCGACGCGGTGCCGCGCTTGCGTGAGCTGCTCGGCGCGGCGGGATTCGGGCTCGATCACGTCGATATCGGCGCCGGCGATTCGCAATGGGCCGGCACGCCGAACGGCCACGCCGGCGCCGCGGATCCCGTCTCGAGCGATTCCGCCGTCGTAGCGTCGAGCGAGCACGACGAGCCCGAGCGCGGCGTCGCGATGACCCGCGGTCTCGTCGACACGTTCGCGTGAGCCGCTGGCGGCCGCGCCGTCCGGCGCGGCCGCTTCCCGCCTTTCGCCGTTCGCGGCGCCTCCGCTCGAAGAGCGTCAAATTCCCGTCACCCCGCGCACGCAAGGCTTCGCGACGCTCTCGGATAGAGAAATTTTCTCCAATCGAATCAATGCGATAAGCGCACATTTACCGAGTGGCACGACACTTGCTTCGGGTCCCGCCGAACGAAGTCGCACGGATTCCGAAGAGATGAGTGACGCACAAAGCTCGAACGCGCGGCGCGGCGGCGGATTCTTCGCGACCGTCGTGCTGCTGCTCATGGTCGGGCTCGCGGCGGGCGTGGCCTGGGAGCTCGGCTGGCTCGATCGCGAGCCCGCGCAACCGCAGCCGCATTACGTGAAGCTCGGTCCCGAGCTCGTCGTCAACTTCGACGGCGGCGGGCGGGTTCGTTATCTCCAGCTCGGCGTCGAGGTAATGACCTACGACAAAGAGGCACTGCCCGCGCTCGAGCTCCACACGCCGCTGCTGCGCAACAACCTGATCCTGCTCTTGAGCGACCAGACGTACGACGAGCTGATCACCCGCGAGGGCAAGGAGCGGCTCGCCGCGACGGCCCTCGAGGAAATGCGCGAAGTGATGACCGAGCTCCACGGCAGGCCCGTCATCGAGACGTTGTATTTCACGACCTTCGTCATGCAGTGAGCGCGGGCATGGCCGATAACGACATTCTTTCCCAAGAGGAAATCGACGAGCTGCTGCACGGCGTCGCGAGCGGCGAGGTCGAGATCGAGGACGAGTATCGGCTTCGAGACGGAGTGCCGCGCGTCGTCGACCTGACCGCGCACGAGCGCATCGTGCGCGGTCGCATGCCGACGCTCGAGATGATCGGCAATCGCTTCTGCAGACACCTGCGCGCGAGCATGTTCGGTCTGATCCGGCGCGCCGTCGAGGTGTCGTTTCAGGGCGTGAAGCTCTGCAAGTTCTCGGAGTACGTGCACACGCTGCACGTGCCGACGAGCTTGAACATGGTTCACATGCGGCCGCTCCGCGGCACCGCGCTGTTCGTGATCGACGCGCGCCTCGTGTTCTCGATCGTGGACAACTACTTCGGCGGGACCGGCCGGTTCCACCCGCGCATCGAGGGGCGCGACTTCACCCTGATGGAGAACCGCGTCATTCAGCTCACGCTGCAGCGGATCTTCGCGGACCTGAAGGAGGCGTGGTCGCCGGTGATGCCGGTCGAGTTCGAGTACATCAACTCCGAGATCAATCCGCAGTTCGCCAACATCGTCAGCCCGACGGAGGTCGTCGTCGTCTCCGCGTTCAAGCTCGATATCGACGGGGCCGGCGGCGAGCTGCACGTGACGCTGCCGTACTCGATGATCGAGCCGATCCGCGAGCAGCTCGACGCCGGCGTGCAGAGCGATCGGACGGGGCGCGACGAGCGCTGGACCGCGTCGATTCGCGAGGAGATGGGCTTCGCCAAGGTCGAGATCCACGCGACGCTCGCCGAGACGACGATGAGGCTCTCCGAGCTCATGCGCATCGAGGCGGGCGACATCGTTCCGATCGAGCTGCCGCCTTTCGTCACGCTGTGCGCGGAAGGCGTGCCGCTGTTCCGCTGCCGCGTCGGCGTCTCGAACGGCATCAACGCGGTGCAGATCATCGAGCCGGTCAAGCGCGAAGCGTGGAGCGAATCCGATCCGGCCGCGGAGCCCGCGGCGGAGACGGCCGAGGCGGCCGTCGACAAGCAGGCGGAGAAAGTCGGCGCCCCCGCGAGCGCGCGCAGCGCGCAGCCGCGTCAGGCCGCGCAGCGGGCGAGCGGCGCCGCCGCACGGCCCGCCCAGCAGGTTTCCACGACTTAGCCGCGGACCTGGTGCCGCGCGCATGAGGAATTGATCCGATGAGCGAGCAGAAGCTGAAAGACAGTGCACAAGCGCACCCGGCCATGGAGCTGCCGACGTTCGAATCCGGGGCCGCGGATGCGTCCCGCGACGGTCAAAGCCGCAATCTCGACGTGATTCTCGACATCCCGGTCACGATCTCGATGGAGATCGGCAGGACGAAGATCCCGATCCGTAACCTGCTGCAGCTCAACCAGGGCTCGGTCGTCGAGCTCGACCGCCTCGCGGGCGAGCCGCTGGACGTGCTCGTGAACGGCACGCTGATCGCGCACGGCGAGGTCGTCGTCATCAACGAGCACTACGGGATCCGGTTCACCGACGTCATCAGCCCGGCAGAGCGCGTGCAGAAGCTCAGGTGAGCCCTTAGGCGATGCGCGTGCGCTTCGGAAACAGGATCGGCCGGCCGGCCGCGATCGTGATCGCGGGCATCGCGCTCGCGGCGGCGTCGGCCGCCGCGCTCGGCGCCGACGCGTCGCCGGCGGCGGCGTCGCTCGTGAAGCTGCTCGTCGGCCTCGTCGGCGTGATCGCCGCGGTGCTGATCTTCTCCCGCGTCCTGTCGCGCACGAGCCTCCTGCCGAGCGGGCACGACAAGTTCAGGGTGCTCGCGTCGTTGCCGGTCGGCGCGCGCGAGCGGATCGTGCTGATGCAGGCCGGCAACCGGCAGATCGTCGTCGGCGTCGCGCCCGGGCAGGTCAGCACGCTGCACGTGCTCGACGAGCCGCTCGACATCGGCGTGCGCCGGCCCGGGACCGACGCGTCGCCGGCGTGGCTCGCTCGCGTGCTCGCGGGGAGGGAGCGATGAGGCGTTCGTGGCGGCTCGTCGCTGCGGCCGCGGCCGGCGTGCTCGTTCCGGCCGCGGGCGCTCTCGCGCAGACTTCGGGTGTCGAAATTCTGACGGTGCAAGGCACGCCTGACGGCGGCGAGACCTGGTCCGTGAGCCTGCAGGTGCTCGTGTTCATGACGGCGCTGAGTCTCCTGCCGGCGCTGCTGATCACGATGACGTCGTTCACGCGGATTCTGATCGTGCTCGCGATCCTGCGTCAGGGTCTCGGCACGCAGCAAACGCCTTCGAATCAGCTCCTCGTCGGCATCGCGCTGTTCTTGAGCTTCTTCGTGATGGCGCCGGTCGGGGAGCGGATCTACACGGAGGCCGTCGAGCCTTATCTCGAGTCGACGATCAGCGCGCCTTCCGCGCTCGAGGCGGCGGCGGCGCCGCTTCGCGAGTTCATGCTCGCTCATACGCGCGAAGCGGACCTCGCGCTGTTCGCATCGCTCGCGGGCCGCGAGCCGCTCGACGGCAGCGGCGAGGTCGTGCCGTTCTCGCTGCTGTTGCCGGCTTTCGTCACGAGCGAGCTCAAGACCGCGTTCCAGATCGGCTTCCTGCTGCTGATTCCGTTTCTCGTGATCGATCTCGTCGTCGCGAGCGTGCTGATGTCGATGGGCATGGTCATGCTGTCGCCGCTGATCATCTCGTTGCCGTTCAAGATCATGCTGTTCGTCCTCGTCGACGGCTGGTCGCTCGTGATGACGACGTTGGCCGGCAGCTTCTATCGATTGTGACGAGGGAGGCGCGCATGACCCCGGAAGCGGTGCTCGAGATCGGCACGCAGGCGATGTGGATCGCCGTGCTGCTTGCGGCGCCCGTGCTGCTCGCCGCGCTCGCGATCGGCGTTCTGATCGGCATGATCCAGGCGGCGACGCAGATTCAGGAGATGACCCTGTCGTTCATCCCGAAGCTGCTCGGCGTCGCCGCGGTGCTCGCGTTCGCGGGCTCGTGGATGCTCACGCTCGTCGTCGACTGGGTCCGCGAGCTGTTCCTCGATATCCCGCTCATGCTCGGCTGACGATGGCGCTGTTGACGATCGACCATGCCGAGCTGATGCGCTGGATCACGGCCGTGATGTGGCCGTTCGTGCGCATCGGCGCGCTGCTCGTCGCCGCGCCGCTCTTCGGGGCGCGCACGGTGCCGGTCCGCGTGCGCATCGCGCTCGCGCTCGTGCTCGCGTTCGCCGTCGCGCCGCTCCTGCCGCCGCTCGATCCGGTCGATCCGTTGTCGCTCCCCGGCGCGCTCGTCGCCGTTCGCGAGGCGCTGATCGGTACCGCGCTCGGTTTCTTGCTGCAGATGGTCTTCGGCGCGATGGCGATGGGCGGAGAGATCGTCGCGCTGTCGATGGGACTCGCGTTCGCGAGCGTCGTCGATCCCGAGCGCGGCGCGAGCGTCCCGCTCGTCGGCCAGTATTTCGTGATCTTCTCGACGCTCGTCTTTCTCGCGTTCGACGGCCACCTCGCCCTCGTCGCGATGCTGTTCGAGAGCTTCGTGCTGATGCCGCCGTCGGCGGGCGCGTTCGGCGCGGCCGGCTTCTGGGAGATCGTCGAGTGGGGCAGCGAGATGTTCCAGGCGGCGGTGCAGGTCGCGCTGCCGGCGTCGGCGTCGCTGCTCGTCGCGGGCGTGTCCATGGGCATGATCGCTCGCAGCGCGCCTCAGCTGAACGTCTTCGCGGTCGGCTTCCCGCTCACGTTGACGCTCGGCCTCGTCGTGCTCGCGCTGACGCTGCCGGGTCTCGCGCCGCAGCTCGAGGCGGTGCTCGAGAGCGCCTTCGTCGCGATGCGTGACATCCTCGGAGCGGCGAGATGAGCGAGCACGACAAGGCGCAAGAGCGGACCGAATCCGCAACCCCTCGACGCCGACAAGAGGCGCGACGCAAGGGGCAGGTGCCGCGCTCTCGCGAGCTGAACACGATGACCGTGATGCTCGCGAGCGCGGCGACGATGGCCGTGCTCGGACCGTGGATGTTCGGCCGGCTCGAATCGCTGCTGGTCTCGGGATTGGCCGTGCCGACGCACGAAGGGTTCGCGATCGACGACGCGACGCTCGCGCTCGGCGGATCGATCCGAGAGGCGCTCGTGACGTTCGCTCCGCTGTTCGCCGTGCTTCTCGTCGCCGTCTTCTTGGGACCCGCGATGCTCGGCGGCCTCGTCTGGAGCGCCGACGCGCTCGTGCCGAAGCTCGAGCGCCTGGATCCGATGCGGGGCTTGAAACGGATCTTCTCGGTTCAGGCGCTCGTCGAGCTCGGCAAGACGTTGCTCAAGTTCGCCGTGCTCGCGGGCATGTCCGTCGCGCTGCTCTGGGCGCTCGCGGACGAGCTGCTGAGCCTGGGGCTGATGCCGCCGCTCGACGGGCTCACCGCGGCCGCGGGTCACGTGAAGCTCGCTTTCCTCGTGCTCGCCGCGGGGCTCGCCCTCATCGCCGCCGTCGACGTGCCGTTCCAGATTTGGAACTACCTCCGCAAGCTCAAGATGACGCGCCAGGAGGTCAAGGACGAGCTCAAGGAAACCGAGGGCAACCCCGAGGTCCGCGCGAAGATCCGAAGGCTGCAGCAGCAGGTCGCGCAGGGCCGAATGATGCAGGAGGTTCCGCGCGCGGACGTCGTGCTGACGAACCCGACGCATTACGCGGTCGCGCTGCGCTACACCGATCGCCCGGAGCGCGCGCCGCGCGTCGTCGCGAAGGGCCGCGATCTCGTCGCGGCGCGCATTCGCGAGATCGCGGAGGAGCACCGCGTGCCGGTTTGCGAGGCGCCGGTGCTGACGCGCGCGATCTATTTCAACACCGAGCTCGGCGCGGAGATCCCCGTCGCGCTCTATCTCGCCGTCGCCCGCGTGCTCGCGTACGTGTTCGAGCTCAAGGCGGCGCGGGCACACGGCAGGCCGATGCCCGAGTTCCCGACCGACCTGCCGATCCCCGAAGGCATTAGGACGGAGCCGAGAGGGGCCGAGTCATGAGCGTCGCGACGCCGTCGATCAGCAGGCTGCAGCTCGTCGGTCTCGGCACTCCGGTGCTCCTGATCGCGCTGCTCGCGATGGTCGTGATCCCGCTGCCGGCGTGGATGCTCGACCTGCTGTTCACGTTCAACATCGCGCTCTCGCTGATCGTGATGCTGATGGTCGTGTACACGAGCAGGCCGCTCGACTTCAGCATCTTCCCGACCGTCCTGCTCGTGACGACGCTGCTCAGGCTCGCGTTGAACGTCGCATCCACGCGCGTCGTGCTGTTGAACGGTCATCAGGGCTCCGACGCCGCGGGCCGCGTCATCGAATCGTTCGGCGAGTTCGTGATCGGCGGCAACTACGCGGTCGGTCTCGTCGTGTTCACGATCCTCGTGATCATCAACTTCGTCGTCATCACGAAGGGCGCCGGGCGCGTCTCCGAGGTGAGCGCGAGGTTCACGCTCGATTCGATCCCCGGCAAGCAGATGGCGATCGACGCCGACCTGAATGCCGGCATCATCACGGCCGACGAGGCGAAGCGCCGCCGCGAGGAGGTCGCCCGCGAGGCGGATTTCTACGGCTCGATGGACGGTGCGAGCAAATTCGTTCGCGGCGACGCGATCGCGGGCATCCTGATCCTCCTCATCAACCTCATCGGCGGCATCGTGATCGGCACGATGACGCACGGCATGGCGCTCGCCGACGCGGCGGGCAACTATGCGCTGCTCACGATCGGCGACGGTCTCGTCGCGCAGATCCCGGCGCTGATTCTTTCGACGGCGACCGCGGTGATCGTCACGCGGGCCTCGTCGCGCGAGGACATGGGCGAGCAGGTGCGCCGCCAGGTGCTCGGCAGCCCGCGCGCGCTCGCGACCGTAGCGGGCATCGTCGGCGTGCTCGGCCTCGTGCCGGGCATGCCCTCGTTCGTGTTCATCGTGCTCGCCGGCTTCTTCGGCGGGCTCGCGTACGTGCTGAAGCGGCAAGCGAGCGCGGGGCCCGCACCCGAAGCGACCGCGCAGCCCGCCGAAAGCGCGTCGTCGAGCGCCGACCGGGAGCTTTCCTGGGAGGACGTTCCGCCGGTCGATCTGATCGGTCTCGAGCTCGGCTACCGGCTGATTCCGCTCGTCGACCAGAAGCAGGGCGCGACGCTGCTCGGCCGGATCAAGGGCGTGCGCCGGAAGCTCTCGCAGGAGCTCGGCTTCCTGATCCATCCGGTTCACATCCGGGACAATCTCGAGCTAGCACCGAACGCTTATCGATTCAGCCTGCACGGCGTCCCTGTCGGCGAAGGCGAGATCCAGCCCGACATGGAGCTCGCGATCAATCCGGGGCGCGTCTACGGGACGGTGCAGGGGCAGCCGACGCGCGAGCCCGCGTTCGGCATGGAAGCGGTCTGGATCGAGCCGTCGAAGCGCGAGGAGGCGCAAGCGCTCGGCTACACGGTCGTGGATCCCGCGACCGTGATCGCGACGCATCTGTCGCGCGTCTTGAAGACGCACGCGCACGAGCTGCTCGGCCACGACGAGGCGCAGCAGCTCCTCGATCTGCTCGCGAAATCGCACCCGAAGCTCGTCGAGAGTCTCGTGCCGAAGAGCCTCGAGCTCAACGTCGTGCTCAAGGTGCTGCAGAACCTGCTTCAGGAAGAGGTTGCCGTGCGCGACATGCGCACGATCGCCGAGACGCTCGTGCACCACGCCGCGCGGACGCAGGACCCCGACGCGCTCACCGCGGCGGCGCGCGTCGCGCTCGGGCGAGCGATCGTGCAGAGCATCGCGGGCTCGCGCGCGGAGATACCGCTGCTCGCGCTCGATCCGTCGCTCGAGCAGCTGCTCGCGAAGTCGCTCGCGACTCACGGGCAGACGCTCGAGCCCGGGCTCGCCGAGCGGCTCGGACAGTCGGTGCGCGAGGCCGTCGCGAAGCTCGAGGCGAGCGGCGATCCGGCCATCCTCGTCGTCGCGCCGGAGCTTCGGCCGTGGCTTTCGCGCTGGCTCAGGCCGGGCCTCGATGCGCTGCACGTGCTCGCGTACACCGAGATTCCCGACAACCGCGCGGTGCGCATCGTCGCGACGATCGGCCGCGACGACACCGCCTCGAGCGGGCTTCCGGCCCCGCGGACGAATCAACAGACGCCGGAACCGAACGGCAAAACGCTCATGCGAGAGGGATAAGGCATGAAGATCAGACGCTTCTTCGCGCCGGACATGAGGCGCGCGATTCAGCTCGTGCGCGCCGAGCACGGTGCGGACGCGGTCATTCTGTCGAGCCGCGCGGTGGACGGCGGCATGGAGATCATCTCCGCGGTCGATTACGACGAGGAGCTGATCGCGCAGATGATGCAGCCGGGCGCGCGTGCGCGGGCGGATGCGGTCGCGAGCGAGACCGCCGAGATCTCGGCCGCCGAGAGCTCGACCGCCGCGAGTGAGACGGTCGAAGCGACGCCGCCCGAGGCCGCGTACGCGGCGGCCGATACCGGCGCCGATCGGCCGGCGCCGACGCCGAAGGTCCAAGCAACCGCGCGGACGCTGCGAGCGACGCCGGCGCAGGAAGCGGCCGCGATGGAGACGCGCGCGAGTGCCGAATCGCCGAGCTCCGCCGCTCGCGAGGAAGCCGCCGAGCGCCGCGTTGCCGAGCGAGCGAGCTCGCGAGCCGACGAGGATCCCTCGATCGTTGCGCTCCGCAACGAGCTCACGGCGATGCGCAGCATGCTGTGCCGGCAGCTCGCGCAGATCCGCTGGGCCGACCGCCGGATGCTCGAGCCCGAGCGCGCGCTGCTCGCGAATCGCGTCGCGCGCCTCGGCCTCGACCCGCAGCTGGCGGAGACGCTCGTCTCGGAGGTCGAGGATCCCGGTCACGCCCGCGCGTGGCGCGAGGTGATGTACGGGCTCGCGCGGCGGCTCGACGTCGTGAAAGAGGATCCGCTCGAGAGCGGCGGCGTGTTCGCGCTCGTCGGCCCTACCGGCGTCGGCAAGACCACGACGATCGCGAAGCTCGCCGCGCGGCACTGCCTGCGTTACGGCCGCGAGTCCCTCGCGCTGATCTCGACCGACACGTTCCGCATCGGTGCGCAGCGCCAGCTCGACGCGTACGGCGCGATTCTCGGCGTGCCCGTTCGTCAGGCGCGCGGACCCGCGGAGCTCGAGCGCCTGCTCGGCGCGCTGTCTGACCGTCGGCTCGTGCTGATCGACACCGCGGGGCTCTCGTCGCGAGATCGCAGGCTGAGCGAAGCGATGGCGAGCCTCGAAGCGGATCGCCGCATCCGCCGGCTCATCGTCCTCGCCGTGACGATGCAGCCGAGGGTCATGGACGAGGCCGTGACCGCTTTCGGCGGCGACGCGCTCGCGGGCGCCGTGCTGACCAAGCTCGACGAGACGGACGGCCTCGGCGCGGCGCTTTCGGTGCTGATCCGGCGAAAGCTGACGGCGACGTGGCTGAGCCACGGTCAGCGCGTGCCCGAGGACCTGAGGCTCGCGCGCATCGTCCATCTGCTTCGCTGGGCGCTCGACGAGCCGTGCTTCTCGGAGGTGGACGATGCGCAGGATCCCGCCGTGAGCGGCGCAGGGACAGCGGCCGCGGAGGTGTTGCATGCAGCAGTCTGAGCAGGATCAGGCGGCGGGTCTTCGCGCGCTCGCGGCGAGAAAGCCGGTCAAGGTCATCGCCGTCACGAGCGGCAAGGGCGGCGTCGGCAAGACGAACGTCGCGGTGAATCTTTCGATCTCGCTCGCGCAGCGCGGCCGCTCGTCGTTGCTGCTCGACGCCGATCTCGGGCTCGCGAACGTCGACGTGCTCCTCGGGCTCTCGCCGACCGCGAATCTCGCGCAGGTTCTCGACGGCACGCTCGCGCTCGAGGACGTGCTGCTCGAGGGCCCGGCGGGCGTCAAGATCGTTCCCGCGGCATCCGGTATCGCCGCGCTCGCGGATCTCGACGCGCGCCAGTACGGCGGGCTCGTGAGCGCGTTCGCGACGCTCCCGTACGACGTCGACTTCATGGTCATCGACACGGCGAGCGGAATCGGCCGCGGCGTTTCCACATTCTGTCAAGCGGCGGACGAGGTCCTCGTCGTCGTTTGCGACGAGCCGAGCTCGCTGACCGACGCGTACGCGCTGATCAAGGTCCTGTCGCGTGACCGCGGTGTGCGCGATTTCCGTGTGCTCTGCAACAACGTACGCAATGCTGCGCACGGAGAGACGCTGTTCCGCACGCTGCTTCGGGCGTGTGACCGATTTCTCGATGTGCGACTCGACTATTTCGGGATGGTGCCCGCCGACGAGGCTGTCAAACGCGCCGTGCGCCGGCAGCAGGCGGTCGTCGAGTGCTATCCGGGGAGCCCGGCGGGCCGGGCATTCAAGGAATTGGCACGTCGCGCCGATAACGGAGAGGTGCCGACGGACGTCCCAGGTCGTCCGGCGTTCTTTCTGGAGCGCCGGGTGGCGGGCGGCCGGGCGCTGGGCGCGCGGACGGACGCGTGAGCCATGTACGCGAGTGAAGCGGCGCAGCAAGGCGAGCTGCTGATCGAGCGCTACATGGACCTCGTCCGGCGCATCGCCTACCACATGCTGGGGCGATTGCCGGCGTCCGTGCAGGTCGAGGACTTGATCCAGGCCGGGGTGATCGGGTTGCTCGAGGCCGGTCGACAGTACGACGCGAGCCACGGTGCAAGCTTTGAGACATACGCGGGAATACGCATACGCGGCGCGATCCTCGACGAGGTGCGGCGCCAGGACTGGGGACCTCGGTCCGCGCATCGGACCGCGCGCGAGGTCAGCGAGGCCGTGCGTGCAGTCGAACGTCGGACGGGCCGCGAGGCTTCGGCGAAGGACATCGCGCGCGAGCTCGGCGTCGACCTCGACACCTATCACGGCATGCTGCAGAAGGTCACCGAGGCCCGCGTGCTCAGCCTCGATGCGCTATTCGAGGAGGACTCCGACTACGAGGATCTGCTGCCCGGAGACGCGGCCGATCCGGCCGCGGTATGCGTCGACGAGAGCTTCACGGAAGCCGTCGCGGCCGCGATCGACGAGCTGCCGGAGCGGGAGAGGCTCGTGCTTTCGCTGTACTACGACGAGGAGCTGAATCTGAAGGAGATCGGCGAGGTGCTCGGGGTCACCGAATCGCGAGTGTGTCAGATCCACGGTCAGGCCTTGGCGCGGCTGCGCGCACGGCTTGGCGATTGGCGTGACGAGAGGCGGAAAAGATGAGCATCGACAAGTCCATGAAAGTTCTGGTCGTGGACGACTTCTCGACGATGCGGCGGATCATCCGCAACTTGCTTCGCGAGATCGGCTTCACGAACACGGTCGAGGCCGACGACGGCTCGACCGCGCTGCCGATACTGAAGCAGGGCGGCATCGATTTCGTGATCACCGACTGGAACATGCCCGGGATGCCGGGCATCGAGCTGCTGCAAGCGGTGCGCAGCGACGAGAAGCTGAAGCACATTCCGGTGCTGATGGTGACGGCGGAGGCGAAGCGCGAGCAGATCATTCAGGCCGCGCAGGCCGGCATCAACGGCTACATCGTGAAGCCGTTCACGGCGCAAACGCTGCAGCAGAAGATCGAGAAGATTTTCGCGAACGCTTGAGCGGCGACTCGAAAGGGAGGCAATGGACCGGGACGAACGGCTCTCGTGGGCGCGCCGGCTGGTTCGAGCGATCGAAGCCGGCGACTCGCAGGCGGAGAACGAGGCGGCGAACGCGATCGCACGTCGTCAGACTCTGCACTTGCACGAGCAGCTGCAGCGCATCGCCAAAGAGCTGCGCGAGACGCTGTGCAATCTCGACGCCGCGGAGGAGCTCGCGCGTATCGCGCATCGCGAGCTCCCCGACACGCACGTTCGCCTGAACCAGGTCATTTCGCTGACCGAGGAAGCCGCGCACTCGACCCTGTCCGCGGTCGAGGCATCGATGCCGCTCGCGGACGGGATCGCCGAGGCCGTCGAGCGCTACCGCGCCGAGCACGCCTTGCCGCGCGGACCGCGCGGCAAGGCGCTTGCCGCGCTGTTCGATAGCGTCACGGCGAGCGCGACCGAGCTCCGTGCGCGTCTGTCCGACGTGATGATGGCGCAGAGCTTCCAGGACATCACGGGGCAGATCATCCGCCGCGTCGCGGGCCTCGTCGCCGACCTCGAAGCCGTGATCGCGAAGACGCACGCGGCCAGGCACGGGAGCGCCGAGCATCGCCGCAGCTCGAATGCCGGCGAAGGTCCGGCCCTGCCCGGCCGGCACCCGGATGTCGTCGCGGGTCAGGCTGACGTCGACGAGCTTCTTTCGGAGCTCGGAGTGTAGCGGCGGCCTGCCGCGCCGAGCGGGCGAACGCCCGCGGGCTTGAGAGGAGTTATGGACGACGAGCTGCTCAACGATTTTCTTGCCGAGGCGAGCGAGCTCATCGAGTCGCTCGACGCGGACTTGCTCGGGCTCGAATCGTCGCCGAACGATCGAGACGTGCTGAACGGCGTATTCCGCGCGTTCCACACGATCAAGGGCGGAGCGGGATTTCTCGGCCTCAAGGCGCTCGTCGACGTCTGTCATCGCGCGGAGGACTTGCTGAATCTCGCGCGGTCGGACGCGCGGCCGCTCGATGCCGACGATATCGATCTCGTGCTGCGCTCGGTCGACGAGGTCAAGCGCATGTTCGGCGAGCTCACGGACGGCAAGGAGCCCGCGCCCGCGCCGGACACGCTGCTCGCGGCGCTCGAGGGCGCGCTCGGGAAGTCGAGCGCCGCGGAGCCCGGCGGCGCGGCCGTCGAGGAGAACGCGCAGTCGGCCGACGACGATCCCGTGCTCGCGAGCTTCGAGGCGATGCTCGCGGAAGCGCATGGTGCGCACGAGCCCGGGCCGGTCGAATCCAGCGCCGAGCCCGTCGAGGACGAGTTCGACGCGCTGATCGATGCGATTCGCTCGGGCGACGTGGACAAGGTCCGCGCGCTCGCGCCGGATGCCGCGCCGGAACCGGCCTCGCAGCCGGCGCAGCCGGAGCGAGCGGCGCCCGGTGACGCTCCTGCCGCCGGACGGGCTGCGACGGCCGACGTGGGCGCGACGACTAACGTCGTCGCCCCGGCGTCGCCGGCCGTGCACGGCGCGCCAGGACCGGCACCCGCCGGACGCGCCGCTCCGAAGCCGGCCGAGAGCTCGTTGCGCATCGAGGCGGGCCGCATCGACGACGTGATGAATCTCGTCGGCGAGCTCGTGCTCGTGCGAAACCGCTTGGCGTCGCTGCGGCATCGCGTTCGCGACGAGGATCTGAACCGCACGCTGTCGAATCTCGACCTCGTGACGTCGGACCTGCAGGCGTCGGTGATGCGGCTGCGCATGCAGCCCGTGAGCAAGGTCTTCGGACGCTTTCCGCGCGTCGTGCGCGACCTCGCGCGCCAGCTCGGGAAGGTCGTCGAGCTCGAGACGGTCGGCGAGACCACGGAGCTCGACAAAGGCATGGTCGAATCTCTGGCCGATCCCCTCATCCACCTCGTGCGCAACGCCGTGGATCACGGGATCGAGCCGCCCGACGTGCGGGATCGCGTCGGCAAGCCGCGCGTCGGACGAATCGTGCTTTCCGCGCGTCAGGAAGGTAACCACATCTTCGTCGGCGTGAAGGACGACGGCGCGGGGCTCGATCCCGCCGTGATCCGGCAGAAGGCCGTCGAGCGCGGATTGATCGACGCGCACGGCGCGTTGCAGCTTTCCGACGACGACGCCTTGCAGCTTCTGTTCGCGCCCGGTTTCTCGACGCGCTCGGAGGTCAGCGACGTCTCCGGACGCGGCGTCGGCCTGGACGTCGTGAAGAGCGTGATCGGCCGTGTGAACGGCACCGTCGAGATTCGCTCCGAGAAGGGCGTCGGCACGGAATTCCTGATCCGGCTGCCGCTGACGCTCGCGATCCTTCCCGCGCTGATGGTCGTCGTGTCGGATCAGGTGCTCGCGCTGCCGCTGTCGATCGTCGAGGAGATTCTGGATTTCGAAGCGCGCGACGCGAGCGTGCTCGACGGCAGGGAGGTGCTTTCGTTGCGCGGCGAGGTGCTGCCGCTTCTCGACCTCGAGCGATGGGTAGGCCCTCCGGCGAGCGGCGGCAGGCGCGTGAAGTATGCGGTCGTCACGAGCACCGGCGTCAGCCGCGCCGTGCTCCTCGTCGACAAGCTGCTCGGCCAGGAGGACGTCGTGATCAAGTCGCTCGGCTCGAAGCTGCGCACCCTGCCCGGCTTCGCCGGCGCGACGATCACGGGCGACGGCGGCATCGCGCTGATCGTCGACGTCGGCACGCTGCTTGCGGCGTGGTCGCGCGTCGCGGTCCATGCTCCGGCGAGGTCGGCGGCATGATGCGCGAGCGGCTGCAGAAACGGCGGGACGCCGCCGAGGGCGGAGGATAGCCATGGACATCCTCAGCATCATCGGCGTCGTGCTCGGCCTCGTGGCCATCGTCGGGGGCAGCGTGCTGAAGGGCAGCGGCATCGCCGCTCTGTGGAATGCCGCCGCCTTCCTGATCGTGATCGTCGGCACGTTCGGGGCCGTGCTCGTGCAGGTGCGGCTCCCGGCCTTTCTGCACGGCTTCAGCATACTGCGCTGGGTTTTCTCGCCTCCCGACGCGGACGGCGAGCGCGTGTTGAAGAAGATCCTCGAATGGAGCCATATCGCGCGCCGCGATGGGCTGCTGGCGCTCGAGCCGATCCTCGAGCAGGAGACGGACGAGTTCCTGCGCAAGGGCATGCAGCTGCTCGTCGACGGCGCCGAGCCCGAGACGATTCGGCACGTCCTCGAGGTCGAGCTGCAGAGCCGCGAAGAATTCGATCGGCAGGGCGCCAGGGTCTTCGAAAGCCTCGGCACGTACGCGCCGACGCTCGGCATCGTCGGCGCCGTGATGGGCCTGATCGCCGTGATGCACAACCTCTCGGAGCCGTCGAAGCTCGGCAACGGCATCGCGACGGCTTTCGTCGCGACGATCTACGGTATCGCGTCCGCGAACCTGTTCTTCCTGCCGATCAGCAACAAGCTGAAGGCCGTCATCCAGCGCAGCACCACGCAGCGCGAGCTGATCATCGACGGTCTGCTCGGCATCGCCCGCGGAGACAACGCGCGCAGCATCGAAGCGAAGCTGCGCGGGTATCTGAGGTAGAGCGATGGCGCGGCGCCGGCAGCACGAGGAGCACTTGAACCACGAGGCGTGGGCCATCCCGTACGGCGACCTCGTCACGCTGATGCTCGCGTTCTTCGTCGTGATGTACGCGATCTCTTCCGTCAACGAAGGCAAGTACCGCGTGCTCTCGGATTCGCTCGTCGCCGCCTTCCGCGCGGCGCCGAAATCGCTCGAGCCGATTCAGATCGGCGAGATGTCGAAGGCGGAGAACGAGCTGCAGACGCGTCAGCCCCGTACCCTCGTGCCGCTCGAGATCGATCAGATGCCGCTCGATCTGCTCGAGCGAATTCCCGAGATCACGGCGTTGCATCGCGCGGGCTTCTCGCCCGACGAGCTCGACGCCGCCGCCGAGCTGATCGAAGAGATCGACGCCGCGATCACCGAAGCGCTCGACGATCTCGTCGGGCAGAAGCTCGTCCGGCTGCGGCGCGACCGTTTCTGGATCGAGATCGAGATCAACACGAGCGTGCTGTTTCCGTCCGGCAGCGCCGAAGTCTCGCCGGACGCGCTTCCCGTGCTCGAGAGGATCGGGCAGATCCTCGCCGGCAATCCGGTCCGGACGCACGTCGAGGGGCATAGCGACGAGCGGCCGATCAACACCGTGGTCTTCCCGTCGAACTGGGAGCTGTCCGCGGCGCGCGCGTCGCGCGTCGTGCGCATCTTCCAGGAGCAGGGAGTCGCTCCGGAGCGGATGGCCGCCGTCGGCCTCGGCGAGTTCCACCCGGTCGCGGACAACACGACGCCGGAAGGGCGGCAGGTGAACCGTCGGGTCGTGATCGTCGTGATGGCCGACCGCGAGCGCGTCGTCGATCCGGACGCGCCCGAGAGCTGGCGGCTGCCTACGTCGCGCCGGATGGAGGAGGCACCCGCGGAGGCGCAGGTCTCGGAGAAGACATGAGCACGTGGGCCGTCTGCAATCAGAAGGGCGGCGTCGGTAAGACGACGACCGCGATCTCGATCGCGAGCCTGCTCGCCGAGAAGGGCCGCAAGACGCTCTTGATCGATCTCGACCCGCACGCGTCGGCGAGCGTCTATCTCGTCGGGCGCGAGGACGATGCGAACGCGGGCGTGATGCGGTGGTTCTCGGCCGAGCTCGACGGATCGGCGGCGTCGCTGCCCGCCGCGGCGTTCGCCGCGGCTTGCGAGGAGACGAAGCAGCCCGATCTTTCGCTCGCGCGCGCGACGCCCGCGCTCGCGGCGCTCGAGCGCCGTGCCGCGGGACGCGAGGGATTCGGGCGCGTGCTGACGACGGCGGTCGCGCGGCTCGGCGCGCGTTTCGACGACGTGATCATCGATTGCCCGCCGACGCTCGGTCTGTTGATGATCAACGCGCTTGCCGCGGCGCAGCAGGTGCTGATCCCGGTTCAGACCGAGCACCTCGCGCTCGAGGGTCTCGCGCGGATGTCGAGGACGCTCGAGATGGTCGAGCGCTCGCAACGCCGCGCGATTCCGCGAATCGTGATTCCGACGCTGTTCGACCGACGCACGCGCGCGAGCCTGCTCGCCCTCGAGCGTCTTCGCGAAGAGTATGCGTCGGTGCTGTGGCCGGAGCCGGTGCCGATCGATACGCGGCTCCGCGACGCGGCGCGCGCTGGGCTGCCGCCGCCTCTGTACGACCCGGCGGGCCGCGCCGTCGGCGTTTATCGGCGGCTCGTCGATCGCTTGATCGGCGCCGCGGAAGCGGGCGCAACGGAAGCGGCGCCGCAACCGACGGCAGACCGCTACGGCATTGTCGCGGCCGGATCGCCGGCGGCTGCGTCGACGCGGTGCTCGCTCGCGGCGGCGGGAGCGCGGTCGTGACCGTCACGGCGCCGCCGCTCGACGCTTCGCTCGAGGCCTATATCGGGGCGCTGCTCGCGCCGCGCGAGCCCGATGTCGAGCCGTCGACGGACGTTTCCGCTGAGCAGTCGTCGGTCGACGTTCGTGCCGTCGCGCCGTCGGCTGCAGGCGTCGAATCCTCGGCCGACGTTCTCGAGCTCAAGCTCGTCAAAGCAGCCGGGCTCGTATTCGCCTTGCCCGCGGGCGAGACGGCGGACGCGGACGACGCGGCGTGCGGCGCCGCCCGGATCATCGATCTCGCGGCGGTCGCGACCGGACGCCCTTCGGCGGCCGTGCCGGCGACGCGACTCGCGCTCATCGATCATCCGGGAGTCTTGATCGCCGTCGATAGCTGCGAAGGTCTTGTCGAGGTGCCGTCCGAGCGCGTGCGTTGGCGGACGGCGGGCGGAGCGCGGCCTTGGTTGGCCGGTATGCTCGACGACCCGCGCGCTGCGGTGGTCTCGGTCCGACACCTCGTCGAGGAGGGGTGATCTTGGTAACGCGAGTGCATCCGGTTTATCAGGCAATGCTCGATGCCCGCGCCGAGCTCGACGCGAGCATCGACGAGCGTCGCGGCACCGCGGGCGCGGTCGGCATCCGCTGCATCTCGTTCCGCGTGGGCGAGGAGCTCTATGCGGTCGAGCTCGCGGCGGTGCGCGAAGTGATCGTGCCGCCCGCGGCGGTGCCCGTGCCGGGAGCCGGGCACGAGATCGTCGGGGTGATCAACCTGCGCGGCAACGTCGTCACCGTGATGAACAGCCGCGCGATGCTGGGGCTCGTCGGAACGCCGCGCGGTCCGCACGCGCGCGTGCTCGTCCTCGATCACGGCGGGGAATGGATCGGCGCGCTCGTCGATGCGGTCGAGGACATCATTCGCGTCGATCCCGCGGCCCTCGAGCCCCCCGGACCGACGAATCGCCGCGGCGCAGCGTCGCTCCGGGTTCGAGGCACGTTGGCCGTCGGCTCCGAGATCATCTTCGTCGTCGAGCCGGAAGCGCTCGTCGGCGGGATGCAGGGGTGAACGAAAATGCGCCGCGTCGGCGACAACTCGAAAGTGCCGCCCGTATCGCACGTGCCGCACGTCAGGCATACTCCACGCGTGGATGACGACGCGGCCGGCCGTTCGGCGCCGCGCGCGCCCAAGGGCGGCGCGCCCGAGAAGCCGCCGGAACGCCCCCGGCGGGGCGGCGTCGTCGACGAGTATGCGTGACTGACGTCGAACGGGAAGCGTGGAGCACGTCGAGCTGATCGCCTTCATCTCCGGCGCGGCGATCGCCGTGGCGTTTGCGCTCGTGTTGTCGATCCAGCGAGGCCTGCGCGCCGACCTCGACGCGCTCGCTCGGAAGGTCGAGCGCAAGGCCGAGGCGCAGGACGCGGAGCTCGAGGCGTTGCATCGCGAGGTCGGAGAGGTGAGCGCGCACGCCGACGATATCGGGCGGCGGGTCGTCGAGCTCGCCGAGCAGATCGCGCTGCTCGCGCGTCAGCAGGAGCAGATGCTGCTGCGGGACCCGGACGGCGGCCCCTACATGCAAGCCGTGCGCGCGGCATGCAGCGGCGCGTCGGTCGAGGCGCTGATGAGCTCGTTCGGCTTGAGCCGGAGCGAGGCCGAGCTCGTCGTGACGCTGCACCGGCCTCGCGCCGATTCGGACGCGTAGCGGGGGCCTATCCCCGCGGACAGGCTCCCGGGGCGCGCCGTCACTCGGCGAGCGTCCGGCGCAGCTCGTCGATCTCGTCCTGGTAGAGCTCGAGCGCGCGGAGCGCGTTGCCGCCCCGGCAGGCGGAGAGCCGCGCGATCGCCGGGCATTTGCCTTCGAGCTCGGCGGGGTCCGAGGCCGCGACGAGGGCTTTCGCCGCGATCAGCACGTCCGTCAGCGTCACGTCGCCTTCGAGCTCGAGATCGATCTCGTCCTGCTTGTCGACCGCTTGCTGGAGCGCTTCCGGCAACCCCCAGCTCGAGACGATCGCCGTGCAGATCGCCGCGTGCCAGCCGGCCGCGACCTCGCGAATGTCGATCCGCTCGAGGGGCTTCTCTTTCGCGTGCTGCTCGGCCCGCATCACGATATAGAGGCGGCCGAGCACGTGCAGCAGGCCGGTGAGCAGCGCCTGGTCCGCGCTGAGGCGCGTGTAGCGCTTCGCGAGCACCGAGCAGATCGCGGCGATCTTGATGCTGTCGCGCCAGATGTTCTCGATCTCGACCCGGCCCGCCGGCGAGTACGTATCTTTGATCTTGAGCTGGCGCATCGCGAACGCGATCGCGGTCGTGCGCACCATGCTGAGGCCCATCCTCGCGATCGCGCTGCGCAGGTCCGTGATCTCTTTGTCGCTGCGGCGGAAGGCCGCCGAGTTCGCCGTCTTCAGGATGCGCGCGGCGAGCGCCGCGTCCGACTGCACGATCGTCACGATGTCGTTGACGCCGGTGTCGGGCGACTGCAGCGCGTGCTGAATGCGGAGGACCGCGTCCGGGAAGGCGGGTAGCTCCAGGCGGTCGTCCTTGAGATCTCGTGCGAGTTGCTCAACGAATCCGAAGGCCGTCGCGTGGGCGCTAGACACCATTTGGGTACCCCTCCTTGTCGTCCCGAGGCTTAGGTAGTCGGCCGATCGCGACGGATCTTGAGCGCATTGAGCGTGGTCGCGGCACCTCGGCAAGCGGGCTGGGTGCTCTCCGCCTTCACGGTCCCGCGAAAGCCCATTGCGCCAAGCCTGCCCACCGCCGACGTCGACGGGCAGTCTTGGCACTATGGGGTTTCACGGGACCGCATCGGCCTCGAACGAAGGACAACGGCGGACGGCCCGACGGCCGCGCCGCGGGCGACGAGGGGGAGGCTCAGGCGCTCGGTCGGATCCGCGACCGAGCCTGAGCCTGCATCATGAATCCGGCGCCGTGCTCGTTGACGTGCGCGACGATCGCGCGGCGACGGTGCAGTCGGATGATGCCCCCGACCCGCACGGCGAAGACGAGGTTGACCACGGTGCCCGCCGGGAGGCCGAGCGACTTGATCTCGAGAAACACACCCATGGCCGAAAGGTTTCTCGCCCGACACCGGTGCAGGCGGCCACCCGGCACCGACAGGTAGACCGTGGTCGAAACTCTGCTTCTCGTCAGTAGCCGACGTTCCATTCCAACGCCCCAGACAACGCCAGATTCGCCAGAACCACAGCGAGTGCGCCGCGACCAAGCATGCGCCGAGGAAGCCGTAAATCAAGCCTTGCGGTTGCGCCCCGATCGTGCAGGGCTCGGAATGCAAGGCGGGACGAGCGCTTGGGCAGTGCCGTGGCGCGCACCGCGGATCGAGGCCGAGCGAAGAGCCCGCGCGGAACGGTCTTATGTCAGGGCTTGCGCGCGCGGCGCTCATCCAAAAGTCCCTCACGCGACCGTGCAAGATCGAGACGGTTGGCGACGCGACGCGGCGCGCGGTATTCTTTACCGCCACGGCGAGTACGGGGTTTGCTCGTGCAACGCGAGACGGACCGGTCTCTATCGCCGGTTGACACTCCCCGTGCGAGACCAGAAAATACCCCGCTTATGTCCGCGGAGGGGTACCCAAGCGGCCAACGGGGGCAGACTGTAAATCTGCTGGCTTACGCCTTCGTAGGTTCGAATCCTACCCCCTCCACCACGTGAGGCGGGTCCGCGCCGGCTTCCGCCGGCGCCGGTCGGCGAGAAGGCGGGTGTAGTTCAATGGTAGAACCTCAGCCTTCCAAGCTGATGATACGGGTTCGATTCCCGTCACCCGCTCCACCGGATAAGAACGGGCAAGGTAACGGAGTTACGACAGGGGTTTCTCGCGACGCTTCTCGCCCACATAGCTCAGTGGTAGAGCACTTCCTTGGTAAGGAAGAGGTCACCGGTTCAAATCCGGTTGTGGGCTCCAAGGACTCGCGCGGTGCCGCGGTCGATGGGCTCGACCTGTCGGTGATCCGGTTATTGATGACTCATTAGTCTATATGTTCGGTGCGGCTGCCGTCTGGCGGACCGGTGCCGGCAACAGGCTGATCAGGAGCTTCCGATGTCGAAAGCTAAATTTGAGCGTACGAAGCCGCACGTGAACGTAGGGACGATTGGTCACGTGGACCATGGGAAGACGACGCTGACGGCGGCGCTGACGA
>Ga0207873_1001381_pt1 | contig 23442 bp, 21 predicted proteins | sample BGWIniCompost_FD_187373 | JGI IMG/M metagenome (GOLD analysis project Ga0207873, IMG submission 187373) | Cellulose adapted compost microbial communities from Newby Island Compost Facility, Milpitas, CA, USA - BGW Initial Compost (SPAdes)... ...
AATTCTCAGGGGGAAGGGGCGCTGCGCTCCGGTGCTCAAGTACCCACGTACGTTCACTGCGCCTGCGGCGCTCCCTCGCCAGAGGCGAGGGCCGTAGGCTCGGTGCCCAGCGTACGCGCAGGGCAGCGCGACCGGAGGGTCGAGCGGCGCGCCCCTCCGCTCGTGCCGCCCTAGTTCGACCTCACGGAGATCGCCGGGCTGTCGCCGGCCCAGGACAGGGTCCGCTGGGGGAGCGGGATCCGGATGTTCTTGGCGTCGAAGGCCCGCTTGAGCCGGCGGCGGTACTCCCGCCCCACCGTCCATTGTTCGATGGGCTGCGTCTTGATGCGGGCCTTGAGCACGAGGGAGCTGTCATTGAAGGCGTCGACGCCGAGCATCTCGATCGGCTCGAGGATCTTCGACGCGAACTCCGGATCGTTGCGCAGCTCCTCGGCGACCTCCCGCATCACGGCGGCGACCTGGTCCGTGTCCTGCGAGTAGGCGACCTGAATGTCCAACACGATCGCCGACCACTCCTTGGTCATGTTCGCCAGGGTCTCCACCTTCCCGTTCTGGAACACGTGCACGGTGCCGGACATGTCGCGGAGCACGATCGTGCGGAGACCGATGTTCTCCACGAGCCCGCCCGTCCCGTTGATGATCGCCACGTCTCCCTTGCGCACCTGGTTCTCGAGCAGGATGAAGAACCCCGTGATGACGTCGCGGACCAGATCCTGAGCGCCGAAGCCCACCGCGAGCCCCACGATGCCCGCGCCGGCGATCAAGGGCGCCACGTTCACCCCGACCTGCATCAGCAGCAGCATGCCCGCCACGGTCCACACGGCGACGGCGCCGGCCGTCTTGACGATGCCGACCAGGGTCTCGACTCGCTTTTCCTGCTCCCGCCCGGAGGACCGTCCCCCGAGGCGCACCGCTCGCCGCCCCAGCGCCTTGCACCCCCACCCCAGGAGCCGCAGCGCTACCAGCGTGAGCAGCAGGATCAGCAAGATGCGAGGTCCGGCGGTCACGACCCAGGCGAGCAGCCCTCGCGCCACCCCCGACCAGAAATCGGCCGTCACCCATTCCGCGTCAATGTCAGGCATCCGAGTTCACCTCCCGGGACCAGGGAATAGGATCGATCGCAATGCGTCAAGGCGCTTCCTCATCGACCGCCCACCGAGGCGTCGTGATATGGACGCGGCATGCGAGTTCGACGTGCCGACACGCCCGCGAATCCATCACGCCGTTCGTTCGCGCTGCTGATGACCGCCCTCGCCGGGAGCAGCGGTGGATGCAGCGGCTCCGCGTCGGAGGAGCGCGTCCGGCTCCGCACGAAGGTCGCCCTCCACGGCTCTCCGACCTTCGACAACGCCCTGGGGTGGCACGTCGAGCTCGACGGCGCTTGGCTTTCCATCGGCTCCCTGCGGCTGCTCGAGGGCGCCCCGCTGGGGCTGCGCGCCCCTCGCTCTCTGTTGGACCTGCTGGTGAAGACGGCCCACGCGCACCCGGGGCACTATCACGAAGGCGCCGTGCTCGCGGAGATGCTGTCGCCCCAGAGCGTGGACCTCCTGGAGACCACCGAGCTGGACGTCGCCGAGGCGGTGACCGGAGCCCCGCTCTCCGGTCAGCTCGTGCTCACCTCCCCCGCGATCGGCGCCCACGCGGAGCTCCTCGACGAGGCGGTGGTGCGCCTGGAGGGAGTCGCTCGACCGACGGATCCGGACGTCGACGACGAGCCGCGCCGCTTCGTAGCGACGGCGTCGGTCGCGGAGCTCGGCAGCTCGATGGGAACCGTCGAGATCACCGGGTGCCCCTACGACGGAGGACCGATCCGAGCGGCGGGGACGATGCTCCTCGGGGTCGACGTGGCGCTCTGGCTCGATCAGGTCGATTTCACGGGCATCGCGCCGAAAGCATCCGCGGTGTCGCTCTCGACCGACACTCGAGCGCACAACGGCTTCCTGCGCGGGCTCGCCAAGGCCGCCGCCTATCGTTTTGACCTCCAGAGCGATCCATGAAAAGCGAGGCCCCATGAGAGAGAACTCACCCTTCGAAAAATGCGCCGCGCCCTCCTCACTGGCTGGCTCGCTCGTCGCCTGCTCGATGCTCCTGCTGTCGGCGTGCGGCGCCGACGATTCGGGCGAGGTGCGCCTCACCACCTGGGGCGAGGAGTTCATCGAGGAGGGCATCCCGGCAGCAGAATTTGCCGACGACTTCGAGGCGCGCTTCGACGAGTTCCTCGTCGTGCTGGGCCACGTGCGGGCGCGCAACCAGGAGCACGAGTTCAGCGTCGCGGACACCTACCTGGTCGATCTCACCGCGCCAGGGCCCCACGAGCTCACGACACGGACGCTCCCGGAGGGCGACTGGTCCGAGGTCGAGTACCGCATCGTCCCGATCGAAGCAGAGACGATCCTCCACCCGAGCGCCGACGCGGACGCGCGGGATCGGATGGAAGCGGGCCCGTACAGCATCACCGTGAAGGGTGAGGCCCGCCGGGGAGACGAGCGCTACACCTTCGACTGGAGCTTCGGCGGGACCACCCGCTACACGAACTGCGTCCAGGTCGTCGGTGGCCGCCAGGAGCCCGGGTTCAGGATAGGCGGCGGCGGCCGCGAGACCGTCGAGCTGACGATCCACGGGGACCACTTCTTCTACGACGACCTCGCGGGCGACGCCGCGCTGCGCTTCGAGGCGATCGCTGACGCCGACGCCGACGGGGATGGCGACGTCACCCTCGACGAGCTCACCGCCGTCTCGCTCGTCGACTTGCCCGCGGATCGCTACGGCACCGGAAATTTCAGCGGCGTCGACGATCTCAGGGCCTTCGTCGAAGCGCTCGTGAGCAACCTCGGCCACTTCAACGGCGAAGGCCACTGCCTGCCGCGCTGAGCCTTCCGAAAAGCTGAGCGCTCCGAAAAGCCGAGCCTTCCGGAAGCCGAGCGCCCGAAGAGTCGAGCTCTCCGACACCGAGCTCTCCGACACCGAGCGCTCCGGAAATCCCGGCGTTCCGAAGACCGAGGGCTCCGGAAGCTGAGCGCCCCGAAAAAAGTTCGAACGTCATTTTCCAGCATGTTTCACCCCGCGCGCGGGCGGCGCGGGGGCGCGATCCCGATGAAATCCCGGCGAAATCGGCTCGGACCGGCCGTTTGACATCCTTTGCTGATGCATCTATTGCTGTAGCAATCATTGCGAAGGCGATCTGTTCCCTGTTGTGAATCACCACCTCGAACTCCGACCTCCGACGTCCACCGAAGGTCCCGCCTTGTGGCGACTCGTCCGCGCGACGGGAGTGCTCGAGCCGAACAGCGCCTACGCCTACGCGCTGCTTTGCCGTGACTTCTCCGAGACCTGCCTCGTCGCGGAGGTGAAGGAGGACGGCATCGAAGGAGACGGCATCGTCGCCTTCGTGACCGCCTATCGTCCGCCCGCGCGACCCGAGGCCGTGTTCGTCTGGCAGATCGGCGTGCATCCGCGCGCCCAGGGTCAGGGACTCGGACGCAGGCTCCTGCTCGAGCTCCTGCGGCGGCCGGCGGCGGCCGACGCGACTCACCTGGAGGCAACGGTGGGGGTGAGCAACACCGCGTCGGCACGCTTGTTCCAGAGCGTGGCGCGAGAGCTCGGCGCGCCCTGCGAGATCCTGCCCTGGTTCACGGAGCGCCATTTCCCCTCTCCCGAGGGGCGCGCGCCGCCCCACGAGGACGAACCCCTGTATCGCATTGGACCCCTGAGGAGACGAAACGCATGACCGACGAAATCGTCCACCGGCTCGAATCCGAAGTGCGCAGCTACTGCCGCTCGTTTCCTGTCGTGTTCCAGCGCGCCCAAGGCGCCGAGCTGTTCGATGAGCGAGGACGCAGCTACCTCGACTTCTTCGCCGGCGCTGGGACCCTCAACTACGGGCACAACGATCCCACCCTCAAGGAGCGGCTCATCGAGTACATCGCCGGCTCGGGGATCACCCACGGGCTCGACATGACCACCTCCGCGAAGTGTCGCTTCCTGGAGCTCTTCGAGGCCCGGATCCTGAAACCCCGCAAGCTGGATTACAAGGTGATGTTCCCGGGGCCCACCGGCGCCAACGCTGTCGAGGCGAGCCTCAAGCTCGCCCGCAAGGTCACCGGCCGCAGCAACGTCATCTCCTTCACCAACGCCTTCCACGGCATGACCCTCGGCGCCTTGGCGGCCACGGGGAACGGGGAGAAGCGCGCTGGCGCCGGCGTCGCCCTCTCCGGTGTCACGCGGATGCCCTTCGATGGCTACCTCGGTCCGACGGTGGACACGCTCGACTACCTGGAGAAGGCGCTGGACGATCCCTCGAGCGGAGTCGACGCGCCGGCGGCGCTGATCGTGGAGACGATCCAGGCCGAAGGCGGCGTCAACGTCGGCAGCATCCCTTGGCTGCGCCGCCTCGAGCGCATCGCCCGGAGCTGTGGTGCCTTGCTCATCGTCGACGACATCCAGGTGGGGTGTGGACGGACGGGGCCCTTCTTCAGCTTCGAGCGCGCCGGCCTGAAGCCGGACATCGTGTGCCTCTCCAAGTCCCTCTCGGGGTACGGGCTCCCGCTCGCGGTCGTGTTGATGCGCCCCGAGCTAGACGTCTGGAAGCCCGGCGAGCACAACGGGACGTTCCGCGGCCACAACCTCGCCTTCGTCACCGCCGCGGCTGCCCTCGAGACCTACTGGGCGGACGACGAGCTCACCCGAGCCGTGGATCGCCGGGCCACCATCGTGGGCGCCGCGCTCGGCGCCTTGGCTGCCCAGTTCCCGGCCGAGGTGCGTGGGCGCGGGCTCATCCAGGGGCTGCTCTTCCAGGACCCCGAGCTGGCGAGTCGAGCTGCCCGCAAGGCCTTCGAGCGAGGCCTCGTCATCGAGACGGCAGGTCCGCGGGACGAGGTCTTGAAGGTCCTCCCCCCTCTCACCATCAGTGATGAACAGCTGAGCCGCGGGCTCGAGATCATGAGCGCTTCCGTGGCCGCGACGCTGGCCGAGTCACGTCGGCAGACGGAGCGCCCCCGCAGCCAGCCCCCCGCGCGCTCCACGGAGGTCAACGCATCATGATCGTACGCAAACTCGACGAACTCGAAGGAAAAGACCGCGTCGTGAGCGGCCCCACCTGGACCAGCCGGCGACTCTTGCTGGCACGGGACAAGATGGGGTTCTCGCTCCACGACACGATCATCGGCGCCGGCACGCGCACGCACATGCGCTACGGGAACCACCTCGAGGCGGTCTACTGCATCGAGGGGCGCGGCAGCGTGACCACGATGGACGGCACCGAGTACCGCATCGAGCCGGGGACGGTATACGCCCTCGATCAGCACGACGAACACGTCCTGCTCGCCGAGACGGAGCTACGGCTCGTCTGCGTCTTCAATCCTCCGCTGGTGGGCCCGGAGGTCCACGACGACACCCGAGGGTATCCGCTCCTCGAGGTCGCCGAGGCGACGCCGACTCCCTGATCGCCTCGCGGCCCCGGGCTTCTGACCCACCGATCCGCTCGCCGCGGCACCGCCCGTTCTTGGCCTCCCCGTGCTCGTCGCCGTCCTCACCTTCGCGGCCTGCCTGCTCGTCTTCACGTGCATCGGCGCCCTGGCGGTTCGTCAACGTACGAAGACGACCGATGACTACCTGGTCGCCAGCCGGAACGTGAGCCCGTGGCTGACGGCCCTCTCCGCCGTCGCCACCAACAACAGCGGCTTCATGTTCGTGGGGCTGATCGGGTTCGCTTACCGCTTCGGCACGGAGGCGGTGTGGCTCCAGGCGGGCTGGATCGTCGGGGACGTGATCGCCTGGCTGTGGGTCCACCAGCGCGTGCGCAAGGTCTCCGGGGACTTGCGGGTGGCTTCCGTGCCCGCGCTCCTGGCGACCCAGGGAGACGGGCGCGTGCAGCTGGGCGTTCGCGGCGCGACGGGGCTGCTCACGTTGATCTTCCTGGGAGGCTATGCGGCCGCACAGCTCAAGGCCGGGAGCACCACTCTCTACGCGCTGTTCGGCTGGGAGCCGTGGATCGGCGTCGTCATCGGCGCCGTGATCGTGATCGTCTATTGCTTCTCCGGTGGCTTGCGCGCCTCCATCTGGACGGACGCGGCCCAGGCGATCGTGATGCTGGTGTCGATGGCCGTGTTGCTCGGCTACGCCATGCACCACGCGGGCAGCCCCGCCACGCTGATGCGGGGCCTGGCGGAGCAGGATCCCACCCTGGTCGAGTGGATTCCCAGCGGGCTCGCCTGGGGCTTCGGGGTGTACTGTCTCGGCTTCGTCGCGGGCGGCTTCGGCGCGGTCGGGCAGCCCCACATCCTCATCCGCACCATGGCCATCAGCAGCGCCGGAGGGATCCCCCGCGCGCGCAGGGTCTACCTCGTGTGGTTCGTGCTCTTCAGCGCCTCGGCCGTGCTGGTGGGCCTCTACGCGCGCGTGCTCCTGCCGGAGCTCTTGACGGAGACGGCGGTGCAGGGGCTCGCCGATCCAGCGGAGCACGCCTTGCCGCGCCTGGGCCTCGAGCTGTTACCCAGCGTGCTCGTCGGGCTGCTGCTGGCGGGCATCTTCTCCGCCACCATGTCGACGGCGGACTCCCAGATCCTCTCGTGCTCCGCCGCGGTCACCCAGGACATCGTGCCCCGCTGGAGCCAGTCCTACCGCGCGTCGAAGCTCGCTACCCTCGGGGTCACGAGCTTCGCCCTGTTCGTGGCGCTCTCCGCGGGAGAAGGCGTCTTCCAGCTCGTGCTCTCGGCCTGGTCGGCGCTCGGCGCCACGCTCGGCCCGCTGCTGCTCCTCCGCGTCTTCGGTCACTACGTCCCGACGAGTTGGGCACTCGTGATGATGGGCGCGGGTCTGACCACCGTGTTCGCCTGGGAGCACGGCCCCTGGGCCGACGACGTGTTCAAGCTGCTCCCCGGGTTCGTGGCCCCCTTCGCTTTCTATGCGGTTTTCCGCGGCGTCACGGGGCTCGCCCGGCGCCGCTCCCCTCCGGCTGTGGGGCAGACGACGGGCCGGCAAATGTCGGCCGCTGAACGCGCCCGCCCCGCGCCGCCGGACCCCGAGCGCGCCGCGGGAGGTCCGTGAGGGCGCGCGGCCTCACAGGACGTCGGCTTTGACGTCCTCGCCCGGCGCCAAGATCGGCGAGGCGTCGATCTCAGTGGCATCCATCAGCTCCGCCGTGCGACGCAGCGCGGTCAACAGGGCCACCCGCTCCTGCTGGCTGAGCGACGAGAGCCGCTTCACGAAGCGCTCCTGGAGCGGCGTGGGCAACGTCTGAAAGCGCTCGTACCCGGCGGGGGTCAGCGCGAGTTTCACACGACGGCGATCGCGCTTCCCCCGCTCCCGGATCACCAGATCCGCCTTCACCAACCGATCCAGGATGCGCGAGACCGTCGCGGGCGACAGCTGCACCCGCGCGCTCACGAGGGCGACCGTGATGTCCACGTCCTGCGACTCCAGCTCCCCGATGGTCTTCAGCACCATCAGCTGGGGGACGGTGAGCCCCACCTCCCGCCCCAAGTACTTCGAGTGCTCGGAGATGCGCCGCACGATCTGTCGGATCGACCGGAGCACCTCGTGGGCGAGCTCTCCATCGCGCTCGGCGCGTTCGTTGCTCCCGCGAGTGGGCCTGTCGACGCTCATGACGGCTCGCCGACGACTCCTGGAAGTGCCCCTGGCGCTCCCGAAGGGGACGACGCAGCGGACGAGAACACCCGCTCCGCGAGGGCAGAGCCGAACAACCCTTCGGGATCGAGGCGCTGCTTGAGAGCAAAGAAGCTCGCCAGGGTCTCGTGACCATAGGCGCGCTCCACGTCCGCCGGGCGCAGGACCGCGTCCTTGGCGAAGTAGAACTTGCCGCCCGCTTCGAGCACCCGCTCGGTCAGTCGCTCCGTGAGCGCCCAGAGCTCGTCACGCTTCCCGGGGGAGACCGGGAAATCGAGGGCCAGAGACCAGCCGTCGAGGGCGTGCGTCATGAGGAACGGATCGGGGCGATGGCGCTTCAGCACGCCCAGGTACGATGGCTGACCTGCTCGCTGGCACAGAGCCAACACGTCGCGGAGACACTCCCTGGCGCCCGCGTGGGGCACGAAGACCTGATACTGGATGAAGCCCCCGCGCCCATAAGCGAGCCGCCAGTTGGGCACGTAGTCGAGGAGGAAGGCGAACGCGACGTGGCTCTGCAGGAACGACTTGCCGTGAGCGGGCCGTGACGAGTGGTACTTCAGCCAGTTGACGAGCCGCACCCCAGGGTTGTGGGTCCCCAGGCGCATGAAGCGCCAGAGCTCGGACCGCGGGAGGCCCAGGATGCGCGGCGGGAGCCCTTGGCGCTCCACGTGCAGCGTCTCCTCTCCCTCGGGATCTTCCCCCGGTTCGAGGTAGTCCGCCGCGTGGAGCACTCCTCGCCCGAGCCCAGCACCGCCGCTGAAACAGTCGACCCAGCCCACGAGGTAGTCGCTCTCGGGCAAACGCCGTTCGAAGAGATCGAAGGTCTCGTCCAGGTTGCGACCGGTGAGCGAGGTCACCCGAAGCCGACCGCTGTGGACCTTCTTCAGCCTCACCTTGACCCGCGTGAGCGCCCCGAGGAGGCCCATCCCGCCGATGACGGCGTGGAAGATCTCCGGGTTCTCCTCGCGGCTGCACCGCAACAGCTCGCCGCGGGCGGTGAGCAGATCGAAATCAACCACGTGGTCGCCGAAGGGACCGACGCGGAAGTTGTTCTTGCCGTGGACGTTCATCGCCACGCAGCCGCCCAGGGTCGGACGCATCGTCCCCGGGACCACCGTGGGCCAGTAGCCGTCCTCGATCGTGCGACGCCACAGGCCCTCGATCGTCACCCCCGGCTCGGCATCGAACTCCCCGTGTTCCGGATCCCAACGCAACACCCGCCGCAGCCGCGTCGCGTCCACGACGAGCCCGTCGCGGTGCAAAGAAGCGTCCCCATAGCTCCGCCCCGCGCCGCGGAACGCCACCTGGAGGCCCTCCTGCCGCGCCCGCTCGAGGACCTCCGCGAGCTCCTCCACGCTCCGAGGCTCCGCGAACCGGCAAGCCCCGAGCACCGCTCGTCCAAAACCGTCGAGCACACGTCGGGGTGCGTGGGTGCGCAGGGTCGACGAGCTCGGGACCAACGCAGCGGCCGCGTTGGCGTTCGTGGGCGACCCCTCATCGGAAGTCGTGGTCTGCTCCGGCGGCACTGCCAGTTCCGAGGGCTGCTCGGACGACGCTGTCCGGAGCGCCACCGGATCGACGGGGGCCGCCAGCGGAGGCAAAGGCAGACCTCCGAGCGGAGCCGCCGCCGCCGGTCGAGGTCCCCCGGCGGTCTCCCCGCTCGGCACGTCGCCGTTCAGCGAGGCAGCGGCGGTGTCGGGGACGACGTGAGTGGGCGATCCGAGGCTCGGCACCGCCCTCGGAACGGGCGGAGGCGGCAGGCTCCCCGGCGCCAGGGTGGATCCGCGCGGCGGCGGAGGAGGAGTCCGCGACGGGGCCTTCGGCGGAGGAGGTGGTCGCGACGAGACCCTCGGCGGTGGGACGGGTCGGGGCAAGTCGGGCCGGTTCGCCATCAGAAATTGAGTCTCCGGAAGATGAAGGAGGGCAACAGGCGCACCACGAAGGCCACGAGGGCCCAGCGCGCCGGGACGAAGCCGCTGGCGCTCCGACCGCGCCGCGCCAACCGTAGCGCCGCGCGCGCCGCCTGCTCGGCGGAGATGAGCCAGAACAGCCCTGGTTTACCCCGTGTCATCGCCGTGTCCACGAAGCCTGGCTTGATCGTGACCACGTTGACGCCGTAGCGCGAGCAGCGGTTGCGCAGGGACTCGAGGTACGTCGACAGCGCGGCCTTCGACGTGCAGTAGCCGGGGTTGCCACGCCGCCCGCGCTCGCCAGCGATGCTCGAGATGCCGATGATGGTGCCGCTCCGGGCGGCCTCGAAGCGCGCGGCAGCCAGATTCAGCCAGGCCATGGCGGCCACCACGTTGACGACCATCATGCTGCGGTCCTTGTCGAAGTTGTACTCGCCCTCCTCCACGTTGGGCATGACCCCCGCCGCGTAGACGACCGTGTCGAGCCCCCCCAGCTCCTCGACGATGCGATCGAACAAGGCCGGCACTTCGTCCACGCACGCGACGTCGTGCACGTAGGTGCGGATGCGCTCGGGCGCCGACGCGGCGACCCGTCTGAGCTCTCCTTCACGGCGGGCGACGATGGCGACCTCCGCGCCCTCCAGGGCGAGCTGCTTGGCGAGGGCCTCCCCGATTCCGGAGGACGCCCCGACTACGATGACCTTCGTCAGGTGGGCGCTCATGGCAGGGCCTCCCTACCACGATTCGCCTGCCCAGGGAGACCTCAGCGCCCGCGTTTCGCCCGCTTGGGGCCCGTCGCGCCGTCCCCCTCCGGGTAGGCGCGACGCAACGTCGCGGCGAGCTGGCGGAGCGGGGCGGCCAGGGGCGAGCTCCGACGCCACGCCAACGCGATCGTCCGAGAGGGAACCGGAGCGGCCAGAGGACGCACGCGGAGATCCGCCCGCCGGAGCTCGGTCGAGAGGGCCAGCTCCGGGAGGAGCGTCACCCCAGCGCCGCCCGCCACCATCTGGGTCAGCGTGGACAGGCTGGTGGCGCGAAATTCGAGCTCGCGCGTCTTGGCGCTCGTGCAGAACGCCAGCGCCTGCTCCCGCAGACAGTGCCCGTCGTCCAGGAGCAAGACGCTCCGATCGCGGAGCTCCCCGAGCGTCACGGGAGTCCGCTTCCGTCCGAGCGGGTCCTCCGCGCCGGTGACGAGCACGAATGGGTCCTGGGCCAGCTCCTCCCAGTCGAGATCGCCGATCTCCGCCTCCAGCGCGAGCACGGCGGCGTCGAGGACGCCCGACTCCAGGCTCTCGACCAACACCTCCGTCTTGTCCTCCGTCCACAGGAGCCCGAGCCGCGGGTAGTCCTCGCGGAGCGCGGGGGCCACGCAAGGGAGCAGGTACGGCGAGATGGTCGGGATGACGCCGATACGCAGCGTCCCCCCGAGCGGGTCGTTCGCGCTCCGCGCGGCTTCCGCGAGATCGTCACTGGCTCGCAAGATCAGCCGCGCGCGTGCCGTCAGATCCTTGCCCACGGCCGTGACGATCACCCGCCGCCGGTCGCGCTCGAACAGCTGGACACCCAGGACCTCTTCGAGCTGGGCCAGCTGCGCGCTGAGCGCCGGCTGAGACACACGACACCGCTCCGCGGCGCGCCGAAAGCTCAGGTGCTCCGCGACCGCCACGACGTATTGGAGCTGACGAAGCGTGAACGGGTGGGGCGTGAAGCTCATGATAACCCCAGCTTATCACGTTCATGCAGGAGATGTCTTGGACCGGGGCGAGCCCGTCTCTCATGTTGAAGACATTGGTGACCGCACTGGCGCGGTCACGGAAAGGAAACGAACGATATGTTGACCGTTGGTGACAAGCTTCCCGAATACAAACTTCAAGCCGTCGTGAGCCTCGAGTCCGGAAAGGAGTTCGCAGAGCTCACCCACGCGAGCCATCCTGGAAAATGGCTGGTCCTCTTCTTCTGGCCCATGGACTTCACGTTCATCTGTCCGACCGAAATCGCAGAGTTCGGCCGACGGAACCGCGACTTCGCCGACCGGGACGCACAGGTCCTCGGGGCGAGCACGGACACGCACTTCGTCCACCTGAACTGGCGCAAGAGCCACCCCGATCTGAAGGATTTGCCCTTCCCCATGCTCGCAGACACCAAACGTGAGCTGTCGACGGCGCTCGGTATCCTGCACAAGGAAGACGGCGTTGCCCTGCGGGCGACGTTCCTGGTGGATCCCGATGGCGTCATCCGTCACGTCAGCGTGAACGACCTGTCCGTCGGCAGGAACGTCGACGAGGTGCTGCGCGTGCTCGACGCTCTGCAGACCGACGAGCTCTGCCCGTGCAACTGGAAGAAAGGCGAGCCCACCCTGGAGGTCGCATGACCTTACAGGCCCTCGAAGGCGTCAGGGACGCGCTCCCCGACGTCGCCAAGGACATTCGGCTCAACCTGCAGGCCGTCCTGCAGGAGAGCTCGCTGACGGTTCAGCAACGCTGGGGGGTGGCCGTGGCCTGCGCCGCGGCCGCTCGCAACGAGCGGCTGCGGCGCGCCGTCGTCGCAGACGCGCTGGCCGCAGCGGGGCAGGACACCGTGGACGACGCGCTCGCCGCCGCGGCCTTGATGGCGATGAACAACGTCTACTATCGGTTTCGACACGTGGTCGAGAAGGAGACGTACTCGAGCCGGCCAGCTCGATTGCGCATGACCCGCATCGCTCGCCCTGCGACGAACAAGCTGGACTTCGAGCTGTACTGCCTCGCCGTCAGCAGCATCAACAACTGCCAAGCGTGCGTGCGGTCCCACGAGAAGGTCGTGACGGAGGGTGGGCTGAGCGAAGAGGCCGTCCACGACGCGATCCGCATCGCCGCGACGCTTCACGCCACCGCCGTGGCCCTCGAATTGACGGCGTAACCCTCCCGTAGGAGCGCGTGGCGCGCCCCTCGGCCCGTCGCGCGGACCCGCCCGCCACGGCCCCATCCATCCTACAAGCACGCCGCTCCGCGTAGCGCCGCCGGGGGTTCCCCACCCGGTCGGCGAGCGCGGTTGGCTTGCGGCCGCGCCCCCTTCGCCGTAGTAGAGGGAGAGTCCCGTCGGTCTCCCCTCCGGTCCCCTTGCGCTCCGCGATCAGGGCCTCTCGGGAGCCGCCGGACGTCGCCGAGACAACGTGCACGCCCCAGGTAAGAGACCGCGCACCGATCCCGACGGTCGCTCCCTCACCGAGGAGAGCCCCAGCGGGACCCTGCGCGACCGCCCCGACACGATCCCGCACCCGCCGTCGCTCCCCGCCGACCTCCTCGATTTGAGGTATCGGGGCGGTCTGGTGGGGGCGCCGGCCTGGGCACTCGCCGTGGTCGAAGAGATGCACCGGACGCGGGACGAGCTCTCCGCGGCGATGGGAGAGTTCGCCGACGCAGCGTCGGCCCTCGAACGTCAGAACCGCGAGGTCCTCGCGCACCAGTCGTCGCTGCGCCGATCCGTCGAAGAGCTGCGCTCCGAGTTCCGCTCGCGCGTGGGAGCGCACGACGGAGAGCTCAACGACGTGCGCGTCCGCCTCGACGCCCTCGAGCGAGACCTCGCCGAGCTGCGCGCGGCGCTCTTGGCCCTCAAGACCGAGTGAGCGGCCCGCGCGGCCGCCGCGGGACCTCGGAACGAGGGATTTTTCGCCTTCGACGCGAGCCCATCCGGCGCGGGGGGAGCACGCAGGGCCAGGTCGGCCAGGCCGCACCCGCCCCATCAGGTTGCAAGAGACTTTCATTCTCAGCACCCGAGCACGGGTCGTGAGCGCCCAGGACCCCGCGAACCTACGGGATTTGCTGCGAATTTTCCTTGACTGGGCGACCGACCATTCCGTGACTGAAAACGACTTTCAATTTCCCCGACGCTCTGGTACTAGCCGCCCCAGGTAATCCAGAGGCTGCGGCACACGATCGCCGTCGACCTCCTCCGCCGGGCGCCTCGCGGCCGTCCGACGGCGACATCCACGGAGAGTAGGTTCACGATGCGTACGGTTTTTCTTCACGGGATGGGCGCGTTGCTCGTCAGCGGGGCTCTCGTCGCGGGCTGCGGCAGCGACGACGAAAACAGCGGCAGCAGCAACACCGGGGGGGACACCTCCTCGGGAGGAGACGCCTCCACCGGAGGCAAGAAGTCGAGCGGCGGCGACGGCGGCGCCACCGGAGGCACCGGAGGTAAGGACGCCGGTGGTGGGACCGCCGGCGAGGGGGGCGCTCGGGGCGAGGAGGGCGACCTCGTCAAGACCCTGCTCATCCCCGGGGCGAGCAACCTCTATGGGCTCACCTACTCCGCGGACGGCAAGCTCTACGTCTCGGGCACGGTCGACGACGAGGGCGACCCTGCCGTCGCGCTGTGGCGCCTCGACACAGAGGGGAACATCGACGAGAGCTTCGGCGACGACGGCGTCGTCGTTCGCAACCTCGGCGCCGGGAGCGATGCTTCCTACGGAGTCGTGGAGCTCGCGAACGGCGACCTGGTCGTGCACGGCACGCTCGACGGCCGGGTCTTCCTCATGAAGTTCGACGACGAGGGAGCCCTCGTGACCGAGCCGACGTTCGTGGAGTTCGGCTGGTCCGAGGCGGACCTCGACGCCATGACCACGCCGCCCTTCGCGGACTGGCCCGGCGACGCTCCCCCCGCGTACACGTCCTGGGGCATCGCGCTCGACGCGACCGGCGACGACGAGAAGATCGTCGTCTTCGCCCATGGCGCGCCCCGGAAGGGCGATCTCGACGCCTCGGACGAGCAGCGCACGGACAACGACCGCTGGGTCGCGCGCGTCCTCGCGAGCGACTTCTCCGCGGACGCCAGCTTCAACGGCGGGCAGGCCTTCGGGGTCGACGTGGACGGCGCGAACGCCGCGGACAACACGCGCCGAGGCTTCGTGGAGGCCGACGGCAAGATCCTCTCGGCGGGCTACACGAACTTCGGCGAAGGCAACCACGTCGCCTTGATGCGCCTCACCCCCTCCGGGCAGCTCGATGGCACCTTCGGCTTCGGCACGACGACGGATCAGGATGGGCTCACCCGATTCCAGCCCTTCAGCGGCGCCGGGGCCATGTCGGAGGCCTACTCGGCGGTGAAGGTGGGCAACCGCTACATCACGACCGGCTACGGCGTCTCGAACTTCCTGGTCAACACGAACGAGAACGACGTGGTCAGCTTCGGCGTGCTCGACGACGGTTTCGACACCACCTACGGCGACGACGGCGCCTTCGCGATCCAGAGCGAAGAGGACCCCTCGCCCACGTGGGAGGGCGGCCGGCAGCACCGTGACAACGGACGCGATCTGGTGCTCCTCCCCGACCAGCGCACGCTCCACGTCGGTTGCTACAACGACTACGCGGCCGTCTTCATGGTCCAGAAAGACGGCGGTCTCGACGAGAGCTTTGGCGACTACGGCATGCTGGTGCTGGACGCGTCGAGCGACTACACGACCCACGAGCGGCCCTTCTTCAAGGCCGCGCTCTCCCCCGACGGGGCCCGCGTGGCGGCCTCTTCTCAGGGTGGGCTCCTGGCCATCTTCGAGCTCTCCCAGGACTGAACCAATCCTCCTTCGCCGGCGGGGGTACGTCTGGGTGCCCCCGCCGGCTCTGCTTCATTCGTCCCCACTCATCGCTGTCTCTCCCCCGGAGCCCGCGTGACCTCACCGAACGCTTTCTCTTCACCGCGCATGATCCGACGCAGGGTCTGCGCCGCTCTCACCTGCCTCGCGCTGGGGGGGGTGGCTTTCGGAGCCTGCAATCGAACTCCCGACCCGGAGGAGGTCTTCGGTAGCGGTGGCGCGAGCGGGGGCACCAAGACCGGAGCCGCGGGGAGCCGCGCCTCGGGCGGGATGTCCTTCGGAGGATCGGCGGGAGCGCCCCCGACCGGGCTCGAGTGTGGACCGCCGCCTCTGGTCGAGGGCTCCTTCAGCAAACGCCGCCTGCTGGAGGCCTCGGCTTCGTGCGCCGAGTGGCACTACTGCGACTTCGAAAGCGCCGCGACCCTGCTGCGCGATCGGGTCGTCGCGTGGGCAGAGAAGCCCAGCGACGCGAACCTCGCCGCGGCCCGCGAGGCGTGGGTCCGGGCGATGGAGAGCTGGTCGCACGCGGAGCTGTTCCAGTTCGGACCTGCGGGCTCGGCGACTCAGGATCCGTATCACGGCGCGGGTTACCGGGATCGGATCTACGCGTGGCCCAGCATCAGCCGCTGCCGCGTCGAGGAGCAGGTCGCCAATCAGCGTTACCTCGACGAGGGCATCGACCGGGCGCTGATCACCGCCCGGGGGCTCTTCGCCCTCGAATACTTGCTGTTTTACCCCGGTGACGACCACGCGTGCACGCCGACGTCCAGCGCCGGCAAGACCTGGAGCACCCTCGACGCCGCCGAGATCGCCGAACGCAAGGCGGCGTACGCGAGGGCGCTGGCGGAGGACGTGCTCGCGCTCACTCAGCAGCTGCGGTCGCGCTGGAGCGCCGACGGGGGCAACTTCCGAGACACGCTGATCCGCGCGGAAGGCTACGACAAGCCGGCCACGGATCGAGACCAGGAGGCCCTGAACATCGTCGCCTGGTCCTTCGTGTACATCGAGCGGCAGGTGAAGGACTGGAAGGTGGGCCACCCCGCGGGGCTCAACCCAGCAGCGCCGCTCGACGGATTCGAGACGCCCTTCGCCTTGCAGGCGGTGCAGGCGCTCCGCGCGAACCTGCGCTCCTTTCAGCGCCTGTTCGAGGGGTGCGGTGGCGACGGCGCTGGCGTGGGCTTCGACGATTGGCTGATCGCCGCCGGGCACGGCGATCTCGCGGCCGACATGATCGCCGCCTGGAAGGTAGCCCAGGCAGCGGTGGACGCCTTCCCGCCCTTTCACGAGGCCACCACCGAGGACTTCCTGGCGCTGCACGCCAGCATCAAGGGTCTGTCGGACCTGATCAAGAACGAGTTCCTCGCGGGCGCGGGCAGCCCCCTGAACCTCTCGCCCCCCGCCGGAGTCGAGGGCGACAATGACTGAGTCCGCCAGCGAGGCGCGCCCCACCTCACCGGGGCTCCTCGAGCGAGCACTCCAAGCATCCTTTCGCCCCGTGGACGCGGCCTGGCTCGCGGCCTTCCGCATGGCGCTGGGCACGCTCATTGCGGTGTCGATGCAGCGCTTCCTCGTGTACGGCTGGGTCGACAAGCTGCTCGTCGAGCCCAACTTCCGGTTCAAGTACTGGGGCTTCGAGTGGGTCGAGCCGCTCTCCCGCGCGAACATGCACCTGCTGTTCTGGGTGCTGTTCGGGCTCGCGGTCGCCATGACCGTCGGGCTCGCCTTTCGGCTCGTCACGCCGCTCCTCGCCGCCGGGCTCACTTACATTCAACTGCTCGACGTCAGCGTCTACCTGAACCACTACTATTTGGTCGCGCTGCTCACGTGGCTGCTCGCCGTGTCGCCCGCACAGCGCCTCTGGTCCGTCGACGCATGGATCTCACGCCGGCTCCGCGCGGCTCGCGCCGCCGGGACGCTGCCAGCGACGGGCACGGGAGCACCCCGCAACGACGGCACCGTATCCGCCGCGTGGCACTACCTGTTCCGCGCACAGGTCGGCATCGTCTACACCTTCGCCGGGCTCGCCAAGTTCCAGACCGACTGGCTCCTGCACGGACAACCGCTGCGGATCTGGCTCGGCGCGAACACGAAGCTCCCGATCCTCGGCAAGCTGTTCACGCTCGAGGAGGTCCCGCTCATCATGAGCTGGTGCGGCTTTCTCTTCGACACGACGATCGTGTGGTGGCTGCTGCATCGCAAGACGCGCCCCTGGGCCTACCTGGTCGTGATCGCGTTTCATACGATGACGAAGCTCCTGTTCAACATCGGGATGTTTCCGTTCATCATGGTGTGCGCGGCCCTCGTGTTCTTCTCTCCCGGCTGGCCGCGCACCCTCCTGGGTGCGCTCCGCGGGGCGCTGAGGTGGCTCCGCTCGCTGCTCGGTCGTGAAGGAGCTCGAGCCAGCGCGTCTCTCCGGGAGGCTCTCCCCGACAGCGGCGGGTCATCACGGGCGACGCACGCTCTGCGCCCCATCACCGCCTGGCAGCGCGCCGCGGTCACCCTCGGCGTCGTGTATTGCCTGGTTCAGGTCACCTTGCCGCTACGGTTCCTCGCCTATGGCGGGAACGTGCTGTGGCACGAGCAGGGCATGCGGTTCTCCTGGCGCGTGATGGTGCGGGTCAAGGGTGGCGGGACGACCTTCATCGTTCGCAACAAGGAGACCGGTCGCACCTGGCACGTGAGCCCCAGCGAGTACCTGAACCCCCTGCAGGAGGCGGAGATGTCGAGTCAGCCCGACCTCATCCTCCAGCTCGCCCATCACATCCAGCGGGATCTCGACCAGCGCGGGCTCGGCCCCGTCGAGGTCCGCGCCGACTCCCACGTCACCCTCAACGGCCGCCGGAGCGCGCGGCTCATCGATCCGGACGTGGACCTGACGACCATCCGCGACGGGCTCGGCCGCGCCCACTGGGTCCTGCCCGCCCCGCCGCAAGCACCGCCCCGTACGCGGCCCGTCCTGTGAAGAGCTCCACCATGTGGATTCGCCGAACGTTCCGAGCTTCTGCGCCGTCCCTCCGTCTGCTGGCGGCCCTGCCCTGGTGTCTCCTGCCGGCGCAGGCGCTGGCGCAAGCGCCCACTGACGACCCGACGGACACCCCGGACGCCGCCGAGGCGCCTCCCGAGGCCCCCGCGGAAGAAGCCCCCGCGGAAGAAGCCCCCGCGGAAGAGGCCCCGCTGGAGGAGGCGCCCACCGAGGACGCGCCCGCACAGGGCGGCCCCTCCAGCGAAGACGCGGCCGATCCGCAGGCCCCTCCCGCCGACCAGGCCGAGACCGGCGACGAACCCCGGAGAGACACCGGCGACGGCTCCCCAGAGTCCTCGGTCACTCCCACCGCTCCCGCGCCCGAGGCGGACACGCCCACGACGGAGCTGCCAACGCCAACGATCGACGAGGCCGCGCGCGACAGCGACGACTCGGTGGGCTTTGCCGACCCCTCGTCGTCCGACACTCCTCCCGAGGCCGCGGAGGCGGGAGAACCCGAGGAGGAGATCTTCGTCGCGGGGGCTCGCCTCGCCCGCACACCGGGCTCCGCCCACGTGATCGGGAGAAAACAGCTCGAGCGCTTCGAGTACGACGACTCCCAAGCGATCCTGCTCCAGGTACCCGGCGTCTACGTGCGTCAGGAGGACGGGATCGGGCTGCGTCCGAACATCGGCATTCGGGGGGTGAGCCCGGACCGGAGCAAGAAGCTCACGCTGATGGAAGACGGGATCTTGTTCGGTCCCGCCCCCTACTCCGCCCCTGCGGCGTACTTCTTCCCGCTGATGACGCGCATGGGGCAGGTGCAGGTCATCAAGGGGCCCTCGGCCATCGCCCACGGCCCGCAGACCGTAGGCGGCGCCATCGATTTCATCTCCCGACCGATCCCCACCGAGACCTCGGGCGGGCTCGATCTCGGCCTCGGCGACTTCGGGTACAGCAAGGCCCACGGTCACTTCGGATCGAGCGACGGGCAGACGGGCTTCTTGCTCGAGGGGGTGCGGCTCCAGAACACCGGCTTCATGAACCTGCCGAGCGGCGCCGACACGGGCTCCACGCGTTACGAGTGGGTCGCCAAGGCGTCCCACGTCCTCGATCCCAGCGCCGACGTCCTCAACGAGTTCCGCTTCAAGCTCACCTATAGCGACGAGGTCTCCAACGAGACGTACCTCGGGAAGACGGACGCGGACTTCCGCGCGGATCCGTACCGGCGCTACGCGGCCTCCGCCCTCGATCAGATGAAGAGCCACCGGCTGGCCCTCGCGGCCACCCACGTGCTCCACGCGCCCGACGCCGGCATCAAGCTGACCACGAGCGCCTACAAGCACGAGATGACCCGCACGTGGACGAAGCTCAACCGGCTGGGGAGCGCGGCGGTCGCCGGCGTCCTCCGGGAGCCGGACACCCTCCGCCACGAGGAGCTCTATGGCGTGCTCACCGGAGAGCAGGACACCGCCTCGCCCGGCACACGGTTGTTCATCGGTCCCAACGCGCGCACCTTCGTCAGCCAAGGCGTGCAGACCCGGCTGGATCTGGCCGTGGACAGCGGCGCGCTCAGCCACAGGATCGAGGCGGGGCTGCGCCTACACCACGACTCCATCGCACGCCGCCACAGCGAGAGCGCCTACGACATGGTGGGCGGGAGGCTCGTCCACGGCGGAGAGGCTGCTCAGGTCACCGCCAAGAACGAAGCCCAGACCCACGCGCTGGCGCTGCACGCCCTGGACGCCATCACGTGGCGCAACCTCACCCTGACCCCCGGCGTGCGGGTGGAGCTCCTCCGCCAGGAGACGACGAACCTCGTCCAGGGAGGCACGGCGGATCAGTTCATCTACGCGGTCCTCCCCGGCATGGGCGCGTTCTACGGCATCACCGACTCGTTCGGTCTGCTCGCGGGGGTCCACCGGGGCTTCAGTCCACCCGCTCCCCCCGAGCCGGGCGCCAACGGTGCTCCGCCAAGCCAGCCCCGCCCCGAGTACAGCGTCAACTACGAGACCGGCGGCCGCTTCAAGTCGGGCGCCACCACCTTCGAACTCATCGGATTTTTCAGCGACTACTCCAACCTGACGAGCATCTGCACGATCGCTTCGGGCTGCGTCCAGGACGACGTGGGACACCAGGTCGATGCGGGCGCCGCTCACATCTACGGCCTCGAGGCGTTCGCCGCCCACGAGCTCCCGGCGGGTCCGGTGAAGGTCCCCTTCACCGTGGCCTACACGCTCACCAAGTCGAGCTTCGCCAGCGATTTCACCTCCACGGATCCCAGCCTGGGTGACGTGCGCTCCGGCGACGAGCTCCCCTATCTGCCCCTGCACCAGCTCGTGGCCACCGTCGGGGTGGAGGCCGGTCGCGTCGGCGGGGTCATCTCGGCGAACTACATCTCACGCATGCGCGAGTGCGCCGGGACGTGCACCCTCGGTGAGGGGGTCGCGGTGCACGGCAGCGATCTCCTCACGGACTCGCAGTTCTGGCTCGACGCCGGAGCGAGCTGGCGCGCCCTGCGCTACCTCAGCTTCTACGCGAACCTGCGCAACGTGCTCGGCGCGGAGAACATCGTGTCACGGCGACCTTACGGCGCACGCCCGAACGCGCCGCGCTGGCTCCAGGTCGGCGCCAAGCTCGACTTCTGAGCTCGCCCCTCACAGGTTCGTCACGGTCTTCATGATCTCCGCCGCGTGACCGTTCGGGTTGACGTCGTCGAAGGTCTTGGCGATGCGCCCCGTCGCGTCGATGACGAAGGTGACCCGCTTGGTCACCCCCAAGCGCACGGGCACCCCGTAGGCCTCGGCGATCTCGTGGTCGGGGTCCGGCAAGAGCAGGAAGGGCAGGCCGTGCTTCTCCGCGAACCGCACATGGGATTCGTTGTCGTCGGCGGACACGCCGAGCACCACCGTGTTGGCCTGCTGGAACCGCGGCCACTCGTCCCGAATCTCTCGCGCTTCGATGGTGCAGCCCGGGGTATCGTCCTTGGGGTAGAAGTAGAGAACCACGTTCTTTCCACGGAGTTCGGAGAGCTTCACGCGCTGCCCCGAGTGCGCGACCGTCTCGAAATCCGGCGCCTCACTCCCCTCGGCCACCAACCCGGACGCCCGAGAAGCCGAGCGCCCCTCGCCACCGACGGGGGCCTCCGCTCGCTCACACGCCAGGGCGGCGGACAAGCCCAGGGCCCCTCCGACGATCGCGCCGAGCGCACGCCCCGCATAGCGCGCACGACGTGGACGCGCGTTTGGCCCCATAGCTCGATGCTTGCTCGACGACCCTCTCATGGCTCGAGGAAGGAAACCACGCCGTCCGCGCACCGACAAGGAGCCGGGCGTCGCGGAACCTTTGTGTTATGAGAGCACCCATGAGAGCCGCACGGTACATCACGCTGCCCTTCCTCCTCGGAGCTATGGCCTGCGCGTCGTCGCCCCGGGAGCCCCAAGAACCCCAGACCGCGACCCAGCCGCCCGCAACCACTCCAGCGCCGGCGACGGAACCCGCTCAGGAGCCCGCGACGGCCGACGCGCAGGAGACGCAGACCGCCGCTCCGGCGGAAGATCCCCTCGCGGAGGAGCGAGCACAGATGCGGGCGGCAGCCGAGGAAGAGCTCGCGCGCTGGACTCCCGAGCTCCGGGAGCAGGCGGCGGCTTTGGCGTCGAAGAGCCATCCAAACACGGAGGCCGCTCTGCGGGCGGCGATGGCGAGCCCGCATCGCATGCCCGGCCACGCCGCCCGCGACGGCGCGCGGCATCCCGTCGAGACCCTCAAGTTCTTCGGGCTCGAGCCCACCATGACCGTGCTGGAGTATGGCCCCGGCGCCGGATGGTACACGGAGCTGTTGGCGCCCACCCTGGCCGCTCGAGGCAAGCTCATCGTCACCAGCACCGATCCGCAAGGTCCTCCCGAGGCTCGCCCCACCCTCTACGCCGAGCGGCTGGATCTGTTTCTGAAAAAGTCTCCCGAAGTTTACGGCAAGGTCGAACGAGCGCTGTTCGATCCCAGCGCTCCGGAGCTCGACCTCGACGGCGAGGTGGATCTCGCCCTCGTCATCCGAGGGATGCAGGGTTGGGTCCGCGATGACAGCGTCGATCGATGGCTGCAGGCGATCCATCGGGCGCTGAAGCCCGGAGGGACCCTGGGCATCGTCCAGCATCGAGCCGCCGCCGACGCGGATCCCAAGGAGAGCGCCACTCGAGGCTACCTGCCGCAGGCTTGGGTCATCGAGCAGGTGGAGGCCCAAGGCTTCAAGCTCGCTGCGAAGTCGGAGATCAACGCCAACCCCAAGGACACCCGCGATCACGAGGGCGGCGTCTGGGCCCTACCTCCGACCTTGCGGAATGGGGACAAGGACCGCGAGAAGTACCTCGCCATCGGGGAGAGCGATCGCATGACGCTCCGCTTCACGAAGGTGGCCAAGTAATCGTGCGCCGCTCCGGGCCGTTCGCTCTGGAGTGACGTCACGGGGAAGCGCGGAGTCAGCCATGGATGGTGGATTGACCGCCTTGGTCTTGGGAGCGACGGGGCTCGTCGGCTCGGAGCTGTTACGGCAGCTCGCCGCCGACGAGCGCTGCGCTCGGGTGATCGCGCTGGGGAGGCGAGCGACCGGCTTCGACCACGAGAAGGTCGAAGATCGGGTGATCGACTTCGACGCTCCGGACGCCTGGCGCGACGCCATCCAGGGCGACGTGCTCTACTCCGCGCTCGGCACGACGATCAAGAAGGCTGGAAGCCAAGCGGCCCAACACAAGGTCGACTACACCTACCAGCTCCGGGTCGCGGAGGCCGCCGCGCGAGCCGGCGTCGGCACCTACGTGTTGGTGTCCGCGACCGGGGCGAGCCCGCAGTCGCTCATCTTCTACTCACGTATGAAGGGCGAGCTGGAGCGCGACGTCAGCGCGCTCGGGTTTCGGCGCGTGTGTATCCTCCGTCCCGGGCTGTTGCGGGGTGCGCGGTCCGAGCGTCGCCCCGCAGAGCAGGTGGCAGCAGCCACGCTCGGGCTCCTCCCCGCGTGGTCGTCCCTCGCGCGGGTGCGGCCCATCGACGCGTCCGACGTCGCGCGCGCCGCTCGTGCCATCACCTTCTCGAGCGGGCTCGAGGCGCCTTCCCGGCCGCGCTCGTCTCTGCCTCCGGGCTCCGGGTTGCCGCCAGAGGTCTACGAGGCTGCGGATCTATTTCGCCTCGCGCCCCTCGCCGACGAAGGCCCTCACCGACAAACGCTAGAGCGCTGAAGACGAGTCGCACAGCCGTTGGCGACCGCATCCCGTCCCTCGCCGAAGGGCGACGTGGGCGACGTGGCCACCGCTGAGCCCCGCTCCGCGCGCATGCCGGTGCCACTCTCTGGCGGGCTCTGTCCCCCCTGGCGCGCTGGACCCGTCGCC
>Ga0207873_1001382_pt1 | contig 23439 bp, 12 predicted proteins | sample BGWIniCompost_FD_187373 | JGI IMG/M metagenome (GOLD analysis project Ga0207873, IMG submission 187373) | Cellulose adapted compost microbial communities from Newby Island Compost Facility, Milpitas, CA, USA - BGW Initial Compost (SPAdes)... ...
GGTTTTTGCCTTCTTCCTTCAGCAGACGCGCCTTTCTTCCCGTGTCCAATGCCCAGTAAAATATCCTGGCTTTCAGCCCGCCCCCTTCGGTGGCGCTTTTGTAAACGCGGTCGCGGATCTTTTCCAAAAGCCGGGGTACTACATTCATGATTTGCGGACGGACCTCGGTCATATTGCGTCCCAGGGATTCGAGGCTTTCGGCGAACGCTATTTTACACCCCACTGCCAGGCAGACGTGGTAGGTAGCGGTACGTTCGAATACATGCGATAAGGGGAGGAACGACAGAAACGTGTCGTCCGGGTAGATGGCGTTGGGCAACTGTTCAAGGCAGGTCTTTACGTTCTTGACGAAATTCGCATGCGTCAGCATGGTCCCTTTGGGGATACCGGTCGTGCCGGAAGTATAAATGAGCGAGGCAAGATCATCTTCTTTCACCGCCTCGCGCCGGGCGTTGATTTCGTCCTGGTATTGTTCATAAGCATCTCGTCCCCGGCTGATTACTTCTTCCAGGGATAGCATTACTTTGTTTTCAGCTGCTCCGGTGAGCCCTTTTTCGTAGGCGGCAGGATCGAAGTTAGGGAAAGCAGGAATGATGTAACGGAGCGCCGGACAATCCGCTGCAATTTTCAGGACTTTTCTAAGCAGAAAGGGATTTCCCACCAGCAAAGTCCGGACGCCCGAATCGTTCAGAATATAGGCGGTGTCCCTTTCGGGGAGCGTCGGATATATCGATACGTTCACAGCGCCGATCTGCTGTAGTCCCTGGTCGAAGTAAACATATTCCGGGCTGTTGTCAATCAGCAGCCCCAGCCGGTCTCCTTTCCGTATCCCAATATCCAGCAACCAGGACGAGATGGCATCGGATTTTTCCAGCGCCTCGGCATAGCTGATGGGTTCGTATTGTTTTGCCCCACGGTAAAGGAGAAAAGGATGGGTCGGTGGATGAATATGCTGGACCACGTATCGGATCAGCTGGGGTATGGTCTTTCCTTGTAAATAATCCATTTGGCCGGTTAATTAATTATGGATACGGCTTGCCCGCCTTGTAAACAAAGCGGCTAGAAGCTAGCGCAATCCGGGCGAATTTACAAAGATATTGGGATTTTGGGAGGGAAGCCCCCATTTAATACCCGGGCAGGCACCGTTTTAGGGATGCAGGGCGGGATAGGATCTCTTCATTGAGCCACGTGCTGCCTGCCAGTCCAAACAGTCTTTGAGCCAAAGGCTTTCTTTCACCCGACAGTTTTTCTTCGACCCGAAAAGTTTTCTTTAAACCGAAAAGCTTTCCCCGCAGGCACAGGTCCTGGAGGCGTTGGGGTTGTTAAAGGCGAATCCCTTTCCATCCAAACCGGTTGAAAAATCAAGTTCCGTACCGGCCAGGTAAAGGAAACTCTTTGGTTCCAGCGCCAAACGGATGCCTTTGTCTTCGAAAAACTGATCCTTCTCCCTGGGCTGGTTGTCGAAGGTCAGTTTGTAGGACAGACCCGAACAGCCGCCGCTTTCTACGCCAACCCGCAGAAAATAGCTGTCATCATAACCCGATTCCTTCATCAGGGCTTCTATACGTTCTTTTGCGCGGTCTGTTATGGTGATCATGATCTGTTAAACAAGTACAAAGTTAAGAATGTTTGCCGGACTATTCACAGAAGACGGAGTGTATTTATCGGGTGGAAGCCCGGGCAATCAGTTCCGGTTTGATGATCTCTGTTTTTCTGGTTTGGGGGTGCTCGGCTGTCAGTTCATCAATCAGCATCGCTGCCGATTTCTGTCCGATCACAAAGGAAGGTTGGGCCATCGTGGTAAGGGAAGGTTCGATCAGGGCGCTGACTTCATCGTTTCCGAATCCGGCGACGCTGATCTGCCCCGGAATGGAATACCCACGCTCTTTTAGCTCCAGTATGGCCCCGATTGCGATGATGTCTGCAAAACCAAAAATGGCATCGGGCGGTTCGGGTAGCTCAAGAAGCTCTACTGTTGCACGCCGGGCGGCATCGTGATTGAAGTCGGCGATTTTGATCAGCTCTTCCCGGTAGGGGAGGCCGTGTTTTTCCAGCGCCTTCCGGTAGCCTTCGAGCCGCCTGCAGCATACTTTCAATGTATCGGGGCCCGTGATGTGCGCAATGCGCCTGCATCCGCCGTGAATCAGGTGCTCGACAAGTTGAAACGCGCCGTTGAAATCGTCAGTGAAAACACGGGATACAGGGAGTTCATCGATCACCCGCTCAAACATCAGAACCGGGATATTCCGCGTTATTACCCGTTGAATATGGTCGGAGTGCTCGGTTTGCTTGGAAATCGCGATCAACAGACCGTCCACCATGCTGTTGGCGAGCAATTCAATGTTTTCCCGTTCGCGCGAATATTGTTCATCCGACTGGCAGATCATGACCTTATACCCCGCCTGATGTGCCGTTTTCTCAATACCGGAGATGGTGTTTGACCAAAACTGCCGGTTTATGGTGGGAACGATCACCCCAATCGTTTTGCTTTTTTTCTTGATCAGACCGCTGGCCATCAGATTGGGATGGTAATCCATGCGCCGGGCTGTCTCCACAATCAACAGCTTGGTTTTTTCGCTGATGTCCGGATGTCCGCTCAATGCCCGGGAAACGGTGGCCACCGAAACGTTCAGTTCATTGGCTATGTCTTTGATCGTAATATTCCGCTTTCCCATTTCGATTCGTCTACTATGCACACAAGGAAGACAAGATATTGATATTTTCTGATATTCCGTGATATCATATTCTTAATAAAACCCATTATGTAATGAAAATATAATAATCGAAAACGTTTGCGGTAACGTTTACGACATAAAAAGATAAGTTTTGTTGTTATAACGTTAGTTTATGCCGTATTTTGGCAACCTACGATATGCTAACTTACCTATACAGTTTACTCCTACTGAGCTCCTCCTTGCCGCACGGGCAGCACGCCGATAGCAATCTGACCGTGCAGAAGGCGCATTACCAATTTCACGTCAATTTTCGCGGCTTCCGATTTGGCTTTAACCGCTCCGACGGAACACCGATTGCCTTGCCCCATGAGCATTCAGGTATCGCGTTCGCCACCACAGGCAGTGACCAGGTATTTCCAGTAACCAGCAGCGAGCTGCGGGTTCACCAAAACGACTCCCTTTCGTTCCATGTGACCAACCAGGTCGGGGAGCGGGCTTTGGTAAGCGTGGTTCTGCATGACCGATCCGCCCGAATCGACGTGAAGCCCGAAGCCGAAAAGGCCGGGGGAAAGTTTACGATCGATGTCCGGACGGCTCCGCTGTTTCCAGCCTACGGTCTTGGGGACCACGGCGGTTACGGCAATAGTACCAATGTGTTTGGATATAAAGATGACGACTTCGCCAATCGGGACAACAGCCATCGGTTTATATCGAATTTTGTCATTTTCCCAGCACAGGGCTTTGCCCAGGTGCTTTTCGAACCAAAACGGAAACGGGTAGAACTATCGGGTGCGGAAAACCGGCAGGGTGCCGCGGGCGTCCCCGGGATCAGCGCCTGGTATTTTACCGGCGCACCGAAGGAAATATACCGGGACTATAAGTCAGTTTGTGATCAGGAAGGTTTTCCGAGCTTTCTCCCGAAATACCGTTTTTTCGAATTAGGGTATGAAGCCTTCGGTTCCCTTGGGTGGAATACCTACCAGTCTTCCGTGGAAGAGGATATAGGCAATTACCTGAAAAGGGGATACGATTTACGGTGGGCGGTCGTGGGCTCGGGATTCTGGAAGGGCGCGCGGCGGGACCCTGCCGAAGGCGCGACGACAAGTTTCGGGATCTGGGATGATCAGCCACAGGAGTCGCGGAATGACGGGTTCCCGAATCCCAGATACCCGGACGTCAACGGTTTTAAAGAATTCTTTAAGTCGCGTGATATACTGTTGCTGCTGGGGCTTCGGATCAATTTTAAAGCCGGGAAAGACCAAGGTGGGCATTACGATCCGGCAAACGATGGACATTTTTCGACCGAAGGTTTAAAACGCGGCTATTTCAGGATCAATGCAGCCGGACGGGCCGAGGTATATAAGGTGAATTTTCCTCAAGGCAATGTGCATCTGTTGGATGGACATAATCCGGAAGCGGTGCAGTGGTACGTAGAAGGCGTGGATAAATGGGGCGTGGACGGATATAAGGAAGATTTGATGCTGAAGGATGGCGCCAAGCTGAATGACGACACCAAGCTGAATCCGATAAATGAGGCCTTAATGAATAAAGGCTACTATATCATGGCCCGCAACGGTGCGTATTCCGTTCCCGGCGATATTCTGCGTCTGGAAGATACCAAGCACGGTTTCGATCAGGACCGGCCCGTGATCAACGCGCTCAATTACGCCGCCAGCGGGGCGTATGCGGTCTATCCGGATATCGTGGCGGGTAAATACCTTGTGAATCCGCTGACCTCTGATCAGGAGCGTTATTTTGCGCGGAATGCGATGCTGGCCGCGGTAAGCCCTGTCATGGCCATGGGTCACGGCCCGTGGCATCTTCAAAACGAACTGTATCGCAAGGCGGTGAAAAAAGCCGCCGATTGGCACAGCCGGATGGCGCCTTACATCCACAGCGCCGCGGTGAAAAGTTATAAAACCGGCTTTCCCTATACCATGACTCCCTTACCACTGGCCTATCCGAACGATACGGCGACCTACGAACTGGCCAGTAAATCGCGGCGGCAATACGCCTGGATGATCGGAGAGTCCCTGCTGGCTACTCCCCTTTACGGCAACGATTACGCCACAGCGACTTCGCGCGATGTGTATCTTCCGGAAGGAAGATGGATTGACTACGAAACCCACAAGGTCTTTGACGGCCCCGTGCGGTTACCGGACTACGGTTTTCCGGTGGACAAATTGCCGGTTTTTATCGGCGGCAAGGGGGTGCTGGTATATCAAGCCGATGGCGACACCTCCTTTCTGGCAACCGTTTATCCCATACGGCAGACCGAATTCGAATACATCTTTTACTATCCCGACGGGAAAAGCTCCACGACAATCCGGAAAGTGGGGGCATCCTGGGAACCCTCCCGGCTGGAAATCCGCGACCTCTCCACGGGCAGCCGGGTACAGCCTGTGGTTTTGGAATCATGCGGCGCATTTAGTTTTCCGATCCGGCCCGGAAGGGATTACGAACTAAACTCCCGATAACAAATGTTCAATATATTGGCCAATTTGTTAACATATTTTTAATCGGAAACGTTTGCGATAACGTTTACGGAATAAAAATTTCCCTTCTGTTGAAAAATCGGCAATTATAGCCTTATCTTCGGGTTAAAACTAACCTGAACTCGCAATGACTCGCAGCATTTGTAAACTCTTTTTTTGCTGGACGCTGGTTTTCACCCTCCTTATGCCGCCGGCGGGCTTGGCCCAGCAATCCAGTCTGGAAAACGGGCGATATAAAATATCGCTGAGAAAAGACGGTTCCCTGGACATATCCGTACAAGGTATAAAAACGCCGTATCGCTTTCAACCGGAGTTTACGCTGCTCTACCGGCCTGATAATCCGCAGCTGAAAACAGCCTACGAACGAAGCATTGCTTTCCAGGTACCCGTGTGGCGGAACGTGGAAGGGACGGGAAATACGGCGGATCTTTTTGAAACGGCCGTGCCGGCCCATTGGAAAGCTCAATCGGTTTCGATGACAGACGGTAAGATCAGCTGGAAATTTCCGACGCTGGAAGGAGCGGTACTGGAGGCGCAGCTAACGCTTCCTTCCGGATTGGAGTATCCGCTGCTCAGTTACCGTTTCGTTTCCCCCCGGCAAGGATGGTACGCAATTGGGTACACCGGCGCGCCCGCCATTGGGCCGGATAAAGTCAATGAAATATTTCAGCCTCTGGTATGGCAGGAGCGACGTTTTCCTACCAAATCCTATGTATCCCTGCCCTTTATGTGCAGCTTGCCGGTTGCGTTGGTTCACGATGGAAACGCTACCCTTGGTCTGGCGGCCGATCCGTCGGAAATCCCATTTCAGTTTCAGAATACGGACAATGCCAACTTCGGTCTGGTACTCCGGAACGAAGCCGGTCTGGCCCAACCCATGCTTTTTTCTCCGGTGCCCGGGCAGCGCGGGTCCTTTCTGGAGGCTGGCGATACCACCGGTTTTCAACTTCGTCTAATCGTGAGCGGCCAGCCGGTTTTTGAAACCTACCGCGAGACTGCCCAGGGCTTGTACGCCTTCCGTGATTACAGAGAGAACACCACCTGTTCGCTCAACGAGACGATCCGGAATATGGTCGATTACGCCATGAACGATACCTACAGTGGCTGGAATGAGGAATTGAAGGCGCCCGACTACAGTACTGACGTGGCCGCTACGGTAAAACTCGTTTCAGCATTGCATCCCTTGTCCATTGCCTTGGTAACGGACGATGCCCAGGTTTATAAAAGGCGTGCCTTGCCCATGATGGAATACCTGCTTTCCCGGGAGAAATACCTCTTTTCCATGGACACCTCAGCCAGGCATCAAAGTCCTTCACATTTCCTCAAAGGACCCGCCGCCGAAATATCAGAACTTGCCGCCTTGTATGAAATCTCCGGGGAGCGGACAGCAATCCTGAAACATTATGTGGAAACCCTGTACGGCAAGCTCCGCGTGTTAAACCTGAACCGGGTAAGCGAAGGGGCTAGCTGGCAAAGTTCGCTGGCCAGATACCGCATGAGCGGTCAGCGGCAGTTTCTTGATTCGGCCATGCAGGGAGCGGACCGGTATATTGCCGAACGGGTCAATACCTTGCAAACTGATTTCAGCGACGTCCGCATTCCCGAAGGCGGCCAATTCTGGACCGATTTCGCCCCCAAATGGATTGATTTACTCGAGTTATACGAGGAAACTAAAATTGACCGCTATCTCCAGGCAGCAGTACGAGGCGCGCAATTGTTTGTGGAGTATATTTGGATGCAACCAACCCCGCCATCGGGTACGGTCGTGGTGAATAAAGGGGGCAAAGTGGGTACGTACGCGCATCAGAATCGGATCAACCCGAATGTACAGCCCATGACGGCATCTGAACAGGCCGTGCCCGCCTGGCGGGTTGCGCAAACCGGATTGCTATCGGAAGCCTCCACCACCTACCGGGCGAACCGTGCCGTATTTTTAAGTCACTACGCGGCCTATTTGCTTCGCTTAGCCTATTATTCAGGAGAAGAATTCTTTCATGACATTGCCCGGTCAGCGGTCGTGGGACGTTATGCCAACTTTCCGGGATACAGCATAATGGGAGAATACACGACCCTTTACAGCCGCCCAGATTACCCGTTGAAATCCCTTTTCGAGATTACCTATAACAACATATATTATAACCATATCTGGCCTCAAATTGCCTTGTTGATGGATTTTCTTGTGTCGGACGCGTTTGTGCGGTCAGACGGTGCAATCGACTTTCCGCATCAGTATGCCCAAGGGTACGCCTATCTTCAGAGCAAGGTCTACGGCGCCCGGCCGGGGCGCTTTTACGATGAAGAGAACGTGCAGCTGTGGTTGCCCCGGGGACTGCTTACTACATCCAGCGTGCAGGGGAATTACCTGGCCGGCTACGGAAACGGAAAATTGTACCTGGCGATTATGAACCAAAGCGCCCGGGAGGAAACCATGACCCTGAACCTGAATCCGGATGTGGTTCCCTTCGAATGGGACAAAACGTATCAGGTACAGGTCCGGAAAGACAATGGTCCCTCGGTGCCGGCCACGATGGTGAACGGCCAGATCCGTATTCAGGTGAGCGGGGGAGGCATTACCGCTCTGGTCATTGACGAGCTTCCCGTGCAACTCCAGTTTCAGGGAGCGGTCCTGGCCGATACCCCTCCTGGACCGGAAAACAGCTATTCAATAGAGGAGACTCCGCTGGGTCCGGTTACCGGCATGATCATCTCCATGGGGGCTTCCCTGACCAATGCCTACATCTGGCTTCAGGCGACCGAAAGCGAGCTAAGTTCGGTCGTGCTCCATTACCGTACCGACGATGGGGACTGGAAGCAGCTGGCCGACCGCCAGTATCCCTACGAATTCAGCATTCCCGTGGACGACAGCCGGTCTTGGTTCGAATATCGCCTTGAAGCAAGCGCTGCTGACGGAAGATCATTGAAGACGGAAACGTACAAGCTTGAACTTAAATAACCAATATAATCATGAAATTTCAATTTGATAGGGACGGCTATGTTTTAGTCCGTTCGCTTTTCTCGAAAGAGGAAATACAATTGGTCCACGAGACCTCGCTCGAAGACGATGCCATTCAGCAACACAGTTACGACTTACTTGACAAACAAGGTAACCGCACCAAGCTCGCGATGTGGTACACGCCCGGCGATGACGTATACGGCATGCTTTCCCGCTGCGACCGCATGGTCAATACGGTAGAAACACTTCTGGGCGGTCCGGTCGCTCATTTTCATTCCAAGGTCATGCAAAAAGAGCCAAAAGTAGGAGGTGCCTGGGAATGGCATCAGGATTATGGGTATTGGTACAATAACGGATTTCTGTTCCCCGATTTGCTCAGCGTGTATGTGGCTCTTACCCCGGCCAGTAAAGAGAATGGTTGCCTCCAGGTGATTCGGGGTTCCCACCGGTTGGGCCGGATCACCCATGGCCTGACCGGCGAACAGGTGGGTGCCGATCCGGAACGGGTAGCTGCCTGCCTGGCGATCCAGGAGCGTGTTTATTGCGAAATGCAGCCGGGGGATGCGCTTTTCTTTCATTCCAATCTGCTTCATACCTCCGAAGCTAATCTGTCAAACGATCCGCGCTGGTCAATTATTTCCGTATACAACCTGCTGGAAAACGTCCCTTTCAAGGATAATCCGACATCTTGTACGACCCCCATCCAGAAAGTGCGCGATGAAATGATCCTGAAGGCCGGCAAACGCGGACTGGACCGTACACTAAATGAAATTTCCCGGAAAAAGGACACATCGGCTTTGCAGAATAAATAAAGAGACTAACTAACCAAAGCATGATATGGAACGAAAAGTTACATTGATCTTCAAAATGCTGTTACTAAGCTGCTGTTTGCTGGTGAGCGGATTTTCCCGCTCGTATGCCCAGCAGACAGTTAGCGGTACGATCGTTGATACCGCCGGCATGGCGCTGCCGGGTGTATCGGTAGCGGTGAAAGGCCAGGCCAACATCGGTACCAGTACCGATCTGAACGGCCGCTACATTCTGGATGTCCCACCCGGCGCAATACTGGTATTCACCCTGTTGGGTTTTCAGGAACAGGAACTACCCGTGGACGGTCGGGAAATTATAAACGTGACCATGCAGCTGTCGACATCCCAGCTCGACGACGTGGTCGTAGTGGCCTTCGGCTCCCAGAAGAAACAGGAAGTGGTGGGAGCGGTGGCGACTGTTCGTCCGGGTGAGCTGAGAGTGCCATCCAGCAATCTTACCACCGCCCTGGCTGGCCGTATTTCGGGAATCATCGCTTATCAACGAAGCGGTGAACCCGGCGCCGACAATGCCGATTTTTTTATCCGTGGGGTAAATACCTTCGGTTATAAGGTTGATCCGTTGATTCTGATCGACAATCTGGAGGTGTCTAAAGAGGAGTTTGCCCGGCTGACTACAGATGATATTGAAAGTTTCTCCATTATGAAGGATGCCACCGCCTCCGCGTTATATGGCGCGCGTGGGGCGAACGGAGTCATATTAGTCAAAACGAAGGAGGGACGGGAAGGAAAGGCAAGCATCAGCTTTAGAGTGGAGAATTCAATTTCAGCCCCCACCCGCGACATCGAGCTTGCCGATCCGATTACATACATGAAACTCCACAACGAAGCCGTTTCCACCCGGGATCCGCTGGGTGTCCGGCCGTATTCCCAAGAAAAGATCGCCAATACCGTTCCCGGTAGCAATTCCCTGGTATATCCGAGTACCGACTGGCAGAAAGAATTATTGAAAGACTATACCTTCAACCAGAAAGCCCATTTGAATATTGCCGGAGGAGGAAAAGTAGCTCAATACTATGTGGCAGGATCCTTCACGCAAGACAACGGCATGCTGAAGGTGGACGGAAATAATAACTTCAATAATAATATCGATCTGAAGACCTATCAATTGCGATCCAATACGAATATTCACATCACACCCACCAGTGAGGTCATTGTCCGTTTAAGCGGCATCTTCGATGATTACACAGGTCCCATTGAGGGAGGGACAGGCGTCTACAATAATGTAATGCGAACGAATCCGGTCCTTTTTCCGGCCTACTACCCCAAGGACGAGGAACACGATCATGTGGAACATACCCTGTTCGGAAACTACGAAGCGGGAAATTACCTGAATCCTTACGCGGAGATGGTAAAAGGGTACAAGGATTATTCGAGGTCCACCATGAGTGCGGCCATCGAGTTTAAACAGCGTTTGGATTTCCTGACCGAGGGGCTTTCCCTTTCCGCGTTGGGAAGCACTACCCGGTTTTCATATTTTGACGTTAATCGTTTCTATACTCCTTTTTATTATCAATTGGTTCCGGGTTCGTATGATAGGAAAACGGGACGCTATGCAATTGAAGTAATTAATCCGCTTTCAGGGACAGAATACCTGAATTACAACGAAGGCCCTAAACAGGTGTCGTCGATCTTCTATCTTCAGTCCATTTTAAATTATAATCGGGTTTTTGGAGAAAAGCACGCCGTTGGCGGCTTACTGGTTTATATTATGCGAAATAACCTGGAGGGGAATGCCGGTGACCTTCAAACATCGCTTCCTTATCGGAATTCAGGGTTGTCGGGCAGATTAACCTATGCCTACGATAACCGCTATGCGATTGAATTTAATTTCGGGTACAATGGTTCTGAACGGTTCTACAGGACGAAGCGCTTTGGATTCTTCCCTTCGGCTGGCCTCGCCTGGACGGTGTCGAACGAAGCGTTCTGGAATCCTGAATCCAGGATATCCAATTTAAAGCTGAGAGCAACTTACGGATTAGTAGGCAATGACCAGATCGGGAGCCCTGCCGACCGCTTTTTTTACCTCTCTCATGTAAATATGAATGATGCAGCACGAGGTGCGGTCTTTGGTGAAGATCGGGCGTATTCCAGAAATGGGGTCTCCGTATCCAGGTACGACAACAAGGAAATCACATGGGAAACATCTAAAAAATTGAATTTAGGTCTGGAACTGGGGCTCCTGGATAACAAAATCGAGATACTGGCTGACTATTTTACCGAATATCGTTCTAATATTCTGATGACCCGGGCCAGTATTCCCACCACGATGGGCTTGTCTGCTACATCGCGGGCAAATGTTGGCGAAGCCTCCAGCCGGGGCATCGATATGTCGGTAGACGTCAATCATTATTTTAATCAGCACTTATGGCTGCAGGCCCGCGGGAATTTCACCTATGCCACAAGTCAGTATGAGGTTTACGAAGAACCGATATATCCCAATAGCCACTCTTCGCGGGTTGGCCATCCATTGACCCAAACCTGGGGGTATATTGCTGAACGGTTATTTATCGACGATGCAGAGGTCTTGAATGCGCCAATCCAGAATTTCGGAACAAGTCCGGCGATAGCAGGGGATATAAAATTTGTCGATGTCAATAACGACGGTCATATTACTACCTTAGACCAGGTTCCGATCGGCTACCCCAAGACACCGGAAATCGTCTATGGTTTTGGTACCTCAACAGGGTATAAAAGTTTTGATTTTTCAGTGTTCTTCCAGGGGTCTGCCCGTTCATCTTTCTGGATAAACTACGATGCTACTGCACCCTATATCGGGTCGGGTACAGACCGAATCCGACAGAACCAATTGTTGAAAGCCTATGCCGATGACCATTGGTCGGAGGAGAATCGCAATTCCTATGCTCTATGGCCAAGATTAGACTATCAGCATAACAGTAACAACAGCCAGACAAGTACTTGGTTCATGCGTAACGGTTCATTCCTCAGGCTGAAGCAGGCCGAGGTCGGCTACACCCTTCCCGGTCGGATTGCTGATAAACTAAAAATCCAACACATCAGGGTCTATCTGAGCGGGACCAATTTAGCGCTTTGGTCACGCTTTAAGTTGTGGGATATAGAGCAAGCAGGTGGAGGATTGAACTATCCTGTACAACGAGTCTACAATATCGGGGTTCAAGTATCACTTTAATAACCACAAGCCACAAGGTATGAGATATTTAACTATAGCGTCTGTCACGCTGCTGAGCGTTCTCAGTTCATGCAATAAATACCTGGATGTCGTGCCGGATAACATCGCCACTATTGATATGGCATTTAGAATGCGGGTGACGGCCGAACAATATTTGTTCACATGTTATTCTTATTTGCCGAATTTTCCGCATGTAGGTTCCAATCCGGCCTTATATGGCGCCGATGAGCTATGGCGGTACGACAACGCGTATCCGGGAATCCAGATCGCGCGCGGCGGACAAGGAATTGTAAAGCCCATTTTGGACCGGTGGAGCGGTTATCAGTCTGAGTTCATGAGCGCCGCTACAACCGGCAGTTTGGAAGGAACGGTTTCGACGGGCTCCTTATGGAGGGGGATCCGCGACTGTAATATTTTTATGGAGAATATCGGCCTGGTCAAGGACATGGATCAGACTGAAAAGGATCGCTGGATCGCGGAAGCAAAAGTATTGAAAGCCTACTACCATTTCTATCTATTGAAAATGTATGGACCCATCCCCCTGGTCCGCGAGAACCTGCCCATCGCAAGCGGGGTGGAAGAGGTTCAGGTAATACGGGAGCCGTTCGATGACTGCGTAAACTACATTGTGGAATTGCTTGATGAAGCAGCAGCTGAGGAAAATTTACCATTAAGCATCGAAGACCGGACAACGGAATTGGGCAGAATTACCAAACCGATTGCGTTGACCATCAAAGCGAAGGTGCTGGTTACTGCGGCCAGTCCGCTGTTCAACGGCAACCCCGATTACGACGCCTTTACAGATAAAAACGGGGTAAAGTTGTTTAACGCGGTCTATGATCCGCAGAAATGGGAAAGAGCGGCCATTGCATGCAAAGAAGCCATCGAAGCGTGTCACGCAGCCGGACATCAATTGTACAGGTATAGTCTGGATGCGCGTTCTTCGTTGGTTTCCACCGATACCTACTACAAAATGAATATACGCGGCAGTGTTACAGCCCGGGAAAACCCGGAGGTGATCTGGGCGGATGTAGGAAGTAGTACCTCGACGCTTCAGCGGGAAGCACAAGCCCGGCTAGACGGCGGAGTGGCCAATGCCACCACAGTAAGCAGAGGGATGGCGCCGACTTTGAAATTGGTCGAAATGTTCTATTCAAAAAATGGCGTTCCCATCGAGGAAGACAAGACCTGGGATTTTGAAAGCAGGTACGACCTCAGAACCTCCACCGACGACGAAAGAAATTACATTAAGCCGAATTACACGACTGCGGCCGTCAATTTCGATCGTGAGCCGCGTTTTTACGGAAGTCTTGGATTTGACGGAGCCGTATGGTTCGGACAAGGTAAGTTTACTGAAGCCGACCCCTGGCACGTGCAAGCTAAATTAGGTCAGTATTCCGGAGGGGCGGCTGCTAACCGGTATTCAATTACCGGATATTGGCCCAAAAAGCTGGTAAATCCGGCAAGTACGTATTCCGAAGATATCGCCTATGTTGTCGTCGAATATAACTGGCCAATCCTGCGTCTTGCCGACTTATATCTGCTCTATGCGGAAACACTGAATGAGGTCAGCGGCCCGGTGGACGAGGTATTTCATTACATCAATCTGGTGAGGGAGAAAGCCGGTCTGCCTACGGTGCAGGATTCATGGACCAATTTCGCGCGCGATCCGGGTAAATACATGACCCGGTCGGGGTTACGGCAGATCATCCACCGGGAACGGACCATTGAACTAGCATTTGAGGGACACCGCTTCTGGGATCTGAGAAGGTGGAAGCAAGGCGTGGATGAACTCAACGGGCCGATCTACGGATGGGATGTATCGCAAAAAGAGGCGGAATCCTATTATCGTCTTCGGGAACTCTTTAAACAGGAATTCAGGGTACGCGACTACCTGTGGCCAATCCGGGAACTCGATATAATTGTCAATAAGAACCTGGTTCAGAATCCCGGCTGGTGATCAATTTAAATGATAAGAAAATGAAAAAATCACTTAACATAATTGCGGCAGCTGCTTGTATTCTACTATTGGTTTCCTGCGCCAAAGAAGAGAAACACACCCCTTTTGAGAAAAGCGACGTGGTTCCTGATCCGATCGGGCAGATCCAGGTAGAGAATCTGCCAGGAGGTGCTAAACTTCGTTACAAGGTGCCGAATGATCCGAATCTACTGTACGTGAAAGCCGAGTTTGAAACCCAGGGGAAAGTGAGGAATGTCAAGGCATCCTTCTATGAGAACACACTGATTCTGGAAGGTTTCGGGGACACGGCTACTCACGATGTCAGCGTATTTGCGGTAAGCAAGAGCGAGGTCCATTCGGAGCCAACGATCGTTAAAGTGAAACCCTTGACACCACCGGTGATTTCGACCTTCGAATCCCTGACTTTAAACGAAGATTTTGGCGGCGTGACCGTGAACTTTACCAACGAACCCCAGGCAGATCTTGCAATCGCAGTCATTTATCAGGATGGGGAAGGCTTTTGGACCCGGGACGAGGTTCTTTATACGATGAAAGAAAAAGGCACTTTCTCGGCCCGGGGGTTCGACTCCAAACCAATCGTGTTCGGCGTATATGTTGAAGATCGTTGGGGGAATGTTTCGGATACACTTGTTTCACAATTAACGCCACTCTTTGAAGAAGAGATACCCAAGCCGTTCCAGAAGTACGTGCTCCCCACGGATAATACGACGCTTTACAGCAGTGCTTTTCCCATGGAGAATGTATGGGATGGGGGCGAAGATCATTATCAGACTTCCTACGCTGCGGGGATTCCGACGTGGTTCACATTCGATCTGAAGGTCACTGCCAAATTAAGTCGTTTCCTTTATCAACAGCGTACCAATTCAGAATCGGTGCGCTGGGGGAACGCCAATCCGAGGTACTTTGAAGTATGGGGAACTGCTGACACACCGGATCCCACGGGTAGTTGGGAAGGATGGACCAAGTTACTGGATGTCGAATCGGTAAAGCCGTCTGGATTGCCGCTGGGTCAGTATAATGACGAAGACTGGGCACTGGCGCTCAAAGGCGAGGAATTTAGTTTCCCGCTGGACGCGCCTCCGGTCCGTTACATCCGGATAAAAGTGAATGAGACCTGGGGTCTTGCAACTGCCCTTCATATTAAAGAACTGACCTTTTGGGGACAGATATTATAACCTGATCACGTCATGAAAACCAAGATATACAAGATCGCAACCTGTTTTTCGGTGCTAGCAGTTATGTTCGCGGTAACTGCATGCGATGACGGTGACGATGCGTATAAAAAGTACATTCCGGAAGACGGAACCTCTTATCTGGGCAAGGCCCATTCTGTTGTAGCGCTACCGGGCAATAAACGACTCCAACTTTCTTGGCAGCTTTCGGCCGATCCGCACGTTAGGAAAGCGAAAGTATTCTGGAATAACGGGAGGGATTCCCTGGAAATTCCGGTCAGCAACAGCGGCGAGCCCCAGGAAATCAGTATCCTGATCGAGGGACTGGAGGAACGCAAATATTCCTTTGAGATATACACCTACGATGACATCGGAAACAGATCGTTGCCCGTAGAAGTGAACGGGGAAGCGTACGGCGACTCCTACATCAGCGGTCTAGCCAATCGCTCGATTGCCAGCCTTGAACTGACGGGCGGGCAACTCTATATTGGCTGGGAGACTTTAACGGGGAATTCACAAACGGGAAAGCCGCTTGGAGTGGATTTAAAATACGTCGGCTCGGATGGAGACGGCCGTCAGACGAGGATAGCTTTAGCTGATTATCAGACTATTCTTTCGGATATTAAGTCTGGTAGCGCAATCGAATACCGAACGATGTATCTGCCTGATTCTTCATCGATCGATACGTTTTATTCCGCCTCAACGAGACTGGAGGTCCCACTGTATTCGCTACTTGACAAGACCCAGTTTACGAAATTGGTTTTGCCTACGGATAATACGACGCTATACAATGCAAGTTATCCGATGGAACAGCTTTGGGATGGAGATACAGGTTCCATTTACTATACGGCCAGGGACAGCGGCGTCCCAACCTGGTTTACGTTCGATCTGGGCCATGTAGCCAGCTTGCGACGTGTGCGTTATAATCAAAGAACGAGTCCGGAATCGGTTCTCTGGAGCAATAACAACCCGCGGAAATTTGAGATTTGGGGCACAGCAGGAACACCTGACCCGGACGGCGGCTGGACGGGCTGGACAAAGTTGGCTGATATTGAATCAGTTAAGCCATCCGGGCTGCCGCCAGGAGAGAACACCGACGAAGACATAGCGGTGGCCGAATCGGGTGAGGAATTTGATTTTCCATCAGGGATACCTCCCGTCCGGTACATCCGGATCAAAGTAAATGAGACCTGGTCCAATAGCCAAGCCATTCATATCGCGGAGCTTACTTTCTGGGAGGATTGAGCGTGCTAAAATTAAAATACATTGGCGCGATCGTAGTCGCTGTCTGCTTGTCAGGCGGAAAGATGCAAGCCCAAGACAAAGGGTTGAGTATGAAAGATCTTTTCGTGAATGCGGCAATGAACACCCTTGATATTGCATTTGTCATTCAAAACAATACCCATTTGCACCATTCCCTGCAGTTAGAAGTCACAGTCAAAAACCTGCACGGGGAGGAATTTCTCCGGTTTTCCGATCGGACAATTTCTTTGGATTCGGGAGACAGTGTAGCGCTAAGCATGGGAGAAACGAAATTGAATCCCAGCTTGTGGTCGCCCGAGGATCCGGTACTCTATCAATTGGAAATCCTCGTGCGAAATGGAGGTAAAGAAGTAGCTAGCTGGTTTCAACGGATTGGATTCAAGACCTTTGAAGTAAAAGGGCATTTGTTTTACCTGAACGGCAAACCTTACTATCTGCGTGGATTGTCTCAGTGGCCGGTTTCCAGGGTATTGGATGAGCATGGAAAACAAGCACCTGAGGTTTGGAACGACGAGCGTTTTGTGAAGCGCTTTTTTGAGAAAGCCAAAGCGCTGAATATTAATGCCGGAAGGATTGGAGATCATGACCTCTGGGTAAAATATGCCGATGAGATGGGTTTCCTCAATTTAGCAGGAAGTTATTCCGGCGCCGGCGCTACCGAGGATAAGGTGTTTGAGTCAAACAGGAGGAATTTCACACCCAAGATCCTGAAACTCCGGAATCATGCCTCAACAGCGATCTATACTCTGGCCAATGAGATCAGCTGGGGAAGAAATTCCAACTTCCTTTCCCTTGCCGTTGCGAATTATGAGTTCGCGAAATCGCTTGATCCGGTGCATCCGATAATCGCTAACGCCGGATTTGGCAGGGGTAAAGTAGGCGATATCGAAGATGAGCATGATTACACCGGGTGGTATGGCGGCTCGGTGCTGGATATGGATAAATATGAAACCAATCCCTTTTATGCGAAGAATGGCGGTGCAAAACAACCCGTAACCTTTACCGAGTGTGTGGGAACTTATACAGGCGAACGGACCGGCAGGTTTCACTTATGGTACAATAAAGGGATGTCAAACGCCCTCCGTCATGTGGGAAGAGGAGGGCAGCATCCGGAGGACCCGCAATGGTATCAACGGGTGGTTACCAAGGAAATGATCGAAGGAATGCGCCGCGCACGGGGTTGGGACAACCGGGTCGCCGGTTCGTTTCCTTTTTCGGATTACTGGAAATGGGACGTTCCCAACAGAACCTTCCGTACCAAACCGGCTACCGAGGTCTTGAAACAGGTATACAGCCCGGTGCTTTTGTCGTTGAAATGCTGGGAAAGACATGCTTTTGGCGGAGGCACGATCAAAGGCACGTTATATGTGGTACACGACGATATCGAGGTGCCGGTTCTCCAGGATGCCCGGGTGACCCTCAGTCTTATTCAAAAAGGTCGTGTGCTGGCTAAAATGGAATTATCGGTGCCTTTGGTGGATTACTACTCAACGGCAACGTTACCGGTCATCCTGCAAATACCCCGGGATGTGGAAGCAGGAATGGCCCGGGTCGTGATGGAATTGCATCATGCCCAGGCGCGTTCCACCCCCAATGATATGGAGGTTTTCATAGCGCCTGAGAACTTTGCTTCTGCGTCCACTACCCGGATAATCCCAGTTTACGATCTGGAAGGCTCCACCGCGTCGGCGTTGGAAGATCTTGGCTACAGGATCCAGCGAGTATCGGATATGCGATCGGTGAAGGGAAACAATCTGATCGTCGGAAAGGAGACGTTACCGGGACGGTCAGGCTCCATGGTTCAGGAAATGTTGTCGTTCGTCGAAAAGGGCGGACGGATATTGGTGTTGAAACAAACAGGAGAACAGTTAAAGAGTTCTGCCCTTGTTCCCGATGGCATCGCAGTAAAAAAATACAACTCCCTCTTTGTAAATACGGAGCGGCCGGGCATACTGGACAAAGGCCTTGAGAACCGTGATTTCTTTTTATGGAATCCAATGGGGGAACTATCCGGTTTTCCGGTAACGGAAGTATTTGATATTGAATCGTCGGTCCTTGAACACACCAGTGTATTGGCGAATTGCGGATACATGCTTGAATATCAAGTGATTCTGGAGCATTTTCGGGAGAAAGGTAGCATTTTGTTCTCGCAGTTCGAACTCATTGGCCGCGTGCGGAAGGACCCCATAGCCGCCAGGGTGCTGAAGAACCTGATTGATTATTTACAAACCGGTCATCATGCAATCGGGATGCAGCTTGCAGGCGATGTTCGGTTTGCCGATCTCGATTCGGAAGCGGGTCTCTTTCCCGCTTCCCTGATTCAGGGAATTATGATCAATGGTCACAATTACGGCAAGGTAAGCTGGGAGAAATATGATTGGCCGGAAGGTCGGCGGGTACTGGGCGAACAGCAGATCGTAAACGGTCTTGGCTATACGGGAACCGTGAATCCGATTGATACAGCAAGGGGCTTTTTCTATATGTCGCCGCCCGAAGGGGCAAACAAGTTCTACCTGGAGGTAAAGAATCCAGTTGGTAAAGAACTTTGGTTCCGTGTCTTTTTAAATGACGAGCCGGCCGGAAACGCGGTTGTCGTTTCCCCAAAAACCATAAAAAAGGCGGGACCGTGGATGCTTCCAGCAGGCAGCGGACCTGTAAAAGTCACCATTGAGTCACAAGCGGACCTTCATGCCTTGAAAAGAGAGAAGCCTGTAATAGAAGAACTCGTATTTCAGAGCATGTTATTTGAATTTGATTGAAACGGATAATAGAAGAACATAAACAATTTATGAAAATTAATGCTGATTTTGAAGCTGAAGGACGAAAATTGCTGACGCTGGAACTTCAGGCTGATCTGGTGGTAATTGGGGGCGGATTGGCAGGGACTTGCTGCGCCATTGCGGCTGCCAGGGAAGGATTACGGGTGATTCTGGCTCAGGACCGTCCGGTATTGGGTGGGAACGCATCGAGTGAGATACGGCTCTGGATATTGGGAGCCACCTCTCACTTGGGAAACAACAACCGTTGGGCACGGGAAAGCGGGATCGTCGGGGAAATTCTGGTGGAGAATATGTACCGGAATCCGGAGGGGAATGCGCTGATCCTGGATACCATTCTCCTTGAAAAAGTGAAACAGGAACAAAACATTACGCTGCTGCTCAATACGGCGGTCTATGAAGTGATCAAATCCGCACCCGACCGGATTGGCCAGGTGAATGCGTTCTGCAGCCAGAATTCTACGTTGTATCGGTTCCGGGCGCCGTATTTCTGTGATGCCTCCGGAGATGGGATCGTGGCCTTTCAGGCCGGGGCCGCATTCAGGATGGGGGCGGAAAGCAAGGAAGAGTTCGATGAAAGGTTTGCACCTTCGGACGAGTATGGCGAATTGCTGGGGCATTCGCTCTATTTTTACAGCAAAGACGCCGGGCGTCCCGTAAAATTTGTTGCACCCGATTTCGCACTGAAGGACATGTCCTCTATTGTAAAATACCGCTCTTTCGACATTTACGACCACGGCTGCCGGTTATGGTGGATCGAATACGGGGGACGCCTGGACACGGTTCATCAGACCGAAGAAATAAAATGGGAGCTGTGGAAAGTCATCTACGGAGTCTGGGACTACATCAAAAATTCAGGGAATTTCCCGGAAGCAGCCAATCTGACCCTGGAATGGGTGGGTACCATACCCGGAAAGCGGGAAAGCAGGCGTTTTGAGGGGGATTACATGCTATCCCAGCGGGATGTGGTGGAACAGCGTACCCATCACGACGCTGTGGCCTACGGCGGATGGGCCCTGGACCTGCATCCGGCGGACGGGATTTTCAGCGAAAAGCCCAGTTGTAATCAATGGCATTCGAAGGGCATCTACCAAATTCCGCTGCGCTGCCTATACAGCCGGAATATTTCCAATCTTTGGCTGGCGGGCCGGATCATCAGCGCTTCACACGTTGCTTTCGGATCTTCGCGGGTGATGGCGACCGTCGCGTACGCCGCCCAGGCACTGGGACCGGCGGTTGCCCTTTGTATTCGGGAAGGTATCGGGCCGCGTCAACTTACCCAACCCCCTTGGTTGGAAACCTATCGGTTACGTCTCATGGAAACCGGGCAGTACATTCCGGGGCTGGCTTATCGCAACCCCCGCGATGTGGCAAGGCAGGCTATCATCCGCGCTAGCAGTGAGCTGGTACTGGACGAGCTTCCAGCCGATGGTCCCTGGCTGCCCCTGGACCAGGCTGCCGCCCAATTGCTTCCGGTACGGCCAGGCGATCGGCTGAACCTGGTGGTCCCGGTGAAGTCCAATGCTGCAACGGAAGTCACGGTGGAGTTACGCATGAGCAGCAAGCCGTTTAATTATACGCCGGACGTGATATTGGAGCAAAAGCAGATCGCGATTGGCCCGGGTGAATCCAGCATGAAAATTGAATTTGCGACCGAGGCTGATCAGGCCCGTTACCTGTTTGTCTGTTTGATGCGGAATGAGCAGGTAGCCGTACGTACCAGTTTGATGCGGGTTACCGGTATTGTATCGGTGCTGAATAAATTCAACAAATCGGTGGCCACCAGCAATACCCAGTCACCGCCGGAGGGTATCGGCATCGATACCTTTGAGTTCTGGTGCCCACAGCGCCGTCCGCTTGGCCATAACCTGGCGATGAAAATCAAGACCGGGATGCATGTGTTTGAAGCAACCAATGTGGTGAATGGCATGTCCCGTCCCACGGTGAATCCCAACGCTTGGGTAGCCGCCCCCGGGGATCCCGCGCCGGCGCTGCGGCTGGAGTGGGAAGAGCCGAAGAAACTGAAGAAAATCGTGCTTTCCTGGGATACGGACTACGATCATCCCATGGAATCAACGCTTCTGGGGCATCCGGAGCGTGTGATGCCCTTTTGTGTACGGAACTACCGGATCACAGACCTGGCCGGAAAGCTGCTTTACACCCGGCGCGGGAATTATCAGACGGTGGATACCATCCGTTTCAACGAGGAGGTTGCGACCCGGGGAATCGTGATCGAATTGGAGCATCCTTCGGAAACAACGCCGGCTGCTCTATTTAGTGTGGAGTGTTATCAAGAATGAGCGCCCTCGACTACGCCGTAATTATCGTTTTTTCACTCGGCATCCTGGCGGCGGGTCTGGCATTGAGTGATAGGCGGGCGAACATGACCTCCTTTTTTGCTGCCGGAGGCGCGGTTCCCTGGTGGATGAACGGACTATCGCTTTACATGAGTTTCTTCTCGGCGGGAACCTTTGTGGTATGGGGCTCCATTGCCTACGAACATGGGTGGGTAGCGATCGTAATTCAATGGACCATGGCAATCGGTGGATTTTTGATCGGCTATTTCATTGCCCCGCGCTGGAAGGAAATGGGTGTGCTGACCGCCGCCGAATTCATTCACCGGCGGTTTGGGCCGGGCGTTCAGAAATTTTACACCTATGTGTTTCTGTTGATGAGCTTTGCTTACAGCGGGGCTTTTCTGTACCCGGTGGCCCGTCTGGTGAATGTGTCCACCGGGTTTCCAATTACCTACGCCATTATCCTGTTTGGGGTCATGTCCATTCTTTATACTACCTCCGGCGGACTTTTGGCTGTTATCGTAACCAACGTGCTGCAGTTCGTTGTGCTCACCGCGGCGGTAATCATTATTGTGCCGCTGGCTTTTGAAACGGTGGGCGGTATGGAAGGCTTCATAAACGGCGCTCCGGATGGGTTTTTCAATTTTTTCAACCAAGAGTACTCCCTCTGGTTTATGATTGCCTTCGGGTTCTATAATATGGTTTTTATCGGAGGGAACTGGGCGTACGTGCAGCGCTATACCAGCGTACTGGATAAACCGGCTGCGCGTAAAGTAGGATACCTTTTTGGGGCGCTTTACCTGATCAGTCCGGTCATCTGGATGCTGCCGCCGATGATCTTCCGGTTGACAGGACAGGATTTGAGTGGCTTGGAAAACGAAGGAGCCTATCTGCTGATGTGCAAGCAAGTCCTCCCAGCCGGTATTCTGGGGCTGATGATTACCGGAATGGTGTTTGCGACCACCGACTCGGTGAATTCCTCGCTGAACGTGTCCGCGGCCGTTTTTACGAATGATATTTATAAGAACCTGCGACCGGCGGCGTCCAATAGGTCACTGATGCTTTCCGCCCGGCTTTCCACGGTTGCCTTCGGGGTGATCACGATCCTGACCGCCTTGTTGGTACCTCACGCAGGCGGGATCGTGGAGGTCGTGTTAAGTATCGGCGCACTCACCGGTGTGGCGCTTTACGGTCCGCCCATATGGGCCTTGTTTTCCAGGAGACAAACCGCGTATTCCATTTATTTTTCGACCATAGCCAGCCTGGCAGTGAATCTCTTTTTTAAATTTCTTACGCCCTGGCTATTCGGACTGACCTTGGACCGTACCCAGGAAATGGTGTTGGGGGTAAGCTTGCCCCTGGTTCTGTTAACCTTTTTTGAAGTGATATATGCCCTGCGCGGTCAACAGGCGGGCGCAGTGATACCGGATCCGCGGGCTGCTGCGGTCCATGCGCCTGAGCATCCTGAAAAGGAGGGGGGTGCACGGAACAAACTGGCGATCCGGGTCATTGGGGTAACGCTACTTTGTACCGGGGCGCTGATTTTCTTCCTGGGCTGCATTGCCTCATCCGGCCGCATCCCGGTTCTGTCCGTGGCTCTGGGCATCATGCTGCTTGCCGTTTACCTCTTGCGGAAAAGCAGCGGAAGACTAGCTTGATTTTCCGGATATTAGTACTTTAGGGAAGCAGATTATTAGCCAGGAGCCATGCGATGAATCGATTCCGGATTTCGACCCTCGTTTTACTATGTGCCGGATGGCTTGAGCTTTCCGGGCAGGACAAGCCTCCCTTGCCGGTTGAACAACCGGTCTGGACCGAAGTACAACCCGGCGTATGGAGGGCCCGGGG
>Ga0207873_1001383_pt1 | contig 23426 bp, 23 predicted proteins | sample BGWIniCompost_FD_187373 | JGI IMG/M metagenome (GOLD analysis project Ga0207873, IMG submission 187373) | Cellulose adapted compost microbial communities from Newby Island Compost Facility, Milpitas, CA, USA - BGW Initial Compost (SPAdes)... ...
CGCGTCCTCACGCCTCGCACGGAAGCCCTCGCACGTCGCGCTGGAGTCTTCGCACCTCGCGCCGGGGTCTTCGCACGTCGCGCCGGGGTCTTCGCACGTCGCGCCGGGGTCTTCGCACCTCGCGCTGGAGTCCTCGCACCGCGTCCCGGAGTCCTCGCGCCCCTCTCCGGTGCGCTGCCCTCTGCCGCGGCGGACCCATCCCCGGGCCGGGCCACATACGCGCTGCGGCCGGGCCGCCGTGGCCCCGGTGGCGCCCCTCGCGGCAGCCGAGGGCGGCGAACATCACCATGCCTCCGAAGACCAGCGCGAACAGGTTGGACACGAACGGCACCAGTACGCCCAGTGCCGGCCAGCCCGACAGCCGTCCCCGACAGACGCCGGTCACCACCAGGGGCGGCACCGGGGAGATGGCGAGCGCGACACCGGGGAGCACGGCGGCGACGTCCCGCCGCGCCGGCGCGACGGCCCCGGCGAGACCGGTCGCCAGGGCCGCCACCAGATCCATGAGGTCCGGTGAGGTACGGGAGGAGACCTGACTGCCGGACAGCAGGTCGTGCTCGGCGGGCCTCCCGGGAGAACAGCGCCCCGAGCCCCTCGACCCGCACGACCGCGGCCAGGACGATCAGCACCGACCCCGTCCGCCGGCGCCGGACCGGGTGTCCCCGGTGGACACCAGATCCTCCGTCAGTTCCTCCGGCGAACGCCGCCGGGACGCGGACAGGGCGAAGGGCGCGCTCTGCGCTGAGCATCCCCCGGACAACTGCGTGAGCATCCCTCGGACAATGACGAAGGTGCGATCCCGGCTCAGGACACGGAGTCGGCGGACGTAAGGGTTTCGTCATCCGCTGCCCGGCCCCTGACTGTCGTCCCGCCCGTTGAATGGAGGGGGAAGCGGGGAGCGGGCGAGGGACGCGCGAGGAGGCGGACGGCATGGGGCGATTGCGCAGGGCACTGGTCAGGCCGTGGGCGGCCGGGCTGCCGGCGGTGGCGGTCGCCGGGGCGGGGTTCGGGCTGTACTGGTTCCAGCCGTGGACGTTGTGGCAGGACGAGACGGTGCAGGAGGCGCTGCCCGCGCCGAGCGCACCGGCCCCGGCCGCCCCCGACCCGGACACCCCCGGTTCGTCCGCGCCGGCCTCCCCGGCGATCGTCGCCCGCGGTGAGCTGATCAGCCACGAGCACGCCACCTCCGGCACCGTGAAGCTGCTGCGTCTCGGCGACGGCAGCCATGTCGTACGCCTAGCGCGGCTCGACACCAGCAACGGCCCCGACCTGCGCGTCTGGCTGACGGACGCACCGGTGAAGGAGGGCCGCGCCGGCTGGCACGTCTTCGACGACGGCCGGTACGTCAGCCTCGGCAAGCTCAAGGGCAACAAGGGCAGCCAGAACTACACCGTGCCGGAAGACGTCGATCCGGCGAGCTTCCGCAGCCTCACCATCTGGTGCGACCGCTTCGACGTCTCCTTCGGCGCGGCGGAGCTGACCCCTACGTGAGTGGTGGGAAAGGGCGGGGACTGTAGGGAATCTGATGCACCGTCACGGATCCGCAACCGCCCCTCGGCGTCCCGCCGCCCGGCCGGATGCCACCCGCTCCTGACGAGCGCCGGATCGGTCCAGCCGCATGTGCCGGCGAGGATGCCACCCATGGGGTGCGCCTGTCCTCGCTCCCTTACGTCAGGCGGACTGACGGACACCTGGCAGGTGGACGGCCGACGTCCGTCAGACGGACGGAGACCGGCCCCCGCCCGTCAGGCCCCCGCCCGTCAGGCGTCCCCGTGCCCGTCCGGACGCCCGGCCCGTCCGGACGTCTCCAGGGCGCCGGTCTACGATCGATGCATGGCACTGACCGTGCACGACGTGGACCGGTTCGAGGCAGCGAGGCCGAGGCTGGAGGCGATCGCCTACCGGCTGCTCGGCTCGGCGAGCGAGGCCGAGGACGCCGTGCAGGAGACGTTCCTGCGCTGGCAGGCCGCCGACACCGAGCGCATCGAGGTCCCGGTGGCCTGGCTGACCAAGGTGCTCACCAACCTGTGCCTGAACCAGCTCACCTCGGCCCGCGCCCGGCGGGAGACCTACGTCGGTCAGTGGCTGCCGGAGCCGGTGCTCGCCGGCGACCCGATGCTCGGCCCCGCCGACACCGCCGAACAGCGCGAGTCGGTGTCGTACGCGGTCCTGGTCCTGCTGGAACGGCTCTCCCCGAAGGAGCGCGCGGTCTACGTGCTGCGCGAGGCCTTCGACTACCCGCACCGGGAGATCGCCGAGATCCTCGACATCTCCGAGGCCGCCAGCCAGCAGCTCCACCACCGCGCGAAGAAACACGTCGCGGCCGGCAAGGCCCGCCGTGAGATCGACGAATCGGCCGCCCGGCGGATCATCGACGAGTTCCTGGCGGCCGCCACCAGCGGCCGGACGGAGCCGCTGATCAAGCTGCTCACCGAGGACGCCCTTGCGGTCGGCGACGGCGGCGGCAAGGTCCCGGCCCGTGCCAAGGCCTACGAGGGCGCCCTCGCGGTGGCGAAGTTCCTGCGCGGCCTGTTCAAGCCCGGCCCGGCCAAGCGCAAGCTGCTCGGCGGCCCGGCCGGCCTCTACGCCACCTACGCCAACGGCGAGCCCGCGGTCGTGGTGGTCGTCGACGGCCAGGTCATCGGCATCATGTGCCTGGAGGTCACCGAGGAGGGCATCGCGGCGGTCCGCAGCCAGGTCAACCCCGACAAGCTGGATCGCGCCGCCCGCCTGTGGGCTGCGACGGACCACGGCGAACCGGTCGTCACCGTCTTCTGAGCCCCGGCCCGCACCGCCCCGAGGCTCATGTGACGCGCATCACATTCATCTTCTGTCAGGAAACACGGCGCTGCCCGGTTCAAGGGGCGAATCCCACCGTGAACCGTCCGGAACCGTCCAGACAGGAGCTCCACCATGCAGACGCAGCACCGCATCATCGTCCTGGGAGCCGGCTATGCCGGAGCCAGTGCCGCCGGACGCCTCGCGAAGCGGCTGCACCCCGACGACGTGGACATCACGCTGGTCAACGCCGAGCCCGACTTCGTCGAGCGCGTCCGCAACCACCAGCTCGCCACCGGCCAGGACCTCAAGCCCCGCCCGCTGAGCGAGATGTTCGCCGGCACCGGTGTCGACTTCCGGCTCGCCCGGGTCACCGCGGTGGACGCCGACCGCAGGACGGTCACGATCAGCCGCGACGAGGGTGCCGCCCGGAAGGGCACGGAGCAGCAGGGCACCGAGCGGCAGGGCACGGAGGAGCTGGCCTACGACACCCTCGTCTACGCCCTCGGCAGCGCCTCCGACGACCACGGCGTCCCCGGTGTCGCCGAGCACGCCCACGAGGTCGCCAGCCACTCCGGTTCCCTCCGGCTGCGCAGCCGTCTGGCCGAGCTGGCCGCCGGATCCGCGGTCACCGTGGTCGGCGGCGGCCTCACCGGGCTGGAGGCGGCGACCGAGATCGCGGAGTCCCGCCCGGACCTCGACGTCTCCCTGGTGACACAGGGCGGCCTCGGCGACTGGCTCTCCGAGAAGGGTCGCGGCCACCTGCGGAAGGTGTTCGGCCGGCTCGGCATCACCGTGCACGAGCACGCCGCCGTCACCGCCGTCGGGGCCGACCGGGTCACCACCGCCGACGGCCGCACCGTGCCGGCCGAGGTCACCGTGTGGACCGCGGGCTTCGCCGTCCACCCGGTCGCCCGGGCGACCACGCTGGAGGTCACCGAGCGGGGCCAGATCGTCGTGGACCGCACCATGCGCTCGGTCTCCCACCCCGACGTCTACGCCGTCGGCGACGCGGCCCACGCCATGGGCCCCGGCGACAAGCCGCTGCGCATGTCGTGCGCCACCGGCGTCCCCACCGCCTGGCAGGCCGCCGACGCCATCGCGGCCCGCCTCACCGGCCGCAAGATCCCGAAGATCCCGATGCGCTACTTCAACCAGTGCATCTCGCTCGGCCGCAAGGACGGCCTGATCCAGTTCGTCACCGCGGACGACCGCGCCACCGGCAACGCCTTCACCGGCCGCTTCGCCGCCCGCTACAAGGAGCTGATCTGCAAGGGTGCGGCCTGGGGTGTCGCCAACCCGACGCTGGGCACCCCGGCACGCCGCCGGCACGTCGTCCACACGGACGCCCACGACCCGGCCCGCCGGCCGGCGTCCTCCACCTCGCCGGCCGCGTCGGAGTCGGCGGCCTGACCGGACGCCGCCGGAGTCCTCACCGCACCGCTTCCGGCTCCCCGGGGCCCGGGTCGCACCTCCCACCGCGACCCGGGCCCTTGGCCTGCCCCCGGCCCTGATGCCGCAGTCCCGGTGTCCCTGACACGCCCCCACACCCCTCCCCGACCCGACCCTGAGACATCCCCGATGTCACCCGGAGATGTGTCAGGAATCTTTGACAGGTCTCCGAGGGGGCTGTCAGCCTCTTCTGACAGGTACGACGGAAAGGGGCCGCAATGCCCGAGGTCGCCGACGACAACGGCGTACCGCCGCCGGCACCGACGGGCGACGAGCTGCTGAAGGTGCTCTCCGCGCTCGGCAACCCGCACCGCATGCGGATCGTCGCGGCGCTGATGGAGGGCAGAACCTACGTCAGTGCCCTGGCCCGCCAGATCGGCATGGGCCGGCCGCTGCTGCACATGCACCTCCAGCGGCTGGAGGCCGCCGGACTGGTCGTCGGCACGCTGGAACTCGCGGAGGACGGCAAGGCGATGAAGTACTTCGACGTCGCACCCTTCTTCTACGAGTTGTCACCGCACGTCATCGCCCGAGCGGCAGCGACGATCACCGAGACCGCTGACCGGACCGCGAAAGAGGAAGCGAAGTGAACGGAGAACTGGTGACGCTCGCCGCCGGAGCGGACGAGTGGGGGGTCCTGGTCGGCGCCGTCGGCGCGGCCGGGTTCTTCACCCTGCTGATCGTGATCGTCTGGCAGGTCGCCGCCACCTGGCGGGCCCGGATGCTGGCCGCGCGCGAGGAGCAGTACAAGGAACTGGCCACCAAGTACGCCCGGCTCCTCGAGGACACCGTGGAGCTGCAGCGCCGGGCCGTCGAGGAGCAGCGGCAGACCCTGGACGAGCTGACGCAGACCCGGCGGGCCGTCGGCTCGATGGAGAAGATGATGCGCGAGATCGAATAGCCGCCCGTGCCACCGGAATTCCGCCCCTGCGCGGGCGCAGGGAATTCCGCCCCGTGCGCGGGCGCAGGGCATTCCGCCCCTGTGCGGGTGTACGGCCGGGAGCGCCCACTCCCGGCCGTACCGGAGAGCACACCCGAGGACACATCCATCCCGGACGCCACGGCAGGTCGTCACACCTCAAGCGCCGTGGTGCCGGTCCCGTGCGCCCTGCACCGGCCGCCTCGGCGGCCGGCAGCGGCGGCGCGCTTCCCACGAAGGAGACTACTCATGCAAGCGCTGCTGAAACGCGCCGCCCGCACACCCGGCGGGCGGCGCGGCTGGGCGAACCCCATGCTGGGCAGGATCGTCCTGCTGGCCTGGCTGATCGCGGCCGTCGCCCTCGGACCGCTCGCCGGAAAGCTCGGCGAGGTCGAGGACACCAGCGCCAACGCCTTCCTGCCGCGCGGCGCCGAGTCCGCGCAGGTCAACACCGAGCTGGAGAAGTTCCGCACGGACACGGTCATGCCCGCCGTGGTCGTCTACACCGGCGAGGGCGCCGAGCAGAAGGCCGCCGCCGACCGGCGCGCCTTCGCCCCCTACGTGGCGGACGGCGAGCAGGTCTCGCCGCCGATGCCGTCCGACGACGGCAAGGCCCTGATGACCGTGGTGCCGCTGGACACCGAGGACGAGGTCACCGACACCATCGACGAGCTGCGCGACATCGCGGGCGCCAACGCCCCGCCGGGCGTGGAGGTCGCCGTCGGCGGTCCGGCCGGCTCCCTCACCGACTCCGTCGCCGTCTTCGACGGCCTCGACGCCACACTGCTGCTGGCCACCGCCGCGGTGGTGACCGTGCTGCTGCTGATCACCTACCGCAGCCCGTTCCTGTGGCTGCTGCCCCTGCTGTCGGTCGGCTTCGCCGCCGTCCTCACCCAGGCCGCCACCTACCTGCTCGCCAAGCACACCGGCCTGCCGGTCGACCCGCAGAGCGCCGGCGTGCTGATGGTGCTGGTCTTCGGCGTCGGCACCGACTACGCGCTGCTGCTCATCGCCCGCTACCGCGAGGAGCTGCACCGCCACGAGAACCGGCACGAGGCCATGCGGATCGCGGTGTCCCGCTCCGGCCCGGCGATCCTCGCCTCCGCCTCCACCATCGCCGTCGGCCTGGCCTGCCTGGCCTTCGCCGACATCAACTCCTCGCGCTCGCTGGGCCTGGTCGGCGCGATCGGCGTCGTCTGCGGCTACCTGGCGATGATCACCGCGCTTCCGGCGCTGCTCAGCATCACCGGCCGCTGGGTGTTCTGGCCGTTCGTGCCGCGCGCCGGCACCCCGGCCCGCAAGGAGCGCACCGTCTGGTCCCGCATCGCCACGGCCGTGGCCCGCCAGCCCCGCTGGTCCTGGCTGTCGACCGTCGCCGTCACCGGCGTCCTGGCCCTGAGCACCGCGGGCATCTCCATGGGACTGACCCAGGCGGAGCTGTTCCAGGACAAGCCCGAGTCGGTCGTCGCCCAGGAGCGCATCTCCGCCCACTACCCGTCCGGCGCCTCCGACCCGGCCCAGATCATCACCACCACCGACCGCGCCGACGGGGTCCGCGAGGCGGCTGCGGCCGTCGACGGCGTGGCCCGGGTCGAGGAGCAGGCGGACCGCACCCCCGACGGTGAGCTCACCATGCTCTCCGTCGTCCTGTCGGACGCCCCCGACAGCCAGGCGGCGAAGGACACCGTCGACGACCTGCGCAAGGCAGTCGACCGGGTGGACGGCGCGGACGCCCTGGTCGGCGGCACCACCGCCGAGAGCCTCGACACCCAGCGGGCCGCCGACCGCGACCTGACCACGGTCATCCCGATCGTGCTGCTGGTCGTCCTGGCCGTCCTGATCTGGCTGCTGCGCGCCCTGGTCGCCCCGCTCCTGCTGCTGGCCACCGTGGTCCTGTCCTACGTCGCCGCCCTCGGCGCCTCGAACCTGATCTTCGAGAACGTCCTGGACCACGCCGGCGTCGACTGGTCGATCCCGCTCATGGGCTTCGTCTTCCTGGTCGCCCTGGGCATCGACTACAACATCTTCCTCATGCACCGCGTGAAGGAGGAGACGGCTCGCCTCGGCCACGTCCGGGGCGTCCAGGAGGGCCTGACCAGCACCGGCGGCGTCATCACCTCCGCCGGCATCGTCCTCGCCGCCACCTTCGCGGTCTTCGCGGGCCTGCCGCTGGTCACCATGGCCCAGATGGGCGTGCTCGTCGGCATCGGCGTCCTCCTGGACACCTTCCTGGTCCGCACGGTCCTGGTCCCGGCCCTGGCCCTGGACCTCGGCCGCCACTTCTGGTGGCCGGGCCCCCTGTCCCGCCGCCCGCAGCCACCCGCGCCGGAGCCCGCCCACCGCCCTGCGGAGCAGCACGAACCGGCGTGACGGATCGTCACATCCTGTCGCGTGGGGCCCCGCATCTCCTCCGGCGGTGCGGGGCCGCCGCGCTTCAGAGCCGACGCCGGTGAAAGTCCACGGTCACGGGATGATCGAGTATGTTCCGTCGGCTGCTCGGGCGATGAGCTGAGACGGGCCCCCGGACGGCGCGAACCTGAACTCAGGATTCTTGCCGTTCACCTTGACGGTGATCTCGCCCGTCTCTCCGTCCGCAGCCACGTGATACGTCAGGGGAGGGACCACTTGCATCCCCGCTCCGAGGCGACAGAGATGTTCAGGAACGCGGGCTCGAGGTCGCCGCGCAGCGAGACAGCCTTCACCCGCAGGTATGGCTCCCCGGTGGCATCGTCCGCGGCCTCCACCGTGTCTCCCGGGTTCCTGGCCCGGGTGAAGTCGAAGATCAGTCCGTCCCTGTTCGAGACGCCTCCGGTGGGCGCGGGGACGAGAGCGGCTCTGGCGGTGGATTCCCCGCACTCGATCGTTTTTGCGTAGATGCGCTGGATCGTGATCAACCCCGCGCGCTGACTCGACAGTTCGAGCCGCAGGGAAAGGTAGGGGAGCGGCGCATTCTGCGGAGCGCCGCGCCGCCCGAGCACGCGCCGCCCGCCAAGATCAGTGAGCTGCCGCCGGAGCTCCGCATCACTGGAGAGTGAGCCGTTGATCGCGTCGACCTCGTTCTGTGTGAGGTATCGGTCGAACTCCCAGTAGTCATCTTCGGCGGCACGCATGTCGCCGGCCGGGATGTAGGACAGATGTGCGTCGACCGCGGGCTTGGACTCGTCCAGCTTGTCGGCCGCTTTGTCGGCTACTTCGGCCGCATCGTCGGCCAGTATGTGCGTAGAGAGGTAGGTTGAAGCGAGACCTGCGAAGAAGACAGTGAGGGCCACGATCAGCTTCTTGGCTGAAATCCTCCGAAGGCTCTGCCTGTTCTGCGCGGCGTCCGGGTCCAGCGTTTCGGCTAAGAAGTCCCGCGCTGCGCTTGTCGTGTATCTGCCGGTACGGGGATTTCCCGCGATGCGGTCACTGGTGCCGGGCTCTCCCGTGGCGTCGCCGCCGTCTGCGGAATCTCCCCCTGAGGTGCTCATTTCCCCCCTGTTCGACTGCCGCCAACGGTCGGAAATCCCATGGCACAGGCAGTCATTCAGCAAGGCGCACATCATGACGGGAGGCGAGCCGTCCAGGCAACCCCGGCCATGCATTACACGCTGCGTGACCGGCGGTACGCCGGGTCACCAAGCCGGCGGGTAGTAGTTCTGCACGTCTCTCCGTATGCGTTCGAGAACCAGAATCCGGTACCGGATGGCGCCGGATGCGTCAGGGCGTAGTTCGGAGAGTTCCCGGCAGGCGTCGATTGCGCGTGTGAGGGCGGCGACTGCCTCCTCCTTCCGGCCCGACATCATCTGGCCTGATATGTGACCGAGTAGTGAATCGACCAGAGCGGTAAGGTAGGTCTCGGGGTGTCGTTCGGACAGGGTTCGGAAGATGTCGGCGGCTTCGGCAGAGGCGGTGAGCGATTCACTCACGCGCCGGGTCAGCTGCAGATACCGGGACTGGCGGTTCAGTGAACTGGCCAGGCTCGGAAGGTAAGCATCAGGCTGCTGTTCGGCCAGCACCCGGTACGTCTCGACGGCGCGTGTGACGGTTGTGAGAGCCTTTTCCCGGGGCCCTAGTTCTGAGTAGCAGGCGAACAGGTTGTCCAGCGACTTGGCGAATTGCGGCAGGAAGGCATCACCCCGTTGTTCGACCAGTCGTTCGTAGAGGCTGACGGCGCGCGTGCTGACGCTGAGGGCTTCTTCTCTGCGTCCCAGAATTCCCAGGCAGCCGAACTGGTTCAACAGCGAAGCTGCAAGATCGGGCAGGAACTCGTCGGGCTGCCGTGCGGCGAGATCCTCGCGAATGTGAACGGCTCGAGTCACAGCGGTGAGGGCGTCTTCTTTACGTCCCAGGGCTACCAGGCGCGCGGACTGGCTGATGAGCGAGTCGGCGAGGTGGGGCAGGAACGATTCGGGTCGTTGTTCCGCCACGGTCTGAAGGATGCCGACAGCGCGAGTGATCGCCGTGAGGGCGTCCTCCGCCCGCCCCGAGGCCGTGAGACATGCGCACTGGGTGACGAGCGAGAGGGCGAGGTCGGGCAGGAAGACCTGGGGCCGTTGTCCGGCCAGCTTCTCGCGGATGTGTACGGCGCGGTCGATCGCGCTGAGGGCTTCCTCGTGATGGCGCAGGTCTGCCAGACACACGGCCTGGTTGTGCAGCGAAGAAGCCAGGTCGGGCAGGAAGGTCCGAGGCTGCTGTTCGGCCAGGCGCTCGCGGATGTGTACGGCGTGGGTGACGGCGTCGAGTGCTTCGTCTCCGCGTCCCAGTTGTGCCAGGCAGTTCGACTGGTTGTTCAGTGACGAGGCGAGGTCGGGCAGGAAGGCATCGGGCCGTTTGTCGGCGAGGGTTCGATAGATGCCGACGGCGCGGCTGCTGGCCACCAGAGCCTCTTCGTACCGTCCCAGATCTGCCAGATGTGCGGACTGATTGGTCAAGGACTGGGCGAGACGCGGCAGGAAAGCGTGCGGTCGCTGTTCAGCCAGCTCTTCCCGGATCTCGATGGCGCGGGTAATGGCGCTGAGGGCTTCTTCCTTGCGCCCCAGTTCCGCGAGGCAGCTGGCGCGGTTGTTCAACGCGTTGGCGAGCGGGTGAAGGAAAGCGACGGGACTCCGCTCGGCCAGGACCTGGTAGATGTCGATGGCGCGGGTGACAGCGCTGAGCGCTTCCTCCGTGCGTCCCAGTTCAGCGAGACAGTTCGACTGGTTGATCAGGGAGGAAGCGAGATCGGGCAGGAGAGCGGGCTGTTGCTCAGCCAGATCTACGCGAATCCGGACTGCGCGACTGCCGGCGACCAGGGCTTCTTCGTGGCGTCCCAGGGCTGCCAGACAGGCGGCCTGGTTGTTCAACGAGGCGGCAAGCAGCGGCAGATCCGGCTCGCTCATGTCGTGATGTTCGACCAGTCTGGTGGTCAGGTCAGCAGCCCATTCGCTGAGGGCCAGGGTATTGGCCGGCAATTGGTTGCTGAGGTGGTGCAGCAGCACGACGTCCTCAGTGGTGCGGCTGAGATGGGCCAGGGCGTTGATCAGAAGTTCGGGGTGGGGGGTGCGTGTCGCGGTGGTGAGGGCAGCCGTCGCCAGCTCGGCGGGGGCACTGCTGACCGCGTCGCGCAGGACGTCGCCGATCACCTCACGGTGCGGCGGGTGTTGACCCGCGCGGGCCAGAATCGTCAGGGCCTGCGCGGCTTGGTTGTCGTCGAGTGTCGTCAGGATGCGGGTGAAGAGAGCTCGTTCACGGCTGACCTGTGTACCGATGTGGTACTCGGCAACCCGGTCGGGTTGCAGGCTGCCCCAGCCGGAGCCTGCCGGAGCCGGGTAGAGGTCTGCCAGCCAGGTGGCCAGTGCCCCGCGTACGGCGGCCGCACTCTCGTCGGCCAGACCCGGGAGCTGGGCCAGTTGTGCTCTGGCCTGATCGCGGTCGGCGACCGGAACCAGACAGGCCAGAGCGACGGCGAGCGCACGGATCTCGGTTCCGCTCCGCCCCCCGCGCAGGCCCCGTTCGGGACTGTCGGCCGTCGCGTCCCAGTACTTGCGCTCATGCCCCAGCAGTCGGCCCTCGAGCGTGGCAGATGCGCTGGGAGCCCTGGGGCGGCCGGTGGCATCGAGGAGGGCGAGCAGGGCAGCCATCTGGACCGACAGCGGTGTGTCGAAGTCCTCGTCGGTCAGGGAGGGAATGGCTTCCGCAGCGGTGAGAGAGGGCAGCAGGGTGGCCCAGTCGGTGGCAGGGGAGATCAGGCGCAGTCCGATACTGAAGTCGCGGAGTGCCTGGCGGTAGGCATGGACACGGTCCTCGCGGGTGTGGTGAAGAGCGGGGACGGGCGTGACGCCGGCGGTGGCCAGTGCCTGGCTGTGCGGATACTCGGTGGCCCTGACCCACCAGTCGCCTGCGGCGCGGGCGAGAGCCAGTACGCGTACGGGACTGGTGACCTGGTCGTGGTCGACTGCTTCCAGCAGAGCATGCAACTGCGGAACGCGGGTCTCGGCGTAGTCGACAACGATCAGTAGTGGTTTGCGTACGTTCGACAGGGCGTCCAGCGGGACCGTCGTGTCCGGGGTCAGCCTGACCGTGGTCCAGCCACGTGTCGCCATTCGCACCGCGAGTTCGGACGCGAGCCGGGTCTTGCCCGCACCACCCGCCCCGGTGAGCAGATGAGCCTGCACCGGGCTGTGCTCCCAGGCCCACTGACCGACCGGCCCGCTGCCGGGGTCCGGCGGCGTTCGGGCCGTCGGGGGTTCGCACCAGCGGGTCAGTTGCTCCAGCATGTCCTCGCGCCCCATGAAGGACACGGTTGCCTGCTCCGGGCGCAGCAGATCCGCCGGCGAACGCGGCGTCCGGGGGACGTGGGCGCGGTCGGCGAGATGCTGCAGATCTGCGGGCTCCAGCAGCATCGGCCGTCCGGTGTGCTCCCGGACCAGCTCTCGGACGTCCGGCTCCGACGCCAGCACGTAGGCGGGCAGGGCCTCCAGCCGAGCGTGGTTCCAGCCTGGCGGATCTCCCACAACCACCCCGGTCAGCAGGGGCACCGTCCCGGGCTTGCTGCCACACCACAAGGCGGCCCCGGACATGCCGTCCCACGGTGAGGCGTCGCCGTGGGGCTCTGCCGACGAGCCGACCAGGACATATCGATCCCTGTCCCGCCCGCTCTCCGGCAGCACTTGTCCACTCGAGGTCGTGATCGACACCGTGTCGGTGCCCGCCTGTCCCACCACCGGATAGCCCACGGCCTTCGCGGGGCACGCCTCCAGGGTGACCAGTCGCCCCCACCGAACAGGCGGCAAGGGCCCGTCCGACAGATCCTCCTGCGCCACCAGCAGCGCAGCGTCCCACCCCCGCGGTCCCTCATCGAACCGCCACCACGCCACCTCGCACGTCACCCGCCCGGCAGGACCCGGAACCTGAACCGAGACCTGCTCGCGGCTGCCGAAAACATGAGCGGCCGTGAGCACCAGCCGCCGGCCGAGTACGTAACCCGACCCCCGGACAGACCCCCCGGCCCGCACCACGGCCACTCGTGCAATGTCCATCCTGCTTCACCACCCCTAGGTGTGCTGTCCGGCCAGGTGGGTGACGCGGCCGGCCGTGGGTACGGGCTGGCTACTCGCCGAATCGCGACCCCAGGAAGTCGCCCGTCGAGTCGGGGCGGGTGGCGTTCACGTGATAGGGGTCGCCGTGCGGGGTCTCCGGCGTGAGCACGAGCTTCACCCGGTGCACCGAAGCCTTCGACGCAGAGGCCTCTGCGTCGGCCGACACCACCCAGGCCTTCACTCCGGTCCTGCCCTTGCCCTCCCTGCGCATCTCCACGGAGAACTCAAGCTCCACCGGCCCGACCTTGAAGCTCGGGCCGTTGCCGTCTGAAGCCGCAGCAGCCAGCAACTCCGCCCGCAGGTGCTCCACAGCCTCGGCGATACCGATGTCTTCGGCCACGTCAGGCCCCCTCCTTCATCTGGACGAGCGTCCCCCGCGGGGAAGGACGGCGCACCCGTAGGGACGTCACTGCCACATCATGATTCCCACGGCCTCCGACCATGAAGATCTGACGGGAAAGGGCCGACAATCTGTCTCGAAACCGATCGACATCTGATCGAAGTGGCTTCCGCATCCGTGCCCACCTCCCACCCGGCATCAACCCTCTTGCGGCAACGACGCCCTTCCTCTCCTCATCCGCGGATCGAAGGCATCGTCCACGTGATGCGCCTCGCTGCACGACGGCTGGAACGGTCTCCCGGGTGCTGCGCGCCCCCTGTGCCCCCTGAGGGGGGCTCTCTGAATGAGCTCAGCCTCTCCTGCATGCGCAACGCGGGGGAGTTGACCGGCCGTGACCGGCCGCGACCGGACGGACCGGCGGGGGAGCGATGGCGATCAAGTTGGTGTCTGTCACGCCGGCGCAGGACGCGCTGATCGACAAGGCCACAGCCCTGGGCGAGCGCTACACCAGGACGGTGGGTCTCCAGATGCCCAGGGGTATCACAGCTCGCACGGTCGGGAACCGTTCATGGTCGATGCCGTGGCCGCCTCCTGGCACTCCGGGCCGAGCCCCTTCGCCGGGAACGGCCGCCTCCTTCGTGGTGGCCGACACCTGGCCGGCTCGACTCGAGCCCGGCCTCCCGTGATGATCACGGCGACAGCAGAAAAGCCCAGGTCTCTGACCCGGGCCTTCTTCGCAGAGCGGGTGACGAGAATCGAACTCGCGCTCTCAGCTTGGGAAGCGAGGGCGCTTCACGGGTGAGACCACCTCTCACCTGCGGCTACGTATTCTGGAGCGGGCTTTCGGCTACCTGTTCCGCGCCGCTGTTTACCGTTGTTGTCCGGTCGTATGGGCACGCTGTGGGCACGAGGCTGGTCGGCGCTGCTTCGCGGAGGGCCGCTGGGCACTTGGCGATGAGGAATGCCTGGCGGGGGAGCACTGCTGCCACGGTGACTTGCGTGTGCACACTCCTAACCGAGGATGCCAAGATCACAAAAAGCGTCTCTTTGGGTACAGACTTCGATCTTCGCCGCAGGCAGCCTGGGGTTCTGGGCGAGGAGGCGGCCGATGTGGTGGATCGGGATGGGGCTCGGAAGCGTCGCGGGTGTTGTGGTCCTGCGCGTTCTGCTCCGGCAGGTCCGGGGGCTGTTGCTGGACATCGGTGACTTGGTGTGTGCGTGGACCGAGGTTTTGTCGAGTATCGGCAGCAAGGCGGGCCGAGGGGGTGGATGCTGCGCTGCCCGCTATCGGTGTTCCGGCGTCGCAGAGGCTCCGAGGCGCTTGCGTAGGCTCAGGTAGACGATCAGCGTGATGCCATGGTCGGTCTGAGCGGCCCCGTCTTCGCGTGGTGGACGGTACCGGTGTGACGGTCGACGACGAAGATCGCGCTCCGACCTCGCCCACGACACCGAACTGACCTGGGTGACCCAGCGTCCGCCCCGGTACCTTGCCGACGACATCGACGGCCGCGCCCTGTTCGACGCGGCCACCGCCCGACGCCGTGCCCTCGGCGAGGGCCGCACCGACACGGGAGGCGTCGCCTCGCTGGGGGACATCGTCGCCGTACCGCCGGTGCGCGAGGCCCGGGAGGCCGGGCGGCTCAAAGCGTCGCCCATGTTCGCCCGCATCGACCGTGACGGCGTCGCCTGGGCCGACGGCACGCGCGCGCCCGCCGACGCCGTAATTTGGTGCACCGGTTACCGGCCTGCCCTCTCGCACTTGCCACCCCTGGGTCTGCGCGGCACGCGCGGTTGCCGCCTTCGGCGCGGGGCTGCGGTCCGCGGTTGGTCAGCGCGTTCCTTGCGGTGGGGGGAGTACGTCGTGGTGGCGGGCGTTGGTATTGCGCCGACGCAGGTAGCGGTGCAGTGCCTGGGTTTGTCGCGGGGCGGCTGCGGTGGTGGTGGGTGGGGGAGGAAGCACAGCTCGACCTTGTTCTTCTACGCGTATGCGGCGGTGACGGTGAGTGCCCCGGTGATCGTGGAATCCCGGCCGTCGTCGGCCGAGGAGTACCGTGAAACCAGGAGACTTTCGGTTTGCCGTCCCCGGTAGGCAGGCGAGTGCGATGTCCGACCCCGACCCCCCGCGGGTGAGCAGGCTCCTGCCCGACGCTGTGCATCAGGCGGTTTCGCGACCTGGAACCGCGGTGGTGCGGCTTGAGACGACGCATGACCGGAAGGGTGCGCTCGACGGGGCGTGGTGGCCCCGCTCCCGCGACATCGCCGGTGAACTGCCCGGCCTCGTCTCCGCGCTGTCCGAGTACCTCGGGCCGATCACACGTGTCGGTCTGGACACCGACGCCTGGGACGAGCTGCCGACGCGGCTGACGATCGACGGTCGTGTCGTCCGCATCGACTCCTTCCCGGTCGGAGACGACACCGTTCTCATCACCCGGGGCAGCAATGATCTCTTTTCGCTGCTGGTGGTTCCGCCGCACACCGCGGCCGACGCGGCCCGCGCGGCCATGGCCGCGGCCGTGCGCGCCGGCAGTCAGACGTCGGCGGAACAGATCCTCATCGACACCGGCACGGAGCGTGTGGGTCCGGGGCACGCACCCACCGCTGCGCTACGCCACGGCCGCCATGAGCCGGGCCGCTGACGACGCGCTCGTCGGGGGCGGCACCACGAGGAGATCCCAGCAGCCCGCGGTGTAGGACTGCAGCAGGATCCTGTGCGGGTTGAGCACCTCGGTGAATCGGTCGACCGCCACCTCGTAGCCGTTGACGACGACCAGGCCGTGCGGGAGAGGCTGCCAGTGGCGGGGATTGACGGCCACGTGGGTGAGCCGGCCCCACAGCGGATCGATCACGTCGGCCAGTTCGCCGAGTTCTCGTGCCAGGTCGCGGGTCCGTGGCCACCAAGCGCCGTCCGGACGGCCGAAACGGCTGGCGGATCCGAGGACGAGGCGCGCGGCACGTGAGCGGAACGGTGCCGCGTGCGGACGCAGCTGAGTGGAGTTCATGATCATGAGGAAGAAGCCTGACTGCGGGCCTGCGCTGGCTGACGGAGCGCCCGGTGGTTGGGTGACCGAGGACGGGACCGGCGGCGCCGGTGCACGAAAGCCCTCGAAGTCCTCAGGCTACTCCTCGACGAGCCCCGACGAGAGGCTTCGGCCTCATCGGGTGGGCTGCTCCCGGCGTACGGCCTGCTCGGGCGCCGCGAAGAGTAGGCTGGAGGTACCGGGAACACTCCGCGCACGGACATTTCGCGTCTGTGCCGTTTTCGGTGATCGAATACGCCGGGTCGGCTCAGGCCCGCCCGGGGCAGGGTTCGCGTCATGACTGCGACCGTCTCCCCTCCGACGACGTCCGAAGACCGGCGTCCCATGTCCCCCGTACGCCTCTCGCTCGCTCCCGCCGGTTCGGCACCGCTTCTGCTGGACGGCGCCTGGTGGCCACGCTCGCGTGATCTCGCCGCCGAACTGCCTGCCCTGGCGTCCGTTCTCGATCCGCTGTGGGGGCGGGTCACCCGGGTCACGGTGAACCCCGCCCAGTGGCCGGTCGTCCCGCGCAAGGTGCCTGTCGCCGGGCACGTGGTGAAGGTGGGCTGGTTCCGCTTCGAGCAGGACGAGCACGAGTTGCTGCTGCTCTCCTACCACGTGGGCCGCTGGAACCTGCTGGTCGTTCCCCCGCAGACGCCTCCGGCCGCGGCCGCCTGGCTGATGGCCGCTGCGAGCGACCCGCGCCGGATAGCGACCGCGAGCAGCCTGCTGGCGGATGCCGCGCGTCTGACGGTGACCGCCGAGGCCGACCGCACCAGGGAAGCGGTGTGGGAGTCCGAAGGAGGACATGGAGCCGGTGCTTCCGTCACTTCTCCATGGCTTCGAGTCGCCGTCGCCACACCGGAGGACCGGCCGGAAAGGGTGTGAGGGCCATGGACATCCTGGTGACGGTGTTCGTGCTGCTGGCGGTGATCGCGGCAGGCGCGTTCCTCATCCACCGGCTGAACTCTCAGCACGGGGACAGAAGCGCCGCCTTCCACTACGGCCGCAGCGGTGTCGTCGCACCAGACCGGAAGACCGACGAAGGGCCGGCGGTACGCCGACGGTCCCCGGTTGCCAACGACGGCGGCGAGCGCCGGGGCTCCTGGTACGGCGGACGCGGACGGCTGCGTCCTGGACGCCGCCGTACCCACGGCGGCGTCTCGCCCCGCTAGGTGGGGACGCGGGTCCGTCGGAGCGGGGCGCCGGCGTCGTGGAGGCTGGTGAGTGCCAACCGGTAGGAGGCGACCAGGCCCGTTTCCGCGTAGTCGACGCCCAGGTCCCGGCAGTACCGCCGGACGATGGCGCGGGCCTTGCGCAGGTTGGGGCTGGGCATGCTCGGGAACAGGTGGTGCTCGATCTGGTGGTTCAGGCCGCCGAGCGCCAGGTCGGTGAACCGGCCGCCGTTGACGTTGCGTGAGGTCAGCACCTGGCGGCGGAGGAAGTCGGGGCGGTCGTCGGTTGTCAGGATCGGCATCCCCTTGTGGTTGGGTGCGAAGGCCGAACCGAGGTAGACGCCGAACAGGCACTGGTGGACGGCGAGGAAGGCGATCGCCATCCCGGGCGGCAGGACCCAGAACAGGGCGGCCAGGTAGACGGCGCAGTGCCCCAGGAGCAGAGCGCCGTCGACCGCCCGGCGTTTGAGCCGGCGGTTGGCCATGGCCCTGCAGCTCGCCACGTGCAGGTTGAAGCCCTCCAGCGTGAGCAGGGGAAAGAAGAGGAACGCCTGCCAGCGGCCGAGCAGGCGGGGCAGTCCGGTGGCGGCGCGGGCCTGGTCCGGGGACCAGACGAGCAGGTCGGGTCCGATGTCGGGGTCGAGGTTCTCGGTGTTGGGGTTGGCGTGGTGACGGGTGTGCTTGTCCTGCCACCAGCCGTAGCTCATGCCGATCGACGCGCCGGCGATCCGTCCGGACAACTCGCTGGCCCGGCGGCGGCGGAACACCTGCCGGTGGGCCATGTCATGGGCGACCAGGGCGACTTGCCCGTACATCACGGCCAGGAACGCGGCGATCGCCAGTGTCCACCAGGAGGCGCCGACGAGGATGAACGCGGCCCATCCGGCGGCGTAGAGCCCGGTCACGGCGGTGATGCGTAACGTGTAGTAGCCGGGGCGGCGCCCCAGCAGTCCGGCGTCCGCGATCTTCTTCGACAGCCGGGCGAAGTCGCTGCCGGGAGTGTCGGAGCGCGTGGCGGTGGTGGTGGCCATGGTCATGAGGACGTCTCTCTCAGAAGCGGGCGGATGACTCGGGGCGGCCCCAGGGCGAGTTGGGCGCGGGGAGCGGGTGCGTACATGGACGTGCCCGCGGCGGCTCCTACCACCGAGGGGCCCGGGTGCCCCGCCCGGTGGGCCCCACACGGCCGTGGGGACCTGCCGCCGCCGTCGGGGTCGGGGGCCGGGCTTCTCCGTCGGCGCCGGGCCGCCGGTCGTCCAGGGCGGCGGCCGTGAGGAGAGCGGCTGCTTCCTCCGTCGCGTCCGGCGGGATCACCTGCAGATCCCAACGGCCGAGCCCGGGGGAGAGCAGGACGACCCGGTCCGGAGCGTGCGGAGAGGCGGGGGCCTTGTGCAGGCGGACGACCTGGTTGGCGACGAACATGCGCCCCGGTGCCGCCGACCAGGCCGCGGCGTCCACGGTGACGCCGGTGATGTCGCCCCACGCTCTCGGCAGCGCGGCGAGCATCTTCGGGAGCTGTGTCAGAAGATCGCGGGAGTACGGCCACCACACCCCGTCGATCCGGCGCGGCAGCGCGCCGTGTGGCGCGAGACGCAGGCGGACGAGGGGCAGGGGCGGGGGCGGAGGCGGGGTGGACGGTGCGGTGGGGACTGTGGTGATCACGTGGGTTCTTTCTGACGAGGTGGTTGCCGGCCGGTTCGGCAGGGCACGGCGGCCGACGGTCCGCGGGCTGTCGGGCAGCGCCGGACGTGGCCGGTGGATCCGGGTGCTGGAGGTCGTGCCTGGCCGCTCTTGCCGGAGGAAAACGCCGATGACCGCCGCGAGTTCGCGGGAAGGGAGTCGGCGGGCGTATGCGGGGTGAAGGGGGAGACCCTTCCGCGTGACGAACGCCGGTGGATACCGGGGTGGAGCCGGTCCGCCACCGGCGTGCCTGATGCCCTCGGTCTCCTCAGACTACTCCTCGGCGCGTAAAGGCGGCGTGACAGCAGGTCATCAGTGGCGTGGCAGATGGTGGGCGCCTCCGCGGCACCGGCCCGGTCCGACGGCCACCACGTCTCATGGCGGCGGTACACGCAGGGCGAGCAGAGCCACGTCGTCGGTGCTGCCGGGCGGCAGGTGGGCGAGGACCTTTCCGCACAGCCTGTCCAGCGGTTCGTGGACGAGAGTGAGGGCGTGCCGGAGCAGCCGGTCCAGGCCCGTGTCGAGGTCGCTGCCCGGTGTCTCGACGAGCCCGTCCGTGTACAGCAGCAGGGTGGAGCCGGGCTTCAGGGGATGCGTGGCGTCCGGTCGGTCCGCGTCGCCGACGGATCCGGTGCCGAGGAGCAGCCCCTGGCCGGCTTCAAGAAAGCATGCGGTGCCGTCCGGGGAGAGGAGCAGCGGGGGCGGGTGCCCCGCGCTGGTCCAGCGGAGCGTCCACGGTCCCGTGTCCGGGTCGCCCTCGACGCGGGCGAGGATCAGGGTGGCCAGCGGGACGGTGGTGATGACCGGCATGGCGGCGTCGAGGCGGTCGACGACGGCGCCGGGCGGTCCCGTGTGGTCCCAGGCCAGCGAACGCAGAATGCCGTGCAGTTGGGCCATACCGGCCGCCGCGGTCAGGTCGTGGCCCACGACGTCACCGATGACCAGGGCGAGCGCGCCGTCCTTCAGGATGAAGGCGTCGTACCAGTCCCCACCGACCTGCGAGCCCGCAGGTGCGGGCTGGTAGCGGGCGGCCAGCCGGAGATGGCCGTGCTGCGGCAGCGGGGCGAGCAGGTTGCGCTGCATCGCCTCGGCGACGGCGCGCTGACGGCCGTAGCGGCGGGTGTTGTCGACGACCACGCCGACCCGGCGGCCGACGTCACTCACAGCCGCCAGGTCGTCCTCGTCGAAGGGATGCGCCGGGTCGGTGCGCACCACCGTCAGCGCCCCGGTGATCCGGTCCCGGGCGCCGAGCGGCACCGTGATGGCGGAGCGCGCACCCACCGCCGTCAGAAAGCCATGGTGGAGAGCGGCCAGAGGAGGGTGTCCGGCGGCCGGGGTGACGGCAGCCACCCGGTCCTGGAGCACGGATTCGCCCCCGGTCAGCGCACGGCCCAGCGGCGAGTCCTCCCCCTCACCGGCCCCTTCCGCGGCGGGTACGCTCCGGCCCTGGAATCCGGCGTCCCGTCCCTCCGGACCGGTCACCGTCACCCGGTGGACCTCGCCGGAACCGGTCCGCAGGTCCACCGCGGCCCAGTCGGCCAGACGGGGCACGAGCAGCCGCACCAGGCGGGCCAGCGCCTCGTCGGTCTCCAGAGTCTGCCCCAGGACGTCCGTGATCTCCGCGACCAGGGACAGCCGCTCGTTGAGGTCCTCCAAGGCGCGCGTGCGCGCCGTTCGCTCCCGATGGACGCGGCGGTCCCCCGTGGCGTCCGTGAACAGCAATGCCATGCCTTGCACGGAGCCGTCCTCCGTCAAGGGGGACGCGGACCAGGAGACAGCCAGCAGACGACCGTCACCGCGCAGATACGTGCCGCCCTCCCCTCGCGCCCCCTGCCCCTCGGCCAGCGCGTGGAGCAGTGGGCACCGGTCTCGCGGCACCTTGTTGCCGTCCGCGTCCCGGTGCAGCAGATCGTGTGCGTCGGCGCCCCGCATCGCGGCGGCGGTGCGGCCCAGCAGCCGCTCGGCCGCCGGGTTCGCGGCGATCACCCGTCCGGCTGTGTCCAGCACCAGCACCGCCGTGCCCAGCCGCTCGACGACCTGCCGCCAGAAACCCGGTTCGTCCGCCGGCCACGGCCCCACGTCATCACCCACCGCATCGCGCACGGACCCTCCAGTGGCTGCCTTCCCGTCGATGGTGCTCCGACGCGGCCCTGCTCGCACGGCACCGGGGCAGTCGGCGCACACCGCGCGGGCACGGCCCACGGGCCAGCCAGGTATGTCCGGACCAGGGGCAGTCGTCATCCCGCTGTCTGTCCAGACGCAGTGTCTCCCGGGCGGTTGGTCGGCTCGTCTCCGGCGAGCCGTACTCAGCGCCGTCCTCGCCCCGGTCCGCGAGGAGCGCAGCTCCGCCCGGGCACGGGCGTCGGATGCTCAGGACCACGGACGCGGCCAGGACCGTGACGAGGACGGCGAGGCCAGCAGGTGGCGGGATCCCCGGGATGCTGCTCGATGAAGGCGTCGTCGCCGACCGTCAGGACGGCGAGCACACTGTTTACGGCTACGACGGTGTTGCAGCGGCTGACGGGCTGGCCACGATGGTGACAGTCAAAGCCTCGGCGGTCGTGGGGGAGGAAGCCCGTCCCGAGTCGGGACAAGAGGTTTGTCCCGAGTCGGGACATGACGCCCGTCCCGAAAAGGGACAACCAGAAACCCCGCAGAACAGTTCGGAGCCGCGCGCATGCTCAGCAGGATCCGCCCGCTGTCCGGCCCCCTCGCCGCGCCGGTCCCACAGGAGCTGAACCGTGACGCGGCGGTCGGAAACGAGCCGCGAAGGGAGGGCCGATCGACGCCGTAGGAAGCCCGGCGGTTGCGCAGGCCGACTTGAATGGCAGTCCCGTGCGACTACTTCAGAGCGTCCTCGATCGCCTCGAAGATGTCCGCGTCGGTCTCCTTCTGCCAGTCGGGCAGGGCAGCCCAGTCGGCGACATAGCCCGGCTTCGGGTTCTCGAAGTGCTTGTACATCTGCGCGGTCCAGCAGGTGGCGACAAAGCGGCTCTTCTGCTCGCGGGTGAGGCGGGAGGCGTGGCGGTCGCTGAGGTCGAGGAACTGGCGCACCTGGTCGTGGACGGCGCCGGCGGCCTGGCGCTCCCACTCGGGTGTCTCTTCCCAGGGGGTGACGTAACCGGGCTTGGGCTCGCCGGGGAAGTGCTTGCGCACTCCGGTGATCCAAGCCTCGCGGAACAGTCGGGCGCCCTCGGACTGCGACATGCCTTCCCCTCTCGTCACGTCGTGCACAGTGCGTCGATCTCGGCGCCCAGCTCCGCCACACGAGCGTCGCGGGTGAGCGGGCCGAGGTCGGTTCGTAACCCCAGAAGCTTACGGGCGACGTAACCCGAGGAGGTCGTGCGGGCGAGTCGCAGCGCCTCCCCGCCGTAGGCGATTACTTGGTCGGGGTCCTGGCGCCGGGCGCCGACGGCCGCGAGGTCGGTCAGGACCGCACCGCGTCGGCGGAAGGACTGGCCGGAAGCGAGGATGTCCTGGCTGAGCGCGCTGCTGAGTGCCTTCTCGGCGAGGTCGAGGCGACCGAGCTGGAGGTAGCGCGCGCCACGCTCTTCTGCGAGGCGGGAGCCGTCGAAACGCAGCCAGCCACCGTTGTGGGCCGCCCCGCTCAGGCCGGTCACCTTCTCCGCCTCGTCCAAGGCGCGTTCGCAGGCGGAGAGGTCGCCGAGGCCGGCGTACGCCTCGGCCTGGACGGCAGCGACCCAGTAGCGGGTGGACAGGGAACCGTCCCCGCGCCTTGCCACCTTCTCTGCGGCCGACAGCGCGCCGACCGCGTCGGCGTACCGGCGTTCGTACAGATCGACGTAGGCGTGGCGGACGAGGGCACACGCCCACAGGTCGTAGGACTTCGCCTCCTGGCTGGCAGAGGCGGCGAGCGTGTAGGAGGCGGCGGCGTCGGTGTAGCGGTTGCCGTCGAAGGCCAGTTCTCCGGCGAGCTGGAAGAGGTCACCGGCCGCGCCGCACAGGGCCTGTGCTTCGACCTCGGGCCGTCCGCCGAGGGTCTCGTTCAGGGCGGTGAGCTGGTCGCGGACGACCGGGTAGACGGAACGCTTGGCGCGGGCGAGTTGGTAGACCTGCCACAGGTGTCCGTTCATGCGCAGGAAGTCATCGGACATCCCGCGCAGCGCGCCCTCCGCGAGGGCTGCGCCCTCATCGGGGGGCAGGGCCACCAGGGCACTGGTGACGGTGATGGCGCGCAGGAACTGGCGTCGGATCATGTCGTCGAGGTCCCCTGAGCCATGGTGGTCGCGAGGCGGCGGCCCTGCCGACTCCGGTCGGACTGCTTGTGGCTGTCCCACCAACGCGTCGAGTTCGTCAAGGTCGAGGTGGAGCAGCTCGGCCAGCCGTGGTCTCAGCGGCGGCTGCGGCGTGGTGGTGCGGCCTTCCCAGCGGCCGACGGTTCGTCGGTCCACGCCGAGGGCGTGCGCGAGCTCTTCCTGACTGTAGCCCAGCGCCCTGCGCCTCTCCGCAAGCCCCATGCCGCCCCCTTTCCACGCATCAACCCGCGTCTAA
>Ga0207873_1001389_pt1 | contig 23377 bp, 27 predicted proteins | sample BGWIniCompost_FD_187373 | JGI IMG/M metagenome (GOLD analysis project Ga0207873, IMG submission 187373) | Cellulose adapted compost microbial communities from Newby Island Compost Facility, Milpitas, CA, USA - BGW Initial Compost (SPAdes)... ...
CCCTGCAGGCGATAGCCGCGCAGGCGCTGCGCGAAGCGCTCCAGCGCTTCCACGCCGCTCTTCTCGGCTTCCTCGCACCAGTTCTTGAAGGACTCGACCAGCTTCTCGTTCGACAGCGTCGAGGATTCCCACAGCTTCTGCAGCCGCTCGCGGAACTCGTGCACGGTCTTGAGGCGCTCGTTCTTCTCGAGCAGCAGGTTGAGGTTCTGGCGCGCCTTTTCATCGAGCAGCGACACCTCGCGGACGAACAGCGCGCGCACCTTGCGGCCGGCGGAGGCCATTTCGTCACGCAACGTCGGCAGCGTCACGTGCGCGGCATAGTCGCGCAGCACGTGCAGGCGGGCGACGATGATCGCCTTGACGGTCTCGAGGTCGAGCTGGCGGCGTTCGGCGTCGATCGCCGGGGTCGGCGCCACGCGGCGGACCCTGGCAAGGCCGAGCGCACTCAGCGTACGGATGTACAGCCAGCCGATGTCGAACTCGCCGCGGCGAAGCGCGAACTTCGCGGAGCTCGGATAGGCGTGATGGTTGTTGTGCAGTTCCTCGCCGCCCATGATCACGCCCCAGGGCATGACGTTGGTGGCGGCGTCCTTGCACTCGAAGTTGCGGTAACCGTAGTAATGGCCGACGCCGTTGATCACGCCCGCCGCGAGCAGCGGGATGTTGATCATCTGCAGCGCCCAGACGGTGAGGCCGATCGCGCCGAACATCAGCACGTCGATGACCAGCATGATGGACACGCCGAGAATCGGGAAGCGCGAATAGACGTTGCGCTCGACCCAGTCATCGGGCGTGCCGCGGCCGAACTTTTCCAGCGTTTCCTGGTTGGCGGCTTCGGCGCGATACAGTTCCGCGCCTTCGAACAGCACTTTCTTCAGGCCCAGGATCTGCGGGCTGTGCGGGTCTTCCTCGGTTTCGCACTTCGCGTGATGCTTGCGATGAATCGCCACCCATTCCTTGGTGTTCATGGCGGTGGTCATCCACAGCCAGAAGCGGAAGAAGTGCCGGACCACGGGATGCAGGTCGAGGCCGCGATGAGTGGCGTCACGATGCAGGTACAGGGTCACGCCGGCGACGGTGATATGTGTCGCGATCAGCGTGAACAGTACGATGGTCCAGCCGGAGACGTTCAGAAGACCATTGGAAATGAAATCGATCATGTGAGGAAAAACCCTGCCCTTAGGCGTTACAGTGGACTTGCGCACTATAGGGAAAAGCCGCGGGCAAGGCTAGGAAAGAATAACCCCTTGAAAACATGAATGAACTTAACAAAATAAGGCGCCGCCAAACGGGAGTAGGCACATGACGACGGAAACACTGGTCAAGGTGGAGAACCTGTGGCGCCGTTACGGTGATCATGTGGCGGTGCAGGGTCTCGAATTCGAACTCAACCGGGGTGACGTGCTCGGCTTCCTCGGTCCGAATGGCGCCGGCAAGTCCAGCACCATGCAGATGCTGGCGGGTTGCCTGGCACCCACCTCGGGTCGCATCACCATCCAGGGCGTGGACCTGCTCGAGGAGCCGGATCGCGCCAAGGCCGCGCTGGGCTACCTGCCCGAACAGCCGCCGGTATACCCCGAGTTCTCGGTGCGCGAGTACCTGCGTTTCTGCGCCCGCCTCAACAAGGTGCCGCGCGCCGAGGTGGAAGCGGCGGTGGATCGCGCGATGCAGCGCTGCGGTCTAACCCATGTCGCCGACCGGCTGATCGGCAATCTTTCCAAGGGTTACCAGCAGCGCGCCGGCATCGCGCAGGCCATCATCCACGAACCCGCGGTGGTGATCCTCGACGAGCCGACGGTCGGCCTCGATCCCATCCAGATCCGCGAGATCCGGGATCTCATCCGCGAAGTCGGGCGCGATCACAGCGTGATCCTGTCCACGCACATCCTTCCCGAGGTGCAGACGGTCTGTTCGCGGGTGCTGATCATCAACCAGGGCCGCAAGGTCTACAGCGACAGCATCGAGGCGCTGAACAGCGGACTGGGCGCCGACAGCCTGATCGTCGGCGGCCGCGCCCTGCCTTCCGACGAAACGCTCGCCGCCATTCCGGGCGTGCGGGGAGTGGAGAGACTGGCAAGCGAACGCGTGCGGCTGCGCTACGGCGGCGAGGAAAGCTTCCCGACCGCGATCGCGCGCCTTGCAGTGGAGAACGACTGGGAGCTCGCCGAGCTTCTGCCTGAGCGCAAGACGCTGGAACAGCTGTTCATCGAGTTCACGTCGGGTGACGCCGTCGTCACGGAGGAGGCTGCCTGATGGGTCCGGTATGGGTGATCGCAAGACGCGAACTGCACTCGATGTTCCTGTCACCGCTCGCCTGGGTGGTGCTGGCGGTGGTGCAGTTCATCATGGCCTGGGTGTTCCTGGTGCAGGTGGATACCTTCTCGCTGATGCAGCAGCAGTACCTCATGTTCCAGCAGCGCGCGCCAGGCGTCGGCGATCTCATCGTCGCGCCGCTGCTGTCCACCGCCTCGGTGGTGATGCTGCTGGTCGTGCCGCTGCTGACGATGCGCCTCATCGCCGAGGAAAAGCGCAGCGGCACGATCACCCTGCTGCGCGCCGCACCCGTGGGCAGCGCCGGCATCGTGCTCGGCAAGTACCTGGCGATACTGCTTTTCCTGGCGCTGCTGGTGGCGATGATCGCGCTGATGCCGGCCTCGCTTGCGGCCGGCACCGATCCCGACTGGGGAAGGCTCGCCGCGGGCGTGCTCGGCCTGTTCCTGATGGTCGCGGCCTTCGCCGCCGCCGGGCTGTTCATGTCCACGGTGACGCGCCAGCCGGTGGTCGCGGCGATCGCCACCTTCGGTATCCTGCTGCTGCTGTTCCTGCTCAATGCCGCCTCCCAGGGCGATGACAAGCTGATGAACTGGCTGTCGCTGCTGAGCCATTACCAGGCCATGCTGCGCGGCAGCTTCGCCACCGGCGACGTCATCTATTACCTCGTGGTCATGATCGCGTTCCTGGCGTTCAGCGTTCGCAAGCTGGACGCGGAACGTCTGCAGCGCTGAGGGAGACGGCAGATGGAATTGAACGAACGCACCCGCTGGTACCTGCGCGCGCAGAACGTCATCTTCTTCGTGCTGGTACTCGGCATTCTTGGCGTCATCGCCTGGCTGGGCGAACGGCACAGCGTGGAATTCGACTGGACCGCCAACCAGCGGAACTCGCTTACCGCGGAAAGCGAAGAGCTGCTGCGGCGGATCGAAGGGCCGGTGGAGATCGTCGCCTACGCGAGCTCCAACCCGATGCTGCGCGAGCGCATCGAGCTGCTGATCGGACGCTACCAGCGCATCAAGCAGGACATCGAGCTCCAGTTCGTCAACCCCGATCTTTCGCCCGAGCAGGCGCGCGCCGAGGGCGTGCGCTTCGATGGCACGCTGGTGATCCGTTACCAGGGACGGCGCGAGCAGCTGACCCTGCCGGGCGAAAGCGAGCTCTCCAACGCGCTCGCGCGTCTCGCCCGCGGCGGCGAGGAATACACGGTGTTCGTCACCGGGCACGGCGAGCGCCAGCATGATGGCGACGCCAACTTCGACCTCGCCACGCTGGGCGCGGAGCTGCGCAACCAGGGTTTCAGGCTGCAGGCGATGAACCTCGCCGCCAGCGAGATTCCCGGCAACACCGGCCTGCTGGTCATCGCCTCGCCGCAGACCGAATGGCTGCCGGTGGAGATCGATCGCCTGCGCGGCTACCTGGAAGCCGGCGGCAACCTCGTCTGGCTTACCGACCCTGATGGCGTGGCAAAGCTGCCGGAGCTGCAGGAACTGCTGGGCATGGAAGTGCGCCCCGGGGTGGTGGTCGATCCCGCCACGCAGCTCTTTGGCGTCGCCGATCCGACCATTGCGCTCGTCACCAACTATCCCATGCAGGGCCCGCTGGCGGACTTCCGCCTGCTGACACTGTTCCCGCGCGCCGCGGGTCTCGCCATGCGCGAAGGCAGCGAATGGAACGCGACACCGCTGCTGCGCACGCTGGCCGAGAGCTGGCGCGAGACCGGCACGCTGGCCGGCACCGTCTCGCTCGACGGCGATGACGAGCCGGGCCCGATCACCATCGGCTACGCGCTGGAACGGCAGGTGGGCGAGGGCGATGAGGTGCGCAACCAGCGCGTGGTGGTGGTCGGCGACGGCGACTTCGCCTCGAATGCCTTCGTCGCCAACCAGGGCAACCTCGATCTCGCGCTCAACCTGTTCAACTGGGCCGGGGCGCAGGACGCCATGCTCAACATCCGCATCAAGGAAGCGCCGGACGTGCAGCTCGCGCTGTCGAACCTGGCGCAGGTGGTCATCGCCGCGTTCTTCCTGCTGGCCCTGCCGCTGATGCTGCTCTCCGGCGGCGTGGTCGTGTTCCTGCGCCGGCGGCGGCGCTGAGGAGGCGGCATGGACAGGCGCATGCGTACCAACCTCGTATTGCTGGCCATCCTCGTCCTGCTGGGACTGGTGGTGTGGCTGGCGCCCGAGCCCCGGGACGACAACCAGGGCGAGCCGCTGTTCGCGGAGAACGAGGAGTTCTCGCGCATCGAGGTGCTGGAACACGGCGAGACCCGGCTGGTGCTGGAGCGCGACGGCGAGCGCTGGCTGCTGCGCGAGCCGTTCGCGCTGGATGCCGATGATTTCCAGGTGAACGCGCTGCTCTCCAGCCTGCGTCAGCCCATCGAGCGCAGTTACGCGCTCGAGGAAGTCGATCTCGAGGAACTCGAACTCGCCGAACCGCGCTGGACGCTGAAGATCGATGACGAGACGATCACCCTCGGCGGCCGCGCGCCGCTCGGCAACAGCCGTTACCTGCGAAAGGGCGAGCGCGTCCATCTCGCCAGTGACATTCTCAGTTTCCGCCTCGGCCGCGATCCTTTCGACTACGCCAGCCGCAGGCTGCTGCCGGAAGGCGTGGCGATGACTTACATCGAGCTGCCCGCCGGCGAGCGCATCGAGCGCGGCGAGCAGGGCTGGCAGCTCGTCCCCGAGAACGACGCGGTGTCCGCCGATGCCATCCAGCAGCTCGCCAATGCCTGGCGCAATGCCAGCGCCATCGACATCCGTCCGCCGGCCGCGGAGAAGCCCGAGGGCGAGTCGGTGCGCATCGGTCTCGAAGACGGTTCGGAAATCCGCTTCTTCGTGCACATGAACGACAAGGATTTCGTGCTGCTGCGCGAGCAACCGCCGCTTGCCTACGAGATGCTGCGCGACGACGCGCGGCGGTTGTTGCAGCTGGAAGTGAGCCGTTCCACAGTGGAGGCTGAAGACGTCCCCGCTGAAGGAACGGAGTGATGCCGGAGCTTCCGGAAGTCGAAACCACGCGGCGCGGGGTCGCGCCGCATCTCGAGGGCCGCAGCGTCGAGGCGGTCATCGTGCGCCAGCCCAGCCTGCGCTGGCCGGTCCCCGAGGAGCTCGGCCGCGCGCTCGCCGGCGCCCACCTCAATCACGTTTCCCGCCGCGCCAAGTACCTGCTGTTCCGCTTCGATCGCGGCACGCTGATCCTGCATCTCGGCATGTCCGGGCACTTGCGCGTCATCCCGGCGGCAACGCCGGTGCGCAGCCATGATCATCTTGACGTGGTGTTCGAGGGCGACCGTTGCCTGCGCTTCAACGACCCGCGCCGCTTCGGCAGCGTCCACTGGGTGACGGGCGAGCCGGAACAGCATCCGCTGCTGGCGGAACTCGGCCCCGAGCCCCTGGACGGCGAGTTCCACGGCGACCATCTCTTCCAGACCTCGCGCGGGCGGCGCGTGGCGGTGAAGGTGTTCATCATGAATGCCCGCATCGTGGTGGGCGTGGGCAACATCTACGCGAGCGAGGCGCTGTTCCTTGCCGGCATCCGCCCCGGCCGCGCCGCCGGCCGCGTCACGCGTGCCGAGTACGCGCGGCTGGCGGAAGCCATCAAGACGGTCTTGCAGAAGGCGATCATCGCGGGCGGGACGACGCTGCGTGACTTCGCGCAGCCGGACGGTGCGGCCGGCTACTTCGCGCAGCAGCTGAACGTCTATGACCGCGCCGGCGAACCCTGCCGCGTGTGCGCGACGGAAATCCGCCACCGCGTGATGGGGCAGCGCGCGACGTATTTCTGCCCGGCCTGCCAGAAATGAAAAACCCGCCATGAAGGCGGGTCTTTCGCGAGAGCCGTTTTCCAGGAAGCTTGTTGGGTAGGCGGGGGCCATTACTAGCCCCCGCCCCCCTAAGAACCGGACGAGCATCTCTCGACGCATCCGGCTCAAGCCTCACACAAAATCCCACCACGGTGAGACCCGGCTAACCCACGGAGCGCATGCCCCTTGGGTGGTGGAGTTGGCGATGACAATTCGGGTGCAACAGAATACGGTTTCCCGAAGCGTTTGACCCACCATCGGCGCGACGGACCTTGTGGTGGTTGTGCCACCGGTCTTCCACACCTATGACCTGTCTGCACACAGGGCACACGCCATCCTGTTGTAACCAAATAGTCCGGAGAAACGGACGCTCTTCTAGGCTCTGGAGCATTCTTTGGCGCTTTCGCGCCTCGAAATACTCTTCGAACTCAGGGTCGAACGGATTCGCTTCCCACCTGACTTTCACATGGCGTTTGATCTTGACGTGACTCGCTTTCATGAGCCGTATCAATGCCAATTGACCTTTGGCCGTCTGGGTTTCCGCGCAGAACACCCCGTTTTCCAGGCCGATGGATCGGTAATACTTTCACCGAATCCAATTTCGTCCCTTCCTCGGGTGTCTGCGCTTCGCCCAGCGCCATAACGTCCACCATATGAGGTAGTCAACGCGTGCAAAGGTTTCCGACGCCACTATCCCTCGGTGGTAATTCGCCCATCCTCGAATGATCGGGTTCAGGGTACGAATCAGCAGCTCCTGCCGCAGTGCCTTGTTTCCTTTGATTTTTCCTCGGACTTTTTCGAGAAATGCTTTCACATTTCTAGACGATGGCTTTATGAGTAGCTTGCCGTCGTACTTACGTACGTTTTGCCCGAGGAAATCAAACCCTTCCTCAATATGCGTGACTCGTGTTTTCTCTTGCGAGAGTTCCAAGCCCCGTTCGACGAGGAATGCCTCGACGACCGATTTGACCTCGTTCTCAAGCAGCTCTTTTGAGCTACCTGTGATTACAAAGTCGTCTGCATACCGAACCAACGAAACCCTGTTCTGACGTTGTTGATTGACAGTAGACCCGAACTGTTTCTCGAGTGCTTCTTCCAATCCGTCCAGAGCTATGTTGGCCAACGTTGGCGAGATAATGCCGCCCTGAGGCGTCCCCGCGTTCGTTGGAAAGAGTCGGCGTGACTCCACGTATCCAGCTTTCAGCCATTTGCGCAGGACCGCTTTGTTCATAGGAACATGCGCTTCCAGCCATTCATGACTGATGTGATCGAAGCAACCTCGGATATCACCTTCCAGAATCCATTGCGCAGCACCTTTCCTCGCTAAACGAATAAAGAGCTGCGCGATGGCATCTGCCGTCGAACGACCGCGACGAAACCCATAAGAGTTTTTGTCCGCGAGCGTTTCGGAGACTGGTTCCAAAGCTAGCAGGTACAAAGCCTGCATCGCCCGGTCCCTCATGGTCGGAATACCGAGGGGACGTTTCTTGCCGTTTGCTTTGGGGATGTGTACCCGACGCAACGGCAACGGCCTGTAACCTCGACTACTCAGTTGCTGGACAGCGTGCCATTTTGATTCCGGAGTGGACCAAGTTGCCCCGTCCACCCCAGCAGTCCGCTTGCCAGCGTTCTCCGTTACCCGTTTAACAGCTAAACACCGGCTGCTAAACGAGTTGACCAGAAACCGTTGCAGAGCTTTAACCCTGCGCCAGTCGCCAGCCTTTGTTGCCTTCGCGATACGAACCTGTAGCCCTCGTACCTGTCGATTCACGTCACACCAAGAAATTTGGTGCCAGTGTTCCGGACGGGCGAAGGTCGCAGACCCAGTTGAGCGAGACTCAATGAGCTTCATCTTGCTTACCTCCTTCAGACGAAATGTCCCTATGTTTGGAGGAGGCAATATGACCCCGAAGAGGGGCATTACCCCCTTTCGGGACGGGTTCAACAGATATTCTCGCGATGCGAGACCACGCGGAAGTCAGCACGCTTTCGCGTCAGGGCACGTTGTCCCTTATTCGCCCCGTTACAGGGCGACGTTCGCTTTCTCCGCGATCCTTTACCCGCTATCCATTCACAACTCTTGCGAGCTGCTTACCTGTCATGCATGGATCGTCGCGGGCTAGACCGGTTGGTCTTGTCCGTTGTTGATTCAGTGGCACAATCAGGAGAACGTCGGGCTTACCGAGTTCCACGATTACGACGAAAGGATGATTTGGATCCTGCCTATCCGCCGGAGACCTGGAGTGTCAGCGTATCCCGATCAAGTAGCGGGATAACCGGCCTCAGCACACCTAACAGCTACTTTGGTGTGTTGCGAATAACGACGTTTAACAGCAGTTCACTTGCGTTGATCCATTCATCCGAGCCTAGCACCTCAACCGCCGTTGTAGCTGGCAGTATCCAACGGGAAACCTCGCGGTTCCTCGTTACTCCACATGGAGGGTTACATTGTCAGGGAGCTTCGCACGAATCCGTTACCAGAAACGCACTACCCGTAGGCTACTGATGGCTGAACATCAGGTCCTTCCACGGAAGATCCGTGTGGACAGTCGTAACCGTGGCTTTGCACCACTGGGTTGAAGTGAAACCGGGAAGGGGGGCCTTCCGAAGATAGGACCTTCCCCGGTTCGATTCGCCAACTTTGTTGGCATCGCCGTCCTATTAAGGTGTGGAGGAGCAGCGCTTCTTTGGGCTGGATTTAACCCTACTTAGAGGAGGGGTCGGGTCCAGCTAACCCAGCGACTCTCGTCGCTCACTTGATCTTCGCTTCCTTGTACTCGACGTGCTTGCGCACGACCGGGTCGAACTTCTTCACGGTGAGCTTTTCCGGCGTGTTCTGCTTGTTCTTCACCGTGGTGTAGAAGTGGCCGGTGTCAGCAGTGGAAACCAGCTTGATCTTCTCGCGCTTGCCTTTGGCTGCCATGTGCTGCTCCTCAGACCTTCTCGCCGCGAGCGCGCAGCTCGGCGACGATGTTCTCGATGCCCTTCTTGTCGATGATGCGCAGGCCCTTGCCGGACACGCGCAGCGTCACGAAGCGGCCTTCCGACTCCAGCCAGAACCGCTTGTTGTGCAGGTTCGGCAGGAAGCGGCGCTTGGTCTTGTTGTTGGCATGCGACACGTTGTTGCCGGTAATGGGTCGCTTGCCGGTAACCTGGCAGACTCTCGACATGGTTCAATCCTCGGTTCGAAACCTGTGCCCCTGCGGAATTCCGGCAAGGCCGGCGCGGGCAGAAAGGCCGCACTTTATACCCGAACAGGCCCTTGCAGGCAAGTGCGCGGCCGGATTTTTCCTTGCTGCGGCGCCTTAGATCAGGCCGCGTTCGGCGAAGGACACCGCCTGGCCGTCGCCGATCACCATGTGGTCCAGCACGCGGATGTCGACCAGCGCCAGCGCCTCCCGCAGCCGGCGGGTGATGGCGTGATCGGCCGCGCTGGGCTCGGCCACGCCGGAAGGATGGTTGTGGGCGAAGATCACCGCCGCCGCGCCTCGTTCCAGGGCCTCCCGCACGACCTCGCGCGGATGCACGGTGGCGCCGTCGATGGTGCCGCGGAACAGCTCGCGGTAGGCGATGAGCCGGTTGCGGTTGTCCAGGAACAGGCAGGCGAACACTTCGTGCGGGCGGTCGCGCAGCCGCGCCACCAGCATGTCCCGCACCTGGGCGGGCGTGCTGAGCACGGTGCCGGGCCCCGCGGTCTCGCCGTAGAAGCGACGCGCGATCTCCAGCGCCGCCTGCAGCTGGCAGTACTTGGCGTCCCCCAGCCCCGGCGCCTCGCAGGCGCGCCGCCGGTCCGCGGTCAGCAGGCCGCGCAGGCTGCCGAAGCGGGTCAGCAGGTCGCGGGCAAGGTCCACGGCGGTACGTCCCGCGACGCCGGTCCTCAGGAAGATCGCCAGCAGCTCGGCGTCGGACAGCGCCTCCGCGCCCCTCGCCAGCAGTTTTTCCCGCGGCCGCTCATCGGCAGGCCATTGCCGGATTCCCATCGGCACCTCCTTGTGCGTTTCAACACAGCCTGAGCGTACGGTATCTTACGCCGCTCCAAGGCCGAATCGGGGCGGGCCGTGACGTCGAAACGCATAGTGCTGGGCATAACCGGCGGCATCGCCGCCTACAAGAGCGCCGATCTCGTGCGGCGGCTGCGCGAGCGCGGCGCCGAGGTGCAGGTGGTGATGACGGCGGGCGCTCGCGAATTCATCACGCCGACCACGCTGCAGGCGGTCTCGCACCGGCCGGTGCGCGATTCGCTCTGGGATGCCGCCGCGGAAGCGGCGATGGGGCACATCGAGCTCGCCCGCTGGGCGGACCTCGTGCTGGTCGCGCCGGCGACGGCGAACTTCATGGCGAAGCTCGCCCATGGCGCCGCCGATGACCTGCTCACCACGCTCTGCCTGGCCACCAAGGCGCCGGTGGTGCTCGCGCCGGCCATGAACTGGGCGATGTGGGAGCACCCCGCGACGCAGGCCAACAAGGACCTGCTGGAAGAACGCGGCGTTCGCCTGCTCGGCCCCGGCGAGGGCGCGCTCGCCGAGAGCGAGTCGGGCGTCGGCCGCATGCTGGAGCCCATCGAGATCGCCGAGGCGGTGATGTCGCCGCGCATCGATCCCGCGTTGCGCGGGGTGGAAGTGGTGGTGACCGCAGGCCCGACCCGCGAGCCCATCGATCCGGTGCGTTTCATCTCCAACCGCAGCTCGGGAAAGATGGGTTACGCCGTCGCCCGCGCGCTGGCCGAGCAGGGCGCGAAGGTCACCCTCATCAGCGGGCCGGTGGCGCTGGCGCCGCCCGCCGGCGTGAAGGTGCAGTACGTGGAAAGCGCCGCCGACATGTACGACGCCGTCATCCATCGCCTGGAGCAGATGGACATGTTCGTCGGCACCGCGGCGGTGGCGGATTACTCGCCGGCCAGCCCCGCCGTCACCAAGATAAAGAAGGAAAAGGGCTCCATGGAGCTGTCGCTGGCGCGCACCCGCGACATCCTCGCCACCGTGGCGTCTTCGGGACGGCCGATCTTCACCGTGGGCTTTGCGGCCGAGACCAACGATCTCGAGACCCACGCGCGCAACAAGCTGCGCAGCAAGAAGCTCGACATGGTCGCGGCCAACTGGGTGGGCGAGGGCCGCGGTTTCGATGCCGATTCGAACGCGCTGCAGGTGTTCTGGCCCGGCGGCAGCACCGAGATCCCGCAGGACGACAAGCTTGTGGTTGCCCGCAGGCTGGTTTCATTGATCGCCGCACACTATCGGCGCAGACAGGAAGGTTGAATGCATACCATCAAGCTCAAGGTGCTCGATCCGCGGATCGGGCAGGAATTTCCGCTGCCTGAATACGCGACGCCGGGCTCCGCGGGCATGGACCTGCGCGCCTGCCTCGACGGGCCGCTGGTGCTGAACCCTGGCGACTGTTCGCTGGTGCCCACGGGGATTGCGATCCACATCGGTGATCCGGGGCTCGCTGCCATGCTGCTGCCGCGTTCCGGCCTTGGCCACAAGCACGGCATCGTGCTCGGCAACCTCACCGGGCTGATCGATTCCGATTACCAGGGACAGCTGTACGTGTCGATCTGGAACCGCGGCCGCGACAGCTTCACCATCGAGCCGGGCGAACGCATCGCGCAGATGATCATCGTGCCGGTGGTGCACGCGCGCTTCGAGCGGGTGGAGGAATTCGAGGACAGCGAGCGCGGCGAGGGCGGTTTCGGCAGCTCGGGAAGGAAATGAGAAAGGGCGAGTGACGGCGCAAGGCCGTCACTCGCGAGTTGTCATTGCAGGCCCTTCAGTTCCTTGAAGCGCCGGATCTGTGTCTCGAAGCGTTCGCGCAGCTCGTCCTGGTCGTTCTTGCGTTCGAGCAGCGACTTCTGGTTCTTGAGAAGCTCCTCGCGGGTGTTGACGATGCGCTTCTCCAGGTCTTCCGGCACCGGGCGGCCATTCGCCTGGATCTGCTGCTTCTGCTGTTCCATCGATGCCAGCTGCGCTTCCAGCGAACCGATGGCGTTGCCGATGACGCGGATCTGCGCGTCGATGGCGGCAAGGCGTCCGTCGCGATCGCGTTCCATGTCGCGCACGCTGGTGTAGGTCTCGAGCAGCATGCGGTCACGGGCGGCCTGCTGCTCGGCGAGCTGGCGTTCGCGTTCGCGCTGCTCCTGCGCCTTGCGCTCGGCCTCGATTTCCTCGGGCGTCTTCGGCGCGCGCAGCACTTCCGTGACGTTGCCATGCTCATCGAGCACCTGCCGTTCCTGCTGCGAGGCCTCGGGCGGCGGCGTGTTCGAGTAGTGAACGTTGCCGTCCTTGTCCACCCACTTGTAGACCTTGCCCGCCTGCGCGCTGGCGGCGGCCAGCAGCGCGCAGGCCAGCAGGGCGAACGTGAAAAGCTTGCGCATCATCGCATCACCTTCTTATTGGTCGACACCGTATTGCTTTCGATACTCGCGCAGCCGTTGCAGCGAGGCGGCGTGGCGGGCATCGCCTTCGAGAAAACCGATCAGGTCCGCAAGCTTCGCGATGCTGGCGACCCGCAGGCCGTAATCCTGCTCCACCTGCTGCACCGCGGAGAGCTCGCCCGCACCGCGCTCCTGGCGGTCGAGCGCGATCACCACCGCGGCAGGTTCCGCGCCTGCGCCGCGAATGATGTCCACGGACTCGCGGATCGCCGTGCCCGCCGTGATCACGTCGTCGATGATCAGTACGCGACCGGCGAGCGGCGCGCCGACGAGATTGCCGCCTTCACCGTGATCCTTCGCTTCCTTGCGATTGAAGCAGTACGGCACGTCGATGCCGTGCCCGGTGGCGAGCGCGGCGGCAGTGACGGCGGCGAGCGGAATGCCCTTGTAGGCAGGACCGAAGATCATGTCGAAGGCGATGCCGCTGTCGACGATGGCCTGCGCATACCAGCGGCCGAGGCGCGCGAGCGCGGAACCGGTGTTGAACAGGCCGGCATTGAAGAAGTACGGGCTTGTGCGTCCCGATTTCAATGTGAATTCGCCGAAGCGCAGCACGTTGCGCTCGATGGCGAAGGCAAGAAATTCCTGGCGGAAATCGCCGGCCTCGGAAGCCATTTGCTTACTCCGGTCGCAGTTTCGGAACGGTCCGGTATGATACACGCTGTTTTTTGCCTGGCATGCGTTCCTTCATGAAAATCACTTCCGTCAACACCAACGGCATCCGTTCCGCGGCCCGCAAGGGCTTCTTCGACTGGGTGCAGCGCGAGGCGCCGGACATCGTCTGCGTGCAGGAAACCAAGGCGCAGATTCACCAGCTCGGCGATGCGATCTTCTGCCCCGAGGGCTATCACTGCCGCTATCACGACGCGGAACGGCCTGGCTACTCCGGCGTCGCGATCTACTCGCGCCACGAGCCCGACGCGATCATCGAGGGCCTGGACTGGCCGGAGTTCGACGCCGAAGGTCGCTACCTGGAATTCCGTTACGGCCGCCTGTCGGTGGTGTCGCTGTACATGCCGTCGGGTTCGTCGTCGGAACTGCGCCAGCAGATCAAGTTCAAGGTCATGGACCGGCTCATGCCCATCCTGCGCGAGTACCGCAACAACGGCCGCGAATACATCATCTGCGGCGACTGGAACATCGCCCACAAGGAAATCGATCTCAGGAACTGGCGCGGCAACCAGAAGAACTCCGGCTTCCTGCCCGAGGAGCGCGCCTGGCTCACCGAATTGTTCGACGAGGTCGGCTGGGTGGATGCCTTCCGCGTGCTCAACCAGGAGCCCGACCAGTACACCTGGTGGTCCAATCGCGGCCAGGCCTGGGCGAAGAACGTCGGGTGGCGCATCGATTACCACATCATCACGCCGGGGCTGAAGGACCGGCTGAAGAGCGCCGCCATCTACAAGGACGAACGCTTTTCCGACCACGCGCCGCTCACGCTCACCTATGACATGAAAGTGAGCGACTTCCGCGGATGAGCACGCGGCGCGAACAGTGGCAGGCAGCGCTCACGGTGTACCTGCAGCCGCGGGTGCTCGGCATGCTGTTCCTCGGCTTTTCCGCCGGGCTGCCGCTGCCGTTGGTGTTCTCCACCTTCAGCACCTGGCTGCGCGATGCGGGCGTGTCGCCATCGACCATCGGGTTCCTGAGCGCGGTCGGTCTTGCATATGCCTTCAAGTTCGCCTGGGCGCCCATCGTCGATCGCCTGCGTCTTCCGTTGCTCGGGCGGCTGGGACAGCGTCGCAGCTGGATGCTGCTCGCGCAGCTCGCCGTCATTGCCGGGCTGCTGCTGATGGCAACGGTGAATCCCGTCGAGCACATCCAGCTGCTCGGCATCGCCGCGGTGCTGGTGGCGTTCTCCTCCGCCACGCAGGATATCGCCATCGACGCCTATCGCATCGAAGCGGTGGACGCCGACCTGCAGGCCGCGATGGCGGCCATGTACATCTACGGCTATCGCCTCGCGATGATCTGCTCGGTGGCAGGCGCGCTGTATCTCGCGCAGTTCTTCTCCTGGTCGCTGGCGTATCTCGCCATGGCAGGCTGCATGGCCGTCGGCGTCGTCACCACGCTCATCATCCGTGAACCCTCGCGCATCGTCTCGCCGCTTGCGCGGCAGCTGGAAGCGCGCCTGCAGGCGGCGGTGGGCGCGAACGCGGGCAGCGCCTGGGAGCGCTTCAAGGCGTGGTTCGCGAACGCCGTCGTCGGGCCGTTCGCGGAGTTCTTCGCGCGTAACGGCAGCCGCGCGCTGGTGTTGCTGGCGCTGGTCGCGACCTACCTGATGAGCGATTACCTGCTGGGCGTGATGGCAGGACCGTTCTACATCGACATGGGCTACAGCAAGGTCGAGATCGCCAACGTCGCCAAGCTGTTCGGTCTTGCGATGACGCTGACCGGCGCGGGCATCGGCGGGTTGCTGGTGGTGCGCTTCGGCATCATGCCCATCCTGCTGCTCGGCGCCTTCCTGGTGGCGGCAACCAATCTCGCCTTTGCCTGGCTCGCGTGGTCGGGTTCGCCCGACACCTGGCGGCTCGCGGTCGTGATTGCCATGGACAATCTCGGCGGCGGCATCGCCAACGTGGTGTTCATCGCCTTCATGTCCAGCCTCACCAACACCGCCTACACGGCCACGCAGTACGCCTTGTTCAGTTCGCTGATGAAGGTGCCCGGCAAGATCGCCGGCGTGTTCTCGGGGGTCGCGGTGGAGGCCTGGAGCTACGGCGAATTCTTCGTGCTCACCGCCCTGGGCGGCATTCCGGCGGTGCTGCTGATCATCCATCTCATGCGGCAGGGCTTCCTGCCGGAAGCGGAACAACGACAAAGGGCAGCGGCGTGACGCGTTACCTGGATATCTGCGGCGTGGACGACCTGGCCGAGCCGGGCGCGAAGGAATTCGAGATCGAGAATTCGCGCGGCCAGAAGTGGTATGGCTTCCTGGTGAAGAAGGATGGCGCATTCCATGCCTACGCCAACGCCTGTCCGCACACCGGCGCGATGCTGAACTGGGGGCCGGACCGCTTCCTCACCCGCGCCGGCGACCGCATCATGTGCGGCGTGCACGGTGCGCTGTTCGAGATCGACACCGGCCTGTGCGTGGCGGGTCCCTGCCAGGGTCAGTCCCTGCGGGACCTGGAAGTGCGGGTGGAAGACGGCCGTGTGCAGGTACTGCAGCCGGAGTGAGCTATTCGGCGCGGTCGATGTAGTCGATGGGACTGGCCCAGGTTTCCACGGGCAGTTCGCCGGGATCGATGCCGAGATCCTCGCGCTCGATGTCGAGCGAGCCCATCCAGTCTTCGGGTGGTTCGATCATCACCAGCGGCATTTCCGTCCAGACGTCGAGGTCGATCTCCTCCAGCGAGCCGTCGAGGTACTGGATCTCGACCGTGCGGTCATCCTCGTCGAGCGCAACGACCTCGAAAACCGCACCGGTGATGTCGCGATACCATGTGCCGATGGCGGGTGGAACCGGATCGAAATCATCCATAGCGGCTGCCTCTCCGGCCGGCGTGCTAACATGCGTGTGCGCCGGCAACATGACTCCTGGAAGTCCTACACTCTGTTATAGAAGTGCCGGCGCGCGCCTTCAAGGAATGCGACTAAATCCATGACTTTCGACGTGCTCGTCAACCTGTTCGTGGTGCTGTTCGTGGTCATCGACCCGATCGGCCTTGCGCCCATCTTCGGCGCGCTGACCCGCGGCGGTTCGGCCGCCTACCGGCGCCGCATGGCGGTCAAGGCCATCCTGCTCGCGGCAGGCATCCTTTACCTGTTCGCGTTCAGCGGCGACTGGCTGATGCGCGCGCTCGGCATCGGCATCCCGGCCTTCAAGATCGCCGGCGGCCTGCTGCTGTTCCTGGTGGCCATCGACATGGTGTTCGCGCGCCATTCGGGCCTGCGCTCCACCACGGTGCGCGAGCAGGAAGAAGCGCGCTTCAAGGAGGACATCTCGGTGTTCCCGCTGGCCTTCCCGCTGCTGGCCGGCCCGGGCGCGTTGACCACGGTGCTCCTGTTCGTGGCGGACGCCCGGGGCAATTACACGGCCTTTGGCGCGCTGCTCGGCGTGCTCGCGGTCGTGCTGCTGCTTGCCTTCCTGGCGCTGATGCTGGCCGGGCACCTCATGAAGCTGCTGGGCGAGACCGGCGCCAACGTGGTCGACCGCCTGCTCGGCGTCATTCTCGCCGCGCTCGCGGTGCAGTTCGTGCTGGACGGCCTGTCCACCGCGCTCACAGGGGCGTAAGCAGCTCCGTCATCATCTGTTCCCACTGCGGCTCGGCGGCATCGTCGTGCAGCGACGCCCGCCAGGCCGCGTAACGCCCGGCGAGTTCCGCGTCGCTCGCCAGCGGCTCCAGCCTTTCCAGCACGCGCCTGGCGTGCACCGCATCGTTGATCCACAGCCTCAGGTACAGCGCGCGCTCCAGGTGCTGCCGCGCCTCGTCTTCGGCGCCTTGCTGCAGGCGCGCTTCCGCCAGTGCCTCGTGCACGCTGGCAAGGCCCGGCCGGTAACCCTCGCTGCGATAGATGGACAACGCCGCCTGCAGGCGCCGCAAGCCTTCCTCGTTGCGGCCGGCGCGGAAACTCGCGCCGCCCTGAAGCTGGTAGAGCCTCGCCTGCAGCAAGGGATCGCCTTCGATCGGCCGCGGCAGGCACTCGTCGCCGGCCTGCATGGCAAGGTCGCATTCGATCAGCGCGGCGAGCGCGCCGGTTCTTCCCGGCAATGCGGCGAGCTCACGCAGTGCTGCTCGCGCCACGGTGGGGTCTTCGGGAATCCTGAGTCGTGCCTCGACGAGGGCGAGCTGCGGCTGGAGCTGCGTGCCGCTGCCACGGTCGATCGCGTTGCGCGCGCGGCCGGCGGCGCGGGCGGCGTCTTCGTGCCTGCCATAAAGCAGGTAAAGCTCGGCCTGGCTGAGCGCTGCACTGGCGATGCCGTGGGGATCGTCGATGCTGCGGAACAGTTTCTCGGCTTCCTCGAACATGGCGAGCGCGGCGGGATAGCGGCCGGACTGGTACGCGTCCAGCGCCTGGCGGTGCATCTCGCGGGCTTCGAGCACGCTGGGTGGCGGCGGCTGGGTCACGGGCCCGCCGCCGCAGCCGGCAAGCAGGAGCAGAATGATGAGCGGCAGCCGGCGCATGTCAGTTCGCCGGCGGTTGCGAGGGCAATGGTGCGACCGCGGGCTCCTCGGCCGCTCCGGTGGAGAACGGCCAGGTGTTGCGGATCGCCTCCAGCGTCTTCGCCGCCTGGTCGAGCGCCGTGCGCGTCTCCCAAAGCACCTCGGCCACGGCATCGCCCTGGTCCGCGCCGAACGTCTCGACCGCGCCGGTCAGCTGCACCACCAGCGCATCGACGTTTTCCATCAGTGTGGAGGCTTCCTCGATGCGGCTGGTGAGCGCGGCCATCAACGGTTCGGCGTCGCGCAGGCGGCGATTGGTGGTGGTGAGCACGCTGTTGATTTCACCGACGGTGCGGGCGAGCTCCTCCGCCAGCGACTCGTCGGCAAGCAGGCGGCCGATGGAGCCTTCGCCGGCATTGATCTTCTCCAGCAGCTCGCGGGTGTTGCCGGTAACGCCGGCGAGTTGCGCGGTGAGCTCGCCGACATCCTCCGGGCGAATCGCGGCGAGCAGCGCGTTCACGCTCGCGGTGATGCCGGTGATGTCCTCGACCGCCGGACCGAGTTGCGAGACGAGATCATTCAGGGTGGGTCCGATCACCAGGCGAATGCGGTCGCCGTCCTTGAGCCGCGGCTTCTTCGGATCGCCGCGGGTGATCTCGACGGCGGGCTCGCCCACCAGCGTCAACGGGCTGAAGCGCGCGATGGAGTCGCGCCGCACCTGGCCATGGAAACGCTCGAGGATCTCCAGCCTGAGCTGCAGCCGGTTCTCGTCCGTCCACTCGATCTCGCGCACGCGGCCGACTTCCACGCCGCCGATGGTGATGGGATTGCCTTCCTCGAGGTTGGCGATGTCCTCGGCTTCCGTGTACAGCGTGAACTTGTCCGCGAGCATGAAGGAAATCTCGCGGCTGAAGGCGAAGGCTCCGATCAGCAGCGCGACCGCGATGATCACGAACAGCCCGGCGAGCCGCTCCATGACGGTGTAATGCACGCGATGGATGTGCTCGAGCTCTTCTTCCTGTTCGAGCTTCATGCCGCATCTTCCTCGAACAGTTTCGGCATCGCGGCGAGATACGCCGCAACCGCTTCCCCGCCGTCGCGAAACGCGTCCCAGCTCCCGAACAGTTGCACTGCGCCGTCATGGACGAAGATCACGCGCTGCGCATGCCGCTGCACGAAACCGAGGTTCTGCGTCGCGATCACCAGCGCGCGCGTTTCCGTGCCGGCAAGCAGCGCGGCTTCGATGCGATTCCAGTGCGGCGCGAGCGTGATGTCGAAGGGTTCGTGAACGAACAGCAGCGCGGGATTCATGGCAAGCGCCCTCGCCAGCATGGCCTGGAAGGAAGAAAGGCGGTCCAGTGCCGCGGGCAGCACGTTGCCGGCGGCAAAGCCGGTCTGCTGCAGGAGCTGCACCGCATGCCGCCGCGCTTCCAGCGGTGCTTCCTGAAAGTGATAAAGCCGCGGCAGCATCACGTTGGCGATCACATCGAAGGTGGAAAGCAGCGGTGCGCCCGCGCTGAGATAACCGCTCTTCCTGTGCGGCATGAACCGCCCGGCAAGCACGTCCTCGCCGCAGATGTGCAAGCTGCCGCCATCGGAACGGCGCAATCCCGCAAGCACGCGCAGCCAGCGCGTCTTCTCCTGTTCATCCGCGCCCACCAGCGCGACGACCTCGCCGCGCCGCATGGCGATGTCGAGCGTGGCTTCTCCGCGGCGCAGCCCGCGGGCATCCAGTACCGGTTCGTCTACAGCCATAACAGCGCCGTCATCGCGTTCACGAGGAAGACCAGCACCAGCGCGGCGGTGAGCGCGCGCTGCACGCGTTGCGGAACCTCGAAGGGCGGACGCGTTACCTGCACCGCGCCGTGACAGGCGGCCGCGGCGATGATCACGCCGAAGGCGAGGTTCTTGGCCACGAAGGCGAGCAGGTGTACCGGCTCAATGGCGTCGATGGTCGCGAACACAAGTTCCGGTCCGCTACCGGAAACGATTCTTCCCGCGAGCAGCGTGCCGCCGAACAGCGCGATCGCCGTGAAGTAGGTGGCGAGCACCAGTTGTGCCACGGCGCCCGCGATCAGTCGCGGCGCGATGAAGAAGTCGCGGATGTCGATGCCGAGCTGCTCGAGCGCGGCGGTCTCGCCATGCAGCTTCATGTTGGCAAGCTCTATGGACATGGCTGCGCCCGCGCGCCCGATCATGATCACCGCGGTCAGCAGCGGGCCGATCTCGAGACCGAGCAGCCGCATCAGGAACTCGCCGAGCTGGCGGTTGCCCAGCGAGGAGCTGAATGGAACCAGCGGCAGCCCCAGCGTGAGCCCTACCGCGAGCCCGGTGAGCAGGGTGGCGGGCAGGGCGTTCAGCCCGGTGAGCAGGATGTGCGAAACCGTGGCGCGCCGTGTCGCGCGGTTGCGAACATGCCCGCGGCGAATCCACGCGCCGAAGGCATCGCCGATGAAGACCACGAGATCGAGCGGATAGGTGCCGAGGCGCAGCGTGCGCCGGCCCGTCCATCCCATTGCCGTCGAAATGTCAAAGGTGCGCGACCGCATCCACGCCTTGCCTGAACCTGCCTGCAAGCGAACTTAATGCAGGCGGCGGAGGCGGGTTATCGGGTCAATCGTTCAGCGGCGGCGATAGACCAGGTCCCAGACGCCATGCCCGAGCCGGTGGCCGCGGCGCTCGAAACGCGTCAGCGGACGATCCTCGGGACGCGGCACGTAGCCCGCCTCGCCGGCGAGATTCTCGAACGCCGCTTCGGCATCGAGGACTTCCCGCATGTGCTCGGCGTATGGCTGCCAGTCGGTGGCAAGATGAAATTCGCCGCCGGCGACCAGCTTGCGCGCCACCAGGCGGGCGAACCCGGGCTGCACGATGCGCCGCTTGTGGTGCCGTTTCTTCGGCCATGGATCGGGGAAATAGAGCTGCACGCGATCGAGCGATGCATCGGGAAGCTGCTGTTCCAGCACTTCCACGGCATCGCGCGTCGACACCCGCAGGTTTTCGACCTCGTGTTCCGCGGCCAGCTTCAGCAGGTGACCGACGCCCGGCCGATGCACCTCGATGCCGATGAAATTCCATTCCGGGTGGCGGCGCGCCATCTCCAGCAGGCTCTCGCCATTGCCGAAACCGATCTCCAGCACCACCGGCGCGTCGCGGCCAAAGCTTTTGGCGAGATCGATTGCGCCGCTCCCGGGCAGGCCGTAGACCGGCAGCCACTGTTCCAGCGCCTTCGCCTGGCCGGGCGTGAGCCGGCCTTCTCTCAGCACGAAGCTGCGCACGCGGCGCAGGTATCCGGGTTGCTGTTCCAATGATGACTCCGTCAGAACTGCGACACGACCTGCAGGGCAAGCGCCTGCTGGCCGCGAAGACTGATGACCGCGATGTCCGCCTGCGCTTCCGCGATGCCGAAGCCGAAACCGAGCGAAGGCGTGTTTTCGTGAGAGACGAGATTATGCCGGAAACCCAGGCGCAGCGCCGCGTTGTGGCGCACGCGGTACTCGCTGCCGAGCGAAACGAAGCGCGTCTCCGGATCAAAGCCGATCGGCCGGTTGCGGGTGAGATCAAGGTCCGCGGTCACGAGCCAGCTGTCGTTGTGCCAGCTCGCACCGGCGCGCGCCTTGGGCCGGACCTTGATGAAGCGGCCGCGGATGGTGGGCACGTCCTTCTCGATCAGGTCGCGGCCGACCACGCCGAAGCGCCACTGGCCGAGTTCCAGCGCAACGCCGAGATCGAGGTTGAAGAAATTGCTCTGGCGCTCGTGCTGGCGCAGGCGGAAATGATCGACGTCCGCGTCGCCGGCGCGCGAGAAGTAATCGTAGGTCAGGAACTCGACGTGCTTGATGACCGCGCCGAAGCGCCACGCGTCGCTCGCCCGCAAGCCGAATGCGACGCCGGATTCGGTGATCGCCGCCGCTTCGACGGCGACGTCGGAGAGGAACTCGTCCACCGGATCGGGAACGGTGAAATCCGGCGGCACGGTATTGGTGCGCACCGCGTCCTCGATGCCGCGCAACGCGGTCAGCATTTCTTCCAGCGCCGCGATGTCTTCTTCCGCGATGCGGATCACCGCGCCGCCGGTCACCACCTGGCGCATGAAGATCGAGGCCGCGTAACGCTCGCCCGCGTGTCCCACGCCGATGTTCACGCCGACGCCTGCCATCAGCGGCCGGTCCGACAGTCCCTCGATGTCGACGATCAGCAGCTCCGCGGCATCGAGCAGCGCGGTGTACTGGCTGAGCCGCACGTCGAGACGGGCGACCGCCTCGTTGAACTCGTCCAGCGCGTCGGAGAAGGTGTCTTCAGTGACGTGATAGTCATCCAGCCCGCCGCGGAAGTTCTCGCGGTCGTTGAGGCGCAGCGCCAGCGAGCCGTGCGCGAAGGTCGTCGGTCCGTTGTTGAACAGCAGCGCGGGATTGAAGAAAGCGGCGTTGTGCGGGCGGCTGCTGGCGACGCCCGAGGAGCCGAGCGCGATGTCGCGCGCGTCATAGGTGATGAACGCGTCCGCGCTCGCGGCTTGCCATAATCCGGCCGCGAGCGCGAAGCAGAAATGCAGGAGGTGGCGAGGAAAGCGGCGAGCCCTTGCCACGGCCCCTCAGAAGAACAGGCCGTCGAGCGGCGAGGAAGCGTTGGCGTAACGGCGCCGCGGCATGCGGCCGGCGCGATACGCTTCGCGTCCGGCTTCCACGGCCTTCTTCATGGCCGAGGCCATCAGCACCGGGTTCTTCGCCGCGGCAATCGCGGTATTCATGAGCACGCCATCGCAACCGAGTTCCATGGCAATGGCGGCGTCCGAGGCCGTTCCAACTCCCGCATCCACCAGCACCGGTACCTTGGCGTTCTCGATGATCTCGCGGATGTTGTAGGGGTTGCGGATGCCGAGTCCGGAACCGATGGGCGCGGCCAGCGGCATCACCGCCACGCAGCCGATCTCCTCCAGGCGCTTCGCGATGATCGGGTCATCGGAGGTGTAGACCATCACCTCGAAGCCGTCCTTGACCAGGATCTCGGCCGCTTCCAGGGTGGCGGTGACGTCCGGGAACAGGGTCTTCTCGTCGCCGAGCACTTCCAGCTTCACCAGCGTGTGCCCGTCCAGCAGCTCGCGCGCCAGCTGGCAGGTGCGCACCGCATCCTTGACCGTGTAGCAGCCGGCCGTGTTCGGCAGCAGCGTGTAACGGTCGGGAGGCAGCACGTCGAGCAGGCTGGGCTCGTTCGCGTTCTGGCCGATGTTGGTGCGGCGCACGGCCACGGTGATGATCTCGGCGCCGCTGGCTTCCACGGCGCGGCGGGTCTCATCCAGGTCCTTGTACTTGCCGGTGCCGACCAGCAGGCGCGACTGGTATTCGCGGCCTGCGATGACGAGCCTGTCTTCGGCCGGGGCGGTTTGCTGCGCGGTCACGCTTTGCATGGGAATCCTCTTCAGATGCTGCCGCCACCGATGGCGTGCACGATTTCGAGTTGGTCGCCCGCGGTCACGCGCTGCTGTTCGTGGCGGCTGCGCGGCACGATCTCACCATTCAGTTCGACGGCGATGCGGCGGCCGGCAAGACCAAGGGTTTCCACCAGCTCGCTTACCGTCATGCCTTCGCGAATTTCCATGGGCTGCCCGTTGACGATTGCCTGCATTGCGATTTCGTTGTCGTGAATGGGAGCGCCATTGTAGCACCGCGGGGCAGGGGCCTCTGGCCAGGGCAGCTTCGTTTGTGGCTAAAATAGGCCGGCAAGGCGGGTGTAGTTCAATGGTAGAACAGCAGCTTCCCAAGC
>Ga0207873_1001391_pt1 | contig 23358 bp, 25 predicted proteins | sample BGWIniCompost_FD_187373 | JGI IMG/M metagenome (GOLD analysis project Ga0207873, IMG submission 187373) | Cellulose adapted compost microbial communities from Newby Island Compost Facility, Milpitas, CA, USA - BGW Initial Compost (SPAdes)... ...
CCTCAGGCCTTCTTTACGAACTCCGACTTCAACTGCATCGCGCCGATGCCATCGATACGGCAATCGATGTCGTGATCGCCGTCCACGAGGCGAATGTTCTTCACCTTCGTGCCCACCTTCACGACCGAAGACGATCCCTTGATCTTGAGATCCTTGATGACCGTGACGGTATCGCCATCCTGCAGCACATTGCCGTAGGCATCCTTCACCACCCGCTCCTCGCTCGCTGCCGCCTCGCCAGCGCGCCACTCGTGCGCGCACTCGGGGCATACCAGCTGTTCGCGATCTTCATAGGTATAGGTCGATCCGCACTGCGGACACGGAGGAAAGCCGCTCATCACATGCTCCTTGAATCAGAAATCGACGCGCGCCTCGGCGTTGCGCGGGTCATGTGAGACTTCCACCTTGCCGCTGGCGCGGTCCCAGGTGACGACGTTCATGTTGCCGAAGGAACGGGGTGTGGGTGTCAGGGTGTGGCCCAGCCTGCGCAGGGCATCGATGGTTTCTTCGTCGAACCCGCCCGGCTCGTACTGGATCACGTCCGGCAGGTACTGGTGATGGAAGCGCGGCCGCGAGGTCATGCCATCGGCATTGCCGCCGTGCACGTACTCGAGCACGCCGAGCGTGACCATGCTGATGATGCGCGAACCGCCGGGCGTGCCGAGGATCGCCACACCGCGCTCGGATTCGATGAAGGTCGGCGTCATCGACGACAGCGGCCGCTTGAAGGCGGCGATGGCATTCGCCTCGCCCTGCACCAGGCCGAAGCCGTTCGGCGCGCCGGGCTTGGCGGCGAAGTCATCCATCTCGTTGTTGAGGACGATGCCGGTGCCGTCAGCGACCACACCGCTGCCAAAACGGAAGTTGACCGTCTGCGTGGCGGCAACGCGATTGCCCTCGCGATCGATCACCGAGAAATGCGTTGTGTCGGTGCCTTCATCGGCGGCCACCACCGGCGGCAGGCTGGATGAAGGCGTTGCCCGATCGGGGCTTATGCCGATGCGCAGGCCGGCTGCATACAGCGGATGAATGAGCCGCTCGACGGGCGCGTCGATGAAATCCGGATCGCCAAGGAACTCGTTGCGGTCGCGGTAGGCGCGGCGCCAGGCTTCCACGACGTAATGGATGCGCTCAGGCGCCGGCATCGCCTCGAGGTCGTAACCGGAAAGGATGTTCAGCGTCTGGATCAGCGTCACCCCGCCCGAGGACGGCGGCGAGGCGGTGGTGATGCGATGGCCGCGATAGCTGCCCGAAACCGGCGCGCGCTCGCGCACCTGGTAATCGCGCAGGTCCTCCAGCGACCAGATGCCGCCGCGCGCCCTGACCGCTGCCACCATCTGCTTCGCGAGCTCACCGCGATAGAAGGACTCGCCTTCGTGCTTCGCCAGCGTCTGCAGCGTGCGCGCCAGTTCCGGCTGCTTCAGCAGCGTGCCCGCCTTGAGCGGTGCGCGGTCACTGGCGAGGAAGGGACAGCCGGGCGCGCAATGCTTTTTCAAAAGCTCCAGGCTGTCCTCGATCATGGCCGCGAAACGCGGGTCGAGGCGGAAGCCGTCGCGGGCAAGACGAATGGCGGGCGCCAGCGATTCCCGTAACGGCAGCGCGCCGTATTCGCGCGCCATGTGCACGAGTGCCGCGGGCGTGCCGGGAATGGCGGCGGCCAGCGCGCCCTGGCGCGACCGCGTCGCATCGAGCGCGCCCTTCTCATCCAGGTACATGTCGCGGCTGGCGGCGCGCGGCGCGGTCTCGCGGCCGTCGATCATCACGGCGCGGCCGTCCTCGGCCCGATGGAGAAGATAGAAGCCGCCGCCGCCAAGGCCGGAGCTGTACGGCTCGACCACGGCGAGCGCCGCGCTCACCGCGATGGCGGCGTCAAAGGCGTTGCCGCCCTTCTCCAGCACCTCGTAACCGGCGCGGTCGGCGAGGGGGTGGGCACTGGCGATGCCGGCCTCGCGCGGCCCGACGCCGGCGACGGCAACACTGGTGAAACAGGCGAAGGCGAGAATGACGAGACGCATTCCCGCCATGCGCAGGCGAATCATCCGGTCTCCTTCACGGCTTCCTGGAGGCGCCGGTACTTGGCCTCGAGTTCCTCGCGGGTTTCCTGGTGGTCCGGGTCCAGCGGAATGCAATCCACCGGGCACACCGTGCGGCACTGGGGCTCATCGAAGTGGCCCACGCACTCCGTGCACAGCGCGGGATCGATCTCGTAGATCTCCACGCCCTGGTAGATGGCATCGTTGGGACAGACTGGCTCGCAGACGTCGCAGTTGATGCACTCGTCGGTGATCTTGAGCGCCATGGCTTCTCACGGGAATAGTTGAGCGGAACGCTCGGATTTTACCAGCTTTGATGCCACTCAGTCCCGGCGGAAGCGCTTGCGCAGCGCGTCCAGCACGACCGGGTGCACAAATTCGCTGACATCGCCGCCCAGCGAGGCCACCTGCCGCACCAGGCTGGAGGAAATGAAGGTGAAGCGCTCGCCGGGCGTGAGGAAGATGGTTTCCACTTCCTTGCCGAGGTGGCGGTTCATCGCCGCCATCTGGAATTCGAACTCGAAGTCCGAGACCGCGCGCAGGCCGCGCAGGATGGCGCTGATGCCATGGGCGCGGGCGAATTCCACGGTCAGCCCCGAAAAGCTTTCCACTTCGGCGTTGGGCACGTCCGCCACCACCGCCCGCGCCAGCGCGACGCGCTCGTCCAGCGAGAAGGCCGGCTGCTTGCCGGTGTCCGCGGCCACCGCGATGACGATGCGGTCGAACAGCCGCGCCGCCCGGCGGATCAGGTCATGGTGCCCGTTGGTGATGGGATCGAAGGTGCCCGGGTAGAGAATGCTGCGGCTCATCGCACTGCCCCTGCGAGATCGGACCGCGATGGTAGCAGACCTTCAGCGGCGCACCGCAAGGTAAAAGCCCACCTGCCCGGCCTTGCCGTCCCTGACGATCTCCCAGTTTTCCGGCAGCGGCGGCAGGCCCTGCCTGAGATCACACTCGAGGTAGATCCGCGCGCCCTCGGCCAGCCACCCACCGGATTCCAGCGCCGCCGCGGCCGGTGCCAGCAGGTTCGCGTGGTAGGGCGGGTCGAGAAAGACGATGTCGAAGGACCCCTTGGGCGGTGTGCAAAGAAACCCCATTGCATCGCTGACATGCACCACGGCCCTGGCCTCTTCCCGCAGCAACACAAGGTGCTGGCGAATGGCGTCGGTCACCCGGCGGTTGCGGTCCACGAATTCGAGATGGGCTGCGCCACGGGAGAGCGCCTCCAGGCCGAGCGCGCCGCTGCCGGCGAACAGATCCAGGCACCGCGCCCCTGAAATCAGGGGTTGCAGCCAGTTGAACAGCGTCTCCCGGACCCGGTCCGGCGACGGCCGAATGTCGCCAACGTCGGGGAACGTGAGCCGTCTGCCACGGTGTGTGCCTGCAATCAGGCGGAAAGTATTTTGCCGAGGGGCTTTCACTCTTCTATAGTTGGGCGTCGATCGGGCGGGTTCGCCTGGAAGATAACAACAAAGTAGGAAGGCCGGATTGTACCGGCAACATCCCCTGTAAGGAGGAAATCCATGATCAGGCGTTTGATTACTCTTTGCGCGCTCGCTTCGGCGACGGCCCTGCTGGGCGCCTGCACCACCGAGGGTGACGAGTCCGTCCCGGTGGCCAACGCGGAGCCAAGCTTCCACGCCACCTTCCGCCCGAGCATGGCCCTGGTGCCGTTCCCGAACGACATGTGGCGCAGCGGCTCCACCGACGGCACGCTCAACATCTATGCGGGCAACGAGAAGTTCCAGTCCGATCCGCTGATCGGTCACGTCAACCAGCTGAACCTGCTGGACGGCTTTGGCCTGAATGCGCCTGTCTATGCCGATTTCTCCCATCCGGTTGACCAGTCCTCGGTGGCGCTCGGCGAGAGCGTCGTCGTCATGAAGGTGATGCAGGGCGGTGCGCCGGTCGCGCCGACCCCGGTCATGACCTTCGAGGTCGGCACCGCCGGCTTCCAGGGCGGCCGCTCGGTCATCGAACTGAAGCCGACCGAACCGCTTGAGCCGCTCACCACCTATGCGGTCATTCTCACCAGGGGCATCAAGTCCAGCAGCGGCGAAAACGCCTCCGCCGATACCGCGTTCCAGGCGATGGTGGATGCATTCGAAGCCGGCGAGACCGATCTCGGCGACGCCACGCTGAATGCCCTGTATGCGCAGATGGTCCAGCCCATCCTCGGGGCCGTGGACGGCACCATCGGCGCCGAAAACGTGGTAGCCGCCTGGACCTTCACCACGCAGTCGGTGGGCGCCTCCTTCGCGGCCCTGCAGGCCGCCGGCCAGATCCAGCCGCGCGTCTCGGGTTTCGCGCCACTGCTCCGGAACCCGGAGAACCCGGCTGAGGGTATTCGCACCGCGGGCGAGCTGCTGATGCCGGCCTCCGACCTCAACGAGGACGGCACGCCGGACATCGGCCTGAACGCCGACGTCTACGCTGGCGTCATCAACCTGCCGTATTACTCCGACGTCGAAAACCCGCTGTCGGGCTTCTGGACCCCGGTTGCGGCATCCTGCGATGCCGCCATCGGCGCCGAGCTGATTCAGGAAGCCTCGGCGTCCACCACGGCCTACTGCCCGCTGCCGGAACAGAAGGCGACGCTTGCCGTCCCCGTGCTGCTGGCCGTGCCCAACGCGCACGCCGACAACGCCGCTTGCAGCGGCATGATCGCTGGCGTGACCATCTTCCAGCACGGCATCACCGGCGACCGCACCCACATGCTGCCGGCTGCCAGTGCGCTGGCCCAGGCCTGCCAGGCGGCGATTGCCATCGACCTGCCGCTGCACGGCCTGGTGGACAGCAACAACCCGATGTTCGCCAGCGCCGAGAAGGACCTCTACGTGGCGCTCGCGGGTGCCATCGCCGACGGCGCGGTGCTGACCGAGCAGACACTGAACCTGGACGTGGATGGCGACGGCAAGATCGACTCCTCGGGCGCCTACTTCATCAACCTGGAAAGCCCGATCACCGCGCGTGATGCGATCCGCCAGGGCGCGGTGAACCTGATGAACCTGGTCGCCAGCATTCCGAACATCGACTACAACTTCGCGCTCGATGGCGGTGCGAGCGGCCCGGATTTCGCCGGCCTGCCGGTCAGCTACGTCGGTCACTCGCTGGGCGGCATCACCGGCACGGTGTTCCTTGGCGCGACCGCCGATCCGACCGTGGCCTCCGTGCTGGCCATGCCCGGGGGCGGCATCGCCGAACTGATTCTCGACTCCGAGAGCATCTACCCGCAGGTACGCGACGGCCTGGCCGAGAACGGCCTGACGGAGGGCATGCGCTTCTTCGACGAGTTCTTCCGCAACGCGCAGACGCTCGTCGAGGACGCCGATCCGGTCAACTATGCCGCGGCCGCTGCAGCCAACACCAACACGCTGCTGCTGGAAGTGGTGGGTGGCGCCGGGTCCAGCCCCGACCAGGTTGTGCCGAACTCGGCAACGGATCGCCTGGGCGAGGCCATGGGCCTGACCAGGTACGGCCCGGGCAATCACATGGGCGCCGGCCTGGATGCCTGGGTGCAGTTCAGCGCAGGCGACCATGGCTCGATCCTGAACCCTGCCGCTTCGGCAGCAGTCACGCAGGAAATGCAGACCGAGATGGCGGCGTTCATCTCGACGGGCGGCGCCGTGCTCCCCGTGGGCAGCGTTGATCCCTCGGTGATCGTCCCGCAGGAATAAGCATCAACAACAATAACAAGCGCCTTCGGGCGCAACCCCTGAGAGGGGGGACAATAACAACAAGTGAGAAGGCGGCCTTGGCCGCCTTCTTTTTTGCCTGCGTTCCCGCGCCCGCTTCCCGGAAACCCGGCGTCACAAGTGGTACGATTCCCCGCCACTGCCTGTTTCCTGTCCGAGATGAACGAGAAGAATTCCTCGCAACCCGGCCTGTTCGCCCGCCTGCGCGCGCGCCTGAACCGCGGCGACTCCTGGCTGACCAGGGACATCGGCGAGCTGATCGCCGGCCGCAAGATCGACGACGACACGCTGGACGAGCTGGAGACCCGACTGCTCACCGCGGACGTGGGCATGGAAGCGACCACGCGCATCGTCAAGGCGCTGGAAAAGAAGATTTCCCGCAAGGAAGTCGATGACTTCGCCGCCCTGCAGCGGGCGCTGAAGAGCATCCTGCTGGAAATCCTCGCCCCGCTGGAAAAGCCGCTCGGCTTCGAGGCGCCGGAGGCGCCCTTCGTGCTTTTGATGACCGGCGTGAATGGCGTCGGCAAGACCACCACCATCGGCAAGCTGGCGCGGCAGCTGAAGGACGCCGGCCGCTCGGTGATGCTGGCCGCGGGCGACACCTTCCGCGCTGCCGCCATCGAGCAGCTGCAGGTCTGGGGCGAGCGCAACGGCGTGCCCGTTATCGCGCAGCGCCATGGCGCAGATCCCGCCGCCGTGGTGCACGACGCGGTGCAGACCGCCAGGGCCCGAGGTGTGGACGTGCTGATCATCGACACCGCCGGCCGGCTGCACACCCAGGCGGGCCTGATGGAAGAGCTGCGCAAGGTGCGCCGCGTGATCGAGAAGCTGCATCCCGGCGCGCCACACGAGACGCTGCTGGTGCTGGACGCCACCACCGGGCAGAACGCGCTCAATCAGGCCCAGCAGTTTCATGACGCGGTGGGCGTGAGCGGCCTTGCGATCACCAAGCTGGACGGCAGCGCCAAGGGCGGCATCCTGTTCGCACTGGGAGAGCGGCTCGGCATCCCTATCCGCTACATCGGCATCGGCGAGAAGGTCGAGGACCTCGCGCCCTTCAGCGCCGAAGCCTTCGTGGACGCCCTCATCGCCGCCGACGAGCAGCCCGAATGATCACCTTCGACCGCGTCAGCAAGTCCTACCCCGGCGGCCACCAGGCCCTGTCCGGGCTCAGCCTGCACATTGAGCCCGGCGAGATGGTGTTCCTGACCGGGCATTCCGGCGCGGGCAAGAGCACGCTGCTGAAACTGATCGCGCTGCTGGAACGGCCGACGCGGGGCACGGTGATCGTCAACGGTCAGAACATCGGGCCGATGAAGCGCCGCCGCATCCCGTACTTTCGCCGGCAGGTGGGCGTGATCTTTCAGGATCACAAGCTGCTCACCGACCGCACGGTGTTCGACAACGTCGCGCTGCCACTGATCATTGCCGGTCACAGCCATCGCGAGATCGGCCGCCGGGTGCGCGCCGCGCTGGACCAGGTCGGCCTGCTGGACAAGGAACGCGCCATGCCGGTGACGCTGTCCGGTGGCGAACAGCAGCGCGTCGGCATCGCCCGCGCTGTGGTCAACAAGCCGCCGCTGCTGATCGCCGACGAACCCACCGGCAACCTCGACCCTGAGCTGTCGCTGGAAATCATGCGGCTGTTCGAACGCTTCAACCAGGTCGGCGTCACCGTGCTGATCGCCAGTCACGACCACGAACTGATCCGGCAGCTGGGCCACCGGGTCATCAGCCTCAGGCACGGCCGCCTGGTCGCGCCGCACCTCGCGTATACCGGAGGAGCGCAGCAATGAGCACCACCGCCGACCGCATCCGGCATCGCCGCGCCGATGGCCCGAAATTTGGCCCCATCCGCTGGCTGACCCGCCACGCCCAGGTGATGGTCTCCACGCTGGGCCGCCTGTACCGCCGGCCGGTATCGTCGCTGCTTTCCGTGACGGTGATCGGCATCGCGCTCGCCCTGCCCGCAGGCCTGCACGTGCTGATCCAGAACACCCGGGCGATTTCCGGCTCGCTGGAAGGCGCGGCGCGCATTTCCGTGTTTCTGCAGCGCAACGTCACCGACAACCAGCGGGATGCGCTCGCCGACGTGCTGCGGCGGCGCGAAGACGTGGCCAACGTCACGGTGATTTCCGCCGAGCAGGCGCTGGCCGAGTTCAAGGCGCTTTCGGGTTTCGGCGACGCCATCGACGCGCTGGAGGACAACCCGCTGCCGGCCGTGCTGGTGGTCACACCCGCCAGCGCCGACGGCGCCGCGGTGGATGCGCTTCGGACGGCACTTGCCGGCTTCCCGGAAACGGAAATCGTGCAGCTGGACTCGGAGTGGCTGCAGCGGCTCAACGCCATCCTCGAGATCATCAACCGCGGCATCCTGGTGCTCGCGGGGATGTTCGGCGTGGCGGTGGTGATCGTGGTCGGCAACACCATCCGCCTCGACATCCAGAACCGCCGCGAGGAAATCGTCGTCACCAAGCTGGTCGGGGGCACGGACGCCTTTGTGCGTCGCCCGTTCCTCTACATGGGCTTCTGGTACGGCGCGGGCGGCGGGGTGATGGCCTGGCTGCTGACCGGCATCGCCCTGCTGCTGATGCACGAACCGGTCAGCCGCCTGGCCAGGCTCTACGGCAGCGGTTTCCGGCTGGAGGGGCTGGGTTTCAACGGGGGACTCGCCGTTCTCGGGGCGGGCGCCCTGCTCGGCTGGCTGGGCGCCATGGTGGCCGCAAGTCAGCATCTTGCCGACATCGAGCCTGAATAAAGTCCCGTAATTGCATGCCTTTGCCGGTTTGTGCCGGCTTTACCCCCCCTGCCCTTTGCGCTAGATTTAGCACTCAGATGAGTAGAGTGCTAATTATTGTCAAACGGGGTATTGCATGAGCACAGAGCTTGCAACGGTATCGCGTGACCTCGCGCTGGCGGGTCCGGTAGGAAGCCTGGATGCCTACATGCGCGCTGTCTACAGCATCCCCATGCTGGAGGCCGAAGAAGAACGGGCCCTCGCCGTACGGCTGCGCGAGGACAACGACCTCGATGCGGCCCGCTCGCTGATTCTTGCGCACCTGCGCTTCGTCGTGCATGTCGCACGCGGTTACCAGGGCTACGGCCTGCCGCTCGCCGACCTGATCCAGGAAGGCAACGTCGGGCTGATGAAGGCCGTCAAGCGCTTCGACCCCGAGGTCGGCGTGCGCCTGGTGTCCTTCGCGGTGCACTGGATCAAGGCCGAGATCCACGAATACATCCTGCGCAACTGGCGCATCGTCAAGGTGGCGACCACCAAGGCGCAGCGCAAGCTGTTCTTCAATCTTCGCAAGGCGAAGAAGCGCCTCGGCTGGTTCAGCCAGCAGGAAGTCGAGACGGTGGCCGAGGAACTCGGCGTCACCACCGCGGAAGTCCTGGAAATGGAATCGCGCCTTTCCGGCCAGGACATGGCCTTCGACGGCCCGTTGGACGAAAGCGACGAGGACCGCACCTTCTCGCCGGCCGGCTACCTGCCTGACCCGAACGCCGATCCCGCCGCGCGCATCGAGGCGGACGACTGGGAAAGCAAGGGCGAGGAGCGCCTCGCCGCTGCGCTGCGGACGCTGGATGCCCGTAGCCGCGACATCCTGGAACGCCGCTGGCTGGTCGAACCCAAGGCCACGCTGCAGGAACTGGCCGACGAGTACGGCGTCTCCGCCGAGCGCATCCGCCAGATCGAAAGCAACGGCATGAAGAAGCTGCAGAACATGCTCGCGGCCTGAAACGCTTGCGGTTGATCATGAAAAAGCCCGGCATCCCCGGGCTTTTTCATGCGCTGATCAACGGAATGTAATGATCGATCAGCAGGAAGAGGAACAGGCCGAACAGGTAGGTGATCGAGTAACCGAAGGTTTTCAGCGGCAGGCGCTCGTCATCGCGGAAACGCATCGCCACCGTGTAGTACAGGAAGATGCCGCCCAGAATCAGCGCGCCGGCGAGGTACACCGGCCCGCTCATGCCGATGAGATACGGCAGCACGCTCACCACGATCAGCAGCACGGTGTAGAGGATGATCTGCAGGCGCGTGAAGGCGACGCCGTGCGTGACCGGCAGCATCGGGATGTTGACCCGGGCGTATTCCTCGCGGCGATGAATGGCGAGCGCCCAGAAATGCGGCGGCGTCCAGACGAAGATGATCAGGAACAGCAGCAGTGGTTCCGGCGAAAGCTCGCCGGTGATCGCGGTCCAGCCGAGCACCGGTGGCGCCGCGCCGGCCGCACCGCCGATGACGATGTTCTGCGGCGTGGCACGCTTCAGGAACACCGTGTAGACCACCGCGTAACCGATCAGCGACAGGAAGGTCAGCACCGCGGTGAGCGGATTGACCAGGAACCACAGCATCACCATGGAAACAATGCCGAGCAGCAGCGCGAAGACCAACGCACCGCGTTCGGTCACGTGCCCTGTGGGCAGCGGCCGGTTCCTGGTGCGATGCATTTCCGCATCGGCGCGGCGGTCGATGAGGTGGTTCAGCGCGGCGGCGGAGGCAGCCGCCAGCCAGATGCCGGCGAGACCAAAGACGAAGCGGTTAAGCGGCACCATGCCCGGCACCGCGAGCAGCATGCCGACGATCGCGGTGAAGACGATCAGCGTCACCACCCGCGGCTTGGTCAGTTCCAGGTAGTCGTTGCAACGCCGCCACAGGCCGTCGGTGCTCATGGTCACAGTCACGCGGTTTCCTTCCGGGGCCAGAGAGCGTAACCCAGCGTCACCAGCGAGGCGAGCAGCAGGGCCGCGCCGCCGTTGTGGGCGACCGCGAGTCCCAGCGGCAGCGCCAGCTTCACGGTGGCGATGCCGAGCAGGACCTGGCCGATGAGCAGCACGCCGACCACTGCGCCCAGCATCCGCAGTTTCGCGTCATCGGGATGCGCCACGGCTTTCGTTCGCCGGCGCAGGCTAAGCACCAGGCTGCCGACCACCAGCAGCACCAGGATGGCGCCGATGCGATGCGAGAAATGGATCGCCACCCGCGCCGCGTTGTCGAGCACGCCGCCTTCATAGTCGATTCCAAGGCCACGCCACAGCACGAACGCCTCGCCGAAGTCCATCTCCGGCAACCATTGCGTCTGGCAGGTCGGGAAATCCGGGCAGGCCAGCGCGGCGTAATTCGTGCTGGTCCAGCCGCCGAGGAAGATCTGTAGCAGCAGCACGGCGATGGCGGCGAGCGCGAACCTGCGCAGGCCCTGGTGGCGATCATCGTTGTTGAGCTTGAGCGCGCCGCGGTGCCGCAGCCAAAGCAGCCACATCAGCACCAGCGTGGCGAGGCCGCCGAACAGGTGGCCGGTGACGATGATGGGCTTGACCAGCAGCGTCACCGTCCATTTGCCGAGCATGGCCTGGAAGATGATCAGCGACAGCAACCCGGCGGTGAAGCGTGCGCGCCACTCGCCTTTCCAGAAGGTCGCGGCATACAGCGGCAGCAGCACCGCCACCAGCGACAGCACCGCGGCGAGCGCGATCATTTTTCCGACATAGGCGAAGATGCCGAGCAACGCAGCAAGCGCCGCGCCGAACACCATGGCGCGGCGGGAAACGGGCCGCCAGTTGGCGGCAAGCGCCAGCGCAAAGACGATCATGCCCAGTGATGCCGCAAAGAAGCGGTGCACCTGTTCCTTCCAGGCCTTTTCGACTTCCACGGGTCGATGCGGAAAGGCTTCGTTCGCCTTCGCGATGTGCTCCTCGGCCGTCGGCCAGGCGAGATGGCCGTAGCACACCGGCCAGTCGGGGCAGCCAAGGCCTGCCGCGGAAAGACGCACGTAGGCGCCCAGCACGACCACACCCAGCGTCAGCACGACGCCGAGCAGCGCGAGGCGCCCAAACCACTTACTCGTCATTCTTGTCTGCCTCCGAGATCTTCAGGACACGCTTGAGATCGGAATTCAGCATCTCGGGCGTGAAGTCCATCGGGTAGCTCATCATCAGGTTGCCGAAGGGATCGACCAGGTAGATGCGCTCGGCGCCGGCAAGCAGCGGATTGTCATCCACCTCGAAGGCGGCGAGCGCCTGCTCGTCCACCATGAATACACGCAGGTCGGGATGTTCCGAGCGTGGAAAATCGACGCCGTCGCCCGCGATCAATAGCCGTTGCACGCGATGTGCATCGCGATTCAGCCGCGTGCGCACCTGGCGGGTGAGATACAGCGCGCGCTCGCAATCGGCCTCGCAGCTCTCGGGCGCCAGCACGACCACGGTCCAGTCGCCCAGGAACGGCTTCGCCGGCTCAGGCGTTCCGTCGACCTGCTCGAGGAGCTCTAGCCCGGCGATCTGAACCGGCGGCTGGATGAGGTCGCCCTTGTTGACCGTGCCGGGCAGCATGTCGCGGAAGAAAAAGAACCACGTCCACGCCACCAGCATCGGGCCGAAGAAAAGCAGCGCGAGCACGATCAGCGTTGCGCGTTTGTTCATTTGTCCTCTCCTTTTTTCCGTTCCCGCGGCCAGGCCAGCACCACCGCGATGACCGTGAGCGCCAGCGCGAGCGTGAACCACTGGAACGCATAGGCGTAGTGACGCGCCGGCGGGAAGCCCGGCGGCTGCCACTCGCGCCGGAAACCATACGGCGCACTCTCGGCGAGCAGCAGGCGATGCGCGGCGACCGGCATGCCGAGGACCTGCTCGAGATCGGCCGGCTGCGGAAACTGCATGGGCTTCGGCCAGCCTTCCGGTACAGGCGCGCCCTCCAGCAGCAACGCCGGCCGCGGGAACTGCGCAAGCAGTCCGCTCACCTCGTTGACGTTATCCGGCGCCGGCGCGGGAGCATTCGCACCGGTGGCGATGCCCGGTCTCCAGCCGCGATCGACCATCACGACATAATTCCTCCCCTCCGGCCGGAAGGGAGTCAGCACATGATGACCGGGCGCGCCTTCACGCGGCATGTGATCCAGCAGCACGTCGCGATCCTGCAGGAACTCGCCGCGCAGACGCACCTGCGTGAACAACTCCAGTTCGTCCAAGGCAGCGAGATCGAGAATCGCGTCCCTCACCTCTGCGCCCTGCCCGCTGGCGAACCGCTCATGCAGGGCGGCCTTTTCCGCACCACGCCCGAGTTGCCATAAGCCGAGCCCGATCAGCGCCGGCAGCACGATCGCGAACGCCAGCATGGGCCAGAACGAGAAGCGCCAGCGTTTGCCCGTCATGCAGTCGCCGTGTAATCTTTCATGCCCCTGCCTCATCAACGGATCCAGCCATGCGCTTCCTCGTCGTCGTTGCATTCTTCGGCATCATTCTCGCCCTCGGCTCCGCGCTGCTCGAACTGCTGCGCAAGCCCGAAGACCGCATCGGCCGAAAAAGCATGGCCAACTCGCTGACCTGGCGCATCGGCCTGTCCATCGCGCTGTTCCTGTTCGTCATGTTCGCCTACCAGATGGGCTGGATCGAGCCGCACAACGTCGCCCAGTAAGCGCGAAACTTTCTTCAAGCAAAAAGGCGCTGCGGTTGCAGCGCCTTTTGTTTTTCATCCTTGTCAGGCGGCCCGCGTCGACCTGAAGGGCGAGCGGATTTTCGTCATCCCACCAGGCGAACGCCGGCGAAGAAGCGGTGTACACGCCAGTCCATGAGCATTCCGAGCCGGCGTTCAACCACGCTGAGGGCGAAAAGATGCCGCCCGCGTCAGTGTCACAGCCAGTAGACGAACAGATACAGCCCCAGCCAAACCACGTCGACGAAGTGCCAGTACCACGCCACCGCCTCGAAACCGAAGTGGTTGTCGGTGGTGAAATGCCCGCTCAGGGTACGGCCGAGGATCACGGTCAGCATGATGGCGCCGACGGTCACGTGCACGCCGTGGAAGCCGGTGAGCATGTAGAAGGTCGAGCCGTAGATGCCGCTGCCCATGGTCAGGTTCATCTCGGTGTAGGCGTGGACGTACTCATACGCCTGCAGGCAGACGAACAGGAAGCCAAGCGCGACGGTCGCGGCCAGGCCCAGGTTGACCATGGTGCGGCGGCCTTCCAGCAGCGCGTGATGCGCAACCGTGAGGGTCATGCCGGAGGTCAGCAGGATGAGCGTGTTCCACATCGGCAGGCCGAGCGCTTCCATCGGCTCGAACTCGCCGCCGATTTCCGCCGGACCGGCCGTAGGCCAGCTGCCTTCGAAGCCGGTCCACAGCAGGATGTTCGTGAAGAAGTTGTTGCCTTCGCCCGACAGCCAGGGAATCGAATACTGGCGGGCATAGAACAGCGCGCCGAAGAAGGCGCCGAAGAACATGACCTCGGAGAAGATGAACCAGATCATGCCCCAGCGGAAGGAACCGCCGACCTTCTCGTTGTAATAGCCGGCTTCGCTTTCCTGGATGACGTTGCGGAACCAGCCGATGATCATGTAGGCCATGATGGCAAGGCCCGCGAAGAAGACGAACTTCGAGATGCTGCCGCCATTCAGCCAGTTGGAAACGCCGAGAGCGGTGACCAGCAGGCCGACCGACCCGACGATGGGCCAGTGGCTGTCATGCGGTACGTAGTACTTGTCGTGCTGCGCGTGTGCCATCTCGATTCCTCTTTACAGGATTCCCTTGCCGCCTACAGGGCGGCGTCACGCCTGACGCCGTAGAAGGTGTAGGACAGCGTGATCGTTTCAACATCGGCGGGCAGGTCGGGATCGACTATGAAGCGCATCGGCATTTCCTTGCGCTCGCCCGCCGCGAACATCTGCTGGTCGAAGCAGAAGCATTCCGTCTTGATGAAGTACCTGGCCGCGATCGACGGCGCCACGCTGGGTATCGCCTGCGCCACCTGCGGCTGGTTCGTCAGGTTCGTCGCGAAGAAGTCCGCACCGTACATCTTGCCCGGCTGCACTTCCATGGCCATGACCGGCGCGCCGAATTCCCACTGGCCCTGCTTGGAGAGCACGAACTCGACGCGGACCAGGCGCTCCTCGGCATCGTCAACCTCGTTGACTGCCGCCGGCGCGCTGTTGGTCTTGCCGTTGAGCCCGGTCACCTCGCAGATGACGTCGTACAGCGGCACCAGCGCGAACGCGAAGCCAAACGCACCGACGGCGATCAGCAGCAGCTGGATCGTCGTGCGGCGGTTCTGGTTTTCGCGTTCGTTGCTCATGTCAGTCCGTCAGGAAGAAGAAGGAGCCGATGAAGAACGCCAGCGCGACGGCGGCCAGCACGATGGCCGTGCGGACCGCGTTCGCGCGACGTCGCTTCAGTTCCTGCTCGTCCATTACGAATGCACGTCCTGGTCGTCTTCACGAATGACCGGCGGCTCATCCCAGGTGTGGTGCGGCGCCGGGGACGGCACGCGGAACTCGAGGCCATGCGCGCCTTCCCAGACCTGCGCGGTCGCCTTGCCTACGCCGCCGCGATAGGTGTGCCAGATGACGTAGATGAAGAACAGCTGCGCAAGCCCGAAGGCGAAACCGCCTATCGAGGACCACATGTTGAAGTCGGCGAACTGCGTGCTGTAGTCCGGGATGCGGCGCGGCATGCCGGCCAGGCCCAGGAAGTGCTGCGGGAAGAACAGCAGGTTCACCGAGATCGCCGACCACCAGAAATGGATGCGGCCGAGCTTCTCGCTGTACATGTTGCCGGTCCACTTCGGCAGCCAGTAGTAGGTGGCCGCCATCAGCGCGAACACGGCGCCCGGCACCAGCACGTAGTGGAAGTGCGCCACCACGAAGTACGTGTCGTGGTACTGGAAGTCGGCCGGGGCGATGGCCAGCATCAGGCCCGAGAAGCCGCCGATGGTGAACAGGAACACGAAGGCCAGCGCGAACAGCATCGGGGTCTCGAAGGTCATCGAGCCCTTCCACATGGTCGCGATCCAGTTGAACACCTTCACGCCCGTCGGCACCGAGATCAGCATGGTGGTGAACATGAAGAACACTTCACCCGAGAACGGCATGCCGACCGTGAACATGTGGTGGGCCCAGACGATGAACGACAGGAAAGCGATCGCGGCGGTCGCATACACCATGGCGTGGTAGCCGAACAGCTTCTTGCGCGCGAAGGTCGGGATGACCTCCGACACGATGCCGAAGGCCGGCAGGATCATGATGTACACCTCGGGGTGCCCGAAGAACCAGAACACGTGCTGGTAGAGCACCGGGTCGCCGCCGCCGGCGGCGGTGAAGAACGTGGTGCCGAAGAAGCGGTCGGTCAGCAGCATGGTGACCGCGCCGGCAAGCACCGGCATCACCGCGATCAGCAGGTAGGCGGTGATCAGCCAGGTCCAGGCGAACATCGGCATCTTCAGCAGCGACATGCCCGGCGCGCGCATGTTGAGCACGGTGGCGATGACGTTGATCGCGCCCATGATGGAAGAAATGCCCATCATGTGCACGGCGAAGATGGCGAACGGGAACGCGTCGCCGGTCTGCAGCATCAGCGGCGGATACATGGTCCAGCCGGATGCCGGCGCGCCGCTGTCGAAGAACAGCGTGGACAGCAGCACCGTGAAGGCCGCCGGCAGGATCCAGAAGGACCAGTTGTTCATGCGCGGCAGCGCCATGTCGGGCGCGCCGATCTGCAGCGGAATCATCCAGTTGGCGAAGCCCACCCAGGCCGGCATGACCGCGCCGAAGACCATCAGCAGCGCGTGCATGGTGGTCATCTGGTTGAAGAAGTCCGGCTGGACGAATTGCATGCCCGGCTGGAACAGCTCGAGGCGGATGATCATCGCGAACGCGCCGCCGATGATGAACATCGTCAGCGAGAACAACAGGTACATCGTGCCGATGTCCTTGTGGTTCGTCGTAAACACCCAGCGGCGCCAGCCGGTCAGCGGCGCGTGGTGATGATCGTGACCGTGTATTGCTTCAGCAGTCGTGCTCATTTCTCAGATCCTCCGCGGTCAGCGCGCGGCCGCGATGTCGGACGGTTCAACCAGGTCGCCAGTGTCGTTGCCCCAGGCGTTGCGCTCATAGGTGACCACGGCGGCGATGTCTTCGTCGCTCATCAGGCCGCCGAAGGCCATCATTGCGGTGTTCGGCTTGCCATGGAGGACGATGTCGAGGTGCGCGGCGAGGTCGCCGGTGGCGATGGCGCTGCCCTTCAGTGCCGGATAGCCGGCGGCGGCAAGGCCTTCGCCGGTGGCCATGTGGCAGGAGGCGCACATCTGCGTGTAGACCTTCTCGCCCTGGCGCATGGCGTATTCCATGTTCCATTCCTGCGGCTCGGCGGCAGCCGCCTCGCCGTCAGCGGAAGCCAGCACGCCGGCCTTTTCCTGCTGCTCGCGCACCCAGGCCTCGTATTCCTCTTCCGGCACCGCGTGCACCACGATCGGCATGAAGGCATGGTCGCGGCCGCACAGCTCGGCGCACTGGCCGCGATAAATGCCGGGCTTGGTGACGCGGAACCAGATCTCGTTGATGTAACCCGGGATGGCGTCCTTCTTGACCGCGAACTCCGGTACCCACCAGGCGTGGATCACGTCGGCGGCGGTGAGCAGCAGGCGCACCTTCTTGCCGACCGGCACGACCAGAGGATTGTCGACTTCCAGCAGGTAATTTTCCTTGGACCACGGATCCAGGCCGGAACGGGTCTGGCGAATGCGGTTGGATTCGGCGTCCAGCGTCGAATAGAAGCCGAAACCGCGCTCCTGGCCGTTTTCATCGTGCAGCAGGTAGTCGTACTTCCACTTCCACTGGATGCCGGTGACCTTGATGGAGATGTCCGACTGGCGGAAGTCTTCCATCTTGATCAGGGTGCGCGCCGCCGGGATGGCCACGACGATGAGGATGATGAACGGGATGGTGGTCCAGATCACCTCTACCGTGGTGTTGTGATGCCACTTGGCCGGCTCGGGGTTGCGCGAACGGCGGTGCAGGATGATGGAGACGATCATCGCGCTGAAGACGACGATGCCGATGCCGACGCAGACCCAGAAAAGCAGCATGTGCAGGCCATAGACCTCGCCGCTGATGTCCGTGGCGCCCTTGGGCATGTTGAGGGTGTAATCAGCCAGCGCAGAGCTTGATGCGGCGGACAGCGCAAAAGCCGTCAGCCAACGCAGCGCAGCCTTCAACTTGGTGAAGCACATGCGGTGGTTACTCCCGGTTGAAGTGGTAATAGCCGTTCCTGGTGTCTGCGGAACCGGTTCGAGCGGAGACGGGCGCTCTTGCTCGTTTTTCTGGCCCGCGATTGAACCGGCGCAAAATCAGGCGCGTATGCTACTGCATACCCCTTGTGATCGCAACTTGGACAATTGCAGACTCGCCACAAAATAGCTTGCGACATCAATGACTTGCGAGCACCTCGACGCGAGCTTCAAGGCAAGCGCAGGTGTTTTGCGACATTCGCGGGCGTCGTTTCGGCAAGCCAGGGCACGATGCCGAGGCACGGCGCAGGCAGGCGCCGCCGCAAGGTTTCGACGTTCTCTCTTATATAAAGTGTCGTGGAATCGACCACGCTTCCCGCCCAGCCGGCAAGCTGAAGGCCCCTGGCGGCGATCGCATCCGCAGTGAGCAGCGCGTGGTTGAGGCAGCCCAGCCGGAGGCCGACGACCAGGATCACCGGCAGTTCCAGCGCGAGCGCCAGGTCGGCGAAATCCTCGTCGTCATTCAGCGGCACGCGCCAGCCGCCCGCGCCTTCGACGACGAGATGCGGCGCCTCTTCTTCAAGGCGTCGCGCCTGCGTGACGATGCCCGGGATGGAAATCGTCATCCCTGCCTGCGCCGCGGCAATGTGCGGTGCGACCGGCGGCGCAAAGGCATGGGGATTGACCGTCTCGTAGTTCCAGTTTGCGCCACTGGCCGCGATCAGCGCCTCGGCATCGGCATTGCGCCATTGGCCGCCACGCTGCTCGCAACCGCTGGCCACCGGCTTCATCACCGCCACCCGCCCTTCACGGGAAAGCAGATGCACCAGGCCGCAGGCGACGGTGGTCTTGCCCGCGCCGGTATCGGTGCCGGTGATGAAATAGCGATGCCTCACTTGCGTTCCCGCAGGCTGCGCCGCAACGACTCGACGCTGAGCGTGCCGCCGTCATCGACATAGCGCACGCCCGGCGGCAACTCCGGCAGCCAGGCAATGCCGTACACCACTTCATAGGTCGCGGGCAGCAGTCCGTCCTCGCGAAACTGCTCATAGGCCTGCTCGAAGCGGCGGAAGGTTTCCTTGCCGGTCAGGGAGCGTTCGCGGCCGGCGTTGGCGTTGTGCGCGCCGATGCGCTTCAGGTCGCGCAGCAATGAACGCAGCTCCGGGTAAGTCAGCGTGAAGTGCTCCATGTCCATGACCACCTCCGCGAAACCCGCGCGCACCAGCGCGTCGCCGATATCGTGCAGGTCAATGAAGCGATTCACGTGCGTGCGATCGTCCGCCGCCGCCCAGGCGGCGCGCAATTCCTTGAGCGTGTCCGGGCCGAAGGTGGAGAACAGCAGAAGGCCGCCACCACGCAGCACGCGGCGCAGTTCGCGCAGCGCGCGGTCGAAATCGTTCACCCATTGCAGCGCGAGGCTGGAGAATACGACATCGACACTGTCGTCCGGCATGGGAATGTCTTCCAGCGCGCCCTCGACGAGGTTGAGCTTGCGAAACCACGGCTTGTGACGGCGCGCCTCGGCCAGCATCGCCGGCGCGATATCCAGCGCATGCAGGGTCGCGCCGGGGAAGCGCTTCGCCAGCGGCTTCAGTGCACCGCCCGTGCCGCAGCCGGCGTCGAGCACATCGCGCGGCTCCAGCGTGACCAGCTCGAGTTTTTCCAGCAGGCGGTTGCGCACTTCCTTCTGCAGCGGCGAATGCGCGTCATAGTCGCGCGCGGCGCGATCAAAGGCGCGGCGCACCGCGTGCATGTCGAGTCTGAATTCGTCGTTCTGTTCGGTCATCATCTGCAAGAGGCGAGAGGGAAGAGGTGGGACGATGTCCGTTCGACCTCCATTCTCACGCCGGCCCTGTGGTTGTCATCCAAGAAAATCGCTTACCAGCGAGAGAAATACCTCGCGGTGCGAAATGAACGGCGCGTGCGCGCAGCGCGGTATCGTCACTGCCTTGCCATCCGGCACGCGTTCCGCCAGCGCTTCGCCTGCCGCGGGCGGCGCGAGCCGGTCGCGGCTGCCCATGATGGCGAGCAGGGGCGATTCGAGTTCACCCAGCCGCGGCAACAGGTCGGTGTTGCGCAGGATGCGCAGGCCGTTCGCAAGGCTGGCACGCGCCGGCTCGCCATGCGCGAACAGCTTCTCGCGCAATTCCCGCAGCAGTCCCTGCGCGTTGGCATCGCCCAGCACCTGCAGGGCGAGAAAGTTCTGCACAGTACGGTGAAAGTCGGCTTCGAGATCCGCCGCCATCTTCACCACCATTTCCTCGGCAATCGCATGCGGCCAGCCGGAGTCCGTGACGAAGCGCGGCGTACTCGCCACCATGACGAGTTTCCTTACACGCTCCGGAGCTTTCAGCGCGGCCGCCAGCGACACCGTGCCTCCCAGCGACCAGCCCAGCCAGTGCGCGCTTCCGGGAACGGCGTCCAGCACGGCATCGGCAACCGCGTCGATGTCGTCGGCGAGCGGCACGTGCGCGTTGTGACCATGCCCGGGGAGATCGACGAAATGCACGCGGAAACGTTCACGCAATGCATCGGCAATGCCGTCGAACACGCCGCTGTGCAAGGCCCAGCCATGCAGGACGACGAGGTCATCGCCCTTGCCCGCGGTGGTGATGTTCATCTGCACGAATCAGACCCGGAGTTTTTACCGCGCGGATTGTCTCATGTTTCGGCGCGCCCCAAGGCCGAGCCGCGAAAGCGCCTCCAGCAGGCGGGCAATGTCTTCCTCGCCATGCGCCGCGCTCAAGGAGACGCGCAGCCGCGCGGTTCCGGGCGGCACGGTGGGCGGGCGTATCGCCGGCACCAGCATGCCCGCCTCGCGCAACCGGTGTGCGGCGGCGAGTGCCGCTTCCGCGCTGCCGAGCACGATCGGCTGGATGGGCGTGATCGATTCCGGCACAGGCAGGCCGAGCGCGCGCAGCCCGTCCTGGAACAGCTTCACCTTCGCCCGCAGGCCGGCGCGCCGTTCCGGTTCGCGCTCGACGATCTCCAATGCCGCGATGGCTGCCGCGGCCGCGGCCGGCGGCAGCGCAGTGGTGTAGACATAGGTGCGCGCTTCGTTGATCAGCAGCTCGATCAACGCGCCCTCGCCCGCAACGAAGGCGCCGAAGGAACCCAGTGCCTTGCCCAGCGTGCCCATCAGCACCGGCACCCTGTCAATGACGGCGAAATGTTCCAGCGTGCCGCGGCCGTTCTCGCCGAGGACGCCGATGCCATGCGCGTCGTCGACGACGAGACAGGCCTCGTGCCGTTCGGCGATGGCGGCGATTTCGTTCAACGGCGCGAGATCGCCATCCATGGAGAACACGCCGTCGGTCATGACGAGGCGCATCGCTTCTTCCGCGTTCGCGAGACGCGCGGCGAGATCGACGCCATCGTTATGACGATAACGCGCGAAGCGCGCGCCGCTCGCCAGGCCCGCATCGATCAGCGAGGCGTGATTGAGCCGGTCCTCGAACACGGCATCGCCGCGCTTCAGCAGCGCGGCACCGATGCCGAGGTTCGCCATGTAGCCGCTGGAAAACAGAAGCGCCCGCTCGCGACCGAGAAATTCCGCAAGGCGCTCCTCCAGCTCATGGTGAATGCGCAGGTGGCCGCTGACGAGATGTGCCGCGCCGCTGCCCGCGCCATAAAGACGCGCCGCCTCATTCATCGCCTCGATCACTCGCGGATCGGCGGCGAGCCCGAGGTAATCATTGGAACTGAAGTTGAGGTACTCGCGGCCCTCGATGACGACGCGCGCGCCCTGCGGCGAGTCCAGCACCCTGCGCTCGCGGTACAGCGACTTCGCCCTTCTTTCCGCAAGCGCCCGTTCGATGCGGGCGCGCCAGGCCGGATGCATCGAAAACGATCAGACCGCTTTCACGCCGAGGCGCGCGAACAGCTGCATGTCGCGGCTGGATTCGGGGTTGGGCGTGGTCAGCAGCTTGTCGCCGTAGAAGATGGAATTCGCGCCGGCGAGGAAGCACAGCGCCTGCATCTCGTCGCTCATCGCCGTGCGCCCCGCCGACAGCCGCACGTGCGACTTCGGCATGAGGATGCGTGCCACCGCGATGGTGCGCACGAAGTCCAGCGGATCCACCGGCGGCGCTTCCGCGAGCGGCGTGCCTTCGACCGCGACCAGCTGGTTGATGGGCACCGACTCGGGATGCGGGTCCATGCTCGCCAGCACCTGCAGCATGCCGGCGCGATCGGACTGATCCTCGCCAAGGCCGACGATGCCGCCGCAGCAGACGTTGATGCCGGCATCGCGCACGTTCTGCAGCGTGTTGAGGCGATCCTCGAACCCGCGGGTGGTGATGATGTCCTGGTAATGCTCCGGCGAGGTGTCGATGTTGTGGTTGTAGTAATCGAGACCGGCCTCGGCGAGCCGTGCGGCCTGCTCCGCCGTCAGCATGCCGAGCGTGCAGCAGGTCTCCAGGCCCTCCGCCTTCACCGCCTTCACCATCTCGATGACGACGTCCAGCTGCCTGTCCTTCGGCGAGCGCCAGGCGGCGCCCATGCAGAAACGGCTGGCGCCGTTGGCCCTGGCCTTCCTCGCCTCCGCCACGACCTTGTCCACGGCCATCAGCGCCTCGCGCTCGAGCCCGGTGTCGTAGCGCACCGACTGCGGGCAGTAGGCGCAATCCTCCGGGCAGGCGCCGGTCTTGATGGACAGCAGCGTCGAGACCTGGACCTCGTTGGGATTGAAGTTCTCGCGGTGCACTCGCGCCGCCTCGAAGACGAGATCCGCGAACGGCAGCGCGAACAGCGCTTCGATTTCCTCGCGGGTCCAGTCATGGCGGAGCCCGGCGGGCAGAGTGGCGGGGGCATTCATGGCGCGCTGCCTCGTAAACCTTGAAGAATCGCGCAAGTTTACAGGCAGCGAACCGGAAGGCAACAGGAATGAAGGAAGGGCGGCAAAGCCGCCCTGGATCATTCCTTTGCCACGATCACGCGATGGCCGGTTTCCAGATCGACGGCGGTGACGCGATGACCGTGGTTCGGACCAGCGGACGCCACGTATGCCACGCGATGCTGCCAATCGACATCGTAGCCGTAGGAGTACCCAAGCGCAGGGCCGAAGGCTGGATCGCCAGTGCCGGGCAACGCTCCGCCTGGCCCACCGGGATGCAACAGCTGGATCTCATATACGTCTCCAGGCTTCCGCAAATACGCGGCGATTTCTCCCGACTCAGGATCGGCGGCAAGCCGCAAGAACCAACTGCCCTCTTCACGCGCGGCAAGCACCTCACCCTCGCCAGTGGCAGGATCGATGGCATAAAGATCGTTCGCGGCAAGCAGAAGCCGATTGTTTCGTGCGTCGTGGCGTAAACGTGCATGCAGTGAATAGGGAGCCTCCGCCACTGGTTCGCGATTACCGTCCCGGTCCACGCGCCAGATTCGCCAGATGCCGGCCATGGGATCGGCCGCGTCGCGGACCAACAAGTAGGAGACTTCGTTGACCGGATCGAAAGCGACCGAAGCGACGTAACCGAACAGCGCATCGTCGCCCTTTCCATCTCCCTTGTAGGAAACAGCCTCGACGGTTCCGGCCTCCAAGTCGAAGAGCGCCATGCCCTCATGCTGGCCCGAGTACGAGGAGGCATACACCTTGAGTCGGGCGGCGTCGAGCACGATGTCATTCAAGAAACC